>Ga0257120_1000055_pt1 | contig 94361 bp, 105 predicted proteins | sample SI106_10metaG_FD_190153 | JGI IMG/M metagenome (GOLD analysis project Ga0257120, IMG submission 190153) | Marine microbial communities from Saanich Inlet, British Columbia, Canada - SI106_10 | ecosystem: Environmental > Aquatic > Marine > Inlet | place: Canada: British Columbia | collected...
AAAAAAGCAGCTCCGAAGAAAAAAGCGGCCAAAAAGAAGCCCGCTAAAAAAGCTGCGGCTAAAAAACCCGACCCCTCAAAGCCCGACCCCTCAAAGGAAGCCTAATGGCTAGATTGCCATCGCGCGACGAGGTGTTGAAATTCATTGCCGAACAAGATGGCAAAGTGGCGAAGCGCGACATCGCCAAAGCCTTTAACATTAAGGGTGACGACCGCATTCCGCTGAAGCGCATGTTACGCGAGCTGGGCGCCGAAGGCCTATTGGATGGCAGTCGCAAAGGCAGCTTGCGCGGGGCGGGTGAGTTGCCAAACGTCAGCGTTGTGCAAATTACTGGGCGCAATAAATATGGCTATTTACAAGCCCGCGCCCGCCTTGAAGGCAACCTTTTGGACGGCGAAGATGACCCCGTTATTGAGATTGATGACAGCGCCCCCAAGTCCAAACGCCATCGACCCTCCCCGCCTGTTTCGCCCGGTGACATTGCCTTGGCGCGACTTTTCAAAAAGAGTAAATATAAATATACCGCGCGCGTAATCCGAAAATTAGGCGGCGAAGAAGGCACTTTATTTGGCGTGGTACGCGAGCGCCCCGATGGGCTTTGGCTGGTGCCCGCGGATCGGCGCGAGCGCTATGATTATAAATTAGAAGACGACACCAAAGCCGAGCATGGCGATTTATTGGCTTGCGAAAAAATTGCCGCCCGCCGCATGGGCGCCAAGCGCGCCCGCATGGTCGACAATATTGGCAGCGCCAGCGACCCGCATGCGTTTTCTTTGCTGGCCATCGCCGAGCAAGGCATTCGCGTGATTTTTCCCGATGCGGTGATCCGCGAATCTGAGGCCGTACAGCAGGCCAGCCTGAAGGGCCGCGAGGACCTGACGCAGATTTCTTTCGTAACCATCGACCCGCCCGATGCGCGCGACCATGATGATGCCGTCTATGCCGAGCCCGACCCCGACCCGACGAACCCGAACGGCCATATTGTTTGGGTGGCCATTGCCGATGTGGCCGCCTATGTAACGCCCGGTAGCGAGATGGATGCGGAAGCGCGAAAGCGCGGCAATTCAGTTTACATGCCTGACCGCGTGGTGCCCATGTTGCCCGAGCGTCTGTCGACCGATTTATGTTCGTTGCGCGAAAAGGAAACGCGGCCATGCCTCGCGGTTCGTATGGTCATTGGCGAAAACGGTAAAAAGCGGTCGCATGAATTTTACCGTGGCCTTATGCGCTCGGCTGCCAAGCTGAGTTATGCGCAAGCCCAAAAGGCTTTCGATGGCGAAGTGGAAGACGCGTTTGCCCCGATGGACGAGCCCGTCTTACAGCCGTTATGGCGCGCCTATCAAACCATGGCCGTGGCCCGCGATGCGCGCGAACCTTTGCGCATCAATCGGCCAGAGCGGCGGGTGGAGATGAGCGATGAAGGCAAAATCTCGCGGATTTATTTCCCCGCCGCCTTGGAAGCCCATAAGCTCATCGAAGAGATGATGGTCTCGGCCAATGTATGTGCCGCCGAAACTTTGGAAAAACACAAACGTCGGTTGATGTATCGCGTGCATGATACACCGCCGGAAGAACGCGTAAAAAACCTTGGCGATTTTTTGCGTCCCATGGGCGTCAACGTCAATTTAGGCCAAACGCTTTTGCCGCATTTGTTCAACTCATTAATGGAACAAGCCAAAGACAGCGCCCATGCGCCCAGCGTCTCGGAAGCGGTTTTGCGCACGCAATCACAAGCGGTTTACGCCACCGATAATCTGGGCCACTTTGGGCTGAACCTTGGCCGCTATGCGCATTTCACCTCGCCCATTCGTCGCTACGCCGACCTCACCGTTCACCGCGGGCTGATTGCCGCTTTAGGCTTTGGCAAAGATGGCCAGACGGCAGAAGAAGCCGACCAATTAGACGACATCGCAGAAGCCATATCGATTACCGAGCGCCGTGCCATGGTGGCCGAACGCAGCGCCAATGAGCGCTATATGTCGGCTCATATGGCCACACAAATTGGCGATGCTTTTTCGGCTCGTATTTCTGGCGTGTCGCGAGCCGGCTTATTCGTGGCGCTCATCGATACCGGCGCCGAGGGGCTTATTCCCATCTCGCGACTGGGCGAAGAGCGCTTCTTTGCCGACGATGGCAATATGTTCATGACCGGCGGCACCACCGGATTGACCTTCCGCATTGGCCAAACCGTGGAAGTGGAATTGGTGGAAGCCACCCCTATTCAAGGCGGGTTGCTATTCGCTTTGCTGGAAGGCGGCACGCAAGAAGGCAAGCCGAAACAAAGGCGTGGGTCTGGCCGAAGTGGCCAATTTAGAAAATCTGGCGCGAGCAAAAATAGCAAGAAACCGCCGCGTAGCAAAAGGAGACGGAGCCGATGAGTATGGAAGATATGCTGGTAGAAAAGCGCCTTAAAGGCCCTGCCATGTGGCGCGGCGCACGCGCGCGTTGCCCGGCGTGTGGCGAGAAAACCATGTTTCACAAATACCTCAAAGTCAGCGAAACTTGTGGCTCGTGTGGACTTAATCTGGGTGAGCATCAAGCCGATGACGCGCCGCCCTATTTTACAATTTTCATTGTTGGCCACATCATCGTGCCGGTTGCGCTAATTGTGGAGCGCACCTACATGCCGCCGCTTTATGTGCATGCTTTGATTTTTGGCATCTTGTCTATCGTCGTCAGCCTCATCTCTTTGCCCATCGTAAAAGGCGCCGTCGTGGGGCTGCAATGGGCGCTGGAGCTACATGGATTTGCCCCCGCCGATGAAGAAGATGACGAAGATGACGACAGGAAAGAGGCCAAATAAAATGACCAAAAGAAAAATTACCGCGCCCAAGGGCAGCACGCCAACCAGCCCCGGTGAGTACCGCGAAGACAATGTCGCGGCCGTGCGGCCCAAAGAAGCCTCGACCCTGATTGTGGTGCGCCAAGAAGGCGCCAAGCCGAAAATCCTGATGGGCAAACGCGCGGCTTCGCATAAATTCATGCCGAATAAATTCGTCTTTCCCGGCGGACGCCTCGACTATGTCGACCAGCGTTTGGTGGTCAACAAAAAACTCAGCGCCCCGGTGATGAAACGCTTGCGCAAAGAGACCGCAAAAACCGTCAGCGATAATAAATTACGCGGGCTGGCTCTGGCCGCCATACGCGAAACTTTTGAAGAAACCGGACTGATTATCGGACGCGAAACCAAAGCGCACCTTCGCTCGGGCAATGCGGTTTGGCAGTCTTATTTCGACCACGGGGTGGAGCCGCCACTGGATAAAATGGACTTTATCGCCCGCGCCGTGACCCCGACGCATCGCTCGCGCCGTTTTGATACGCGGTTTTTCATGGTCTATGACGAATTTATTCATACCGACCCCGAAGAAATGCAAAAAGCCAGTGGCGAATTGCTAGATTTACATTGGCTGACGCTAGAAGAAGCGCGCAAACTCGACCTGCCCGCCATCACCCGTTCGGTGATTGATATGGTGGAGGCACGGATGCAAAAAGACCGCGCCGAACAGCTCAAAGCGCCTGCGCCTTATGTACGATTTAAGAACAACAAGCCGCTAATGACGCTTCTGTAGCTTATCGGTTGACTTTAACCGTGAAATGCCTATTTTCACGCCACGCGCTGATTGCGCCTCAAGTTTTTAAGGATTGAAAAGATGGCCAAACCAACCACAGTCAAAATCAAGCTGGAAAGCACTGCAGGCACCGGTTTTTACTATGTAACCAAGAAAAATGCCCGCACGATGACCGAAAAAATGGTTGTCAAAAAATACGATCCCGTTGTGCGTAAGCATGTGGAATTCAAAGAAAACAAAATCAAGTAATCACGCGATTTTGTGGCTTCAAAAGGCGCCCCTGCGGGCGCCTTTTTTGCGTTTGGGCCAAAGGATAAAGATATAATCATTGCCGCACATGGCGAACGCGCTAAATATACACACATGCAAAGCGATGAAGCCGAGATTTTAGCCCTAAAGGCCCTTACCTATCTAGCCGGACTAGACGAGGAAATGGATCGCTTTTCCAGCCTTACCGGCATGGCACAAGGCGATATTGTCGAGCGCGCTTCCGACCCCGAAATGTTGGCTGGTATTTTAGAGTTTTACCTATCCGACGAAGCGCTGCTGACCGAGTTCTGCGAAGCCTTTGAGATACCCTTAGAAGATCCTGCCCGTGCGCGCGCTGCCCTGCCCGGTGGCGACCTGCCGCATTGGACTTAACCTGTAACTTGGAAAGACGTGTATTATGAGCCATCCCAAGGCTGAGATTCCTGCCGACACATTGGTGCAACTAGAAGGCCTGACCCTCGACCCGAACCGTCCGCTCATCATTACCGATGCGGATGAAGTGTTGTTGAAATTCATGCGCCGCGTGGAACATTATTTGGAGACTTTGGGACTGTGGATTGACCTCAGCAGTTTTGCGCTGAGCACCAATATCAAATCTCGCAAGACCAATGAGTCGGTGCAAATCCCCACGCTCATCGATGATTTTTTTGCTTCCGAAACGCCCTTCATCGAAGCCGCAGATGGTGCCGCCGATACGCTCTCCAGCTTATCTGAACACGCGCAAATTATCGTGCTGACCAATCTGCCTGCCGCCCATCGCGAGGCGCGGATTGAAAACCTCAAAGGCCATGGCATGGCCTATCCGGTGGTCGTCAACTCTGGGCTCAAGGGCCCGGCGGCCAAATGGCTGGCCGATAAAACCGCAGGACCGGTTTTCTTTCTCGACGATATACCCCACAATATAACCTCTGTGGCGGAACATGCACCGGATGTAAATTGCATCCATTTTATTGCCGACCCGCGCCTTGCCAAGCTCATTAGCAAAGCCAAAGGCGCGACCGCGCGTATTGATATTTGGGCCGAGGCACATGACTTTATCTCCGGAAAAATCGCCGAACACGCCAGCCGATAGCCAGGGCTTAATCGACACGCTATGCCGCGATTGCGCCACGCTAGCGCCTTTACCGATCCAAGCCCGCCGCTGCGCCGCTTGTGGATCCCCACGCTTGGTCAAACACGGGGAGCTTACCCAATTGGGCGTTGCGCATCTTGATTGTGATGCGTTTTATGCCGCCGTCGAAAAACGCGACAACCCCGAGTTAACCGATAAGCCTGTTATCATTGGCGGCGGTCGGCGCGGCGTGGTTTCCACGTGCTGCTATGTGGCGCGCATTCATGGCGTGCATTCGGCCATGCCGATGTTTCAAGCTACCAAAGCCTGCCCCAAGGCGGTTATCATCCAACCCGATATGGAAAAATATGGCCGTGTCGGTCGCGAGGTGCGCGCGCTCATGCAAGAGCTGACCCCTTTGGTGGAGCCGCTATCCATCGATGAGGCCTTCATGGATTTGCGCGGCACCGAGCGTTTGCATGGTGGCCCGCCTGCCCTGAGCCTATTGAAACTCGTACAGCGCATTGAGGCCGAGATCGGCATTACCGTGTCGATTGGGCTTAGCCATAATAAATTTCTCGCCAAACTGTCTTCTGATTTTGATAAGCCGCGGGGCTTCTCGCTCATCGGCCAGGCCGAGACCCTGGATACGCTGGCTGCCCTGCCGGTCAGTGCCATTTGGGGGGTCGGCAAAGCCATGCAGGCACGGTTGGCGCGCGATGGCATCCGCCAAATCTCGCAACTCCAAAAAATCGACGAAAGCGAATTGGCGCGTCGCTATGAGGCCACGGGCTTGCGCCTCGCCCGGCTTGCCAAAGGCCATGACACACGGCCCGTAACGCCGCGCGCCGCCGCCAAATCCATCTCCAGCGAAACAACTTTTAACGAAGACCTATCCGATGGCGCGGCCTTAGAAAAACATCTCTGGCGCCTATCTGAGCGCACAGCCGAGCGCTGCAAGGCCAAGGGCGTGGCGGGTAAGACGTTGGTGTTGAAAATGAAAGCCGACCGCTTGTCGTCGCTGACTCGCAGCCGCGCCCTATCGAACCCAACCCAATTGGCCGATGTGATTTTCGAGCAAGGCCGAGACATGATGCATCACCTATTGGCCGATAAACCCGGCACGCGGTTTCGCCTCATCGGCATTGGATTGGCTGGCTTGGTAGACGAAAAAATGGCCGACCCACTCGACCTTGGCGACCCCGATAAAGCCAAACGCAAAGCCGCCGAGCAAGCCATGGATGTGTTGCGCGACAAATTCGGCAAAGACAGCATCAAAAAAGGGCGTGGCCTTTAGCCGCTTGGCGAATTGAGTTAAGATGAAGATTATTCCGCAAAATGAGGCGCACATGAGTAAAAACATTGAAGGCATTTTAGACGCTATGGGCCTCCTACTGCCCGAGCCAGCCGCTCCGCTGGGCGCCTATGTGCATTATGTGCAGACGGGCAATCTGCTGATGATATCTGGCCAAGGCCCTGTCAGTGCCAGCGGCGTGGCGATTAAGGGCCGTTTGGGCGGTGGGCTGGAGATTGACGATGGCCATCGGGCGGCGCAAATTTGTGGGCTCAATATTGTGGCGCGCCTCAAAGCCGCGCTGGAGGGCGACTTTGATCGGGTGACAAAAATCGTCCGCCTCAACGGGTTCGTCAATTCCACTCCTGAGTTCACCCATCAGCCTGCCGTCATCAATGGCGCCTCTGATTTAATGTTTGAATTGTTCGGCGCGCGCGGCGTGCATAGTCGCACCGCCGTTGGCGTTAGCGCTTTGCCGATGGGCTGGGCCGTCGAGATAGACGCCATTGTGGAAATAGAAGGTGACGCGAAAGTATGAGTGAGACCGTGTCTGTTCAGGTTCGGGTTATCTCGAGCCTTAATCTTGTAGAGCCCGCCAAATGGGACGCCTGTGCCAACCCGGAGGGCGAGGTTTACAATCCGTTTTTGCGGCATGCGTTTTTGCTGGCTATGGAAGAAAGCGGTTCGGCCACAGCCGAAACCGGATGGCTGGGCCAGCATTTGATTTTGGAAAACGAAGCCGACGAGGTTTTGGCCGTCATGCCGCTTTATCTCAAAGACCACAGCCAAGGTGAATATATTTTCGACTATGGCTGGGCCGATGCGTTTCACCGCGCGGGCGGGCATTACTATCCTAAATTATCAAGCGCGGTTCCGTTTACGCCCGCCGGGGGACGTCGGCTTTTGGTCAAACCGGGGCCACACCATGACGAGCATAAAAACCAATTGCTCGCCGCCGCGCTCACGCTTTTGAAAAAACTCGATGCCTCTTCCTTGCACATTAACTTTCTGCCTGAGGAAGATTGGGAGACCCTTGGCACACAAGGTTTCTTACAGCGCACCGACCAGCAATTCCATTGGCAAAATGAGGGCTACCAGAGCTTTGAAGCGTTTTTAGATGCCATGGCGTCACGCAAACGCAAGAACCTGCGTAAGGAGCGCGCCAAGGCGCTAGAAAACGGCATTGAAATTGAGGCGCTCACCGGAGACCAGCTCACAGAAGAGCATTGGGATGCGTTTTTCCATTTTTACGTCGATACGGGCCACAGAAAATGGGGCACGCCCTATTTGACCCGCGACTTCTTTACCCGCATCCAGCAGACCATGCCCGAGGACACGCTGCTGATTATGGCCAAGCGCGAGGGCCGCTATATTGCGGGCGCGCTGAACTTCATTGGTGGGGATACGCTGTATGGTCGCAATTGGGGATGTTTGGAAGACCATCCGTTTTTGCATTTCGAGGTTTGCTATTACCAAGCCATCGACTTTGCCATTGCGCGCGGCCTGGCCCGCGTTGAGGCAGGCGCGCAAGGCACCCACAAGCTGGCACGCGGCTATGCGCCCCATCGCACCTATTCGAGCCATTACATTACCCATGAGGGCTTGCGACAGGCGGTGGGCGATTATCTTGAAACCGAGCGCCAATATGTAGACAATGATATGAAGGCGCTGAGCCAACATACGCCATTTAAAAAAGCCGACCCGACAGGAGAGACAGATGATTAATCTTACCGATGCTTATGACGAGCAGAATATTTTTGCCAAAATCCTGCGCGGCGAGCTGCCAAGCCACAAGCTGTATGAAGATGACGCGACGCTGGCTTTTATGGATATCATGCCGCAAGTGGCGGGCCATGCTTTGGTTATTCCCAAACAGCGCGCCGTCACGTTTCTCGATTTAACCGCCGAGGCGGCTGCCAGCGTTATGGCCACGGCAAAAATTCTCGCGCCGGCCATTATCAAAGCGGTCGATGCGCCAGGCTTTATGATGGCGCAATTAAATTCATCGCATGCCGGCCAAACCGTGCCGCATTATCACATGCATATTCTGCCGCGCCACGAAGGGCTGGATTTAAAGTTTCACGCTCGTGACCCCGAAGACATGGATGTCTTAGCGGCTTTGGCAAAGAAAATTCGTGCCGAGCTTTAAGCCCGTCTAGTTAACTTTCTCGCTCGGCTTTTTCGACTTTTTGCTCGGCTTATCGTCGGCATAGGTGAACGAAAGCTTGCCAGTTTTATCGAGGTCTACCGTCACCAAACCACCGCTTTTGAGTTTGCCAAACAGCAGCTCATCGGCCAGGGGTTTCTTGATGTTTTCCTGAATGATACGCGCCATGGGTCGCGCGCCCATTTGCAGGTCATAGCCCTCATCAACCAACCAAGTCATCGCTTTGCGCGTGACATCGATAATCACATTGCGGTCAGATAATTGCATTTCCAATTCAAGAATAAATTTCTCGACCACACGCACCACCACTTCGGATGGCAGATTATTAAACGGCACCACCGCATCTAGGCGGTTGCGGAACTCTGGCGTGAACATGCGATTGATGGCTTCGCTGTCTTCGCCTTCGCGCTTCACGCGGCCAAAGCCAATCGGCTCTTTCGCCATATCCGAGGCGCCTGCATTGGTGGTCATAATGAGCACCACGTTTCTGAAGTCGACTTTACGGCCATTGGCATCTGTTAAGCTGCCGTGATCCATCACCTGCAACAACACGTTGAATAGGTCGGGATGCGCCTTCTCAATTTCGTCGAGCAGCAACACGCAATGCGGGTTTTGGTCGACGCCATCGGTTAGCAATCCGCCTTGGTCATAGCCAACATATCCGGGGGGCGCACCAAGCAGGCGCGACACGGTATGGCGTTCCATATATTCCGACATATCAAAGCGCAGCAATTCGACCCCCAAAGCCGAGGCCAATTGGCGCGCGACTTCGGTTTTGCCGACGCCCGTGGGGCCGGAAAACAAATAGCTGCCAATGGGTTTTTCGGGTTCGCGCAAGCCAGCCCGAGACAATTTGATGGAGGCAGCCAGAGCGCCAATCGCATCGTCTTGGCCAAACACCACGCGCTTCAGCGTCACATCGAGCCCTTTGAGTTTCTCGGTGTCGTCTTTGGAAACTGTTTTTGGCGGTATCCGTGCCATGGTCGCGATGGTCGCTTCAATGTCTTTCACGCTGATGGTTTTTTTGCGTTTCGAGGCCGCCAATAACATTTGCGCTGCGCCCACTTCGTCAATCACATCGATGGCTTTATCGGGCAACTTACGGTCGGCCATATAGCGCGACGAAAGTTCGACCGCGGCCTTAATGGCATCATTGGTGTAGCGCACGTCATGGAACTCTTCGTAATAGGGCTTCAGACCTTGCAGAATTTTAATCGTGTCGGGCACGCTTGGCTCGATGACATCAATCTTTTGGAAGCGCCGCGCCAAGGCACGATCTTTTTCAAAATGCTGACGGAACTCTTTATAGGTCGTCGACCCCATGCACCGGAGACTGCCGCCCTGCAGGGCAGGCTTGAGCAGATTGGACGCATCCATCGCGCCACCTGAGGTCGCGCCAGCGCCGATGATGGTATGAATTTCGTCAATAAAAAGAACAGCTTCTGGCTTATCTTCAAGTTCTGACATGATTTGCTTCAAGCGTTCCTCGAAGTCCCCGCGATAGCGCGTGCCCGCCAACAACACGCCCATATCGAGCGAGTAAATCACATTGTCTTGCAAAACATCGGGCACATCGCCTTCGATGATTTTACGGGCCAGACCTTCGGCAATGGCGGTTTTGCCAACGCCTGGATCGCCCACCAGCAGCGGATTGTTTTTGCTGCGGCGACATAGGATTTGAATGGCGCGCGAGACTTCTTTGCTACGCCCGATCAGCGGGTCGACTTTGCCGTCGCGCGCTTTCTCGTTCAAATTGATGCAATAGGCGGCCAGCGCTTCGCCATCGGCTACGCCTGTGCCTTCGTCTTCCATCGCATCCATGCCTTCCACCGGGCGGCTCTCGCCTTTGCCCGGGGTTTTGGCGACGCCATGGGAGATGAAATTGACCGCGTCATAGCGGGTCATTTCTTGCTCTTGCAGGAAGTACGCGGCGTGGCTTTCGCGTTCGGCAAACATCGCGACCAACACATTGGCGCCCGTCACTTCATCGCGGCCCGAGCTCTGCACATGAATAACCGCGCGCTGAATAACCCGCTGAAAGCCAGCCGTGGGCTTGCAGTCTTCGTCGTCTTCGATGACCAAGCCCGTGAGCTCGGTATCAATGTAATGAATAAGGTTTTCGCGCAAAAGTTCCACGTTCACCCCGCAGGCTTCCATAACGGCGAGCCCGTCGGGGTCTTCGGTTAGCGCCAATAGCAAATGCTCGAGCGTCGCATATTCATGCGATCGATCGTTGGCCAACACCAAAGCGCGGTGTAATCCCTGTTCTAAGTCTTTTGAAAATGCCGGCACGCCGCGCTCCTGTAAGTCTAATCTTTTTCCATTGTGCATTGCAGCGGATGACCGTGCTGCCGTGCCATATCCATAACTTGAGTTACTTTCGTCTCCGCAACTTCATAGGTAAACACGCCGCAAATCCCGACCCCACTTTGGTGCACATGCAGCATCACTTTGGTTGCATCTTCGGCACTCTTTGAAAAAAACCGCTGCAGGACATAAATCACGAATTCCATCGGCGTATAATCATCGTTCAACAAAAGGACTTTATACATCGATGGCTTTTGGGTTTTCGTGCGCGTCAGCGTGACGGTACCGCTGTCACCATCGCGCCCGCCTTGGTCTTCATCGCCTTTGGACAGGGTTACCTGCGGCGTTGAACTCGATAAATCGATCTGTTTTTTTTCTTCAATCATGTCTGTTTGCATCATGTGCTAATTTTACCTCTGCATCGGTCTTTTCATCAAGCAAAACCCATGCACTTCTTATATGAGATAGGGTGCTTCATTCCCAACACAAGGGCAACTTGCTATTATGTTGGCTTGAGGAGTGATTCCGTGCGTTGTAGCTTTCTGAAGATATGTATTGTAACCCTATGTTTTTCATGGGCTTTTTCTTCTGTGGCCATCGCTGCCCCGTTTTCTTCTATTGTGATAGACGCGACAAGCGGGCGCACATTGCAGCAATACCGCGCTTCGCAGAGCCGATATCCGGCCAGTCTGACCAAACTTATGAGCTTGTATATTATGTTTGAGGAGATAGAGGCCGGACACTTAACCCCCAAAACACCAATATATATTTCGCGCCAAGCGGCGCGCCAGCCGGCCAGTCGGCTGGGGCTACCGTTTGGAAAAACCATTCCGGCGGAAATTGCGATGAAGGCGCTTTTGGTGAAGTCTGCCAATGATGTCGCCACCGCCATCGCGGAACACATCTCAGGCTCAGAAGCTAAATTTGCCCGCCGTATGACAAAAAAAGCGCGCGAGCTTGGCCTCTATGACACGAATTTCACCAATGCCTCTGGCCTTTATCATTGGCGCCAACAAAGCAGCGCCCGCGACATGGCTAAATTAGCGCAAGCTTTGCTGACCCGCTTTCCCCAATTTGAAAGCCTATGGCAGACCACAAGTTTTACCTTTGAGGAAAAACAATACCGCAGCCACAATCGCGTATTGCGGCGCCTCTCGGGGGCGATGGGTATGAAGACCGGCTATATTCGCGCCTCTGGCTATAATATCGCCACCGCCGTGCAGCGCGATAACAAGCGAATTATCCTTGTTATTATGGGCGGCACCTCGGCCGCATCGCGTGACCGACATGCCATATCGCTGGCCGACCGAAGCTTGGGGCGCGCGCAAACCTTTGTGGCCAAAACAAAAACCAATTCAGCCAAGCTGCGCCAAGCTGCCCTATGGCTGGACACCCCGGCGCAAGAGCTAGCCAAACCGACACGAGGGCTTGTGCTGGCGGATATGCCGCGCGATTGGAAAATTCAAGTGGGGGCTTTTTCAGCTTCTGTGCATGCCGATAGCCAGTTGCAACGCATTCGCCGCGTTTTGGGGGCCAAATTAGACGACTCAGAGGGGCTCACCGAACAGATAGAGCGCAATGGCAAGCCTATGTACCGCGCGCGTTTCGCTAATCTATCCGAACCCCAAGCGTTTCATCTGTGCCGCAGCTTGCTGAAAGTCACCCCAAGCTGCTTGCCGATTGCCCCTTAAGTATCGAGCAAAACACTGCGCGCTTCGTTTAACCGCGCCGCCAGCCAATCGGTGCCGCCTTGGTCGGGGTGGTTTTTGACAATCAAGATTTTATAAGCCGCTTCAATATCACCATTCGAGGCCCCCGCCTCCAATCCCAAAATCTCCAGAGCTTGCGCCCTGTCCATCGCTTGGTTGGTGGCGGCAGGCTTTCCTTGGCCGCCCGAATTGGCCCGAATTTGGCGCGCCAGCAAATAAGCTCGCATTCCCCAAAGCGCCAAAGCGCCCGCAGGTGCCGCCAGCGCAAAGCGCCCCGACACCACAAATAGCACCAGGGCTGTGGCGGCAAGGATAAATAAAATAGCCAAAGCCGATAGTTTCATGGCGCGGCGCGACAGGTTTGCGAGCCCGCGCGACACAAGCAAAAGCGTTAAAACCGCTAGGCCTCCGAGCAGCAAATAGCCCATCAGGCGTCCCCCCCGCCAAACAAGCCAGGAAGGTTTAAGGCGCTAAGCAAGGCTTTTACCTCGGCGCGCGCAGCGACGTGGCTCATCGTTAAACTGGCGTTGGCTTCTTCCGAGGTAAGGTCAAGCAGGGTAAGACCGGCGGGAAACATTTCGCGAAACACCACACGCTCGGACAGGCCTTCGATTTGACGAAACGCCAAACGGCTGGCCAAAGCATCGAGTGTGGTCTCGACGCGCTTGCGGTTTTTCGCATGAATATGACTGGTACGATTGCGCAAAACCACCCAATCAATCGCCGCGCCATTGGCTTGAACGCGGGCTTGCCGACACGACCAGACCATCTCCGCATAAATGCTGGGGCCAGCCACCTCGAGCGTATTGGGGTCGAGCGTCGCTAAAAGATCGACATCGACGAAGCTCTCATTCATCGGCGTGATCAGCGTATCGGCCGAGGCATGGCCCAAGCGCGATAAATAGCTATCGGAGCCTGGGCAATCGATCACCACGAAATCATGGTTGGCGCGCAAATGACCCAGCGCCCGGACAAAGCTGTCGCTTTCTTCTTGCTGGCGGACATCGAGACGATTATCGGTTCCGGCCTCTAGGGCGATATGTTCTGGCATTTGCATATCGCGCCGCCCGACCCACATTTGCCGATTGGCCATATAACGGCTGAACGACCTTTGTCGCACATCCAAATCTAGCGTGCCGACGGATTTTCCGGCCTCCAGCAAAGCTGCCACTACATGCATGGCGACCGTGGTTTTTCCGGCCCCGCCCTTTTCATTGCCCAAAACAATCACATGCGGCGCGACATTTGGCGCCGAGGGGGCTATGCTTGAGCTCTGATTTATCGAGTCTGACAAAAGTTTTCCTTCATTTTGGATTCATTTGAGTATAAACCCGATTCCGAAAACTGGCTGCAAGTTCCGATGCGCGCTTTCGTATCGGCTTGGTCATAAATTTTAGCTTTGAGGCTGCAAATATGCCGTTAACTGGCAAAAAAATATTAATCACCGGCGCCAATGGCGGATTGGGTCGCGCCATTGCCGCCCTCGCCCATGCCCAAGGCGCTAGCCTTGCGCTATGCGAGCGCACGCCCGAATTGGCCCAAGCCGCCAAAGACGCCCTGCTGGCAGACACTAAGCCCGAGGCCGCAAAAAATGTGCATACCGCGCATGCCGATTTGCGCGATAGCGAGGCCGTGGCCGCTATGGTCGCCCACTCTATCGACGCTTTAGCTGGTCTCGATGGCGTCGTCAATAATGCCGCCACACTGGCCGAGGATGACACAGGCCCCGTTGAGACGCCGCTAGACAGCTGGCAGTCGACCCTCGATGTCAATTTAACAGGCGCCTTTTTGGTTTACAAAAATGCCTTGCCGCATCTCATCGAGCAGCAAAGTGGTTCGCTGGTCACCCTCAGCTCGGTCGTTGCCCATAGCGCTTCGGCCACAGCACAAATAGCCTATACCACCAGCAAGGGCGCGTTAGAGGCGATGACCCGCGAGATTGCCATCGCCCATGCGCGCGATAATATTCGGGCCAATTGCGTGGCTCCCGGCCCGGTGCTGACCGAGCGTACGGCGCGCTATTTTGATACGGCCGAAAAATGGGCCACACGGCGCCAGCATATTCCGATGGGTCGTCTGGGCCGGCCCGAAGAAATTGCCGCCAGCGTGTGCTTTTTATTATCCGATGGCGCGGGCTGGCAAACAGGCAGCATTATGCGCGTCGATGGCGGAATTTCCGCCGCCTATGTCGTCGATGACAGCAACGGCAGTGACACGCCATGAGCCAAAACACCGTCGAGATTACCAGCCCTATTGATGGCTCCATTTATGCGACCCGCGCGCTCAGCACGACGAGCCAGGTCGATAGCGGCTTGAACCAAGCCACCGCAGCGCAAGCGCTTTGGCAAGATACGCCGCTCGAGGCCCGCGCTGACTTTGTTTTGCGCGCGCTCGACATCATCGATTCGCAACGCAGGGAGATTGCTTTGGAGCTGGCGTGGCAAATGGGTCGCCCCGTGCGCTATGGCGATGGCGAGGTAAACGGATTTTTGCAACGCGGCCGCCATATGGTGTCGATTGCCAAAAGCGCTTTGCAGCCGATTTACCCCGACCCACAAGACGGCTTCGAACGCTATATCGAACGCCGCCCATTGGGTGTGGTGCTGGTGGTTGCGGCTTGGAATTACCCTTATCTCATCGCCGTTAATTCCATCGTGCCAGCCCTGATGGCGGGCAATTGCGTGGTGCTGAAACATTCGGGCCAAACGCTATTGAGCGGCGAGCGCATGGCGGCCGCGTTTCAAACGGCCGCTCGCGATATGGGCCTGCCGCAAACTTTGCAAGACGGCTTGCTGACGTGCCTGCATCTCGACCATGGCGCCACGGCCAAAGCGGTTGGGGATGCCCGCATTGCTCATGTTAATTTCACCGGCTCCGTATCGGGTGGCCATGCCATCGTCGCGGCGGCCAAAGACAGATTTATCGGTCTGGGCCTCGAGCTGGGCGGCAAAGACCCAGCCTATGTGCGCAAGGATGCCGACCTTGACGCCACCGCCGAGGCTTTGGTCGATGGCAGTTTTTTCAACAGCGGCCAATCGTGCTGCGGCATCGAGCGGATTTATGTCGAAGCTAGCGTGCATGACGCGCTGGTCGAGCGCATGTGCGCCCTGACCAAAGACTATGTGTTGGGCTCGCCGCTAGACGAAGCCACCACGCTGGGGCCCATGGTGCGCCGGCAAGCCGCCGATATGGTACGCCAACAAATAGCGGACGCCGTATCGCAAGGCGCGAAAGCTTGGCTTGAGGAAAGCGGTTTCGTTGCCAGCCAAAACGGCACGCCCTACCTCGCCCCGCAAATTTTGACCCAGGTCACCCATGATATGGAGATTATGCGCGAGGAAAGTTTTGGCCCCGTGGTGGGCATTATGGCGGTGGCAGATGACGCCGAAGCCATCGCGAAAATGAACGATAGCGTTTATGGGCTGACCGCCAGCGTTTGGACAAAAGATGCAAAAGCCGCCAAAGCCATTGGCGCGCAAGTGCGAACCGGCACGTTTTTCATGAACCGCTGCGACTATCTTGACCCCGGTCTGGCGTGGACAGGCATTGGCGACACCGGTCGCGGCGCCAGCCTATCGCAAATTGGCTACGAGCAGCTAACGCGCCCGATGAGCTTTCATCTCAAAACAGGAGCCTGATATGTCGAGCCTTGGCATCTATCGCTGCATCGACGATATGCGCGCGCAAGTAGCCGCATGGAAAGCCGAGGGGTTGCGTGTGGGGCTGGTGCCGACGATGGGCGCTTTGCACGCCGGCCACTTGTCCTTGGTCGAGGCGATTTCGCAAAACGTCGATAAAGTGATTGTGTCTATTTTCGTGAACCCCGCGCAATTCGCCGCGCATGAAGACCTCTCGACCTACCCGCGCCAAGAGGCGGCTGATTTGGCCGCGCTTGAGACCACCCAAACAGACGCCGTATTCGCCCCCACCGCACAAGAAATGTATCCAGACGGCTTTGCCACGGCCATTGCCATGGACGGGCCCGCGCTGGGATTGGAAAGCGAAGAACGCCCGCATTTCTTTGGCGGCGTGGCTTTGATTGTTTTGAAATTACTCACCCAGACTCAAACAGATGTCGCAATTTTTGGCGAGAAAGATTATCAGCAATTGATGGTCATCCGCCGCATGGTGGCCGACCTCAATCTGCCCGTCGAAATTATGGCGGGAGAAATTATGCGCGAAGCCGATGGTTTGGCCATGTCCTCTCGCAATGTCTATTTGAACGCCGAGCAAAGAAAAATCGCCGCTCAGCTCCATGTTATATTAGGCCAATTGGCCAACCACCCAGCTGGTGCCGACATAATCAAAGCAGAAGCCGAAGCCAAACAGGCTTTGCTGGAAGCTGGGTTTACCAAAGTAGATTACGCCTGCATTCGCGATGCGGAGACGCTTGGCGTGCCAAATGCCAACACACGAGCGCGCCGCGCTTTGATTGTCGCGCGCTTGGGCGACACCCGCTTGCTCGACAATAGGCCCGCGAGTTAAAAACCGCTGTTTAAAGCAGCCCCATATCGGTCAGCTCTTGGCGCAAGCCTTCGGGCATATCTTCATCGACTTCCATATTATTGGGCGCATCGATGGGCGCATCTTCTTTGGTCAAATAACGCCAGCCCTGAAACGGTCGGCGCGCTTGTAGGCGCGTCGGCACCAGCTCTGGGTCGAGATGCAAATGGCAGCGACGAATGCCTTGGTCGTCGACGAATTCTTCAATATCGATAATTTGTTGCCGCACCCGGATTTGGCGTTTGATCACCCAATATAGTGAGCCGCCTTCCAGCAAATCTCCCTGCCGTTTGGGCACCATGCGCGTAGTATGAAACACTTTGCCATAGGTCGCTTGCAGGCGGTTTTGCCAGTTTACCAAATCGCTGATGTCGTCAGCGCCCACACATAATTTTACCAGGTTTACGCTCATCTGACTTACGGGGTGAAAATCGACACGCGGTCGGATGCGGTAAACAGGGCATAAAAACCGCCACCAACCGCCCCACCAATCAGGATGAATTTATCGTCGGAAGCATAATAGGCCATACGGTGACGGCCACCGCCTGGCATAGGCGCTTGGCGTTGCCAACGTTGGCCCACGAGACGATTATGGCTATCCAGCACTTTGCCTTTGGCGGGACTAAAGCCGCCGGCGAAATGCAAACCATCGCGAACCACGCCCAAAGCGCCGCCGATGACGGCAATGGGCAAATCTGGCAAACTGCGCCATTGGCCTGTTTTCAAATGAAACGCTTGCACCCCTTTGACCGGACGCCCCGAGGCGCTTTTGCCGCCGGCAAGTATCACTTCATCGCCAAGCCGCGCGAAAGCCGCATTGGAGACGGGTATCGGCATTGGGTTTTTCCAACTCGACCATTTACCGGTGCCGAGATTATAACTTTGCACGCGGCCTGCATCTTTGCCGATGCCGCCGAGCAGGAAGACGCGATCTCTATCAAACACACTGATATGGTCGGCGCGCGAGCTTGGCAAATTACCCAGCTTCAACCAAACCGCTGTGTCGGGCGCATACATCCATAAATCAGCACTCAGGCGCGCGGTTTTATTTTCGCGACCGCCAGAGACAATCACCCGCCCCGTGCCCGAGGCAATGGCGAAATGCGATAGTCCTACGGGCAGCGGCGTTAACGGACGCCAGCCATCGCCGCGGATATCATATTGCTCGAAGAAACTGCGAAGCCCCTGCCCTAGTTTGCCGCTCATGATGAAAAGTTTGCCATCCATCTCGGTAGCCACCGCATTGGGCACGGCTGTGGGCAAAGACGTGCCTTCGCGCCAACCCGCTTGCGCCGAAACCAGCGTGGCGAGCGATAGCGAAACCAGCGCCAAACCTATGGTGAAAAAACTTCGTATCATCTTCTTATCCCAAACAACTTATGCGCTGAAAGCAAGCCAGCAATAGAAACACTAGCCTAAAATAAAATTAAAGTGGCAAACCCTAAAAATACGAGAAAGCCAATAACATCGGTAACCGTGGTGACAAATACACTCGACGCCACCGCCGGATCAATGCCGGCGCGGTCGAGCCCCACAGGAATTAAAATACCCGCCAAGGCCGCGACCACAAGATTGACCACCATAGCCGCTGCCAGGACACCACCCAATAAAATATCGTCGAACCAATAGGCACCCAAACTGCCAGCGATCACCGCAAAAACCACGCCATTCAAAATTCCAACGCCAAATTCGCGCCATACCACGCGCGCGATATTGACCGGCATCAGTTCCTGCGTCGCCAGCCCGCGCACCGTGATGGTTAGCGTTTGCGTGCCCGCGTTGCCGCCCATAGAGGCCACAATCGGCATCAGCACCGCCAAGGCCACCATGCGCTCGATAGAGGCGTCAAACAGGCCAATGACCAAAGAGGCGGCCACGGCAGTCATAAGGTTTAAAAACAGCCAAGAGACGCGCCCGCGCGCCGTTTCCAACACGCTATCGGTCACCGTTTCATCGCCAACGCCACCGAGGCGCAAAATATCTTCCCCCGCTTCATCGGCAATCACTTCAAACACATCATCGGCGGTGATGACGCCAATTAAGCGTTGATCTTCATCGACCACCGGCGCGCTGACCAAATTATAACGCTCAAACAGGCGCGCCACTTCTTCGCGGTCGGTATCGCAAGCGATGATGGTGAAATCATCATGCAACAAAGCCTCCACCACACTGGGGCGTTGCGAGCGCAAGAGTTCGGATAAATGCACCACCCCAATCGGCGTATGCGTGGGGTCTGTGACATAGAGTTCGAGAAATTCATCGGGCAGGTCTTTGGCTTCGCGCAAATGGTCGATGGTATGCCCCACCGTCCAAAATGGCGGCACGGCCACAAATTCGGTTTGCATCAAACGGCCCGCACTGTCCTCTGGAAAATCGAGCGAGCGCTGCAATAACAAGCGATCCGATGCGGGAATGCGTTGTAAAACCTCGTCTCGGTCGGCCGCATCCATATCTTCCAAAACGAAAACCGCATCATCGCTGTCGAGCTGCTGAACCGTGGCCGCCAGCGTATCGCTATCGACGGCCTCGAGGGCGGCATCGCGGATGTTATCGTCAAATTCGGCAAACACTTCTGGTGCCAAATCAGAGCCCATTAACTCAATCAGCGAGCGCCGCAAATCTGGCTGCAAAAGGGTAATCAGTTCCGCAATATCGGCTTCATGGCGGTCATCCAACGCCGCCAAAAGCCCCGCGCGATCTTGCGCCAAGACGAGCTGGCGAACCGCTTCAAAGCGCTCGCTGGTTAACTCATCAGAGCCAAGGTAGTCGCCTTCATGCGGCGTATCGGCTGCGCTATCGCTCACTGGTTTGCCTTTCACGTGCGGCGGTTGAGGGGGGCTGGTGATTTTGGCCTCTTCGCTATATGAAGCAAAATGGCGAATGACGCAGCAAAATTATCGCCTTAACATAATAGTGCCGAATGATTCGGCCAATTGGAGGAGATTGATTATGCTTGAGATTCTATTTGCTACTTTGGTGTTATATGTTGTTGGCCTGATGTTGCCGTCGCTTATCGGGATACTTCGAAAAGAATTGAACTTAGATTTTTTGGTTGGTCCACGCGATGTGCAACCAGAGGTTTCCCTGGCTGTGCTGCGTATCCGGCGCGCCAGCACTAACTTGCAAGAGAGCTTGTTGATTTTCGTACCGCTCTCTTTACTGGCCATTGGCAGCAATGCCGCCGTTGCCGAAACCGCAGCGATTTGGCTCGGCCTGCGCGTGGCTTATCTGATTACCTATGCGATGGGCTTGCGTCATGTGCGCACGATTATCTGGACCATTTCTATGGTGCATCTGTATTTGATGGGCGCAGCCCTCATCTAACTTACCAGTCGAATTCATCCATATGTTCGGAGAAAAATTCTTCTTCGTCATAAAACCAAGACACGTCTAAGGCTGGATTTGGTTTCGGTGGTTTTCGAAAAAACAACACAGTATCGTCGGTCGATTTTTCGGCCGGCGATTTTTTCTTTGGGTCTTGGGGTTTCTTCGTATCGTCTTTCGTCATAATGCTCAGCTCTGTTTCTCGCGAATGCGGGTTTGTAAATCTGCCTGCACTTGCGCGGTGAGCGGAAAGCGGACGGCAAGGACAATCGCGCCGATGAAAAACACCGCTGGCACAATTGCGTAAAGCACCCGCAAGGTCATCAAATCTTCGAACGCATTTTCCGCCAATAATTTGGCATTAAAAGCCGTCAGAGAGAGCGCGCTTATGGCCAAAAACGTGCCGGTCGCCGTCGATATTTTGGCCGTCATGCTGGCAAAGGCAATATAAGAGCCTGCGCGTGCTTTGCCCGTTTCAGCCGTTTCCACATCCACAACATCAGCCAGAATGGCCAGCGGCAGAAATTGCAAGCCGCCAAAACACGCGCCCTTGGCAATGAAAAACCCAACGAACATCCAATAGTCATCGGCTGTGAAGGCCATATTGATGGCCGAAATAATGGCTACGGTGATGAGGCAAATGGAGAACGCAATGTGCTTGCCAAGTTTCCTGCCAAGCCAAAGCCAAACTGGAACCGCTGCAAGCCCCGCAATAAAATAAACAAAATAAAGCGTGCCAACACTGCTCGCTTGAATGACCGATTTCATGAAGAAAAGCGATAGCGCGTTGCGAAAAGCCTCCGCTAGGGTGACGATTAAAATCATCCCGACAACAATGCGCATCGGCTTATTGCGCCATACCCGCACCAGGCCCGACACGAAGGACATTTGGTTTTGGCCTGGCTTTTTCCCTCTGGCGCTCGGCGCATCCTCATCGGCGGGCACTTCGCGCACAAAGAAAATAAGAGCCAGTGCCGCAAGCGGTGCCGCCACGCAAATCGCGATGGCCATGCCGCGCATAATCGAGGCGGTGCTGCCATCGCCATATTGCTCGACCAAAAACGGAATAAATGCCGCGCCCAAAAGCCCCAGCAGAGTGAATTGCTCGCGCCATGCAGTTACCCGGGAGCGCTGATAATAATCCGGCGACAACTCCGCCCCCCAAGCCCCATATGGCAAGCCCACCAAAGTGGTGCCAATATACATGCCGGCAATACAGATGAGCAGATAGGTGGCATCTGCGCCCACAAGAGGCACAAACAGCATCCAGATAGAGCCACATAAGACCGGAACCCCTAAAACAATAAATGGTAGGCGGCGCCCAAAGCGGGTGCGGGCTCGGTCTGACAGTGTGCCGACAAGCGGGTCGGTTACCACATCCGTCAATTTCGCCAGTAGCAACATGGTCGCGACCGCGGCGAGCGATATGCCAATTTCACTGGCATAAAACACCGGCAACCAAATGGCGATTGGATAGCCAACCAGGGCCAGAGGTGCGCCCATGAGACCATACATGCTAAGGGTGGTTTTACTTAAAGGCGTCGACATGGGGCTTCCTCGAATACAAATTACAGGCAAAGTATGTCAGGCAGTTGCCGCAACGACAACCAAGAAAGGCAGCAACACGAAACGCCCTATTTTTTCTTTATCCTTAGACCTTGGCGAACAATAAGCTACCCTTTCCCAGAGTTGTTTGGGAGCCTTGGGCTTCGGTTTTGTATTTTTGGGAGGTATTATGTCTTTGCTTGTTATTGGGGCATCCGTTTTTATTATTATTTCTTTGGCTTTGGCCTGGCTTGGCACCGCCATTCGCATCATGCGCATTGAGGCCTTGCAGCGCCTGTTTCCATCTAGCGATCACATTATTAAATCGCATATCGATTTTCTATTGATGGCTTTGCTAATAATCGCTTTCTACCTGCTCGGCATGCAGCTCGATGTGGTTTATCCTGATTGGGCTATCTGGGCGATGCTCATCGGCGGGTTCACCAATCCGTTCACCTTCATCATCGTCGCCATGTCGCCGCCTGACGCGTTTCAGCCGGGGCCGATTTTTGGCATTGGCGCGATGGCAAGTTTCATCGTCACCACAGTTGGTTTTGTAACCGCTGCTATTATGATTTTGTGATACGAGAAACGATTTTTTAAGCGAGGATAAAGCGAGGCTGGTGCGGCCGAGAAGACTCGAACTTCCACGGGTGTTACCCCACAGCGACCTCAACGCTGCGCGTCTACCAATTCCGCCACGGCCGCACGCCTCAGCAGGCTTGTTTGCTAACAAATATTGCGCCCGATAACAAGCCGCATATCGCGCTAAATACCATCGCCATCAATATTCAGGTGAATGCCGCACTCATCCTTGTCGCTATCGGCCCAGCGCCCCGAGCGATAATCATCGCCCTCTTTGACTTTATTGGTGCATGGCGTGCAGCCAATCGACAAATAACCGTCTTTCACCAACGGGTGACGCGGCAAGTCATGCTGCTCGATATAGGCCTTCAGCTCGTCCAATTGCCAATTGGCCAATGGGTTCAGCTTAAAGCGGCCATCGGTATCGCGCTCGATAATATCCATCGTGGCGCGGGTGCCCGTTTGAAACCGTTTGCGACCCGTAATCAAAGCATCGAAAGGGGCTACGGCGCGCGCTTGAGGGCGCACTTTGCGCAAATCACAACACGCATCCGTGTCGCGCTGCCATAGGCCGCCCTTGGGGTCTTCGGCTAGCAAATCATCGGGGTGCGGGAAATTGGTGCGCACATCGGTTAGCTTCAGCTTGTCTTGCAACCGATCGCGATAGCGCAAAGTCTCGCCAAACAGCTTGCCCGTGTTCAACATAATCACTGGCAGGCTCGGCTCGATTTGCGAAATCATATGCAGCAAAATCACCGACTCGGCGCCAAACGAAGACACAATGGTGATGCGATCCACAAATTGCTCGTGGATGGCGTGGCGCAAAATCTCTTGCGCGCTCATCGTCTCATACCGCGCGTTCAAAGGGGCTAAATCGAGGCCTGCCACTTGTGGGCTCGGCGCTTGTGTTTGGGCGACTTGGGTCATGCCAGCCAACCTTTCTCATCAATCACATCATTGGTGCGCTCAATTAGGGCCTTAAAATCAGCCCCTTGCGCGCGCCATTCTTCTCTGCGGGTCGACAGCTCGGTGAGCCGTGTTTCCCATTCTGCGGGATAATGCCCCTCCAGCGAGCTTTTCAAGCGGCGCGCGAGGCCCGGCGACTTCCCGCCTGTCGACGCGGTGAGCAACATATCGCCACGGCGCACAATGGCGGGCACATGGAAATCGCAAAGCGGTTTCACATCCTCGACATTGACCAGCGTTTTATGCGTGCGGCCTTGGGCGGTGAATTGCTCGGCCAAAGCGTCTTCTACGTTGGCGACGTAAATCACATGGCAGGCGGCAATGTCGGCTTCGCTCGGCCAGGCCTGCGTTAGACGGTCGCCGGCTAGGGCTTGCATCTCTTCGCCTGCATCTTGCGCAAACACGCGCACAAATTGCGCGCCTGCCGCATCGACCATTTCGAGCCGACGGCGCGCCTGTGGGCCTGCGCCAACAATCGCTAAGGTAAGTTCTGCAACATCTAGAATGACCGGTAACATAACGTCTCCTATTTATCCCTATATGAGGCATTTAAGGGCGCATTTCAATATTTATCAGTAAACTTTTGTGAATTAAATAATTCCACAAAAATATTTGTTTATTAATGCGCAAGCCATAATGCTAAGAGACCTTATGGCTATAAAGGATATTCCCGAGATACGCTTTAGCGATGCGCCCGTTGCCTACCCCGAAGCCGTGGCCTTTATGGAGGCGCGCGTGCAAGACATTATCGACGGTCGGGCGCGCGAATGCATCTGGTTTCTCGAGCATCCTCCCCTTTATACGGCTGGCACTAGCGCCAAACCGGCCGACTTAGTTCAGCCCGAGCGTTTTCCCGTCTTCGCGAGCCAGCGCGGCGGAGAGTATACCTATCATGGGCCCGGCCAACGCGTGGTCTATCTGATGCTGGACCTGCGAACCCGCGGGCGCGATGTGCGCTGCTTTGTTCGCCAAGCCGAACAATGGGTCATTCAAACGCTGGAAGATTTTAACATTCAAGCGCATATCACCCCCGGTCGTGTCGGGGTTTGGGTACCGCGCCCAGACCATGCCTCTGGGGCGCGCGCGAGGGAAGATAAAATCGCCGCCGTCGGCATGCGCATCCGTCGCTGGGTGAGCTTTCACGGCATCTCGATAAATGTCGAGCCTGAGCTATCCCATTTTGACGGCATTATTCCATGCGGCATCCGCGACCAAGGGGTCACCAGCTTGGTGGAGCTGGGCCACCCCGTTACCATGGCCGAGGTAGACCAAGCACTCTTAGATAATTTTGAAACCGCCTTCGCGCGTCCCGAAAAAGCTTAAAAACAGCCTATTCGAACTCAATCATCACGTCATCGACGGCCAGCTTATCGCCCGCCGCACATAAGACTTTGGTCACGGTCGTGTCTTTTTCAGCGCGCAAAATGTTTTCCATTTTCATCGCCTCGACCACCGCCAGAGGCTGACCCGCTTTGACCGCCTGACCCTCTTCTACCGCGATGGAGACGACAACGCCTGGCATTGGACAAACCAGTTCTTTGTCGGATGTGCCATCGGTTTTCTCTGGCATGTAGACCATCAGGGCTTGCGCGGCCATGCGGCGCACGAAAACATCTGTGGCGGCACCGCGACCCGTTAGGGTGAAGCCTTCTGAATGACGCTCGACAGCGACGCTCACGGCCTCGCCATTGACGGTGCCGTGGAAGAATAGATCCCCGGGCAACCAATCGCTCTCAAGCGAGATGTCGACGCCATTGAGCGTGACACCCATCTCGGTTTTTATCGCAGAGAAAACCGTCTCGCCGATTTGCACAGCTTGTTCGGCTTCCGGCGTAAACTGATGGCCGGGCAGGACTTGTGAGCCTTCGGTGGCGCGCATTTGGGATAGTTGCGACATGGCAAACCCAATCACCGCCAAGGCTTCGATGCGGGCGCTATCTTGCGGCGCACCTTCAAAACCATCGGGGTATTCTTCATCGATAAACGCCGTGGTAATCGTGCCCGCACGGAAGCGGTCATGATGCATAATGGCGGCGCAGAAATCGATATTATGGCGGATGCCATCGATACGGAAATTATCCAAAGCCACCCCCATCGCATCGATCGCTTGCAAACGATCGGGCCCATGGGTCACCAGCTTGGCAATCATCGGATCATAGAACAGCGAGATCTCGCCGCCCTCATAAACGCCCGTATCATTGCGAACGGTGATGCCGTCTTGGGTGCCTTGCACGGGAGGACGATAGCGCGATAGACGCCCCGTAGAGGGCAAGAAGCCGCGATATGGATCTTCGGCATACACCCGACTTTCCATCGCCCAGCCGTTAAGCTGCACGTCTTCTTGTTTCATATCCAGCTTTTCGCCAGCCGCGACTTTAATCATTTGCTCGACCAAATCGACACCGGTAATCAGCTCCGTGACGGGATGCTCTACTTGCAGGCGCGTGTTCATTTCGAGGAAATAGAAATTCTTGTCGCCATCGACGATGAATTCCACCGTGCCTGCCGAGCAATAGTCTACCGCTTTCGACAAAGCGACCGATTGTTCGCCCATGGCTTTGCGCGTGGCTTCGTCGAGGAATGGACTTGGCGCTTCTTCGATGACTTTTTGATTGCGGCGCTGAATGGAACATTCGCGCTCCCCCAGATAAATCACATTGCCGTGCTTATCGCCGAGGATCTGAATTTCAATATGGCGCGGTTGCGTCACGAATTTCTCGATGAAAATACGGTCATCGCCAAAGCTAGAGGCGGCTTCGTTTTTCGACGACTGAAAGCCTTCGCGCGCTTCCTCGTCGTTCCACGCAATCCGCATGCCTTTGCCGCCGCCGCCAGCCGAGGCTTTGATCATCACCGGATAGGTAACCTCATTGGCAATTCTCACCGCCTCATCGGCATCGGCAATCAAGCCCATATGGCCCGGCACGGTGGAGACCCCTGCCTCCGATGCGAGTTTTTTCGAGGTGATTTTATCGCCCATTTTTTCAATGGCATTGGCAGGCGGGCCGATAAAAGCCACACCGGCTTTTTCGAGAGCTTCGGCGAAAGTTTTGTTTTCGCTCAAAAACCCGTAGCCCGGATGTACTGCTTCGGCGCCGCTTTGTTGGATGGCGTCGAGAATTTTATCGATGACCAAATAGCTTTCGCTAGCGGGCGCGCCACCAATGTAAATCGCCTCATCGGCTTCGCGCACATGCAAGGCTTGGGCGTCGGCGTCGGAGTAGACGGCCACGGTTTGGATGCCCATAGCGCGGGCTGTCCGGATGACACGGCAAGCAATCTCACCACGGTTTGCAATTAGAATTTTCTTAAACATATCAGATACCTAAAGCGGAATATTATCGTGTTTTTTCCAAGGATTCTCGAGCTTCTTAGACGACAAAAGTGCCAAAGCCCGCGAAATGCGACGGCGCGTATTATGCGGCTGAATGACCTCGTCAATATAGCCACGCTCCGCCGCCACGAATGGGTTTAGGAAGCGTTCTTCATAATTCTCCACATGCTCGGCAATCTCTTTGTCATTGCCGATGGAAGAGCGGAAAATAATTTCTACCGCGCCTTTGGCCCCCATCACCGCAATCTCGGCGGTCGGCCAGGCGTAGTTGAAATCGCCGCGCAAATGTTTCGAGGCCATCACGTCATAAGCCCCGCCATAGGCTTTGCGCGTAATCAAAGTGATTTTCGGCACCGTGGCTTCCGCATAGGCAAATAGCAATTTCGCGCCGTGTTTAATCAGCCCCCCGTATTCTTGCGAGGTTCCCGGCAGGAAGCCTGGCACATCGACAAGGGTGACAATCGGCACATCAAACGCATCGCAAAAGCGCACGAAACGAGCTGCCTTGCGGCTTGCATCACTATCCAACACGCCAGCTAGCGTCATCGGCTGGTTGGCGACAAAACCAACAGTCTTGCCTTCCATACGGCCAAAACCAGTGATGATGTTCTTGGCGAAATCTTTTTGAATTTCAAAAAAATCCCCCTCATCAATCACCTTCTCCACCAGCTCCATCATGTCATAGGGCATGTTGGGGTTGTCGGGGATGAGCGTATCGAGGCTCGGCTCTACACGGTCGCGCACGTCAAAGGTGGGGCGCTCGGGTGCGCCTGTGCGGTTCGATAGAGGCAAGAAGTCGATGAGACGGCGCAGCTCGGTCAGCGCCTCTACATCGTTATCATAGGCGCCATCGGCGACCGAAGACTTGCTGGTGTGGACTTTCGCGCCACCCAATTCTTCGGCGGTTACTTCTTCATTGGTCACGGTTTTCACCACATCGGGGCCCGTCACAAACATGTAAGACGTGTTGCGCACCATAAAGATGAAATCAGTCAGCGCCGGGGAATACACATCGCCGCCCGCGCAAGGGCCCATAATCATGGTGATTTGGGGAATAACGCCCGAGGCCAGCGTGTTGCGTTGGAACACTTCGGCATAGCCGCCCAGCGCATCGACGCCTTCTTGAATGCGCGCACCGCCCGCATCTAGAATGCCGATAATCGGCACGCCATTGCGCAGCGCCATGTCTTGCACTTTGTTGATTTTCTTTGAATGCGCGCGAGACAGCGACCCACCAAACACGGTGAAGTCTTTCGCGAACAGATAGATCGGGCGGCCGTTTACCGTGCCCCAACCGGTTACCACGCCATCGCCAGGAATTTTCTTATCCTGCATGCCAAACTCTTGGCAGTCATGCTCTACGAACATGTCGATTTCTTCGAAACTATCCGGATCGAGGAGCAGCTCAATACGCTCGCGCGCCGTTAGCTTGCCGCGTGCGTGTTGCGCTTCAATGCGCTTCTCGCCGCCACCCAGACGGGCGACGCTACGCCGCTCTTCTAATTCTTTAACAATATCACGCATAATCTCCCCCGCGTCACTGCTGTAGAGCTGATGAATACCGCGCTATGGCTTTGATTTCCAGTGCTATATTGTCTAATCGCACTTGCGCCTCATCATCGCGGCCCCATGTCTCAATTTGGAACAAATCATCCAGAAAAGCGAGCTCATACGCCTGTTCTGGAGATATCTCCCCCTGGTCTAAGGCCAAAGCCAAAATGGCCGAGCCAAGAAGCGCTGCCGTATGCGCAAGCCCGGTTAACCGAAACGCATCCTCGCCCGCCAATTGCTTCAATTTCGCTTCCGCTTCGCCGGCTTGCGCAATGGGCAATACGGAATGCGTAACTTTTAAAACCACCCCCAATTGGCTCTCGGCCCAAGCCAAAATAGGGTCCCAGCCTTGCGCTTGTTTCGCGATGAGCGGGTCTGGGTTTTCGGCGCGGTAGCAAAGCAAATCAGACATGCCATAGGCCGCAAAAGCTGTGCGCGTTTGCGCCATCACCCCGGCCACACGGTCCAGCGCGGTAGAGACAAGGCGCATATGCAGCATCGACAAAGTGTCAATCTCGTCGCCTTGCGCCTGCCATTCGTCGGCAACCAATTGGGCCAGCGCTTGCGTCGGCAACACCAAGGGGCTTTTGGCTGGCGTTTTTAAAATATGCGCATCCAGCTTGACGATAAATCCATCGTCTTGCTCGGCGATGGTTACCGCTTCATAAAATCGTTTGGCCATGTTTACTCGCGGTTGCTCAAGGTTATTGGGGCTGAAATTGGGAAATCAAAAGGCGCAAATCTTCTGGCGTTTGCGCAATGTCATCGGCGCCAGACGCTTCCAGCTCGTCCACCGTCTGATAGCCCCACCCCACGCCAATGGCCCGCGCGCCTGCCGCTTTGGCCATCATAATATCAAAGCTCGTGTCGCCAATCATCAGGGTTTGCGCCGCTGTTACGCCTGTTTCGCGCATCGCGTCGAACATTAAATCGGGGGCGGGTTTGCCGGGCCCATCGTCGGCGCTTTTCAGCACTTTAAAAAATGGGCGGATATCATAGGCATCGACGACGCGGTTTAAGCCACGGCGCGACTTCATCGTAATAATGCCCAGCAGCGTATCCTCTACCTTACCGAGCTCGAGAATTTGCGCGTGCATCCCATCAAACATCACCTGACCACGGTCGTCTTGCAGGACCAAGTCTTGATAGGTCTCCCGATAGACATCCAGCATGTTAACAATCTGGTCGTCGCTGGCTTCGGGTACATGGCCGCGCAACGCAACATCAATGGGAAGCCCCACGGCATAAAGGATATCGCGGCGCGACGGGCAAGCGAAATCATGCGCCGCCAAAGCCGTTTGGGTGGCGGTAATGATGGTCTGCTGGCTATCTACCAACGTGCCGTCGCAATCAAAAACGATCAGCCGCATTATTTTCCCTCATCAAACGGGGTTTCCCCGTCTTTCAAGTCAAAGCTTAACATGTCCCATGTTTCTGCCATATGGTCGCGCAAGGGCGCTTTGCATCGCAAAACACCGCCGCGTGGATGAGGCATCATAATCGAGCGGGCGTGCAAGTGAAGTCTTTTTGGCAAGATACCGCCATATTCTTCGTTTTCATTCTCGACGCGATATTTCGTATCCCCCACCAGCGAATGGCCAATGGCTGCCGCATGGGCGCGAATTTGGTGCGTCCGTCCTGTGAGCGGGCGAAACGCCAACCAGCAGAAGCGCTGCCCTACCCGCGCAATTTCCATGAAATCCGTATGCGCTTTCATGGCATCGCTATCCTCGGGGTCAACGGGGCGCACGCGCTCGCCGCCATCTGCGGCGGCCCGCTTGGCCAAGGGTACGCGAATAGAGCCCTGAGACGGGCGCGGCACGCCGTACACCAAAGCCCAATAAATCTTCTCGGCCTCGCGACTGGCAAATTGACGGGTCAGAAATTGCGCCGCTTTGCGATTGCGCGCCAAGACCAAAACACCAGACGTATCGCGGTCGAGACGATGCACAAGGCGGGGCGCTTCGGCTTCCTCAAATTGCAACGCCGGCAAAGCCGCATCAATATGCATGGTGGTTTTGCTGCCGCCCTGCACGGCCAAACCAGAGGGCTTGTTAAGGACCATCACATCTTTATCGCGGTGAATAATCGCCGATTGCAGCTCGGCTACCAAAGCATCCGGCACAGAGACGGGGCGCACGGTGCGCTTCGCACCCTGCTCGGGAACTTCGGGGGGCACGCGAATAATCTGGCCTTTTTGAACCCGCTCCGCCGCCTTGGCGCGCTTGCCCTCCACCCGCACAAGACCTTGGCGCAGGAGCTTTTCCAAACGACCTTGGGTCAGCGCGGTGAAATATTTGCGAAACCATCTATCGAGGCGCAGACCGTCGTCTTCGCCTTTGACCTTAATTTGCCGAACGCCCGCCATTTTATAGCCCCTTCAAGAGCAGATAGCCTGCTCCAAACACAAGTACACCGCCAACCAGCGAGCCACCTAAATAGCCGCTCATGGCCAATAGCTCGCGCTTTTCTAACATTTGAAACAGTTCCATGGAAAAAGCCGAAAACGTGGTGAAACCACCCAGCAGGCCGACGCCGATAAACAAGCGGAGCCCCTCGTGGCCTCCGTTTTGTTTCGATAGCCAGCCAACCAGCAGTCCCATCAAAAACGAGCCCAGCAAATTGACGCCAAGCGTCGCCCAAGGAAACCCAACCGGGGCTTTAACTAACCCACTGATGCCAAAGCGAGCCACAGCGCCTAACGCGCCGCCGCAAGCGACCCAGATAAAACAGTGTAGTGGCATGGTGGCCTCCCGATTCGGCGTTCAAAATAGCACAGAACCTTGCCGCCATAAAAAAAGACACGAAAACCGAACGGCTTTCGTGTCTTTTATAAGTTGGCGGACGAAATTATGCGGTCGCTGCTGCCAGCTCCTCGCCTTCGTCATTGATCATCACGGGGCCCGAATCTTGGCCTTTCGCGGTTACATCGCGATCGACAAATTCGATAACGGCCATTGGCGCGTTGTCACCATAGCGGAAGCCCGCTTTGAGAACGCGGATGTAGCCACCCGGGCGTTCGGCATAGCGAGCGGCGAGCGTATCAAACAATTTAGCGCCCCACTGTTGGTCTGGAAGCTGAGCATAGGCGCGACGACGAGCCGCCAAATCACCTTTTTTGCCCAAAGTCACAAGTTTCTCAACAAAGGGACGAAGCTCTTTGGCTTTTGGCAAAGTCGTTACAATTTGCTCATGCTTAATAAGCGCAACGGCCATATTGCCAAGCATTGCCTTACGGTGGCTGCTTGTCCGATTTAGTTTACGTCCTGCTTTTGCGTGGCGCATAACGTCACTCCTCTACGCTCATACGAGCCTTATTGCTGCTCTAGTGAGCCTTAGTAATTATCTTCAAACTTTTTAGCAAGCTCTTCGATGTTCTCTGGTGGCCAATTCGGCACATCCATTCCAAGGTGCAGACCCATTTCGGCCAAAACCTCTTTAATTTCGTTCAGGGACTTACGACCAAAGTTCGGTGTCCGCAGCATTTCGCCTTCGGATTTTTGAATGAGGTCGCCAATGTAAACGATATTGTCGTTTTTCAGGCAATTCGCCGAGCGAACTGAAAGTTCCAACTCGTCGACTTTCTTCAGCAGAGCTGCCGAGAAGCCTGTTTCTTCGATAGCCGAATATTCTTCAACTTGAACCTCTGGCTCTTCGAAATTGATGAAGCTTTGTAGCTGGTCTTGCAAAATACGCGCCGACAAAGCCAATGCGTCTTCTGGGGTAACCGTCCCATTGGTTTCAATTTCCATGGTCAGTTTATCATAATCCAGCACTTGGCCTTCGCGGGTGTTTTCTACGTTGTAAGAAACCCGGCGCACAGGGCTGTAAAGACTGTCGACAGGAATAAGCCCGATAGGCGCATCTTCTGGACGGTTCTTTTCAGCAGGTACATAGCCGCTGCCTGTTTTGATAATGAATTCGAAACGAACTTCCGCGCCTTCATCCAAGGTGCAGATAACCAAATCTGGGTTTTGAATGGTGACGGCGGCATTTTCTTCAATGTCGCCTGCGGTCACAACGCCGGGGCCTTTTTTCGACAGCGTCAGGCGCTTGGTGCCTTCTGCGTCCATAGCCAAAGCCATTTTCTTGATGTTTAGAACAACATCGGTCACATCTTCGCGGACACCGGGAATAGATGAAAATTCGTGCAGCACACCGTCAATTTGAACCGCGGTTACCGCCGCCCCTTGAATGGACGAGAGCAATACGCGACGCAGAGCATTGCCAAGCGTCAGGCCGAAACCCCGCTCTAGAGGCTCCGCGACAACGCGCGCTTCACGGCTTTCATCATGGCCAGGAATAATATCCAGTTTGGTAGGCTTAATCAGCTCTTGCCAGTTTTTTTGGATCATGATGGTACCTCTTAAATTTATATGCAGATGGGGAGAACGGCGGCCAAATTAAACGCGACGGCGTTTTGGCGGGCGGCACCCATTATGTGGAATTGGCGTTACATCTTTAATCGATGTAATGGTAAAGCCCGCAGCTTGCAAAGCCCGCAACGCACTCTCACGACCCGAACCGGGACCGCGAACATTCACTTCCAAAGTCTTCACACCATGTTCCATCGCCTTGCGGCCGGCATCTTCAGCTGCAACTTGGGCTGCATACGGGGTCGATTTACGCGATCCCTTAAAGCCCATTGTGCCTGCGGAAGACCAGCTAATCGCATTGCCTTGCGCATCCGAGATGGTGATCAAAGTATTGTTGAAGGTCGAGTTAACGTGCGCAACACCAGATGTGATGTTCTTACGCTCGCGACGCCGTACACGTGATTTTTCTGTAGCCATGATAAAACCCTACCTATTTTTTCTTGCCAGCAATGGCACGAGCCGGACCTTTGCGGGTGCGCGCATTGGTATGCGTACGCTGACCGCGAACCGGCAAATTACGACGGTGACGAAGACCACGATAAATCCCCATATCAAGCAAGCGCTTGATATTCATAGACACTTCGCGGCGCAAATCGCCTTCCACAACATAATCAGCATCAATGCTTTCGCGAATTTGGATAACATCCGCATCCGACAATTCATTGACACGACGCTCAGCCGGAATACCGACTTTGTCGCAAATTTCTTTCGCCTTTGCGTCGCCGATCCCATGAATATAGGTCAGGGCGATTACTACGCGCTTGGCAGTTGGAATGTTAACACCAGCTATACGAGCCACTTGCTTCTCCTTTTCACCGTTTCCGGTGGGCGCCGTTCCTACCCAAATGGCAGAAAACCGACAATTGTTCAAGTTTCATACTGAGGAAAACAGGTTGACCTTAGTAAAGCGCGGATTATAGGAAATTCGCCCCGCCAGTCAACCGCTAACCCTTTAAAAAACCCAGTTAAATCTCCTTCAACACAGCATGTATATGCTGTGTCACTTCATCCATGTCTTGCATACCGTCCAAAGTCTTTAAAATACCCTTCGAAGCATAAAATTCTGCGACCGGTGCCGTTTGCTCTTCATAGACGCGCAAACGGTGTTGCAAGGCTTCTTCCGTATCATCCTCGCGCGGGCCGCTTTCGCTTTCCGCAGCTCGTTTCAAAATGCGCCCGATAAGAACCTGAGCGTCTACCGCAAGCTCAATCACGCCATCTAAAACGATATTCTTCGTTACCAACATCTCATCCAAGGCTTCGGCCTGCGCAACATTGCGCGGAAAACCATCAAGAATAAAACCATTGGCACAATCTGCCTCATTGATGCGGTCGGAGATAATACCCACCACAACGGCATCTGGCACTAAATCGCCTCGGGCCATAATGTCTTTGGCTTGTTTGCCAATTTCGGTCTCCGCCGCTACCGCAGCACGCAACATATCGCCTGTGGAAAGCTGACGAATGTCGAAAGCCTCTTCAATGCGTTGCGCTTGGGTGCCTTTGCCAGCACCTGGAGGCCCGAGGAAAATTAGCTTCAACGCCGTTTGCCCCCGACTTTGGATTTTTTAATCAAACCTTCATATTGATGCGCGAACAAATGGCCCTGCACCTGCCCTACTGTGTCCATGGTCACATTGACCACGATCAGCAGCGACGTACCGCCAAAGTAAAATGGCACGTTATAGGCATTGATGAGAAACTCTGGAAGCAAGCAAACGAGCGTCAGATAAAGCGCGCCTACGGCCGTCAAACGGGTCAACACGCGGTCAATGTACTCAGCGGTGCGTTGCCCTGGACGAATACCCGGAATAAAGCCGCCATAACGCTTCAGATTATCCGCCGTATCGTTCGGATTGAACACAATCGACGTATAGAAGAAGCAGAAGAAAATAATACCCGCCGCATAGGTCGCCATGTAAAGAGGCTGGCCACGACCCAGAAGGGCTGCAACCGTTCCCAAAGCGCCGCCTGTGGCGTCGGTCGAGAAATTAGCCAGCGTAATCGGCATCAACAGCAAAGAAGACGCGAAAATCGGTGGGATAACGCCAGCTGTGTTGAGTTTCAACGGAAGATGCGAGCTTTCGCCCTGCGCCATACCACTCGCCGTTTGGCGTTTTGGATATTGCACCAAGAGACGACGTTGCGCGCGTTCCATGAACACAATGAAAGCAATCACGGCAATCACCATAATGATGAGCGCCAGAATGATAAACGTAGAGATGGCGCCTTGGCGGCCCAACTCTAGCGTGCCAGCCAAGGCTGACGGGAGTTCGGCCACAATGCCCGCAAAGATAATCAGCGATATACCATTGCCCACGCCGCGCGCGGTAACTTGCTCGCCCAACCACATCAAGAAGACCGTGCCACCCACCAGCGTAATCACGGCGCTGGCGCGGAAATAGAACCCTGGGTCGACGACAACGCCTTGCGCGCCTTCAAGCCCCACGGCAATGCCGTAGCCTTGAACGGTCGCCAAAAGCACGGTGCCGTAACGTGTATATTGGTTAATCTGCTTCCGACCCGTTTCGCCGTCTTTCTTGAGTTGCTCAAGATGCGGCACAACCGAGGTAAGCAGCTGAATAACAATCGAGGCCGTAATATACGGCATGATGTTCAAAGCAAAAATAGCCATCCGGCCAACAGCGCCACCAGCAAACATGTTGAACATGCCAATAATGCCAGACTGCTGTTGCGAGAAGACCGACTGCAAAGCCTGCGGATCAATACCCGGCAACGGAATATACGTGCCAAGGCGATAGACCAAAAGCGCACCTAGTGTGAACCAGATACGCTTTTTAAGCTCATCGGCGGTACGAAACGCCGAGAAGCTCATATTCGCAGCAAGCTGTTCTGCAGCTGAAGCCATGCAATTTCTCTCCCTAGGACCTAGGCTTCTTGCGAAGCTTCAGGGGCCGCTGGTGTTTCAGACTTTGCTAGCAGCGTAACTTTGCCACCTAGCTTTTCAATCGCAGCTTGTGCCGCTTTCGAAATGCCCACGACTTCAAAGTCGAGCTTCTCTTTCAGCTCGCCTTTGGCCAGAATACGCACGCCATCCAACTCGCGGCGCAACACGCCGGCTTCAACCAGGCTCGCTGCCGAAACAGTTGCGCCTTTGGCCAATTTACCCGCTTCAATAGCTGTCTGTAAGCGACCCAAGTTTACCGCATTTAGTTTCTTTGGGTTCGGCACGTTAAAGCCGCGCTTTGGCAGACGCTTGAACAAAGGCATTTGACCGCCTTCAAAACCTTTAATAGCAACACCCGAGCGTGAAGATTGACCCTTCATACCACGGCCAGCGGTTTTACCTTTGCCTGAAGATGTACCCCGGCCCACGCGCATGCGTGACTTACGGGCACCTTCGTTATCGCTAATTTCATTCAGTTTCATAACTCTTCTCCAAAACGCCGGCGTTCAACCCCATGCGTCTTTTAATGCTTAGGCCTCGATTACGCGAACCAGATGCGCAACTTTTTCAATCATACCGCGAACGGCAGGCGTGTCTTCAAGCTCGCGACGACGACCGCATTTGTTCAACCCAAGACCTACCAACGTGGCACGTTGATCTTGTGGGCGACCAATAGGGCTGCCTGTCTGCTCGACAATAACGGTTTTTGCTTTTGCCATGATCGCGTCTCCTAATTAGCCGCTTCGGCTTCGGAATCGTCGTTCGCGTCATCGCGGCGACGGGTGATCAAATCACTCACTTTTTTGCCGCGACGAGCCGCAACCGCACGAGGGCTGCCTTGCTTCTTCAGGGCGTCAAAAGTTGCATGGATCATATTGTATGGGTTCGAAGACCCGATCGACTTGGCGACCACATCTTGCATACCCAAAACTTCAAACACAGCACGCATCGGACCACCGGCAATAATACCAGTTCCGGGAGGTGCCGCGCGCAAAGCCACTTTACCGGCGCCATGGCGGCCAGCAATATCATGGTGCAATGTCCGGCCCTCACGCAGAGGCACACGGATCATGTGACGCTTTGCAGCTTCGGTTGCTTTGCGAATGGCTTCTGGCACTTCGCGGGCTTTACCCTTGCCAAAACCTACGCGTCCGCGCTGATCCCCAATGACCACCAAAGCGGCAAAACCGAAGCGACGGCCACCTTTGACCACTTTCGCAACCCGGTTAATATGAACTAGACGGTCGACGAATTCATTGTCTTCGTCTCGGTTATCCCGTTTATCGTTTCTTGCCACGCTTTTTCTCCTCTTATCCGGTTTAGAAGCTCAAACCGGCTTCGCGAGCTGCTTCGGCTAATGCCTTAACGCGCCCATGATAGATATAGCCACCGCGATCAAAGATAACGGTTTCAACACCCGCCTTCTTCGCGCGCTCAGCGATTTGTTTCCCAATGATGCCAGCGGCGTCTACGTTGCCGCCGGAACCTGTAAAGTCTTTGTCTTGCGTTGAAGCAGACGCAACGGTACGGCCAGCCAAATCGTCAATAACTTGAGCATAAATATGCTTTGACGAGCGGAATACCGAAAGCCGAGCCCGACCATTTGCAACTTTGCGTAACTGGCGGCGAACCCGCTGTTTACGACGTTCATCTGTTGTAATCTTACGACCCATGATCGACCCCTACTTCTTCTTACCTTCTTTGCGGAAGACATATTCGCCTTCATACCGTACACCCTTGCCTTTATAAGGCTCTGGCGGACGGTAACTGCGGATTTCAGACGCCACTTGACCGACTTTTTGCTTGTCGATACCCGTAATCACAATCTCAGTTTGTGATGGGCAGTCAACACTGATGCCTTCCGGAACCGGAAAGTCGACATCATGGCTAAAGCCTAGTGACAATTTAAGTGTTTTACCTTGCATGGAGGCACGATACCCAACACCCTGCAATTGCAGTTTGCGAGTAAAGCCTTCCGAGACGCCAATCATCAGGTTTTGAACCAAAGCACGGCTCAAGCCCCAAAAACTACGCGCGGTCTGCGATTTATTCGCAGGTGCCAGTGTCACGCCATTGTCATCATGGATTGCAGTGACATTTTCAGACAAGGTAACAGCCAATTCGCCCTTAGGGCCTTTGACCGACATGTTTTGTCCGTTCAGGCTAACTTCGACGCCCTTCGGAATTCCAACTGGTTTTTTACCAATACGAGACATTATATTATCCTTTCCGAACCCGTCTTAGAAGACGCGGCACAGAATTTCCCCACCCACATTGTTTTCACGAGCGGCATTATCCGTCATCACACCCTTAGGCGTAGAGATGATGGAAATACCAAGACCATTGCGGACAACCGGCATGGTTTTTACCGATGAATAGACCCGACGACCTGGCTTGGACACGCGTTGAATTTCTTGAATGACCGGCTGGCCCTCATAATATTTCAACTCAATGTTCAACTCACCAGACCCATTGTCGAGTTTGTTTTCCGAATAGCCACGAATATAGCCTTCGTCTTGAAGGACATCCAGCACCCAGCTGCGAAGCTTGGAGGCTGGGCTTATGACCGTGCTTTTGCCACGCATTTGAGCGTTGCGGATGCGGGTCAGCATATCACCTAGAGGATCGTTCATTGCTATACCTCCCTACCAGCTTGACTTAACCATGCCCGGGATCAGTCCTTGGTAGGACAGATCACGAAGCGCGATGCGCGACATGTTTAGTTTACGATAATAACCACGCGGACGACCCGTCACGCCGCAACGATTGCGGACCCGGATTTTCGCGGAGTTGCGAGGCAGCTCGGCCAATTTCAGACGCGCTTTAAAACGCTCTTCATTGGTCAAGGACTGATCTTTAGCAATCGTCATGAGAGCTGCGCGCTTAGCCGCATATTTCTCTACCAGACGTTTACGCTTATTGTTGCGTTCGATGGAACTCTTCTTCGCCATATCTATCTCCCCCGCTCTATTCGCTGAACGGAAAGTTAAAGCCACGCAATAGTTCGCGGGCCTGGTCGTCATCTTTGGTTGTGGTGCAAACAATAATGTCCATACCCCAAATTGTGTCGACCTTGTCATAGTTAATCTCTGGGAACACGATGTGTTCTTTCAGGCCCATAGCAAAATTGCCATTACCATCGAAACTCTTGTCGTTCAGCCCGCGAAAGTCACGCACGCGAGGCAAAGCTACGTTAATCAAGCGATCCACGAACTCAAACATGTGCGCGCCACGAAGGGTCACTTTCACACCGAGAGGCATTTCTTCGCGCACTTTAAAGCCAGCAATAGATGTGCGGGCATAAGTGATAACCGGCTTTTGTCCTGCAATATCTTTCATGGCAGAAAACGCAGAGTTGATCTTTTTGGTGTCTTGCGTTGTTTCCCCGACGCCCATATTGAGCACGATTTTTTCCAGCGCAGGCACTTGCATCGGGTTTTTCAACTCGAATTTTTCAATCAGCGCACCCCGAATAACGTCATGATATTGCGTTTTCAGGCGCGGTACATAGGTCGTATCAGCCATCGATCACTTCTCCTGAACGTTTAGCGATGCGCGACTTGGTGCCGTCATCATTAAGTTTGTAGCCAACTCGCGACGGCGACCCATCTTTGGGGTCCGCAATCGACAGATTGGAAACGTGAATTTTGCTTTCGCGATTGATAATGCCGCCCTCGGTTTGCGGGGTCTGACGCTGGTGGCGCTTCACCATGTTGACGCCCTGCACCAAGGCACGATTTTCCGTTGGGAACATCGCAAGCACTTCGCCGGTTTTACCCTTGTCACGACCCGTGGTGACTACCACTTTGTCGCCTTTTTTGATTTTATACTTGATAGCCATTACAACACCTCCGGTGCCAGCGACACAATTTTCATGTGATTGCTGCTGCGCAGCTCACGTGTCACGGGGCCAAAAATACGTGTACCAATCGGCTCTCCGGCTGGGTTCACTAGAACCGCCGCATTGCGATCGAAACGGATAATGCTGCCATCCTGACGACGAATTTCTTTCGCCGTACGAACGATAACAGCCCGCATCACATCACCTTTCTTAACGCGTCCACGCGGGATAGCTTCTTTGACGCTGACAACAATTGTGTCACCGACCGAAGCCGTCTTACGCTTGGACCCACCAAGAACTTTGATGCACTGCACCCGGCGTGCGCCACTATTATCGGCGACGTCCAGATTGGTTTGCATCTGAATCATAACAAGTTCCCTTATTCACTAGCGCCGGAAATAACTTCCCAGCTTTTCAGTTTCGAGATCGGGCGGCACTCGCGAATAGCGACTTTGTCGCCCACCTTCACTGTGTTTTCGGCATCATGCGCATGGTAGCGCTTTGATTTACGAACGGTTTTCTTCATCACCGGATCAGCAAAGCGGCGCTCAACGGAAACGACAATTGTTTTGTCGCCCTTATCGCTCACCACAGTACCTTGTAGAATACGTTTTGGCATTTTCTTCCCTTACTCCGGACTAAGCGCTTGGCTGCGCTTGTTGCGCGGTTTTCAACCGAGCAATGGTGCGCCGCACTTCGCGGATACGTGATGCGTTTTCCAACTGACCCGAGGCCTGTTGAAAGCGCAGGTTCAGCTGCTCTTTTTTCAGCTTAACGATTTCATCGCCAAGTTGATCAGAAGTCATATCGTTGATTTCAGACATTTTCATGATCTATTGTCCTTCGCCTGGACGCGATACAACGCGTGTCGATACAGGTAATTTCGCGGCAGCGAGACGAAGCGCTTGGTGCGCCACATCGGCAGGTACGCCATCAATTTCAAACATGATACGGCCCGGCTTCACACGGCACGCCCAATACTCTGGCGAACCTTTACCTTTACCCATCCGAACTTCGGTAGGCTTTTTAGATACTGGCACATCTGGAAAAATACGGATCCAAACACGACCGGCACGTTTCATGTGACGCGTAATCACCCGACGAGCTGCCTCAATCTGGCGCGCAGTAACACGCTCCGGAGACGTTGCTTTCAGCCCAAATGAGCCAAATGTCAGCGTTGTGCCACCCTTCGCATTACCGTGGATACGGCCTTTATGCGCTTTGCGGAATTTTGTGCGTTTTGGTTGTAACATTATCTACTTCCCCGCGCCTTGGCGTGGCTGACGTCCAGCTTCACCTTGCTCAATGCGACGATCGCGAGCCATTGGGTCATGCTCCATAATCTCGCCTTTGAAGATCCAAATTTTAACACCGCAAATACCATAGGCAGTCATCGCTTCCGCAACACCGTAATCGATGTCGGCACGCAATGTATGCAATGGCACACGACCTTCGCGATACCATTCGGTACGCGCAATCTCAGCACCGCCCAAACGGCCGCCGCAGTTGATACGAATGCCCAAGGCACCCAAACGCATAGCCGATTGAACGGCACGTTTCATCGCACGACGGAAACCGACGCGACGCTCTAGCTGCTGAGCAATACTCTCGGCAACCAATTGGGCGTCTACTTCTGGCTTGCGAACTTCAACGATGTTCAAAACAACTTCGCTGTCTGTCATCGAAGCAATGCGCTGCTTCATCTTGTCGATATCCGCGCCTTTTTTACCAATGATAACACCAGGGCGAGCGGAGTGAATGGTCACACGACATTTTTTGTGCGGACGCTCAATAACCACGCGGCTGATACCAGCCTGACGCAATTCTTTGAACACCATTTTACGAATGTTAAGGTCTTCGTGAAGCAACGTGGCATATTCGCCTTTTTCGGCATACCAACGAGACTCCCATGTGCGGTTGACGCCGAGGCGCATACCAATTGGATTAACTTTTTGTCCCATTATGCTTTCTCCTCAACTTCACGAACCACGATGGTTACTTGGCTAAACGGCTTCAAAATACGAGCCGCACGGCCTTTCGCGCGAGCGCGGAAGCGTTTCATAACCATTGTTTTGCCGACATAGGCTTCTGCCACAATCAAATTATCGACGTCTAGGTTATGGTTGTTCTCTGCGTTCGCGATGGCGCTCTGAAGTACTTTTTTCACATCGTTGGAAATCCGACGATTGGAGAAAGTGAGATCATTCAGAGCCTGCTCGGCTTTTTTACCGCGAATGAGTTGGGCTACAAGATTAAGCTTTTGCGGGCTGGTGCGGATGTTCCGACCGACCGCTTTGGCTTCGCTATCTGGCAGCTGACGTTTTAACGATGCTTTGCCCATGATTAACCCCTTTTCGCCTTCTTATCGGCGGTGTGGCCGTAATAAGTGCGGGTTGGTGAGAACTCACCAAATTTGTGCCCTACCATATCTTCGGTAACACTTACCGGGATATGTTTGTGACCGTTATGAACCCCAAAAGTCAGACCGACAAACTGCGGCAGGATCGTCGAACGACGGCTCCAAATTTTAATGACTTCATTGAGGCGACCACTTTCGCGAACTGCGTCTGCTTTCTTCAGCAGATAACCGTCAACAAAGGGACCTTTCCAGACTGAACGTGTCATTTCAATGCACTCCTAACGTTTCTTCTTGAGATGGCGAGAGCGCAGGATGTATTTATCCGTTGCTTTATTCGAGCGGGTACGACGACCTTTGGTCGGCTTGCCCCAAGGGGTAACCGGATGGCGACCACCCGATGTTTTACCTTCACCACCACCATGAGGGTGATCGACCGGGTTCATGGCTACACCACGAACCGACGGGCGCTTACCCAACCAGCGATTACGACCGGCTTTCGCCAGTTTAATGTTTGATTGATCTGGGTTCGACACGGCACCAATGGTGGCCATGCACGTCGCCAAAATCAAGCGTTGCTCCCCAGACTGCAAGCGCACGATAGCGTAACCGGTATCGCGACCCACAAGCTGAGCAAAAGCACCAGCAGAGCGAGCAATTTGGCCGCCCTTGCCTGGTTTCAATTCGATGTTGTGAATAATCGTTCCAATGGGGATCGATTTCAAAGGCATTGCATTGCCAGGTTTCACGTCGACGCTTTCGCCCGCAACCACTTTATCACCAGCAGCCAAACGCTGCGGGGCAATAATGTAGGCTTGCTCGCCGTCTTCGTAATTAATCAAAGCAATAAAAGCTGTCCGGTTCGGATCATATTCCAAACGCTCAACCGTCGCGACCATATCAAACTTCGTACGTTTGAAATCGATCATGCGATAGGTGCGCTTATGCCCCCCACCCCGACGACGAGCTGTGATACGACCAGCGTTGTTGCGGCCGCCCGATTTGGTCAGACCTTCGGTCAGTTTCTTCACTGGCTTGCCACTGTGCAAGCTCGAGCGATCTACCTGAACGAGACCCCGTTGACCTGGGGTCGTTGGTTTATATTTCTTAAGTGCCATGCTTCCCTACCTCGCTTAAAGACCAGTGGTCACGTCAATGGCGTGACCTTCTTCAAGCGTAACGATCGCCTGTTTCACATCGTTCTGCTTACCGCGGATACCCCGGAAGCGCTTCACTTTACCCTTGCGAACCAAGGTATTGACGGCTTTCACTTTCACGTCAAACAAGGCCTCAACGGCTTCTTTAATAATCGTTTTATTGGCATCCAAAGACACTTTAAAAACCACCTGATTGTGCTCAGAAGCCATAGTCGACTTCTCGGTGATTACAGGTGTGCGGATGACGTCGTAATATTTTTCGCGGCTCATTTGAAACGCTCCTCGAGGCTCGACAAGGCCGCTTTGGTAAGAACCAATTTATCGCGGCGCAAAATGTCATATACGTTGATGCCTTGGGCTGGCAGCACATCCACATTGATGATGCTACGGGCCGCACGGGCAAAATTGGCATCCAACTCGGCGCCATCAATAATCAGCGCGTTATCAATACCCAGCTTACCGAGCTGCGAACGCAGACTTGCGGTTTTGCCGTCTTTCGACTTCGCATCATCCAAAACAACCAGCTGTTCGCCAGCTTGCTTGGAAGACAAAGCCATTTTCAGAGCCAAAGCACGAACCTTTTTAGGCAGGTCGATCGCGTGACTGCGCGGTACGGGACCGTGCGATTTACCACCACCGATAAAGATGTTGGACTTGCGGTTACCGTGACGAGCGCCGCCGCCACCTTTTTGACGACCGAACTTTTTGGTCGTGCCCGCAATCTCACTGCGTTGCTTCGATTTATGTGTACCGGCTTGGCGTTTCGCAAGCTGATAAGTTACCATGCGCTGCAGAATATCGGCGCGCGGGGCTACCCCAAACAAGGCATCGTCAAGAGTAACCTCGCCATTGGCTTTCGCATCAAGCGTATGAACATCCGCTTTCATTATTCGCCACCCTTCTCTTCAGCAGGTGCTTCGGCTGGTGCTTCTGCAACAGCTTCTTGCACAACTTCTTCAACTACTTCTTCGGCCGGAGCTTCCGCAACCGGAGCCTCTTCTACAGCAGGCGCTGCAGCTTCAATCAAACCTGCAGGGAAAGGCAAACCATCTGGCAACGGACGCTTAACCGCATCGCGCAGCAAAACCCAGCCGCCTTTCGAACCCGGTACCGCGCCTTTAATCATCACAAGACCACGTTCTGTATCGGTTTTAACCACTTCCAGGTTTTGAGTTGTCACGCGAACGTCGCCCATGTGACCGGCCATTTTCTTGCCTTTAAACACTTTACCCGGATCTTGACACTGACCTGTAGAACCATGCGAACGGTGAGAAATCGACACACCGTGAGAGGCCCGCAGACCGCCAAAGTTGTGACGCTTCATAGCACCTGCAAAGCCCTTACCAATCGAAATGCCTGTGGCATCTACTTTTTGGCCTTCAATGAAGTGACTGGCAGCCAATTCGGCGCCCACATCAATCAGGTTATCAGGCGTTACCCGAAACTCAGCAACGCGACGCTTAGGCTCAACCTTAGCTTTCGCGAAATGGCCACGCATCGCACGGCTCGTGCGCTTCACTTTGGCAAAGCCAGAGCCAAGCTGAACGGCGGTGTAACCATCTTTTTCTTCCGTACGCTGCGCAACAACCTGACAGGTGTCGAGCTTCAGCACGGTTACAGGCACGTGATTACCCGCCGCAGTAAATACGCGGGTCATACCTAATTTTTGAACAATCAATCCGGAACGCATAATGACGTCTCCTAGCTCCAGGCCCTAAAGTTTAATCTGAACGTCGACACCGGCTGGCAGGTCGAGTTTCATCAAGGCATCTACGGTTTGTGGGGTTGGGTCAACAATATCAAGCAAACGCTTATGAGTGCGCATCTCGAACTGATCCCGACTTTTCTTATCAATATGCGGCCCACGAAGAACCGTGTATTTCTCGATATGCGTGGGAAGCGGAATTGGCCCGCGTACATCAGCACCGGTGCGTTTCGCTGTATTCAGGATCTCACGAGCTGAATTATCCAACACGCGATGATCAAACGCTTTCAAGCGGATCCGAATATTTTGTGACTGTACCATTTTGTATTCCGTTTCCAAATAATCTGCGCCTGGGTCTTATAAAGAGGCGCCGCAAAAATGGGCACGCTCCAAAAAGCGCGCCCGTTCATAAGTCTACTCAATAATTGCTGACACGACGCCGGCGCCTACTGTGCGGCCACCTTCACGGATAGCGAAGCGAAGCTTCTCTTCCATGGCGACCGGAACAATAAGCTCCACTTCCATCTCAACATTATCACCAGGCATAACCATTTCCGTACCCGATGGCAGGCTGCATACGCCCGTTACATCTGTCGTGCGGAAGTAAAACTGTGGACGATAGTTGGTAAAGAATGGTGTGTGACGACCGCCCTCTTCCTTCGTCAGAATGTAAGCTTCTGCCTTAAATTTCGTGTGTGGTGTAATCGAACCTGGCTTGCAAAGAACCTGACCACGTTCCACTTCTTCGCGCTTCGTACCCCGAAGAAGAACCCCAACATTGTCACCAGCTTCACCGCTATCCAGCAGCTTGCGGAACATTTCAACGCCCGTGCAAATCGTCATCGCTGTATCTTTAATGCCAACGATTTCAATTTCGTCACCAACATTTACAATACCGCGCTCAACACGACCCGTTACAACCGTACCGCGACCCGAGATCGAGAACACATCCTCGATAGGCAGCAAGAAGGCTTGGTCCTTTGGACGATCTGGTTGTGGAATATAAGCATCCACCTCAGCCATCAAAGCCGCAATCGCTTCTTTACCAATCGTGTCATCACGACCCTCAAGAGCCGCCAATGCAGACCCTTTAACAATCGGGATATCGTCGCCTGGGAACTCATAAGAGGTCAGCAGTTCACGAACTTCCATCTCAACAAGCTCAAGCAGCTCATCATCGTCAACTTGGTCAACTTTGTTCAAGAAAACAACCAGAGCCGGCACACCAACTTGGCGAGCCAACAAAATGTGCTCGCGAGTTTGTGGCATAGGTCCGTCGGCTGCGTTCACAACCAAAATCGCGCCATCCATTTGCGCCGCACCCGTGATCATGTTCTTCACATAGTCAGCGTGGCCTGGGCAATCAACGTGCGCGTAGTGACGTGCTTCCGTCTCATACTCAACGTGGGCTGTCGAAATTGTAATACCGCGGGCTTTTTCTTCCGGCGCTTTATCAATGTCAGCGTAATCAGAAAATTCAGCTCCACCGCTCTCTGCCAATACTTTCGTAATCGCAGCGGTAAGCGTCGTCTTGCCGTGGTCAACGTGACCAATCGTGCCAATATTACAATGCGGTTTTGTCCGCTCAAACTTTTCCTTCGACATATTATCTCTCCGTCGATGTGCCCAAAAGGGCGGTTAGGCCATTTTCGCGATGACTTCGTCAGACACCGCCTGGGGTACTTGCTCATAATGATCAAATACCATGGAATATTGTGCGCGACCCTGCGTCATGGACCGCAATGTGTTTACATAACCAAACATGTTGGCCAGAGGTACGAGTGCCGAAATAACCGAGGCGTTACCGCGAGCTTCCGTGCCGCGAACTGTGCCGCGACGACTGCTCAAGTCACCGATAACGTCACCCATATGATCATCCGGGGTAACCACTTCAACCAACATCATAGGCTCAAGCAATTTCGCGCCAGCATCTTGCGAGGCTTCACGGAAAGCAGCGCGAGCCGCAATCTCAAAAGCCATCACACTCGAGTCAACGTCATGGTAAGCGCCATCATTCAATGTGACCCGGAAGTCAATCATTGGGAAGCCTGCCAAAACACCGTTCTCACGAACGCTCTCGATACCTTTTTCAACGCCAGGGATGTATTCTTTTGGAATAGAGCCACCAACGATTTTATTGGTAAATTCGTAACCGCCACCTGCTTCCATAGGAGAGATGGTCATTTTCACGCGCGCAAACTGACCCGAACCACCCGACTGTTTCTTGTGGGTGTAATCGACATCGGTTTCTTTGGTGAAAGTCTCGCGATAAGCAACCTGTGGGGCGCCTACGTTGGCTTCTACCGAGAATTCACGCTTCATGCGGTCAACAATAATGTCGAGGTGCAATTCGCCCATACCGGCAATCACGGTTTGGCCGCTCTCTTCGTCTGATTTCACACGGAAAGACGGATCTTCCTGTGCCAAACGGCTAAGCGCCAGACCCATTTTCTCTTGGTCGCCTTTGGTTTTCGGCTCAACCGCGACTTCAATCACTGGCTCAGGGAATTCCATACGTTCCAAAATAACAGGCTTGTCTGTCGCGCTAAGCGTATCGCCTGTTGTGGTGTCTTTCATGCCCACGAGCGCAACGATGTCGCCAGCGTAAGCTTCTTTGATTTCTTCGCGCGAGTTGGCGTGCATTTGCAGCATCCGACCGATACGCTCACGTTTGTCTTTCACGGTGTTGATAACCGTTGCGCCACTTTCCAGCTTGCCGGAGTAAACCCGAGCAAAGGTCAGCGAGCCCACGAAGGGGTCATTGGCGATTTTAAAGGCAAGCATCGACAAAGGCTCATCATCCGAGCTTTTGCGAACAACTTCTTCTTCCGTCTTGGCATCGATACCTGTAATCGCAGGCACTTCGAGAGGCGACGGCATATAGTCTACAACCGCGTCTAGCAGCGGCTGAACGCCTTTGTTTTTAAACGCTGTGCCGTTCAAAACAGGCACGAATTTCTGGTCGATTGTCCCTTTGCGGATCAAACGGTTCAAAGTGGCTTCATCTGGCTCTGTGCCTTCCAGATAAGCTTCCATGACGTCATCATCCAGCTCAACAACCGTTTCTACCAACATGGCGCGATATTCATCGGCCTGGGCTTTCAAGTCGTCACGGATATCGAAATAATCATATTCCGCACCGAGGTCTTCGTTCTTCCAAAGAACCTCTTTCATGCGGATGAGGTCGATAAGACCTTCATATTCAGCTTCTGCGCCAATCGGCAGCTGCACAACCAAAGCGTTGGCGCCGAGGCGGTCTTTAATCATGTCTACGCAACGGAAGAAGTCTGCGCCCATGCGATCCATTTTGTTCACGAAACACATGCGAGGCACGGAATACTTATCGGCTTGGCGCCAAACAGTTTCCGATTGCGGCTCTACACCAGCCACCGAGTCAAACACAGCAACCGCACCATCGAGAACACGAAGCGAGCGCTCCACTTCAATGGTGAAATCCACGTGGCCTGGGGTGTCAATGATGTTGATACGCTTGTCGTTCCAGAAGCAGGTCGTCGCAGCTGACGTAATGGTAATGCCACGCTCTTGCTCTTGCTCCATCCAGTCCATCGTGGCCGCGCCATCATGGACTTCACCAATTTTATAGCTCACGCCTGTGTAATACAGAATGCGCTCTGTGGTGGTCGTCTTGCCCGCATCAATATGGGCCATAATGCCGATATTGCGGTAATCTTTAAGTTCTGTCTGACGTGCCATTGGAAAAAACCCTCTAAGTCCTACTACCAGCGATAATGCGAGAAGGCACGGTTGGCTTCTGCCATCCGGTGCGTGTCTTCGCGTTTTTTAACTGCGGAACCGCGTGAGTTTACGGCATCCATCAGCTCGCCAGAAAGACGATCGACCATGGTATTTTCGCCACGACTACGAGCGGCCGTAATCAGCCAACGAATGGCCAAGGCTTGCTTGCGTTCAGGGCGAACTTCCACTGGAACCTGATAGGTAGCCCCACCGACGCGGCGCGAACGCACTTCGACGGCTGGCATAATGTTTTCAAGAGCCTCATGAAATACAGCAACTGGCTCACGGCTCAGTTTGGCTTCAATCGCATCCAGAGCCCCATAAAGAATGGTCTCTGCAGTGGATTTCTTACCATGCTGCATCAGGGAATTCATAAATTTCGACAGAACCTCATCGCCAAATTTGGCGTCGGGAATTACCTGGCGTTTTTCTGCGCGGTGACGACGTGACATGAAACAGCTCCCTACTTCGGACGCTTAGCGCCGTATTTCGAACGACGCTGCTTACGATCTTTAACGCCCTGGGTATCCAGAACGCCGCGAATAATGTGGTAACGAACACCCGGCAAGTCTTTTACGCGACCGCCGCGGATCATTACAACCGAGTGTTCTTGAAGGTTGTGACCCTCACCCGGAATGTAACTGGTAACTTCGTAGCCGCTGGTCAAACGCACACGAGCCACCTTACGAAGGGCCGAGTTCGGCTTCTTCGGTGTGGTTGTGTAAACGCGAGTACAAACACCACGGCGCTGCGGGCATTGTTCCATGGCCGGCACCTTGTTGCGGTTCTCTACTTTTTTCCGCGGCTTGCGGATTAGCTGGTTAATCGTGGGCATATTGCTCCCAATCTTCAAACACAAATAGGTCAAAACGAAACCCTACATATCCTTTGTCAAATGACAAAGCGTAAGCTCTCAAGACCTATCCGCCGTTAACCCATTTCGGGGCCTTCAGCGAGTTAAGCAGAGGATCCGGCCTTTTGAGCAGGATCATGCGTCCAAATTTTTTACTTCAGATACTCAACAGCGTTTAGGTTTTAAAAGTGACGGGGTGAGCCCCGAAACAGCTGTAAACCTACAGTCCTGTTACCAAAGTGAGACCTTGATAGGGGAATCAGCGGCAAGGGTCAAGCCCTGAATCGCGGGTTTGGCTCCGATAGATGAAAAAACGTCAAAAAAGCCATAAAAACACCAAAGAAAAATGCCGACCTCCCAAAAGGAAGCCGGCATTTTCATAATTTAGCGGGATAAATCAGCTAGTTGAGCTGTTTTACAGGCCCGAATCTGCAGCCGCCTCGCTCATTGGATCATCTGGCAATTCTGGTGCCGGACGCGAGGCTTCTAGCTCCGCATCGCGAGCCGCAGCTTCGCCTTTCAAACGTTGCATCAGACCGCCGGTACCGGCAGGAATGAGGCGACCCACAATCACGTTCTCTTTCAAACCAACCAGCTCATCGTATTTGCCGTTGATGGCAGCTTCGGTAAGAACCCGTGTGGTTTCTTGGAACGAAGCCGCGGAGATGAACGAACGCGTTTGCAGCGACGCTTTGGTGATACCCAGCAAAATAGGCACGCCTGTTGGCGGTGTTTTGCCTTCGGCCAGAACCCGCTCGACTTCGGCTTCAAACTCAAGACGATCAATTTGCTCTTCTTTCAAGAAAGCACTGTCACCGGTAACTTGAACTTCGATTTTTTGCAGCATCTGGCGAACAATCACCTCAATGTGCTTATCATTGATGGTCACGCCTTGCAGACGATACACATCTTGAATTTCGTTGATCAAGTAATTGGCCAGCTCTTCTACGCCCGAAATGGCAAGAATGTCATGCGGTGCCGGGTGACCATCGATGAGATACTCGCCCTTCTCGATGACATCGCCTTCTTGAACCGACAAATGCTTGGCTTTTGGCACAAGATATTCAACCGGCTCCAGATCCGCTTCTTCCGAACGAATGATGATGCGACGCTTGTTTTTGAAATCACGGCCGAATTCAACTTTACCGGTAATCTCAGCAATAATCGCATGGTCTTTGGGACGACGCGCTTCAAATAGCTCAGCAACCCGTGGCAGACCCCCCGTGATATCACTGGTGGACGCGCCTTCGGTTGGAATACGAGCCAAAATGTCGCCCGCATGCACGGTTGCGCCAGATTCTACCGACAAAATCGCGCCTGCGGCCAGAATGAAGCGAGCTTCATTGCCGTTCGACAAGGTTTTGATAACGCCTTTGTCATCTTTAACAACCATAGCTGGTTTCAAATCAGACGCACGCGCGCCAATCGAGCTGTCGGTGATGACGCGCTGGCTAATGCCGGTCGCTTCATCCGTGGTTTCGGTAACCGAAACCCCTTCCACCAGATCTTCAAAGCTTACGACACCATCCAACTCGGTAAGAATTGGAATGGCATAAGGCTCCCATTCTGCCAGACGATCGCCGCGGCTTACCTCTTGACCCTCTTCCACCCGCAGACGCGAGCCATAGGCCAATTTGTGAGCGGCACGTTCCAGACCATTCCCGTCGACAATTTTGACGGTCACATTGCGGCTCATCACAACCGGACGACCGCTGCTGTCTTTCACGATATTGGCATTTTCCAACTGAACTTTACCGTCGGCATTGGCCTCAATGAAGGATTGGTCAACCACTTGTGCGGTACCGCCAATGTGGAAGGTACGCATCGTCAGCTGTGTGCCCGGCTCGCCAATAGACTGAGCCGCGATAACGCCAACCGCTTCGCCAATGTTTACCGGTGTCCCGCGCGCCAGGTCACGACCATAGCACTTGGCACAAACGCCAGTTTTGGTTTCACAAGTCAACACGGAACGCACTTTGATGTTTACCAGATTGGCTTCTTCAATCGGCTCCATGTGCTCTTCCGAGATTAGCTCACCCGCTTTGACGACAACCGTATCGGTGGCTGGATTAACCACATCGGCAACCGGCGTGCGACCCAGCACACGCTCAGAAAGCGAAGTAATCACCTCACCCGCATCCACCACAGCCGCAACTGTGATGCCATCGGTGGTGCCGCAATCGACTTCATTGATGATGCAATCTTGCGCCACATCTACCAGACGACGTGTCAGGTAACCCGAGTTGGCTGTTTTCAGAGCCGTATCGGCAAGGCCTTTGCGGGCCCCGTGCGTGGAGTTAAAGTATTCGAGAACCGACAGGCCTTCTTTAAAGTTCGAGATAATCGGTGTTTCGATAATCTCGCCCGAAGGTTTCGCCATCAGACCGCGCATACCCGCCAACTGCTTCATTTGAGCAGGTGAGCCACGCGCACCAGAATGCGACATCATGTAAATCGAGTTAATGAAGGTGTCATCATCGGAATCTTCTGGGTCGACGGTGGAAATTTTGCCCATCATCGCATCCGCAACTTTTTCCGTGCAACGTGCCCAGGCGTCCACCACTTTGTTATATTTCTCGCCTTGCGTAATCAGGCCATCGATATATTGCTGCTCGTATTCTTTCGCCAGCGTTGTGGTTTCTTCGATAAGGGCAATTTTGTCTTCCGGAATAACCATGTCGTCTTTACCAAACGAAATGCCAGCTTTACAAGCCTGACGGAAGCCCACTTTCATGATGTGGTCGCAGAAAATAACCGTGTCTTTCTGACCGCAATGGCGGTAGACGACGTCGATCACGCGACTGATTTCTTTCTTGGTCATCAATTTATTGATGGTGTCGAAAGTCAGTTTCGCGTTCTTCGGCAATTCTTGGCCCAGCATATAACGACCCGCGGTTGTGTCGACCACGCGGTCCACCAACTCACCGGCTTCGTTCATTTCTGAGATACGGGCTTTAATTTTCGTATGGATAGAAATCGCGCGGGCGTCTAGCGCCAGCTCAAGTTCTGCCATATCCCCGATCAACATGCCTTCGCCTGGCAGATTATCGCGTTGCAGGGTCATGTAATACAGACCCAAAACGATATCTTGCGACGGCACAATAATCGGCTGACCACTGGCTGGGTGCAAAATATTGTTGGTCGACATCATCAAGACGCGAGCTTCCAATTGTGCTTCCAGAGAAAGCGGCACGTGAACAGCCATTTGGTCGCCATCAAAGTCAGCGTTGAAGGCCGCGCAAACCAGTGGATGCAATTGAATGGCTTTGCCTTCAATCAGCGTTGGTTCGAAAGCCTGTACGCCCAAACGGTGAAGCGTTGGCGCGCGGTTTAGCATCACTGGATGTTCGCGGATAACTTCATCGAGAATGTCCCAAACTTCAGGACGCTCTTTTTCCACCATCTTCTTGGATTGCTTCACCGTCGAAGACAGACCTTTGGCTTCGAGGCGCGAATAGATAAACGGTTTGAACAATTCCAAAGCCATTTTCTTCGGCAGGCCACACTGATGCAATTTCAGCTCTGGACCCACAACGATAACCGAACGACCCGAATAATCGACACGCTTGCCGAGCAAGTTCTGACGGAATCGACCTTGCTTGCCTTTCAGCATGTCCGACAAAGATTTCAACGGACGTTTATTGCCGCCCGTAATCACCCGGCCACGACGACCATTGTCAAACAAGGCATCGACAGATTCTTGCAGCATACGTTTTTCGTTACGCACGATGATATCTGGCGCGCGCAATTCAATCAGTCGTTTCAGACGATTGTTACGGTTGATCACACGACGATAGAGGTCGTTCAAATCCGACGTCGCAAAACGACCGCCATCCAAAGGCACCAAGGGGCGCAACTCTGGCGGAATAACCGGAACCACGTTCAAAATCATCCACTCTGGACGACTGCCCGAGCGCAAGAAAGCTTCAACCACTTTCAAGCGTTTGGCCAATTTCTTCGGCTTCAGCTCGGTTGTGGCTTCGGCAATGCCGACGCGCAATTCATCGCGCAGCTCTTCCAAATCAAGGTCTTCCAGCATGGCGCGAACAGCTTCGGCACCGATACCGGCTACGAATGTGTCTTCGCCATATTCGTCTTGGGCGTCGAAATATTCTTCTTCGGTCAGCAATTGACCGCGCTCAAGAGCGGAAAGCATTGGGTCGAGAACGATGAAGTTTTCGAAATAAAGCACACGCTCCAAATCTTTCAACGTCATGTCCAGCAGCAAGCCAATACGGCTTGGCAGCGACTTCAAGAACCAAATATGGGCGACCGGTGCGGCCAGCTCAATGTGGCCCATACGTTCGCGACGCACTTTGGTAAGCGTGACTTCCACACCGCATTTCTCGCAGATAACGCCTTTAAATTTCATCCGCTTGTATTTGCCGCATAGGCATTCGTAATCCTTAATCGGACCAAAAATACGGGCGCAGAAAAGACCATCGCGTTCTGGTTTAAAAGTCCGGTAGTTAATCGTCTCCGGCTTTTTAATCTCTCCGAAAGACCAAGACAGGATTTTCTCCGGACTGGCAATCGAGATGCGAATTTGATCGAAGGCCTGTTGATTGGCCTGCGGATTGAAAATATTCATGACCTCATGGTTCATCGGTCGTCTCCTGAATAGGCAGTTAGCCCGTTAACCCTAGTTATCTTTATTGCTCTCAGTCAATTCGACATTGAGACCCAAAGAACGGATTTCTTTCACCAACACATTGAAACTCTCGGGAATACCCGCTTCAAATGTATCATCACCCTTAACGATAGCTTCGTAGACTTTCGTACGACCCGCCACATCATCTGACTTCACAGTCAGCATTTCTTGTAGCGTATAGGCCGCGCCGTAAGCTTCCAAAGCCCAAACTTCCATCTCACCGAAGCGCTGGCCACCAAATTGGGCTTTACCACCCAATGGCTGTTGCGTAACCAGACTATACGGGCCGATAGAGCGCGCATGGATTTTGTCATCTACCAAGTGATGCAATTTCAGCATGTAAATGTAACCAACGGTTACTTTACGATCGAAAGGCTCGCCTGTGCGTCCGTCATATAGCTGCGACTGACCCGAGCTTTCGATGCCAGCCTTGCCGAGCATTTCGACAATATCTGCATCGACCGCGCCATCAAATACCGGCGTTGCCATAGGCACACCGCGACGCAAAGTCTGGCTCATCTCAATGACTTCGCCATCGGATAGTTTCGAAACCGCTGGGTCATTGGAATACACACTTTTCAGCGTGTCTTTCACAATGTCCACATTGCCTTCGCGTTCATAAACCGTCAGAGCATCATTGATTTGGCGACCCAGACCGGCACAAGCCCAGCCCAAATGGGTTTCCAAAATCTGCCCCACGTTCATCCGACTTGGCACACCCAATGGGTTGAGAACAACATCGACTGGCGTTCCATCGTCGTGATACGGCATGTCTTCCACTGGCAGAATGCGGCTGATAACCCCTTTGTTACCATGACGACCGGCCATTTTATCGCCCGGCTGAAGCTTACGCTTCACGGCAACATAGACTTTGATCATCTTCATAACACCCGGTGGCAACTCATCGCCGCGCTGTAGTTTGTCGACTTTGTCTTCAAAGCGCGCTTCCAAGTCCCCTTTGGCTTCGTCAAACTGCTTCTTCATCATTTCGACTTCGGCCATAGCCGCGTCGTTTTTCAGAGCAATCTGCCACCAACTGGCTTGCGGCAATTCATCGATCATGCCTTGCGTGATTTTAGCATCGGCACCGACGCCCTTTGGCCCACTGGCGGCTTGCTTGCCAACCAATTGGTTTTCCAAACGAGAGTAGATGTTGCGTTCCAGAATGGCCAATTCGTCATCCCGGTCTTTCGCAAGCGCTTCAATCTCTTCGCGTTCAATGGCCAAAGCCCGTTCATCTTTATCAATACCGTGACGGTTAAATACCCGCACTTCCACAACCGTACCGGACGTGCCAGGCGGTAGTTTCAGCGAGGTGTCGCGAACATCAGAGGCTTTTTCCCCAAAGATGGCACGCAGAAGTTTTTCTTCTGGGGTCATCGGGCTTTCGCCTTTTGGCGTAATTTTGCCGCAAAGGATATCGCCTGGGTTTACTTCTGCCCCGATGTAAACAATGCCTGCTTCGTCGAGGTTGCCAAGGGCTTCCTCACCGACATTTGGAATGTCACGGGTAATTTCTTCTGGGCCCAATTTCGTGTCCCGCGCCATCACTTCGAACTCTTCGATGTGGATGGAGGTAAACACGTCATCGCGCACAATGCGTTCCGAAATCAGGATCGAATCCTCAAAGTTGTAGCCATTCCATGGCATAAAGGCCACGCGAACGTTACGTCCCAGGGCCAATTCACCCAATTCGGTGGAGGGGCCATCGGCTACAACATCGCCAAGCTCTACGCGGTCGCCAACCCGAACCAACGGACGTTGGTTGATGCAAGTCGACTGGTTCGAGCGTTGGAATTTACGCAAGTTATAAATGTCCACGCCAGATTTCGACGCATCGGTTTCTTCGGTGGCCCGAATAACGATACGCGTCGCATCGACTTGGTCCACGACACCGGCACGACGTGCCGAAATGGCAGCGCCACTATCGCGGGCCACAACTTCTTCCATGCCCGTTCCGACCAATGGCGCATCTGCTTGCAGCAGCGGCACCGCTTGGCGTTGCATGTTCGAGCCCATGAGCGCACGGTTCGCATCATCGTTTTCGAGGAAAGGAATAAGCGCAGCCGCAACCGAAACAATCTGTTTCGGAGACACATCCAATAGATCGACCATATCTGGCGTCACCATTTCAAAGTCACCCGCCACGCGGCAGTTGATGAGCTCGTCGCCGAGGTCGCCATTTTCTTCGATTTTAATATTTGCCTGCGCCACACGGAAGCGAGCTTCCTCCATGGCCGACAAATAAATCACTTCGCTGGTCGCTTTACCGTTTTCGACACGGCGATAAGGGCTCTCAATGAAACCATATTTATTGACCCGCGCGAAAGTCGCCAGCGAGTTAATCAGACCAATATTTGGCCCCTCTGGCGTTTCAATTGGGCAAATACGACCGTAATGGGTTGGATGCACATCGCGCACCTCAAAGCCCGCACGTTCGCGTGTCAGACCCCCTGGGCCAAGCGCCGAAAGACGACGTTTGTGTGTAATCTCGGACAACGGATTGGTTTGGTCCATAAACTGAGACAATTGGCTGGAGCCGAAGAATTCACGAACCGAAGCCGAAACTGGCTTGGCGTTAATCAAGTCTTGCGGCATCACCGTATCAATATCAATCGAGCTCATACGCTCTTTAATGGCGCGCTCCATACGCAGCAGGCCAATGCGATATTGGTTTTCCATCAATTCACCAACCGAGCGAACGCGGCGGTTGCCGAGGTTATCAATATCATCAATTTCGCCACGACCATCGCGCAGACCAACCAGTGTTTTCACAACACCAACAATGTCTTCTTTGCGCAGCACACGAACATCGTCCGGGCACTCTTGGTTCAAGCGAATGTTCATTTTCACGCGACCCACAGCCGATAGGTCATAGCGTTCGCTATCAAAGAACAGACCGTCGAACAGCGCTTGCGCCGTTTCTGGGGTCGGTGGCTCACCTGGGCGCATCACACGATAGATTTCTTCTAGCGCGGACAATTTGTCAGTCGATTTATCCGCCACCAAAGTATTGCGGATGAACGGGCCTTTGTTGACCGGGTCGATATCCAAAACTTTAATATCGGTATAGCCAAGCTCTAGCAGTTCTGGCAGCAGCTCTTCGGTGATTTCGTCGCCAGCTTCAGCAAAAATCTCGCCTGTGTCGTTGCTAACCAATTCATCGGCCAGAAAACGACCGATCAGCTCTTCGTCCGAAACGCGCAAGTTCGCCAGACCATCTTCGGCCAGCATACGGGCTTTACGAGGCGAGATTTTCTGACCCGCTTCGATAACCACTTTACCTGTTTTGGCATCAATCAAATCAAAGATTGGCTTGCTGCCTTTGCGCGCTTCGGCGTCATAGGCGGTGACCCAACCATCGGAATCTCGTGTGTAGGCCACTTTGCCATAGAACATGTCGAGAATTTCATCGGAAGCATAACCAAGCGCATGCAACAGACCTGTGGCCGGCAATTTGCGGCGACGGTCAATACGAACATGCAAGATATCTTTGGCATCAAACTCAAAGTCGAGCCAGGAGCCACGGTACGGGATAACCCGCGCCGCAAACAGCAATTTGCCCGATACGTGGGTTTTGCCTTTGTCATGGTCAAAGAAAACGCCAGGGCTACGGTGCATTTGCGAAACAATCACGCGTTCCGTGCCATTGACCACAAAAGTGCCATTGTCTGTCATGAAAGGCAGGTCGCCCATGTAGACTTCTTGCTCTTTAATGTCTTTGACGGATTTAGCACCGGTTTCTTCGTCGATATCAAAAACCACCAGACGGAGCGTCACTTTCAGCGGAGCGGCATATGTCATACCGCGCTGTTGGCACTCTTCTACGTCGTATTTAGGTTTTTCGAAATCATAAGAGACAAATTCCAGCATCGAGGAGCCGGAGAAGTCTGCAATTGGAAATACGGATTTGAAAACAGCTTGAAGACCCTCTTCAAGACGGCCTCCATCTGCGGCCAGAACTTGCAAGAACTGGTCATAAGAATATTTTTGAACCTCAATTAGGTTCGGCATTTCCACAACCTGTGGAATGCGCCCAAAGGAGCGACGGATACGTTTGCGACCTGCGTAAGCTTGTGACATTAAGCTACCTCACTGTTATCCCATGCGGGCTAGGTTTCCCTAACACTCGGGTTTTTCCCGAAAACATGTCCCCACCCCGCGGTTTTAAGAACATGTGCCTTAAAGGCAATAGAAGGGAGCTGAGGCATCGCCCCAGCTCCCTCAAATTGGCAGTCGACTACTTGAGTTCGACTGTAGCGCCAACAGCTTCGAGCTTTTCTTTAAGCTCATTTGCTTCGGCTGTAGGTGCGTCTTCTTTAATGTCGCTCGGTACACCTTCCACCATTTCTTTAGCTTCTTTCAAGCCAAGGCCGGTGATGGCACGAACTTCTTTAATCACATTAATTTTCTGGTCGCCAGCAGCTGTCAGAACAACTGTGAAGCTGTCTTTAGCTTCGGCAGCGCCTGCATCTGCAGCAGGAGCAGCCGCCGCAGCCGCAGGTGCAGCAGCGGAAACGCCCCATTTTTCTTCCAGAAGGGTTGCAAGCTCAGCCGCTTCCATAACGGTCAAGCTAGATAGGTCTTCGGCAATTTTATTAATATCAGCCATTTTATTTCTCCAATTAATTTAAAATTTCGGGACTAAACCGCTTATGCGGCTTCACCCTGTGCAGCTTTGGCGCCCATAATGCGGGCCAGTTGACCTGCAGGAGCTTGAACAACGCCCGCCACTTTCGTAGCAGGAGCCTGAATAAGACCCACAAGAATACTGCGCATTCCGTCCAGAGACGGCAATGACGCCAGAGTTTTAACACCTGCAGCATCGAGGATGTTGCCATCCATAATACCGCCAACAATGACAAGATTATCGTTCGCTTTTGCGAACTCGGCAGCGATTTTCGGAGCGGCAACCGGATCGTCTGAATAGGCGATGGCGGTTGGACCGGTGAAAAATTCACTGACGGTTTCATTGTCGGTGCCTGCGAGAGCGAGCTTGACGAGACGGTTCTTGGTCACTTTGACCGTGCCCCCGACCTCTGCCATTTGGTTCCGCAATTCATCGAGTTGCGGAACGGAAAGCCCCGAATAGTGGGTCACAACAACTACACCAGCACCTGAAAAGATGCCGTTATATTGTGTCACAAGCTCTTCTTTACCAGCTCTATCCACTTTCACTCTCCTATCACATATCTTTCGATATGCTTGGTGGTGCGTTACCTTTTAAGGGCTCGGCACCGGTTCGGATTTGCCATAAGTCGCAAACTTGCGACGCATGACGCTCTGTCTGTCCCGGGCCCAGCCGATTGAGTGAGATACCTCACTCTCAAAAACTGTTCTCCCGTCTCATACAGGCAATTAAGCTTCCTTGCGGAAACACCTGTAATCTCGGACAGGCCGAAAGATATAAATTTATCTCTCGGACATTCACGCCCTACCCGTTGATAACTCGCAAGGCAGCGCGCGAAATTCTTACCCTGGAGTGGCTATTCGCCAACCACGCCAGAAATATCCAGCTTAACGCCCGGCCCCATAGTGGAGCTGATCGCCAAACGTTTCATGTACGAGCCTTTGGCACCCGATGGGCGGGCTTTTTGCACCGCACCAACCAAGGCCTTAATGTTGCCGACCAACTGCTCTTCCGAGAAGCTTGCCTTGCCAACACCGGCTTGAATAATACCTTCTTTTTCCACGCGAAACTCGACCGATCCGCCTTTGGCAGCGCGAACCGCCTCAGCAATATCCATCGTTACCGTGCCAACTTTTGGGTTTGGCATCATGTTGCGAGGGCCAAGCACTTTACCCAGACGGCCCACGAGAGGCATCATGTCTGGTGTCGCAATGCAGCGATCAAAATCGATGGTGCCGCCTTGAATGGTTTCCATCAAGTCTTCCGCACCCACAATCTCCGCACCCGCCGCTTTCGCTTCATCGGCTTTGGCATCGCGAGCAAAAACAGCAACGCGCTGATTGCGGCCCGTGCCACTTGGCAATTCAATCACACCACGAACCATTTGGTCGGCGTGACGAGGATCGACACCCAGATTAATGGCCACTTCAATGGTCTCATCAAATTTCGCCGTGGCGAATGATTTCACGATTTTTACCGCTTCATCGAGCGCGTAAAGTTTGTTTTTATCGACTGCCTCATTGGCAGCTGTCATACGTTTTCCGATAGCCATTAGTCACGCACCTCGTAGCCCATCGAGCGAGCTGAACCGGCGATCATTTTCTGCGCCTCATCCAGATCGGTCGTGTTTAAATCCTTGATTTTTTGCTCCGCGATATCCCGGCATTGCGCCATGGTCACAGACCCTGCAACCGAACGACCTGGCTCAGAGCCACCTTTGTCGAGCTTTGCAGCCTTTTTGAGGAAGTAAGAAGCCGGAGGCGTCTTCGTCACAAAGGTGAAGGACTTATCTTCAAAAATGGTGATGATGGTCGGAATTGGCATATTGGCTTCCATTTCCTGCGTCTTCGCATTGAAAGCCTTACAAAATTCCATAATGTTCAGTCCACGTTGACCCAAAGCCGGGCCAATAGGTGGAGACGGGCTTGCCGCCCCTGCAGGTACCTGCATCTTCAGGTAACTATCAATCTTTTTTGCCATCTCTCGTTCCTTTACGATAATGGGGCGTGGGACGGCAGTTTGCTCTGCCTACCACACCTAGTCTCAATTTAGGCTAGCTTTTCTCGACTTGCCCATACTCTAGTTCGACCGGGGTTGCCCGACCGAAAATAGACACAGCCACTTTGAGGCGTGCCTTTTCTTCATCGACTTCTTCTACCAAGCCGCTGAACGAAGCAAATGGGCCGTCTCTGACGCGAACCTGCTCACCCACTTCAAATACGATAGATGGTTTCGGCCGCTCGGCCCCATCTTGAACCTGATTTACAATCCGATCGACTTCGGCTTGTGTAATCGGCGCTGGTTTGTTTTGCGAACCAAGGAAACCCGTTACCTTTGGTGTGTTTTTCACCAAGTGATAGGCGTCATCGGTTAGTTCCATTTTCACCAGCAAATAGCCAGGGAAGAACTTACGTTCGCTGTTCACTCGGCGACCGCGGCGCATTTCGACCACTTCTTCGGTCGGCACCAGAATCTCTTCAAAACAATCCTCTAATCCAGCTTGAGCGGCTTGCTCGCGGAGACTGTCCGCAACCTTGTGCTCAAAATTAGAGTAAGCATTAACAATGTACCAACGTGCTGCCATTTTAATTAGCCAATCCTAAAAGCAGAGCGACAAACCAGCTAAGAACCTGGTCAGCGAGAAAGAAAAATAGCGACGCAAAGAAAACCAAAACGAACACCATCACCGTCGTAACAGCGACCTCATTCCGGGTCGGCCACGTTACTTTCGATGTTTCGGCGCGCACTTCTTGCACAAACTTTAGCGGGTTAGCCATGGGCCGCTTCTTTCCTTTAATAAACGCTTGGGCGCAAAAGGCGCTCTAGCGGGGCCCCGCAATCGGGACCCATTTTTTTCTTTCGAACCTCCGCCACTTTTAAAAAGTGGCAGGAGTGGAGGGGATCGAACCCCCAACCCCCGGTTTTGGAGACCGGTGCTCTACCAGTTGAGCTACACTCCTCTGGTTCGTCTACTCAATAATTGCTGACACGACGCCGGCGCCTACTGTGCGGCCACCTTCACGGATAGCGAAGCGAAGCTTCTCTTCCATGGCGACCGGAACAATAAGCTCCACTTCCATCTCAACATTATCACCAGGCATAACCATTTCCGTACCCGATGGCAGGCTGCATACGCCCGTTACATCTGTCGTGCGGAAGTAAAACTGTGGACGATAGTTGGTAAAGAATGGTGTGTGACGACCGCCCTCTTCCTTCGTCAGAATGTAAGCTTCTGCCTTAAATTTCGTGTGTGGTGTAATCGAACCTGGCTTGCAAAGAACCTGACCACGTTCCACTTCTTCGCGCTTCGTACCCCGAAGAAGAACCCCAACATTGTCACCAGCTTCACCGCTATCCAGCAGCTTGCGGAACATTTCAACGCCCGTGCAAATCGTCATCGCTGTATCTTTAATGCCAACGATTTCAATTTCGTCACCAACATTTACAATACCGCGCTCAACACGACCCGTTACAACCGTACCGCGACCCGAGATCGAGAACACATCCTCGATAGGCAGCAAGAAGGCTTGGTCCTTTGGACGATCTGGTTGTGGAATATAAGCATCCACCTCAGCCATCAAAGCCGCAATCGCTTCTTTACCAATCGTGTCATCACGACCCTCAAGAGCCGCCAATGCAGACCCTTTAACAATCGGGATATCGTCGCCTGGGAACTCATAAGAGGTCAGCAGTTCACGAACTTCCATCTCAACAAGCTCAAGCAGCTCATCATCGTCAACTTGGTCAACTTTGTTCAAGAAAACAACCAGAGCCGGCACACCAACTTGGCGAGCCAACAAAATGTGCTCGCGAGTTTGTGGCATAGGTCCGTCGGCTGCGTTCACAACCAAAATCGCGCCATCCATTTGCGCCGCACCCGTGATCATGTTCTTCACATAGTCAGCGTGGCCTGGGCAATCAACGTGCGCGTAGTGACGTGCTTCCGTCTCATACTCAACGTGGGCTGTCGAAATTGTAATACCGCGGGCTTTTTCTTCCGGCGCTTTATCAATGTCAGCGTAATCAGAAAATTCAGCTCCACCGCTCTCTGCCAATACTTTCGTAATCGCAGCGGTAAGCGTCGTCTTGCCGTGGTCAACGTGACCAATCGTGCCAATATTACAATGCGGTTTTGTCCGCTCAAACTTTTCCTTCGACATGTCGTTCCTCGTTCCGTTTGGGGCTTGGCCCCGTTTTAAATTTCGTTTCGCCCAACCTTCGTTAGACTGGAGCGGGTGAAGGGAATCGAACCCTCATCTTCAGCTTGGAAGGCTGTTGCTCGACCATTGAGCTACACCCGCCTCTTAATCTTTACGCCCGCGCACAACCCCGCGAAGGCTCATTTGGACCCACCTACCGCCATGACCCGATGGCCATTGGGGCAAAATGGTGGGGGGAGTTGGATTCGAACCAACGTAGGCATAGCCAACGGGTTTACAGCCCGTCCCCTTTAGCCACTCGGGCATCCCCCCGCCCAAAGGTAAAACCTCGTGCCAGCTTTCAAGCAAACACTTGATTTTAATACGAAATTAATGCACAAAACCTTGTCCGCTAGTCTCATTTTCAACCGAAAAAGGGCCCAGCGACGCAATATTTGCACATCAATGTCATCAGCCTTATAAGGAATTGTATGTCCAAGCGCAAGCCCAACCACTTAAGAAATAAAAGAAAAATCCCCGCCGAGAGTGCGGTGACTTTGCTGTATGGCACCCATGCGGTTCGCGCGGCTTTGGAAAACCCGAAACGGCGGGTGAACAAGCTATTCGCCACCCAAAACGCGGCCAACGAGCTGGAAGCGATTTGCGCCAAACGAAACATCTCAGTAGAGCTTCAAACCAGCGGCGAATTAGCCGGACTTTTGCCATCTGACGCGGTGCATCAGGGCATGGTATTGGACGCCAGTCCCCTGCCCCCCGTCTCGCTAGAAGACGCGGCCGCCTCGGGCAAATTGCTGATTATTCTCGACCAAGTATCGGATCCGCGCAATGTCGGCGCTATTTTGCGCGCCGCCGCCGTGTTTGGCGCGGGCGGCGTGATTGTGACCAAACGCAATAGCCCGCCACCGGCTGGCACTTTGGCCAAAACGGCGGTGGGGGCTTTGGAAGTAATGCCCTTGATTGAAGTGACCAATTTGGCGCGCGCGCTGGAAATGCTGCACAAGGCTGGCTATATGAGCGTCGGCCTAGACGAACACGGCGAAGTGCTGATTGACGAAGTATCGAAGGACCGCCCGATTGCCGTGGTGATGGGCGCAGAAGGCCCGGGTCTTCGTCGTCTGACGCGCGAAACCTGCGATATGCTAGCCCGCCTGCCCGTCGCCGAAAGCGTCACGGGCGAAGCCTTCGCCACGCTCAACGTGGCCACGGCAACGGCGGTTACGCTCTACGCGCTTACGCGTTAGGGCTACTTAAAGTTTATTGTGGGCGCCATCGCATAGCACGCCTTTGGCGGAGGCTTTGCAGCCGCAGAAGTAAACTTGGCCATCTTTTTCAGCTGTATAGGCGACGGGTTCGAAATCGCTGCCATTATGTTTGCCATCGCAAAACGGCTGTCGCGTCGACTTGCCGCAAGAACACCAAAAATAGGTTTTTCCCGCTTTGACTTCGGTTTTATAAGGCGCTTTTTGTGGACATTCCGCTTGGCTCATGTGGGGCTCCCGTGACTACTTTGTTTACACTGCTGCGATGACTATAGGGGGCAGAGCATTTCGGGCGCAATAAAAAAGCCCCGCCATTTCTGGCGGGGCTTTCTCAATTCAATTTGGGGAGACTACTGAAGGTTCTCAATAATCGTCACATTGGCCATACCACCGCCTTCGCACATGGTTTGCAGGCCGTATTTGCCGCCTTTGCGTTGCAAAGCATTGACCAGCGTGGCCATCAATTTCGTGCCAGAGCCGCCCAATGGGTGACCCAGCGCAATCGCGCCGCCGTGCACGTTCAGTTTTTCTTCGTCGACGCCCAATTCTTTGGCGAAAGCTACCGGAATGGAGCCGAAAGCTTCGTTGACTTCAAACACGTCAATGTCTTCGATCGACAGACCGGCTTTTTCCAACGCGCGTTTGGTGGCCGGAATTGGCGCTTCCAACATGATGACCGGATCGTGACCCATAACCGACAGGTGGATGATTTTGGCCAATGGTTTCACGCCTAGTTTTTTCAGGCCCTCTTCATTAACAATCATCACGCCCGAGGCGCCATCGCAAATTTGGCTGGCCGAGGCTGCCGTGATGACCCCATCTTCTGACAAAAGCTTGACGCCCGAAATGCTCTCGATGCTGGCGTCAAAGCGGATACCTTCATCGGTTTTGTGCATTTCTTTGTCGCCATCTTCATTGGTTACTTCAACCGGTACGATTTCCGTATCAAAGGCACCGGCTTGGGTGGCGGCAATGGCGCGCTCGTGGCTGCGATACGCATAGGCATCGACGTCTTCTTTGCTCAGACCGTATTTCTTGGCGACCATTTCGGCACCGACAAATTGGCTGAACTGAACATTTGGATAGCGCTCTTGCATGTTCGGGGACACATAAAAGCCGTGCCCTTCTTTGAACGGCAGCGAGATCGGCAGACCCATCGGCACGCGGCTCATGCTTTCTACGCCAGCGGCGATAACGCAATCCATAGTGCCAGACATCACCGCTTGGGCGGCAAAGTGAATGGACTGTTGCGACGAACCGCACTGGCGGTCGATCGACGTGGCTGGCACGCTCTCTGGCAATTTAGAGGCCAGAACCGCGTTCCGGCCAATGTTGCCGGCTTGCTCGCCAGCTTGGCCCACACACCCCATAATGACATCTTCGACAGATGCCGGATCGGCGCCGGTACGGTCGATGAGGTTGTTGATGACTTCGGCAGCCAAATCAGCTGGATGCCAGTCTTTAAGTTTCCCGTCGCGGCGACCCCCTGCGGTGCGCGCTGCGGCTACAATATATGCTTCTGCCATGTGGCTCTCCTAATGTTGTAAAATTTTTAAAATTCACTTTAGGACTGTCATACCAAATGCGGCGGCGCTCCGACAAGTGAATTTTCATTTGCACATTTGGCGCCACCGCTTAACATGACCGCAAATCTGATTGAGGAGATCACATATGAAAACGCGTATCACAGAACTATTCGGCATCGAGCATCCCATCATTCAAGGCGGCATGCACCATGTGGGCTATGCCGAAATGGCAGCAGGCGTTTCTAACGCTGGCGGGCTGGGCATTATTACGGGCCTCACCCAACGCACCCCAAAAGATCTGGCGAATGAAATCGCGCGTTGCAAAGACATGACCGATAAACCCATCGGCGTGAACCTGACCTTCTTGCCAGGCTTTGCCGACCCTGATTATCCAGGCTACATCGAAGCGATTATTGCCCATGACGTAAAAGTCGTGGAAACCGCCGGTCGCAGCCCTGAACAATATATGCCGATGCTGAAAGACGCGGGCATTAAAGTCATCCACAAATGCACCAGCGTGCGTCACTCGTTGAAAGCCGAAAAAATTGGCTGTGATGCGGTTAGCGTCGATGGTTTTGAATGCGGTGGACACCCCGGGGAAGACGATATTCCAAACATGATTTTGCTGCCGCGCGCAGCCGAAGAATTGAGCATTCCTTTTGTTGCCTCGGGCGGCATTGGCAACGCCAAGCAACTGGTTGCCGCTTTGGCGCTGGGCGCTGAGGGCGTCAACATGGGCACGCGTTTCATCGCCACCCAAGAAGCCCCCGTTCACCAAAACGTTAAAGACGCGCTTGTCGCTGCCAGCGAGCTGGACACGACGTTGATTATGCGTCCGCTGCGCAATACCGAACGGGTTTTGAAAAATGATGCGGTGAACCGTATTCTCGAAAAAGAGAAAGAGCTGGGCGCCGACATTAAAATCAACGACATCATGGATGAAGTGGCTGGCGTTTACCCGAAAATCATGTCGGATGGCGACATGGACTCGGGCGCTTGGAGCTGTGGCATGGTCGCAGGTCTTATCCACGATGTGCCTAGCTGTCATGATTTGATCAGCGGCATGATGAAAGAAGCCGATGAGATTATCTCGAAACGTTTAAAAGCTTTTGCGGCTTAAGCCCATCCGCTTTTAAGAACACGCAAAAGCCCCGCCCTTTGCAATAAAGAGCGGGGCTTTTTTATGTCACAAGCCTGGCGCTTTGCTAGGGGGTGACGATATTAAAGTCTGGGTTGAACTCATCCAGATTGCCAAACACCTTCATCAGCGCCAGTGGATTGCCGCCCACTTTGACATTGCCCTTCACAATCTCTTTTGGGAAGCTGGTCTTGCCGACCGCCACTTCATTAAAGATTGCGCGGGTCAGTGTCAGCGACGCATCCGGCGCCTTGGCTTGCTTGTTCGCGATATTGTTCAGCACGCTATTGTCGAGCGAGAGAACAAATTTCTCTTTGGTGTCGGTGAAATTCAAATTGATTTTCACTTCCACATCATCCAGCCCTTCGGGATTAAACCGCACGGCCATGAAATCTAGGAACATGCCGGTTGGCACCGAGCTGACGACATCTTGGCTGGCGGTGCGAACGCTGCCGCCTTTGACCACGCCCTCGCGCAATTCTTGCGCGCCCGTTAAGTAGAAATTGCGCCAGGGCCCGCTTTCCGCCTGATAGCCCATTTGTTCATAGGCATCCGCCAATAAGGCGCGCGCTTGTTTGTGCTTGGGATGGGCAAACACATAATGGTTCAACAACTCCGACGCCCACCGATAATCGCCCGCTTCCATAGCTGTTTTGCCTTGGCGCAATAGGCCATCGGGCCCGCCTGCCAATGCCATCATTTTGCGACCGCGTACTTCTGGTTCTTGCGGGTTTAAATTGGCTGGCACGCCATCGAAAAAGCCGAGATAGAAATTATACACGGCGCGCACATTATGGCTCACCGTGCCGTAATAATCGCGGTTGTAGAATTCTTGCGCCAGCGAAGGCGGCAAATCCAACATGTTGGAAATCTCGGTCGACGTATACCCTTGGTTCATCAGGCGCACGGTTTGGTCGTGCATGAAACGATACATGTCGCGTTGTTTGGCGATATAGTCAGTGCCTCCCTCACGGCCCCAACGCGGCCAATGATGCGAGCCGAACACGACATCCGTGCGGTCGCCGAATAGCTCCAACATATCGGTTAAGTGGCGCGACCAAACCAACGCATCGCGAATTTTCGCGCCGCGCGGTGTGTAAAGATTATGCATCACGCCGTTGACTTCCTCGGCCACGCAAAGCGCTTTGAGGTGCGGCAGATAGAAAACAAATTCAGCCGGCGCTTCGGCTCCTGGTGTGAGTTGAAACTCGAACTCAATGCCGTCTAGTTTCAGTTTTTGACCGGTCTTGGTAATCGTATCCGTAGGCGTCAGCAACGTGATGGAGCCAAAGGCAACGCTTTTGCCAAGCCCGCTATCGATCGCGCCTTGTGGCGTGGCAGGCAGCAAATTGCCGAACATATAGCCAGCCCGACGCCCCATGGCATTGCCCGCAATCACGTTTTCGCTGGAAACTTCTTTGACGAAATGCTCTGGCGCGACAAACCGAATGCGGCCTGAGGCAAGATCTTTTTCATTGGCCAAAGCGCGCACGCCCGCAAAATGGTCGGCGTGACTATGGGTGGCCAAAATGGCCTTCACCGGACGTTTGCCAAAATGGCTATCGACCAATGCCATGGCGGCTTGCATGGTTTCTGTGGCGGTCAGCGGGTCGACCACAATCCAGCCCGTTTTACCTTCGATGAAGGTTACGTTGGCGAGATCATAGCCGCGCACTTGATAGATGCCCTTGCGAACTTCAAACAAACCGTGAATGGCATTGAGCTTGGCTTAAAGCTCAAGTTCAGGGCTTGCGCCCTGCCTTTGAGCCTGCTCCAAGCCAGCAAGCTGGCGTCGCAGTCGCCCGCCCATAAAAACGGGTCGCCAACAGCTTACGCCGTTGGACGTTGGGGAATTGAATTACTGACGGCCTCAGGATTCTGATATAATAGGAATCAAATCACACAGTGCATCGCTAAGAATGCAGGAGAAGAAAATGAAAAGCTGGCAATCGAAAGAGCTAAAATGCTGCTGGAATGCCGTTAAGCGCAACTATGCGAGCGGCAAAAATGACGTTTACAAACGGGAAACAGCACTTAGCGTTGTTGCTTTAGCTTTTCTTCTTTTTGTTATTATCCCCCAAGTTTTGGAATGTGGCTGGGCATCGCCCGCCCTCAGAACCATGATGTTTACCCTTTTCGGCATCGTCGGCCTGATGGGTTTTAGCATAAGCATTAAAAGACACGAGGAAGACAGAAGTCGAAACGCGCAGGCTCTCGTTGAGCACAAGGCACGCGAAAAGGCAGGTCAAATTGAAAGGATGCACTCTTGCATCCAAGAACTAACTTACGATTCTCCTTTTGCCGTTTTCCTTGGTGCTTTGCACGAATTAGAGACAATATTCGAAAAGCTAAGTTTTGAGAATAAAAAACTTTTGCTGCGCATTATTTGCTTTTTCATTCAATCGGACAGAATAAGAATGCACACGAGTGATTGTTCTCAGGAGAGCTTTGCACAGGAAGCTCGAATAAACTTTGCTTTCAAAACATTAAAGGAATTGTCGAATGGAAAACCCATAGAGGTTCTGAAGGAAAACCAATTCCTCTCGCTAGTACGCCTTAGTTTTATGACCTTCGAGGGCGAAAGCATGAAACTTGAGGGAGAAGATTTAACCGGTTGTGATTGGGAGGGCACTAGTTTCTATGACGCGTCAATTATAGACTGCAAAATAGGGGGAGAGCTATGTCTTTCGCCGAGCGACTTTAGGAATGTTCGCATTGATAAAAGCGACCTCGGCGGCACGTTAGTGAATATGAGTTCAGAATCATTCGCTTCTATGATGGGATACTTGGAAACAATGGACCCAAAAAATGATTTTATATATTTCACAGAAGCTGAACCAACTAATATTTTGCTTGGAGAGCCCTACAAGACTAAATTTCTCCGCCTATTGCGCTACGAAAAATAACAGTGATTGGTGTTAATACCCCCACTCGACGCCAGTACTAGGCAGTTAACCATTCGCCCAAACCACCGAAGCCTAGCCATTGAATAATTGTTTATTGTTCATCACCCACTTTTTTCTTCTGCATATTTTTAGCGAGGCCTCGAAGTTCATCTACCGCTATTTCGATCGGGTGCATTTTCGACGGGTCATTGTTTTTGGATTTTATCGCCATTAGACGGTCGGCGGGGTTATTACTGACCCAGCTCTTTGAGTAATCAGAGAGTATGTTTTTCCTGAGCTCAGATTCGTCCCCGCCGTAATATAAAAGCATACGTCGCTCCATATAATGGCGACTGAAGTAATCTCTTTCTAGTATCTCTGCCTTGTCCGCTTGATGGCTTAACACTCTTGCAACCCAAATAAATGGCGACAGCAATATGAGTAACAAGAAAAGCCATGGAAAAAATGCTAGCGGTTCTCTAGGAAAATCAACAAATTCTTTTTTCACACTGTAAGAAAAAACCGAAAGTAGAATGACGCTCAAGACGGCGACTGCTGCCAACATATAATAGAAAAAAGATCTATTTTTGTTTGCTTTCAATCCTTCAGAATTCTCATTCTTTTTCAAAGCATCTAAATCAACTTGATACCCCTGAATTTCCGACTTCATATCATTTCTGTCATTCTCCAATTTGACTTTTTCTAGCTCCAACTTTCCATCAAATTCAGCCGTTAAATTCCGAGTGACGTCTCGAACTTGTTGCTCAAACTTCGCCTTGGAAATAAGCATCTGATTTTCAAGCTCTTTGTTATTTTCTTCCAACTCATTCGAAGTTTTGTCCACTTTTTTAGCCGTCTCTTGATACGATTTGTGAAGTACTAAAAGTCTGTTCTCGTACCAGTCATCTTTAACTTTTTCAAAAAAAACTATTTTGAGCTCTGTATTAACATCACCGTATCTCCAGCCAGACTGACTCATAAAATCAGAAAATTCGCTTGATGCAAAATATGTCTTATCAGGGAGTCGACCTAAGGGCGCTTCGGGAAGGAGTTTCGCAACCTCGCTCAAGCGCATTGATACTATCCTTTCTGTGTCTCGATTTAATAGTTGGAACAGCACCTTGGCCTTTGTTAATGGAACTTCAGACATTTTCTCTCCCCCTAGTTAACGCAGTCCCAAAAATGAAAAGAAAACGTCACTCGCATGACACCGCAATTGAGGCTGGCAAATAATTTCCTAAAAATATTACCAAAGCTAAACACCGCCCCCAACGCCCACAACAAACCCAAGGTTGCCACCCCTCTCCAACTCGCCCCACACGTGTAACACCCCGTCTAATTTCAGTGCTAAGCTGGCCACATCCATTGGGTCAACGGCCCGATGGCTGGGGTTTAGAACTCCCCTCGTAAAGCGGACACATGCCGCTAAGCCCAAAGCTAGCGGCTTAGTGTTTCCTTAAGCATGAATTCGTTAAATTCCGTTACTTCGGCTTAGGCTGGGGTGACGGCGGAATATAGTGCCTCGGCCTAATACGTCGTGCCGTCTTTACGCGGTAAGTTCTAACACCCCAGCACCAGCGAAAGCTGGTGTTGGTTTTGTTCGAACAAGAAAAGAGGCAAAAATGTCCGCCCAAATATTCAACGCTTTCAACAACAGTTGGCCGATTGTGCAAATCACCATGCTGCTTTTCGCCACCCTCACCGCCGCGCTTTTAATTACCGTGCCGTGCTGGTTGCTCTCTCGCACGCTGGTTCAATTGCGCGCGCGCCAAAACACGCTGGCGCCCAACACGCTGCTGTCCGTCGCCCTAGAAGACGACATTGTGATTTTGAAATTGCGCCAAGACGCCCCGCTCACGGCGCAGGAAATCGTTCACATTCTGCCGCGATTATCGCAACAATCGCCCAGCTATCCGCCCGACCCGACGTCTACTTCAAAGACGCCGTAAACCGAGAAATCCGCGCGCAGGCTTCCACCAGATTTTCATCCGAAGTGGCATAGCTAATGCGGAAAAACGGCGATAGGCCGAACGCCTCGCCATGCACCACCGCCACGCCTTCGGCCTCTAGCAGCGCCGTGGCAAAGGCCTCATCGCTATCAATAAGCGTGCCATCGGGCGCCGTTTTGCCAATACAAGCCGCGCAGCTCGGATAAACATAAAACGCGCCTTCGGGCGTTTGGCAGTCGATGTGCTGGGCTTCGTTCAGCAGTTTCACCACCAAATCGCGGCGGCGTTTGAACGTCTTATTGTTCTCGGGAATAAAATCTTGCGTGCCGTTCAAGGCCTCCACCGCCGCCCATTGGCTAATCGAGGTGGGGTTCGAGGTCGACTGCGACTGAATTTTCGTCATCGCCTTAATCAGCTCCAAAGGCCCCGCGCAATAGCCAATGCGCCAGCCGGTCATGGCATAGGCTTTCGATACGCCGTTCATCGTTAGCGTGCGCTCGTACAGCGCGGGCTCTACTTGGGCGGGCGTGGCGAAAACAAAATTGTCATAGGTCAGATGCTCATACATATCATCGGTCAAAATCCAGACATGCGGATATTTTTTCAGCACATCGGTCAGCTTGCGCAATTCCGATTCCGAATAGGCCGCGCCCGTGGGGTTCGACGGCGAATTGAAAATAAACCATTTGGTTTTATCGGTAATCGCGGCTTCCAAATCTTCGGGCTGCAATTTAAAGCCGTCTTCGGCACGCGCTTCCACAACCACCGGCTCGCCGCCCGCCAAAGCCACAATATCGGGATAGCTCACCCAATAAGGCGCGGGAATAATAACCTCATCGCCCGGGTTCAGCGTGGCCATCATGGCGTCATAAATAACCGGCTTGCCGCCCGGTGCCACGAAGGTTTGCGCGGGCTCATAATCCAGCCCATTGTCGCGCTTCAACTTGGCGCAAATCGCTTGCTTCAGCTCATCAATGCCGGTCACGGCGGTGTATTTGGTCTCGCCGCGAGAAATCGCCTCTATCGCAGCCTGCTTGATGTTTTCGGGGGTATCAAAGTCTGGCTCGCCCGCGCCCAAACCAATGACATCGCGTCCTGCCGCGCGCAATTGACGAGCCTTATCGGTAACCGCCATCGTGGCCGAGGGGCGCACCCGTGAAAGACTTTTAGACAGAAATGACGACATGGGAAAACTCCTTGCTCGATACCCTATTTGAGCACAAGCTACATGCTTGAGATAATGAAAACAAGAACGAAAGGATCGTCTCATGCCGAAACGATTTAATTCGTCGTTACTGATTTTTGCCCTCGGTTTGCTGGTCGGCTGGGTTGGCGGCACCTCTAGCCTGCCCGAGCCAAAAGCAAGTCGCGCGCACCTGCCGAGCCGCGCCATATCTATCGTCGATAAAGCGCATCGCTTGATTAGCAAAAACGACATTATGGCCTTCGACGAAATAGATCGCGACCCGACCTTTAATCAGGGCGGCTTATATTTATTCGTGCTGACGGCCGATGGCGAAAATATTTATCACGGCGCCGCCCGCACTCAAGTGGGAACAAGTTTCGCGCGCAAAGTCGATGCCAAACAGCGCCCCTATGGGCAAAAGCTCATCGACGATGTTTCGTCTCGCGGGGTTTGGCATGCCTATCAATCTAGCAATACCGCCAGCGGCCACGACGAGTGGAAACTCACCTATGCGCGCCAAACCCGCCAAGGCCATATCGTCGCCTCTGGCATTTACGCAGGCATGTCGCCAAGCCGTGCCTCCAGCAAGGGGCGTTAACGATAAATTACCGAAAAGGACCGACATTCAAGATCGACCCTGAACAACAATAAGAAGAAGAACGGACATAAAATGGCTCAATTTCTGCTGCAAATTATGCTGATCGCTGCCTATCTGGCGGCCCATGTTGTCGTCGTCATCGTCGCCGTGGGTATTGCCATGTGGCTGCAAGGCTCCGTCGAATGGCTGATTGCTAAAGTCAACGACCCCCCCACCAAATTCGACCCGCACAACACCAACCCTTAGCCCCAGCCTATGATTTTGGGAGCGCGCTTCCTATTTTCCGCAATCGCGCTATATTGCGTGCATGGCGGAAGAACAAAAAAGTCTGACGGGTCGCGGCGAGCTGGCTCCCCTGGAAGAACCGGGTATGCGCGAAGGCCAAGCGATGACCTTCACCCCGCATCGTGCCCAACGCCCAGAAAAAACCGAGGGCGGTTTGGCCTTTCGTATGGTCTCGGATTTCGAACCCGCGGGCGACCAACCCCAAGCCATTAAAGAGTTAATCGAAGGCATTGAAGCTGACGAGCGCGACCAAGTTTTGCTCGGCGTCACGGGCTCGGGCAAAACCTACACTATGGCGCAAGTCATCCATCGCACCCAGCGACCGGCGCTTGTTTTGGCGCCCAATAAAACGCTGGCGGCGCAGCTTTATGGCGAGTTCAAAAGTTTCTTCCCCGATAATGCGGTGGAATATTTCGTTTCTTATTACGATTACTATCAGCCCGAGGCCTATGTGCCGCGCACCGATACGTTCATCGAAAAAGAGAGCAATATTAACGAGCAGATTGACCGCATGCGCCACTCCGCAACGCGCGCGCTATTGGAGCGCGATGACGTGATTATCGTGGCTTCCGTGTCTTGCATCTATGGCATTGGCTCGGTCGAGAGCTATTCCAATATGACGATGGAGCTGAAGCCCGGTTTGGAAATTAGCCGCTCGCAATTGCTCGCCGATTTAGTGGCGCTGCAATATAGCCGCAATGATATGGCTTTCGCGCGCGGCGACTTTCGGGTGCGCGGCGACACCATTGATATTTTTCCTGCTCACTATGAAGACCGCGCTTGGCGGGTCGAATTATTCGGCGATGAAATTGATAATTTGACCGAATTTGACCCGCTGACGGGGCATAAAACCTCGGATATTGAGCAAGTGCGCGTCTATGCCAATTCGCACTATGTGACGCCGGGCCCAACGCTGAAACAAGCGGCGGTGGGTATTCAAGCCGAGTTGAAAACGCGCCTCGAAGAATTTGAAGCGGCAGGGCGCCTGCTGGAAGCGCAACGCATTGAGCAGCGCACGATGTTTGATTTGGAAATGCTGGATGCAACGGGCAGTTGCGCCGGCATTGAAAATTATTCGCGCTATTTGACGGGTCGCAAACCGGGCGAGCCGCCGCCCACTTTGTTTGAATATTTACCCGATAACGCCTTGGTGTTTACCGATGAGAGCCATGTGACTGTGCCGCAAATCGGCGGCATGTTTCGCGGTGACTTTAAACGCAAGTCGACGCTGGCTGAATTTGGCTTCCGCCTGCCGTCTTGTGTCGACAATCGGCCGATGAAATTTGAAGAATGGGACATCATGCGGCCGCAAACCGTGCATGTCTCGGCCACCCCAGGCCCTTGGGAAATGGAGCGCACGGGCGGCGTATTTGTCGAGCAGGTCATTCGGCCCACCGGACTGATTGATCCCACTTGCGAAATCCGTCCCGCCACCAATCAGGTCGATGACCTGATGGCCGAGTGCCAAGAAATGGCGAAGCGAGACCAGCGCGTTTTGGTGACAGTTCTAACCAAAAAAATGGCCGAAGATTTAACCGAATATATGCACGAGCAAGGCCTGCGCGTGCGCTATATGCACTCGGATATTGATACGCTCGAGCGCATTGAAATTATCCGCGACTTACGACTTGGCGCTTTTGATATTCTCATTGGCATCAACTTGCTGCGCGAAGGCTTGGACATTCCGGAGTGTTCCTTGGTGGCTATTTTAGATGCCGACAAGGAAGGGTTTTTGCGTTCGGAAACCTCGCTGGTGCAAACCATTGGCCGCGCCGCTCGCCACGTCGAAGGTCGGGTTCTGTTATACGCCGATAAAATGACCGGATCGCTAACCCGCGCCATGGCCGAAACCGACCGACGCCGCGAACGCCAAATGGCGCATAATACCGCCAATGGCATCACCCCGGCTTCGGTGAAGAAAAACATCGCGGATATTATCGAAGGCTTAGCCGGACAAGACAATCAGGCGGCACCCGGCCCTTATCGGGTGCGCGAGGCCATGGAAGAAAAACAAGCGCCGCTGCTGGGCAGCAATTTGCGTGCCCACATTGAGGGGCTGGAAGGCGAAATGCGCGAAGCGGCGGGCGACCTAGAGTTTGAAACCGCGGCACGTTTGCGCGATGAGATTAAACGTCTGCAAGAAACCGAATTGGCCATTGCCGACGACCCATTTGCACGCCAATCAAAGGTCGATGCTCGGGTGGCGGAAAGCACAGGCAAAACCGCCAAAAAAGCTCCCCGTCGGCCAAGCGGACGCAGCAGAAAGGGGCCTTGAAACAAGGCCCCTGAAAGCCAGAGTAAGCTAGAGTAAGCTGTCGAACTAGCCCTTTAAAAAAGGGCAGAAGAATGCCTAGAAGTCGTAGATATAGCTGACCGAGAATACGTCACTTTCGAACGTACCAAAGTCATAGCTGCGGAATTCAGCGCGGAAGGGCTCATGCGCGATGCCGATACCGAAAAAACCAGAATCGTCCGCATTGGGATCATCAATCGAAGCAAAGCCCGCACGAAGCGTGTAGCGCATTAGCGGTGGGCCGCCTAAATCAAAACCTTTCATCAGCGACATTTCAAAAGCTGGCTGGTCGGGTTTCGGCGACGAGCTGCCAAGTGCCGGATTGGTGTCATAGGCGCCATTGAGAAGCGAAATACCAACTTCAAAATTGAAATCATTTGGAAAGCGTACGCCAAAACCGCCAGTCATATAAATATCGTCGGGGTCTTCTACCGCTTCATCGGTGCCAACGGCATAAGCTATTTTGCCTTCTTCGGTGCCTGTGTGGCTTACAAAGCCAGCGCCGCCATAAACATAGGTAAAGGTACCCAAGCGTTCGGCGCGTGACTTTTCTGGCCAATTTTTATAGGCACCTTTATCTTCGGCCTGCGCCGAGGTGAACATGAGCGCCGCAAGCGCAAACATGGCAATGGCGAGCCGCATCCCGATCCGATGGATTGGGCTATGAGCGGAAACACCCTGATTTGAATAATTGTGTACTTGCATCGACTTACTCCTTTTTTTTGTTCTTCGACAGCTTAGCGCCGCATCGGTTAATTATTGGTGAAAGACTAACAACATCGTCCCACACAGCGGAAACCAATGTGGCATAGAGGTGAAATGGCACCTGAATGATTACTCAATTAATTACGAAGTCTTTTCGACCTGCCTTATTTTATTTTTAGGTCTAATGATGTTTTACCTAATTCCGCCCGCTTGTAAAACGTTTTTGTTGGCTGCCACGAGCGCCGATTTGAACAAATCCCGAAACAATGAAATCACAAGGCCAGCTTCGACTGGCAAATCGCATCTTTTTAGCCAAAAACTTTTACAGCTCGGGGGGAAACTGCTACATCAGGCGCATGACAGAGATTGTTTCCAAAGCCGTATTAATCACCGGTGCCGCTAAGCGCATCGGGCGCGCCCTTGCCCAAGCGCTGGCCGCCGATGGCTGGGCCGTGGCCATTCACTATTCTGGCTCGAAGGCCGAGGCCGAACAATTGGCCGCTGAAATCGTCTCACAGGGCGCCAAAGCCATAACCCTGCAAGCCGATTTGCGCGAGGCCGAGCAAGTTGAGAGCTTGGTTCCCAAAGCGGTAGCCGCCCTTGGGCCCCTCAGCGCGCTGATCAACAATGCGTCGACTTTTGAGCGCGACACCGCCCACACGCTAACTGCCGAGACTTGGGACACGCACCTGAATGCCAATTTACGCGCGCCGGCTTTATTGATGCGCGACTTTGCCAATCAGCCCGAGCTACAAAACGCCAGCTTTGGCGACACGAATATTATCAATATTACCGATCAACGCGTGTTTCGCCTGACGCCCGATTTTGTCAGCTATACGGTTTCCAAAACCGGGCTGTCCACCCTGACGCAAACTTTCGCGCAAGCCTTGGCGCCGCAGCATATTCGGGTTAACGCCATCGCGCCGGGGCCAACCCTGCCCAATCCGCGCCAAGAGATTGCTGAGTTTGAAAAACAAGCCAGCCTTGTGCCGCTAGCGCATGGCGCCTCGCCCGATGATATTGTGGCTGCCGCGCGCTATATACTTTCGGCCCGCGCGATGACCGGCCAAACCTTGACGCAAGACGGCGGCCAACATTTGGCCTGGCAGACGCCAGATGTCGTCGATGTGAAAGAATAAGACAGGCGAGTTATGAACCAGCATCCAACCAGCTCTCAAAAACAACTGGCCAGCGCGGCGCTGGGGCTGCGTCATGTCTTTGTGAAAAGACTGACTGTTTCCGCCAGCATTGGCATTCACCCGCATGAGCGCGCTGCCAAACAAACCGTTCTTATCAGCCTAGATGCCGCCGTGGCTGAAACTAGTGCCGATGTCGATGCCAATATCGAGGATGTGGTTTGCTACGAAAGCATGACCAAAACCGTCCTCGCCATTCTGGAGCAAGGCCATGTTGATTTGGTCGAAACATTGGCCGAAACCATTGCCGATACGCTCCTCGCCGACATCCGCATTCGCCATCTGCGCGTGCAAGTTGAAAAGCCAGACGCTATCGAAGCAGCCGAAAGCGTCGGCATTGCCATAGAACGGCTACAAACCGCTTAAACATGCGGCCTAGCCGATTTTTAGATTTCGCCAAGCTCGGCTTTCGCTATCCGTTTCTTTGCTATCTATATGTTTTTCATTGATTAAACCTATAACGAGAGTTTTTCACACCCGCCTGCAACACTTGTGACTTTGTTGTAAAGACCCAAAATAGCCCTGAAAAAATATTTATTTTCCCCGCTTGCTTTTGTTTTTTATAATAAAATCAGTAACTTAGGGTTTTTGCTTAAAATTTAGGCAATGGGTATGGAAATGTTATAAATCAATAGTTTGGCGGTCGAATCGTTTTTTTATACACATACTTATCCACAGAACCCGTGCATTAAATTTTGTCCAGTTTTCGCTAGACTATGGGCAGAATTTACCGATATTGGGTCGTATTGTGAGCGAAACAGAAAAACTTGAAGGACGCGCCCTGATTGAGGCCAAAGTCGCGACGCTGCCGGCGGCGCCAGGCGTCTATCGTATGCTCGATGAAGAGGGCAATGCGCTCTATGTCGGCAAGGCGAAAAACCTGAAAAGCCGCGTCGGTTCCTATGCCCGCCGCTCAGGACACAACAATCGCATCTCGACGATGATCGAGGCGACGCGGCAGATGGAGTTCATCCGCACGGAAACCGAAACCGACGCGCTGCTGCTCGAAGCCAATCTGATTAAAAAGTTACGCCCGCGCTATAATGTGTTGCTGCGCGACGATAAAAGTTTTCCCTATATTTTGCTGGCCGACGACCATGCGGTGCCGCAACTTTACAAACACCGAGGCGCGCGTAAAAGACGTGGCGCTTATTTTGGCCCCTTTGCCTCGGCCGGCGCGGTCAACCGCACGCTGAACACTTTGCAACGCGCCTTTCTCTTGCGCTCGTGCTCGGACAGTGTTTACGAAAGCCGTTCGCGCCCCTGCTTGCTGTATCAAATCAAACGCTGCTCCGCGCCTTGCACCGGCGAGATTTCGACCGACGACTATGACCAATTGGTAGAAGAAGCGCGCGACTTTTTGTCGGGCAATAGTCGCAAAGTGCAAGACGCTCTGCTGGAGAAAATGCAGACCGCCAGCGAGGCGCTCGACTTTGAAGTGGCCGCCGCCGCGCGCGATCGCATTCGCGCGCTGACCTATGTGCAAAGAGGCAATGGGGTTAATCCGCTCGATGTTGTGGAGGCCGATGTGGTGGCGGTGGTGCAAGAAGGCGGACAATCTTGCGTGCAAGTGTTCTTCATTCGCGCAGGCCATAATCTGGGCAACCGAGCTTATTTCCCGCGCCACGATAAATACCAAACCGAGACGGAAATTTTAGAGGCCTTTCTGGGTCAGTTCTATGAATCGCGCCCGGTGCCGCGCGAGATTTTTATCAGCCACACCCTGTCCAATGCGTCGCTCTTGGGCGAAGCCTTTAGCTCCCGCATGGGGCATAATGTCAAAATTCATCGCCCGCAGCGCGGCGACAAAGTGAAACTGATTTCGCACGCCACACAAAATGCCAAAGAGGCGCTGGGCCGCCATGTCTCGGAAAGCGCCAGCCAGCGACTATTGCTGAAAGGCGTCGCCGACGCCTTCGACCTCAAGGCTCCGCCGCAACGCATTGAAGTTTTCGACAACAGCCATTTGCAAGGCACCAATCAAATCGGCGGCATGGTTGTGGCAGGCCCCGATGGATTTATTAAAAACCAATATCGTAAATTCGACATTAAAGATGAGACCACCACGCCGGGCGATGATTACGCGATGATGCGCGAAGTGTTTACCCGCCGCTATGGGCGTCTCGCCAAGCAAGAAAACCGCCAGACCGCCGCTTGGCCCGATTTAGTGCTGATCGATGGCGGCAAAGGCCAGCTCAGTGTTGTGCGAAAAGTTATGGTCGAATTAGGGCTGGAAGACATTCCCCTGGTGGGCGTCGCCAAAGGCCCCGACCGAGATGCCGGGCGCGAGCGGTTTTTCATGGTTGGCAAACAAGACTTCATGATGTCGCATAACTCGCCAGTTCTTTATTACCTGCAACGCTTGCGCGATGAAGCGCATAGGTTTGCCATTGGCCGCCACCGCGCCAAACGCAAAGCCGAAATTCGCAAAAATCCCCTCGATGGCATTGAGGGCATTGGCGGGCATCGCAAGAAAGCCTTGCTGCATCATTTCGGCTCGGCGCGCGAGGTAGCCAGCTCGGCATTGGCCGATTTAGAAAAAGTCGACGGCATTAGTGCAAAAATGGCGCAACGCATCTACAATCATTTTAATTCAGATGAGTCGTAAGGAACCGACCCCATGCAAAACCTGCCCAATCTACTGACCCTTTTTCGCATTGCCTCGATACCGGCCGTCTATCTGACGTTCTATGTCTCGGGCCATCTTGGTGACTGGCTAGCGCTGGTGATTTTTGCCATCGCAGGGTTTACCGATTTTTTCGACGGCTGGCTGGCCCGCAAATTAGATGTGCAATCCGGCTTTGGCCGCATGCTTGACCCCATCGCCGACAAACTCATGGTTGTGACCTGCCTCATGCTGCTGGTTGGTTTCGACATTGTGAACGATTGGCACATGGTGGCGGCGGTTATTATTTTGTGCCGCGAGGTGCTGGTATCGGGCTTGCGCGAGTATCTTATGGAGCTGCGCGTGGCGCTTCCGGTTTCGACTTTGGCTAAATATAAAACCACCATTCAAATGGTCGCCATTGGGTTTTTGCTATCCGACCAAGCGGGCGAAACGCTTATCTCTGGTGCGCATGTTATTGGGTTGGGCTTATTATGGCTGGCCGCTATCCTGACGTTAATTACCGGCTACGACTATGTACGCCAAGGCATAAAACACGCCGAGTGGTCAGACAAATAAGCTAATATTTTCGTGGGCTGGTCATGGCGCGTATTATTGGCTACATGTGCCTCAGTTCAAGCGAAACCAATAGAGATTTGACGAGACCCAAATGACCGACCGTGCCCCGCTCCCTTGCCCCGAAATGGCTGATGTTCGTGAAACCATCGACGCGCTCGACCGCCAACTCGTAGAGCTATTGACGAAGCGCCAAAAAATGATTGAGGCGGCTGGCAAAGTAAAGCCCGCACGCAACACCGTGCGCGATGAAGCGCGCATCGAAGAAGTGATTAGCTTGGTATTAAAAGAAGCCGCCAAGACAGGGCTCGCAGCAGAAATTGCGGAGCCTGTTTGGCGGCAACTGATTGAAAGCTCAATCGAGCATGAATATCGGGTGTTCGATAAGCGTTAGAATTGCTTTTCAGGAACTTCCAACGTCAGGCCATCTAGCTCATCGCTGATTTTCAGCTGGCAAGATAGGCGGCTGTTATCTTTTACTTCGAAAGCGAAATCCAGCATGTCGGATTCCATTTCGGCGCGTTCGCCGGTTTTGGCCAACCATTCGTCGCGCACATAAACATGGCAGGTTGCGCAAGCGCAAGCGCCACCGCAATCTGCATCAATACCGACGACTGAATTTTTAATCGCCACTTCCATTACGGTCATGCCGTTGTCACCCTCGTGGGAAACTTCTGTGCCGTCGTGTCCGACGAAAGTAATCTTAGCCATAGTGTCCTCCAAATTAGCCGTCTAAATATACGTACTTTCCGCTTGAGGGCAAGCACTCGCCGCTCCATATTATCGGAAAATTAGGATCCCGGTTTTCAACCCTTTTATCTTATGCAAAGGCTCCCACAATGACACGCCACATCCGCATTAAAGTCGAAACTTGGCCTTTGAAGCAGCGCTTTGCGATTGCGCGGGGCAGCAAAATTGATGCCGAGGTGATTTGCGTCGAAATAGAAGAAAACGGCATAAGAGGGTGCGGCGAAGCGGTTCCCTATGCCCGCTTTGGCGAAACCATAGAGACCGCGAGCGCAGCGGTTGAGGCGCTGATGCCGGCTTTGCAATCTGGTATGTCGCGCGATGACCTCTCCCAAGCGCTGCTGCCTGGGGCGGCGCGCAATGCCTTGGACTGCGCGATGTGGGATTTGGCCGCCAAACAGAGCGGCCAGAGAGCCTATGCCGCCGCCGGTTTAGAAACGCTCAAACCCGTCACGACCGCTTTTACCATTGGCCTGGATGATGCCGACCGCATGGCCATTATGGCGGTAAAGGCGCAAAGCTATCCGCTGCTTAAAATAAAGCTCGGCGGCGCCGATGGCGTTATGGCAGACCTCACCCGTCTGGCCGCCGTGGCCGAAGCCCGACCCGATGCGCAATTGGTTGTCGATGCCAATGAAGGTTGGCAAGTGGCAGAGCTGGCGCGCTATGCCGAACCTTTGGGGCGCTACGGCGTGTTGTTTTTCGAGCAACCCGTGCCGCAAGCGCAAGAAAGCGAATTGGCCAAAATTGACCTGCCGTTTTGCGCCGATGAGAGCGTTCACGACGCCCACGACATTGAGGCCATGAGCGCGGCTTATTCATGGGTGAACATCAAACTCGACAAAGCTGGCGGGCTAACCGAAGCGCTGGCCTGTGTTGAGATGGCCCGCGCGCGGCGTAAAAAAATTATGGTCGGGTGCATGGTCGCCACGTCTTTATCGATGGCGCCCGCGTTTATTCTGGCGCAACACGCCGATCTCGTCGACCTCGATGGCTCCCTCTGGTTGGCGCAAGACCGAGACCCAGGCTTGCTATTCGACGGCGCCAGCATTCAACCCCCAAGCGCAGATATTTGGGGCTAAAGCTCAAAATTCACCACCCACAAAAGAACCGTCTTGCTATTGGCGCTCTTCTTAGTTAATAATGATTATTAATTGCAATATAACCAAAGGTTCCCCATGACCCGTCTCTATGGCTCCCCCCAGATGACCCTGAAGCAAATGCACTCCAACCGCGCCGCCAACCGCGCGCCCAATAGTAAAGTGACGCTTTTGGCACCTTCACGGGCTGGCGCATCCAAAGATCGCAAGGATCTTGAGACCGTTTCCGGCCAGCGCATTTTGCCTTTCCAAACTTACCGAAGATAAACACCCATCGCATTTGGCCCAAAATGCGGTAAGCTCAAGTCATGATGTTGGATTGGAATTCACCCAAATATATCGACCTGCCCGATTTGCGGATGGCGGTTTTTGAAGCGGGCACCCCGCGCGACGACCACCCGTCGGTTGTGCTGTGCCATGGCTGGCCAGAAGTTGCTTATAGCTGGCGCAAAGTTGTGCCGCAGCTGGTGCAAGCTGGCTGGCATGTTTTGGTGCCAGAGCAGCGCGGCTATGGCTTTACCGGCAAAGCGTTAAATGATGCAGGCGACGAAAGCGGCGTGCCGCTTTATGACATGGAACATTTGACTGGCGATATGGCGCATCTTCTCGATGCCTATGGCCTAGAAAAAGCGGTGTTTGCTGGCCATGATTGGGGCGGCATTATGATGTGGCAATTGCCCTTTTTCCAAGCCGAGCGCATTGCCGGTTTAATCGGCGTCAACACGCCCTTTATCCCGCGTCTTTCGCTCGACCCGATTGAGCTGATGCGCGGCGCCTTGGGCGATGATTTTTATATCGTGATGTTTCAAAACTATGGCCAAGCCGAAGCCGTTTTAGACGCCGACCCTGCCCTGCCTTTGCGGTGCCTATATCGCCAAAGCGCGAGTGGCCCCCAAGCCCAAACGCCCATGCCAGCCGGCTCGGCTGAGATTTGGGAAAAAATACAATTGCTCAATATGATTCAACAAGATGAAGCCACCTGGCCTGGCATCCCACTTCTTAACGACGCCGATTTTGCGTATTACGTTGACGCCTATAAACGCTCTGGCTTTCGCGGCGGCATTAATTGGTACCGAAATTTCACTCGCAACTGGCAGGCCACCGAAGGCATCGAGCAAATAGTGCCGCAGCCAAGCCTGATGATTTGCGCCGCCGATGACCGCGTGTTGCCCCCTTCTATGGCCGAAGGCATGCCCGCCTATGTCAGCGATTTAGAGACCCATATCATCGACAATTGTGGCCATTGGACGCAAAACGAACAGCCCGAAGCCTTAAGCGCGTTAATGCTCGACTGGCTGGCGCGTCGCTTCGCTTAAGCCTGTAAGATATTTTTTCGCAAAACCTTGAGCCAGCGCACGGCTAGCCCTATAGTCTCGCCAACTCAACACAGATTTGCAGCGAGACCATGAACAAACCTGAAAAAGACATAGGGCAAGCCTCGGCTACCCAAATAGCCGCCATCAAAGGCGACGCCCCTTTGCGCATTCTTTTGCCCAGCTATCGCTCCGACCCGCATACGGGCGGCCAAGGCATTTACATGCGCCTCATTGCCAAGGCTCTGGTCGATTTGGGCCATCATGTGGATGTTATTTCGGGGCCCCCTTACCCCGAGCTAGACCCGCGCGTGGGGCTGATCAAACTGCCCTCGCTCGATATGTATGCGCGGCCCAATCCAATCTCGTGTCTCAATCGCGAGATTATGTCGAATAAGACCGATTTCTTTGAATGGTGGAGCCATAATTGGGGCGGCTTTCCCGAGCCCTATACATTTGGCGTTCGCATGGCCGACTATATGCGCGATAAAATCGACCACTATGACATTATGCATGACAATCAAACGCTGTGTTACGGCATGCTGGATGTGCGCGACATGGGGCTGCCTGTGGTGGGCACCATTCATCACCCGATTACCATGGACAAGCGCATTGATATTTCCCACGCCAAATGGCCGCATCTGAAGTTTTTGAAATGGCGTTGGTATCGTTTCTTGAACATGCAAATCGAAGTGGCGCGCCAGCTCGACCCGCTCATCGTCGTGTCGGATAGCACCAAGCGCGATGTCGAAAAAGATTTTGGCGTTGACCCGAAAAAAATGGTTCGCATCCACCATGGTATCGACCATGAATTATTCACCCCCCAGCCTCATATTACGCGCAAAACCAATCGTCTGATGGTGACGGCCAGCGCCGATGTGCCGCTGAAAGGCCTGATTTATCTCATCGAGGCTTACGCCAGTCTGCTCACAGCCCATCCCGATTTGGAGCTGCTGGTCGTCGGGCGTTTGCGCGAAGGCCAGACAATGAAACTGCTGAATAAGCTCGGCATTCGCGACCGGGTAAAATTTGTTTCTGGCCTGACCAGCGAAGACATTCGCGACCTTTACGCCGAAGCCACGATTGCCGTATCGCCATCGGTTTACGAAGGCTTTGGCTTTCCCGCCGGCGAGGCTTTGTCTTGCGGCGTGCCGACCATTGCCACCACGGGCGGCTCGCTGCCTGAGGTTGTGGGTGATGCGGGTCTTGTGGTGCCGCATTCCAATCCGCCCGCCTTGGCCGAAGCGATTGATGCTTTGCTCAAAGACCCTGCCCGACGCGAAGCCATGTCGAAAAAAGCGCGCCAGCATATTCTCGATAAGTTCAAATGGGAACGGTGTGCGCGCGATGTGGTGGCGCTCTATCGCCAGACCTTGGCGAAACACCACAAGGTGTCTTTGTAGATTATGCAAACCATTAATCTCAATTTACTGGGTCTCGAAGACGATCACCGCGTGCTGGATTTGGGCTGTGGCCATGGCCGCCATACCCATGCGGCTTACTTTCACAAACGCTGCCAAGCCGTCGGCATTGACCTGGGCTTTGACGATATTTTGGTAACGCGCAATGGCTTTGACGCGCATCCAGACCTAGAGCCCCAAACCGGGCGGATGCGCAGCTATGACCTGATGGTTGGCGATGCGCTGCAATTGCCTTTTGCCGATGGTCATTTTGATCGCCTGATTTGCTCCGAAGTTCTCGAGCATATACCCGATTACCAAGGCGCTTTGGCCGAGATTTGGCGGGTGATGAAACCGGGGGGTCGCATTGGTATTTCTGTGCCGCACCGCTGGCCAGAGCAAATCTGCTGGCTGTTTTCACAAGACTATCACAACACGCCGGGCGGCCATGTGCGGATTTTCAAAGCCAAAGACTTGCGCGCCGACTTTGAGGCCTTGGGCTTCACCTTCCAGCGCAAACATTTGAAACATGGCTTGCACAGCCCCTATTGGTGGCTGCGTTGCGCCATTGGGGTGAACAATGACCGTAATATTTTCGTCCGCGCCTATAAGAAACTGCTCGAAATTGAAATTCTGAAAAACCCATTTCCATTGCGCGCCCTCTCGGCGCTAGCCGATCCGCTGATGGGCAAAAGCGTGGTGCTTTATTTTGAAAAACCGCTTGATGCCGCCGCGAAAGACGCCACATGAGCCAGTCGTCAAAATCTCCCTTTGGTGATTTTTTCGACGGCGCGCGCGATAGCATGCTGGCCTTGCAAAACCGCGATGGGTCTATCCCGTGGTTTCATAACGGCGTCATCGACCCATGGAACCACCTAGAAGCCGTCATGGGGCTGAACCTTATTGGCGAGCGCCAGGCGGCCGAACATGGCATTGCTTTTTTGCGCGACAGCCAAGCGCCCGATGGCAGCTGGTGGGGCCAATTGGGCAGCGCTGTGCCCATTGATGCGGAGCTGCATCAATTCACCATGCAAGGCATTGAGACCGGGCACCGCATTCGCGACACAAATTTCATCGCCTATATTGCCACCGCCATTTGGCATCATTATGCGCTTCACGCCGACCTCGACTTTGCCCATGCCAATTGGCCTATGGTCAAAGCCGCCGTGGATTTCGTGCTCGCCTTACAGTCCGAGCATGGCGATATTCGCTGGGCCGCGCGCGACCCGGGCACACCCGAAGACGACGCTTTGGTGACGGGCAATAGCTCTATCCACAAAAGTCTGATTTGTGCGGAAAAATTAGCCGCGGCCCTTGGCCAAGACGCAAGCCACTGGCACGCGGCCCGCCGAGGCTTGGGCGAGGCACTGGCAAATAAGCCCGAACGCTTTGACCGCACATGGGAGCCGAAAACCCGCTATTCGATGGATTGGTATTACCCCATTTTGAGCGGCGCGCTGCCCCAGCCCCAAGCCGCTGCCAGACTGAAAAGCCGCTGGGATGATTTTGTGGTGGAAGGATTTGGTTGCCGCTGTGTGGAAGAGGAGCCTTGGGTTACCGTGGCCGAAAGCGCCGAGTTAATTCTTACCTTGGTGGCGCATGGCGAGCCAGACAAGGCCCGCGAGCAGCTGGGGTGGCTCGACCAATTTAGAGATGAAACCGGTGCCTATTGGATGGGCATGCAGATAGAGCAAAAAGAGTTTTGGCCCGTGGAGCGCCCCGCTTGGACGGCCGGTGCGGTTATTCTAGCCCAAGACGGCGTCACCCAAACCACGCCCGCCCATGGCGTGCTGACGCAGAGCTAAAACGCCGATTAGAGGCGGCGCAAAATGCGCAAAGATTTGACCGCTTTCTCTTCCGCGAACAATCCCGAATGCAAAGCTAATTTATAAATCTCATGCGGTGGGCGACCGCCATCGGCAACATTTGGAAATACATCATGGATGGCCAAAAGGCCGCCACGCATAACGCGCGTGCCCCAATTTCTGTAATCCGCCAAGGCCGCCGGCATGGAGTGGCCGCCATCGATGAACACGAAAGCGGGAGCTGCCAAAGGCAATTGCTGCACCACTTGCGACGCGCTGAGCGCGGCAATAACCGTGTCTTCTAACTTGGCGCGGCGAATATTGGCGCGAAATTGCAGCAAAGACGACATGCCGCCCTCGCCATCATCCAAGTCCGCATCGAAATAATCTTCGCCCGGTTGGTTTTCTTCCGACCCTCGGTGATGGTCGATGGCCAGCAAAACCCCGCCCGCTTTTTGACACGCAGTGCCCAGAATGACGGTCGACTTGCCGCAATAGGAGCCGATTTCAACACATAGGCCTTGGGGCGACATCTCACTTGCCGCCGCAAATAGGGCTTCACCCTCTTGCTCGTCCAAAAACCCTTTTACGCTATCCAACGATATTGGCAGTTCCATTATCGCCCTATTTTCCGCTTCAAAGCACTGGAGCCGAAGTCTTTCAACCGCAGGTCTTTGGCATCCAAATTAGCTGGGCCGTCTTCTAGTTTAATGTGGTCGACACTATACCGACCCGAGGCGAGGTCATGCATGACATCAAATTCAAAAACGCAGGCAGGCGCCTCATAATAGTTTTTGATGAAGGCATGTTGCACCCGATCTAGCTTTCCAGTTTGGCCGTATAAATCTGCCATCAGGAAAATCCAGCTGTCTTCATCGGCATAGAATTGCCGCTTAGTGTACGTGGGGTTAAAGCCAGGCTTGGCCGTGGCCTCGAGAATGTTCACCCGATGCGCCTCATAGCGCAGCAAATCTGGGTTGGGATGATTGGGCGTCATCAGCGCATCGGCCGTGGTGGTGGAAGCCGAGGCCTTATAATTATTATACGGCACAAGAATTTCGCGTTTTCCGACCCATTTCCACTGATAGCGGTCTGGCGAGCCGCCAAACAGGAACATATTGTCATTATTACGCAGACCCGCCGAAGTGCTCAGCGGCCCGTCATAAGTGGTCGCCGCCGGTGTCGAGCGAATGATTTTGCGCAAATCCGGGCTGAAGAACGAGCCATTGCGCGGTTTCTTCAGTTGGTTGATGGTATTGGTCATCGAAAAACCAGAACCGTTAAAGCGGGACGGCGAGGTCCAAATTCCCATCCAAACAAATTGATCGTTGGCGTGTTTTTTCGCGGCCCCTTGCGGGTCGGCATAAAAATTATAGCGCCAATCTTTGCGCACAATGCGCGTGCGAGTGCCATTTGGATACACATTGGCGCCGCTGGTTACCGCTTGGTAGCGATGGCCATGCCAATGGAAATTGTGGTTCCAGTAATATTCAACGGGCGTTTTGGGAAGCGGAAAAGGCACGCCGATGCGCGCACCCTCGACGCCATTGCCGTCATCGGTCAGCTTGCCGCGAGAGACGTTTTTCTTGGTCTCATCGTAAACAAAATCTGGCAAGGCACACGAGCGCCGTGACGGATAAACGTTCATTTTATAAGTATCGGGATGGCGCTCAAATAGCGCCAATTGCCCAGCACTCAGGCGGTCTTTATAGCGCGCCTTATTGGTATTGGTGATGGTGAACAAAGGCTTGTCAGCAGCAAACGGATCGATGTGGTCGCCGCCGAGCACATAGCCAGCTGGCGGTTTCGTAATACCGCCCCGATAGGCAGGCACATTGCCCGAGGCTTTTGGGTCGGCGCCATTTTGGGTCAAAACACTACCCAGTGCGTTGGCATCCAGCGCCAAGCTGGGCGCTAAGGGGGTTAAAACCAAGGCAAAAGCCGTCATCCATATTTTTTTCATTGTATCATCTCCTGTTTGACACGGACATTAACGGTGATGCAAGCTTAAGACAAGAACAGCCTCGGAGGAGACAACAATATGTTTGATTTAATCATTCGCAACGCAAAATTGGTGGATGGCTCAGGCGCGCCCGCGCGACATGCGGATATCGCCATTCGAGACGCCAAGATAGCCGAGATCGCCGACCTGGATACGCTAGCCGGAAAAGCCAAGACAGAAATTGATGCCAAAGGCGATTTGGTTACCCCCGGCTGGGTGGATGTGCATACCCATTATGATGGCCAAGTAACCTGGGATCCCTACCTCACGCCGTCAGGCTGGAATGGGGTGACCACGGTGGTGATGGGCAATTGCGGCGTCGGCTTTGCGCCGGCCAAGGAAGACAAGCGCGATTGGCTGATTGGCTTGATGGAGGGCGTGGAAGATATTCCAGGTGCCGCCCTCGCAGAGGGTATCGATTGGGAATGGGAAACCTTTCCAGAATATCTCGATGCTTTGGACCGCAAACCCCGCGCCCTAGATATCGCGACGCAAATTCCCCACGGCTCCGTTCGGGCCTATGTGATGGGCCAACGCGGCGCCGACAATGAGGCCGCCACGGCCGACGATATTAACAATATGGCAGATATCGTCGAAGACGGCATTCGAGCTGGCGCCTTGGGGTTTTCCACCTCGCGCACAATGTTGCATCTATCGAAAGATGGCGTGCCTGTACCGGGCACATTTGCCAGTAAAGACGAACTCATCGGCATTGCCGAAGGCATGCAACGCGCAGGCTATGGGGTTTTTGAAATGGCCTCCGATTTAAACCCAGCCGAAGAAGAATTTGGCTGGATGGCAGAACTGTCGAAGAAAACGGGCCTGCCCGTCACCTATGCTTTGCTACAAAATCCTGCCGAGCCAGAGGGCTGGCGCAATTTGTTGAAAATGACCGATGAGGCGGTGGCCGATGGTGCCAATGTAAAAGCCCAAATCGCCTTGCGCGCGACGGGACTTATTTTGGGCTGGGAAAGCACGGTGCATCCGTTTTCCATGCACCCCGAATATCAACCCCTTGCCGATTTACCAGCCGCCGAGCGCCTCGCACGCCTGCGCGAGCCGGGCATGCGCGAGGCTTTGATACATGGCGCCCCTCACTTTGTGCAAGCCGAAGCCGAGGAAGACGGCGAAGGCCTGCCTAGCGGACATGGCATTGGCGCAATGATTGCTCTGGGCTTTAACAATATGTTCCGCCTGATGCAAAACGGCGTGCCAGATTATGAGCCCAAAGCGGAAGACAGCATCGAGGCACTTGCCAAAGCGCAAAGCAAGCTGCCTGCCGAAGTGGTTTTCGATATGTTGATGGAAAATGACGGGCGCGGGTATGTCTTCTTGCCGCTGCTCAATTATGCCTATCAAAACTACGACCATATCCACGACATGTTCGAAAATGAGAACACGGTTTTGAGCCTATCCGATGGCGGCGCCCATTGCGGTGTCATTTCCGATGCGAGCTTCCCTAGCTATTTGTTGAGCTATTGGGTGCGCGACCGGTCTCGCGGCCAACGCTTTGGACTAGAGCAGGCCGTCAAAGCCCAAACCAGCGAAACCGCCAGTCTCTATGGGCTGGAGGATCGCGGGCTGATCGCCGTGGGTCGCAAAGCCGATCTTAACATTATTGATTTTGATAAATTGCAATTGGCCGAACCGGAAATGGTTTACGATTTACCCGCCCAGGGCCGCCGCTTGATTCAGAAAATTGAAGGCTATCGTTATACGATTGTGAGCGGGGTCGTGACCTATGAAGACGGCACGCCGACAGGCAAGATGCCCGGCAAACTCATCCGTGGGGGCCAAAGCGCCAACCAAGAGAAACTCGCGGCAGAATAAGCCAACGGCCCAAAAGCCAATAGCAAGAAAAGGGAGGGCGGCACGGGCCGCTCTCTTTTTTTGGGACCCGTTATGCGGTGCGTTTTTGGCGCGTGGCTTCCAATTCTGCGATGACTTTTTTGTGCTCATCTTCATCAAAGCTAAAGCGCAAAAACAGAGCGGCGCCAACGAGATAAGCCACAAATGGCAATCCGGCATACAGCCCTTTAAACGTCCAAATCACGGTTGCCGATTGTTCCGCATTGGGCACAAAGCCAGACAAGCTCAAGGCAAAGCCCGTCACCATAAGCATGACGCCATAGGCCGATTTAGAAACGAAATACCAAGCGGCAAAATAGGCGCCTTCTTTGCGCTCGCCGGTTCGGTATTCATCGAAATCAATAATGTCTGACTTAATCGATGGGTTGACCGTGCCCCCGCACGAGCCCGCCGCCCCAGCCAAAGCGGCCAAAGCAACCAATTGCACTTCATCGCCAGGGTTGAGCGTAATCATGCCGCCAAAAGCGCCGGCGGAAACCAGCATGGAGCTAAGCCAAAGTTTTTTCTTGCCCAAGCGACGCGCCAAAGGCATCCATAGCGGCGTCAAACTGAAGGAGAAAACCATATAGGCAAGGATGAAAAACGGCGCCAACTGCGGTGCGTTCATCACATAATGCGCCACATAAAGCGTCAAAATCGTAATCGTTGCGCCGCCTAGGTTCTCGATAAAAATAACGACGAGCAACAAACGGGCGTGGCTGTTTTTCCAAATATCGCGCGCCGCTTCCCATGGTTTTTCGGGCGCTTTATCCATAAACTCTGGCCGCTCTTTTAAGAACCAAGCACAGGCCAGCAAACACATGCCACAAAAGGCGGCCGCATAGAAAGATTGCGTCGAGGATAAGGCGCGCACGGCCTCTTCGCTCTCGGCTTCGGCCGAGATGAGCAAGCTCATGGTGGCCAGCGCGGAAATATAGCCGGCAATCCAACCGGCGTGGCGAGCGCCAAAAATTTTCGTGCGTTCGTGATAGTCGTCTGTCAGCTCCGCGCCCAAAGACATATGCGGCACGATGAACATGGTTTGCGCCGAGAAGAAACCAATAATCGCCACGCCCATCCAGAGGCTCAATTGGCCATCGGTGAGCCATGCGGGTGGGGCCGAGAGCATCCAGAAAAATGCGCCGGTCGGCAAAATAGATGCAAACAACCAAGGCCGACGGCGGCCAAATCGGGTTTTGGTTTTATCCGAAAGATAACCAACCAGTGGGTCGGAGATCGCATCCCAGAACCGCGACAAACCATAAATCGCCCCCATGAGGGCTGGCGCGATGAGCAAAACATCGGTGGCAAATTTCATTGTATAGAGGGTGACCAAACAAAACATATAGCCAGCGCCGACGGGCGGTAAGGCATATAAAAATACTTCTAGCCAACTGACACGACGCATGCTGGATGGCCCCGAATTCGCTTGTGTAACACTCATAAAATTGTCTCCCTGACGCAAAGAGCATCATTTATCGCAAGCCTTTGCAAGGAGAATTACGCGCTAAATATATTCGACACACACCCTCAAGCCCCCTAAGATATCGGCAATTATTGGGGAGTTACCACTATGTCCGACGCGTCCAAAACCTTTGCGCCGACCCATAACAGCAAAGCCCTGCATCAGGGTTTGATTGTTCTTGGGCTGATTTTATTTGGGGCTTACTTGCTATACGACCGCGGGCTGTTGAGCGTTTTATTGGCCGGTGACAAAAGTCGGCTATCTTGGCTCATCCTCCTCATTTGGGCGCTGATGAGCGCGCGCTGGATTTATTTATTGCAATGGGTGCAAAGCCAAAGAGACGCCATCGAAACGTTCCAAAGGGAGCCGGAAGACGAGCAAGAAGCCAAAATGGCGCGCTGGTTAAACCATGGCTGGTTTGCCGCCGATAGCGTTTTGAAAATCGGCTTACTTGGCACCATCATCGGCTTCATTTTAATGCTTGCCCCCATCTCCACCTTGGTCAGCTTCGACCCCGCCAGCCTACAAAAAGCTTTGGGCGGCATGTCAGGCGGCATGGCCGTGGCGCTTTACACCACGCTGACCGGACTGAGCGTCAACATCGTGTTGCGCTTTCAGTTTCAATTTCTGGCCGACACCATGCAATCGTTAATGCTGGAAGCGCGCAGCCCCAGCGCGAAAGCCGACGCATGATTGGCGACAAATTATTTGCCCCTACCGAAGACCAAAACGCCTTTACAGATATTCTGTTTAACGCGCTCCTGGGCTTTGCTTTCATGTTCTCCATCGCCTTTATGCTAATCCGGCCGGAAGTTATTCAGGGCAAGGTGAACCCCAAGGCCGAGTTTATGATCACCGCCGCTTGGCCCGATGGCCATGAGGATGACATCGACCTGATTGTCGAAGATGGGGAAGGCAATTTGGTTTGGTTTGATGCGCGCGAATCTGGCCTCATGCATCTCGACCGCGACGACCGTGGCTATTTGGGCGACAGCATCACCGTGGCGGGACGCGTCATCGACAACCCTTTAAACCAGGAAACCGTCACCCTTCGCGGCATCGCGGCGGGCGAATATGTGGTCAATCTTTTGCACTATAAAGCGCAAGGCAGCGGCTCGGTTCCAGTGAAGGTAAAGGTCGAGAAATTGAACCCGCAAGTGAGCGTTATCTTTGCGGGCACCACCCAATTAAGCGGGGCTGGCGACGAACAGACGTCCATTCGCTTTCGCCTCGATGCGGCGGGCAATGTGGTTGAAATGGCGACGCGCGATAAATTACTCATCCGCGCCGACGCTTTTGAAGCCAAACGCAACGCTGGCTCAGGAGACAGCCAATGACCATCCCGCTAACGCTTGGGCTGGCCTATGCCGCCATTGCTGCTTTATTGCTTAACCTCAATCTGTCGAGTGATCTGCCCAAACGCTATCGCCGCGCGATTAAAATCAGCGCCATTATTGTGGTCAGTATTTTATATGCTGGCACGTATCATGGCAGCCAAAACTTGCGCGGTTGGGCGATTGCCAAAACGCCGCCCAATCCGTTTAAATTGCATTGGGCGATTGTTGAGGAGCCAGATAAAATCAAACGCACCGACGGCGCGATTTATATTTTGGGCCAAGCCCTGAACCGCAACGGCGTTCCCAAAGGCAGCCCACGACTTTATGAATTACCTTTCACGCCAGAACTGGCCGAAGAAATTGACGAAGCGCTGAACAAAAAAGAGGACGGCAAACCGCTAGAGGCGCGCATGAGTTACAAGGCAGCCAATCCGGACAGTGAGATGGAAGAGATACAAAAAAGGGACGGCAATAAAAGCCGTCCCGATTCTGCGGGCGATGAGGAGCGGTTGAAGCTCGAATTTAGAGAACTGCCAACTCCCAATTTGCCGCCTAAATAACGGCTTCGCCAAAAA
>Ga0257120_1000056_pt1 | contig 93325 bp, 79 predicted proteins | sample SI106_10metaG_FD_190153 | JGI IMG/M metagenome (GOLD analysis project Ga0257120, IMG submission 190153) | Marine microbial communities from Saanich Inlet, British Columbia, Canada - SI106_10 | ecosystem: Environmental > Aquatic > Marine > Inlet | place: Canada: British Columbia | collected...
ATTGAGTGGGAGTAGTCGGGCAGGTGTAACCCATTGATTTATATAGAGTTGAGAGTTACAAACTTGTTACAAACCACCCCTAAAACAGGGGGTTTTACAAAGAAAGTTACAAACAGTTGCGATTACTGGAAATCATAAGTGGCATTTAAGAATAGCAGCGTTAAATCACGCTGATACGCGATAAATGAGGCTTATTCTGTTCTAGTACATTAACTAGAAGAGAGTGGTATGAGAGCAAACACACACGTGACTTTAGTGATAGATAACACAGCACCGCAAACACAGCGCAGCAGTCCTTCCTAACGGATCAACACCCAATCTACGGTGGCAAAGCCGAAATAGTCAGAACCCAGCAAAGCGGTGGGTATTGGCACTTTCGTATGTGGATTAGCGAAGAGCGTAAATATGTTCGCAAGACGTTAAAAACCACTCACCTTGATACAGCGGTTGAGCGAGCCGAGAACGAGTTCTTTGCAATCAAAGCAAACGTTAATGCTGGCAGACGAATCTTTAGCCCCACCGTGCAGCAGGCAGCAGATGAGTACCTAGCACATCGATGGAATGTAGACGTTAAGCGTAGATCGATCACCGAAGGTCGTTGGGCAACCATTAAATCCCACCTTAACCACTTTGTAGCTTATTGTGGGATTGTGGGTCGAGAAGCGCACAGCAGTGTGACTCGTCTCAATGATCTAGAAAGCAAAAGTCTACAAGGCTATCAGCAGTATCGTCAGCAGAAGGGGGCCAAAGACGTCACCATCAAAAATGAGCAATCCACTATTAATGGTTTGTGTAAATGGGCATTCGAAGAAGGCTTGCATAATATCCCTCACTATATCTTCCCCAGCATTAGCCGAAAAGGTGTTGATGTTGATTCACTTCGCCGCAGTAGCTACTCAGACGATGAGTACGGTCGTATCACGCGAGTACTCATCAGCTATACCTCTAAGAAGGCTGCCCAGCGTGAATTCTTAAGTGATGACGAACGCTTTATTCGGCAGTTAGTGCGTCATTTCTTCCTAATTGGTGCCAACACCATGATGCGTTTTGGTGAGTTATACCAGTTGAAGTGGGGCAACGTAGAAACTTATACAGCTGAAAATCAGCGGCTAGTGACGATTAATGTATTGGCTGAAACGAGCAAAGTGCGACAGAACAGAGTGATTAAGGTGCGCGGCGGTAAGCACTTCGATAGGTTGCGAAGTCTCAGTAGGTACACCAAACAAAATGATTATGTTTTCACAGCAAACAATGGTGAACGTGTTACACGTGATGCTTTGTACTATCACTACGCGCAGTTGATGGATCTCGCTAATATTGAGGACTGGAAGGCGCGCAATTTAACGTACTACAGTACCCGGCATTATGGGATTACTAAACGGCTTCAGAGTAATGCAAACCCGTTCACACTTAGTAAGGTGTGTGGTACCAGTCTCAAACATCTTACTGAAACCTACTATCATGTTGATTTATCGGAACAAGAGCGAGCGGCCATGCTCAGTTATGAAGGCCAGTCGCAAGACTTGGTTGAGCTAGATTAAAGCATCTCAACAGCGTTGCGTAGCAAGTGCGGAGACACTTCAATATAACGCTGGGTTGTTGCTAAGCTGCTGTGTCGCGCAATCTGCTGTATCACGCGAGCATGCACACCCCGTTCGGCCAGCTTTGTGAGCATTGTTCGTCGGCCACTGTGACTGCTTGCACCATCAAAGCCTATTTTTCTATGTCATTTCAGCACTGAAGTTAATAAATCTAATTTGACACCGCATCAGCTAAACTCTACTTTTGGGTGAATTTTCGTAATGTTTTAGCAACCGCTGAAATAGCTTCTTTACCCTCATCAAGCACACCTGCTAAGGATACAAATGGATGGAACATTCCTGGATATTCTTGCAGGCTGACATCAATACCACTGGCCGTTAGCCGGTTGGCGTAGGCCACGCCCTCATCTCTTAATGTATCGTAGCCTGCAACTATAATTAATGTCGGTGGTAAGTACGTCAGCTCTTTTGCTATAAGCGGAGCGTAACGAAAGTCTTCGCGATCTTTGTCTGAGACAATGTAGCTTTCATGAAACCAAAGCACTGTATCTCGCTCCAAAAAATAGCCTTTTGCAAAGGCAAGGTGCGACGAAGAATCCGCATGAGATGCTGTGGCTGGGTAGATCAACACTTGGCATTTGATATTGGAGATGCCCTGGTCTCTTGCCAGTATTGTGACCACGGCGGCTAAGCTTCCTCCAGCACTGTCGCCACTGATAGCGATATTATTTTTATCCCCACCAAAAGTTTCAGCCTGCTGTAGCACCCACAACAAAGCGCCATAGGCATCATCTATTGCCGCTGGAAATTTATACTCTGGCGCTAGGCGGTAATCCACCGATACGATGATACAGTCAGACTGCACACAGATCTGCCTACACAATGTGTCGTAGCCGTCTAGGGTGCCAATTACCATTCCTCCACCGTGATAAAAAATACATACAGGTAAGAGTGTCTGTGACTGCTTGGGCGAGTAAATACGTATTGGAATCGATAAGTTGTTTTGTTCAACAACGCGGTTTTCTACTGAAAAGACATCGACCCACTGCGGCGCGAAATGTTTCGGCCTTGCAGCATAGGCTTCCCGTGCTTTCTCTGCCCCTAAAGCGCGCATAGGGGTTCTGTCTGAGGCGTTAATAACATCAAGGAATGCTTTGGCTTGCGGATGTAAGGGCATGCTATATGTCTCTTGTTTCAGGGCTAGTTAGTTCGGTGAGTTCCTGCTTGAGAGTCCGCAGTTGTCGCATTGCGTAAATCGACAATAACAGGCCGATGGTACAGGCGAAAACACCGACAATGGCCAGTGAATAACGCAAGTCTGCTGGATCACGAAAAACATAATCGGTTAACACCGCCACAAGCGTTGGCCCCACGCCTAATCCCAGAATATTGAGAGTAAATAGATAAAGAGCTGCTGCCTGTGCCCGCAGACGGTTAGGGGTAATGTCATGAACTACCGCCATGGCAATCCCTAGAGGTAAACCGGCGATAAATTTAATCACCGCGACAAGTCCCAGGGATACCCATGGGTTGTCTACCAGAGTCACGGTGGCGGCAGGGATCAGCAGTGCCGCAAAAGCGATCACAGTTATGCGAGCATGAGCTAAACCATCACCGCGACTCGCCCGAGCACTGGCTATTAGACCACCAGAAATGATGCCAGCTGGGGCGAATATTAAAACCACAGTGCCATAATATTTGCTCACTTGGAGCGTATCCCAGCCGTAGGTTCGAATAAAGAACGACGGTGTCCATGCCGTCAGTGAATAAGCGTAGAGCGTGCCAAAGGCCATAGCTAGATAAAAGCTCAGGTAAAAACCCTTGCGCTGTCTAAACCAATGCATGGCCTCGCCCATGGGTATGGTTTTTGGTGCACCTGGCACTAGTCCTTGCCTAGCAGGCTCACGCAATGCCATGACCAAAAAGAAGAACAGCAGGCCTGGGGAGCCCACAGCTATAAATGTTAATTGCCAACCGCGCAATTCGCCTACCCATGGGGCGGTGACTGTACCTATATTGTCAAAAAACTCGATTACCTGACCGCCCAGCAACATGGCTAAACCTACACCTAGATAGAGCCCCATTGTGTATACGCTCATGGCTTTGGCGCGCTTTTCCTCAGGAAACGAATCGGAAATAAGTGAGTATGCAGCCGGTGACAGTGCTGCCTCACCAGCGCCAACACCAATTCTTGCAGCAAATAAATAGCCAAAGTTTTTCGCCAAACCACAGGCTACAGTCATTGCGCTCCAAAAAAGAACGCCCACCGCAATAATTGAACGCCGACTTTTACTGTCAGCTAGGCGCGCAATTGGGATGCCCAAAAAAGTGTAAAAAACGGCAAATGCCAAACCATATAAAAGACTGATTTGTGTGTCGTTCAATAATAGGTCGCGCTTGATAGGTTCTATCAAAAGGACAATGATCGTGCGATCGAGAAATGAAAACATATAAAGCAGCATAAGCAACAGAGTCATATACCAAGCATAAACTGGACTAGGTCTCTCTGGTGTTACAGCTGGGCTGGTGGTTTCTAGCCTTGGCTCAACGTTCATCTTTATGGCCTTTTTTTATTGTACTTAATAGATCAAAGAGAAAATAATAAGAGCGTTAATAGCTTGTTCTACATAGTTGTAACGTTGGTTAGTGGATCAGAACTGGGCTATTGGCAAGGGTATTAGCCTGCAGTCCAGCCTCCGTCCACAAGTATGTGGGTGCCGGTGACCAGAGATGATGCATCCGATGCCAAATAGAGGGCCGCACCCATGATGTCTTCCACCTCGCCCACACGGCTAAGCTTGATTTTGTCTTGGATCCATTTCAAACCTTCGGGATTATCTAATGTAGCTTGAGACAGGGGTGTGCGAATGAAGGTCGGACAGATGGTATTGATGCGGATACCCAATGAACCCCACTCAATAGCCATACTTTTGACCATGCCTTCCAGGGCATGTTTGGATGCGCAATAAACGCTGCGATGAGTGCCGCCAATGTGGCCCATTTGTGATGAGATATGGATGATTGATCCATCGATCTTAGCCGCTTTCATTAACTGTGCGGCGTAAATTGACAAGAAATAGGCTGACCGCAGATTAACGTCCATGACACTGTCAAAGTCCTCGGCTGAGGTTTCAAGAGCCGGCTTTTGCCGCGCCATCCCTGCGGAATTTATGATGATATCAAATGGTTGCTGCAGCGCAGCTTTCAACGCACTAAGATCCGTTTGATCAAGGATTAAGGCCTGTGCGCCCAATCCCTTTGCTGTTATCGCATCAACAGTTTGCTTCAAACGGTCTGCACTGCGCGCAGCACAGACAACAAATGCACCTGCCTCAGCCATAGCCACGGCACAGGCTTGACCGATCCCAGAGGATGCACCGGTCACTAAGGCGCGCTTGCCATGTAGGGAGAAAGATGGGGTAGAGGGCAATATCATAATGTAGCTCCAACAAAAAAATGCGCGGGGAATCTCTTCCCGGCTTTGTTAAACGATCGCAAACGGCCAAAGGCGGTTGCGATCGTTGCACGGTTTTTTATTGCTAGATTCATCTATTCAGTAACAGCGCGATAAGGGGCGCCTGTTCCGTATGGCACATCAATTCCGCCGTAGCGACGCACACGCATATTGCACTGCTCTGCATGACCGACAAATCCTTCGAGCATGCATAAACGGCTACCGTATTGTCCAACCAAGGTTGCGGCCTCGTCGGTCATGATTTTTTGGTAGGAATGGGTCTTCAAAAACTTACCCACCCATAAGCCTCCTGTATAACGTCCGGCTTTTTTAGTGGGCAATGTGTGGTTTGTTCCAATCACCTTATCGCCGTTGGAAACGTTAGTCCTTGGACCAAGAAAAAGCGCGCCGTAACAGGTCATGTGTTCAAGGAACCAATCATCACGGGTGGTCATGACTTGGACGTGTTCCGATGCCATATCGTTTGCGACGGTCAACATCTCCTCATAGGTATCACATAAGATCACTTCGCCGTAATCAGCCCAGCTGACGGCCGCAGTGTCTGCCGTGGGTAAAATTTTCAGCAAGCGATCAATTTCGCGCAACGTATCATCGGCAAGTTTGCGCGAGTTGGTCAGCAATACCGCGGGGCTGTTGTAACCATGTTCCGCCTGTCCCAATAAGTCTGTGGCGCAGAGTTCGCCGTCGACGGTATCATCGGCTATCACCATTGTCTCAGTAGGACCGGCGAACAAATCAATTCCAACACGACCAAACAGCTGCCGTTTGGCCTCAGCGACGAATGCGTTGCCAGGGCCAACAAGCATATGAACGGGTTTAATCGTTTCAGTTCCAATGGCCATTGCGCCAACGGCCTGAATACCGCCCATCACATAGATCTCGTGTGCACCACCAAGATGCATGGCAGCAATAACCGCCGCATTGGGTTTGCCCTTAAACGGCGGCGTACAGGCTAGGATCCGCGGCACCCCAGCCACCGTGGCTGTGGCTACAGACATATGGGCGGATGCAACCATCGGAAACTTGCCACCGGGAACATAGCAACCAACGGATTGTACTGGGATATTTTTGTGACCCAAGATAACGCCCGGCAGGGTTTCTATTTCAATATCTAGCATGCTGTTACGCTGTGCTTGGGCAAAGTTCCGAACCTGCGCTTGGGCAAATTTGATGTCGGCCAACTCACGCTCCGACAGCGATGCTATCAAGTCAGAAATCTCTTGCTCCGAAAGCTTAAAAGAGGGTGGCGTATAATTATCGAATTTCGCCGATAGTTCACGCACCGCGGCGTCGCCACGTAATCTAATATCTTTCAGGGTTGCCTCCACAACCGCCTTGGTCTTGGCATCATCTTCTGCACGTTCTGAGTTTGGTTTTCCGCGTTTAAGATATTGGACAGCCATGATTTTTGCCTTAATTTAGTGTGTGGTTCTATAGTGTTGTTGTGTTTGCTTCCCAGGATGCAAGGGCTGCTTTAATCTCATCGACACCCTGCGTTACCTGGGCTTCAGTAGGTGAAAAATTGTCTTTGAGCATTTTTCTAGCCAGCATGTGCTCTCCCGGCCGGTTTATGGTTTCAACCGCGCACAGGAGCTTATCCAGGTAGTGATAAACAGCAAAGTTGCCATCAGCGGGATTACCGCTGACCACCAGTTTCGAGCCCGGCTTGGCGAGACCGGCGATCTGCAGGCGGTTGTCACCCTGCACTGACCAGAACCAGGGCACTCCGTGATAAACCTCCTGGCCTGAGCCTACCAACTCTTCAGCAACATAGCTGGCCTGATCGGTTGCATTCTGTACAGATTCCAATCGCAAGGAATGACCGGTTGTTGGGTCAGGGAAAAACGCACAATCACCAACGGCGTAAACATTTGTTGCGGCTTGCAGCTGCCCGTTCACGATGATGCCGTTGCTGCTCTCCAGCCCAAGATCCTGTGCGAGTTTGGGATCAGGCACTGAACCTATAGCGACTACCGCTAACCCGGCTTTAAAGCGTTCCCCTGCAGCCGTGAGAACATGACTGATACGGTTGTCATCACCTTCAAAGCGGGATACTTCTTCATTGAGTAAAATACGTACACCGAGCTTCTCAGCTTGGGTCTTCAGAAATTCTGACATGACCGGTGAAACGGCGCGTTGAAGAAGTCGCGGAGTCTGTTCCAGAACGGTGATATTGCGTCCGGCTCCGGCCAGACTGCAGGCCAGTTCGAGGTTGATAAACCCGCCACCGACGAGTACCAGATCTTTTGTTTGCAACAGTGAGTCACGAATTTTTTCTGCATCCACCAAGGTCTTTAGGCTGAGAATTCCTTCAAGATCAGCGCCCTCAATGGTTAGCTTCCGCGGCGACGCACCGGTCGCGAGTACAAGCTTTTTAAAGCCCAGCTCTGCTCCGTTTGTTAGTGTTACGGTACCTTCTTGTAGGTCGCCCGCCGATATACGGCAACCTGGCATAAAAGTGACATTCGGACTTGATAGGACGCCTCCGGTCAGTAACGGTCTGGACTTGATATTGTCGGTATTCAGGTATTCCTTGGAGAGGGGAGGTCGATGATAGGGTTGAAATATTTCATCGCTGACCAACAGGACGCTGCCGGTAAATTTTTTCCGTACAAGAGCATTTGCCAACGTCGCACCAGCATGGCCTGCTCCGACGATCACAACATCAAACTCATCAACAGCCTTATGATTAGCTTCCCCATCCTCTTTCATTATGCTTTCAACCGTCTCATCCGCTACACCTGTTATCAGAGGGTCTGCCACCAGCTACCACGTGACTTTCATGCGGATACCGTCGAGCTCCTGGGAGGCAACGAGCTGACAGCTTAAACGACTGGTTGGTGTCCGCCCGGACTCGACCATATCGAGCATCTCATTTTCCATGGCGAAGGGTTGGCCCGCCGCGACGCCGCTAGTCTCGTCAACTTCAACATGGCAGGTTGCACAGGCCATGGAGCCACCACATTCGCCGTAAATGGATTCGATGTCATTGGCAACCGCCGCTTCCATCAGATTGACACCCTCTTCTACAGAGGCGTTGTGCTCAGTACCGTCTGGATACACCCAACAAACGTTGATCATTATTTATTCTCCTAAGTCTACTTTCAGTTTTACAGGGCCTCGAAAGCCCATGTTGAGCGGCCACTGGATTGTATCTTCCTCGTCTAATCGCATGTTCGGATAACGCTGAGTCAACTCTTCTAGCAGAATTTTCATTTCCATGCGAGCCAGTGGCGCGCCCATACAAAAATGAATGCCGTTGCCAAAGGCCAGATGCTGTCGGGCATTCTTGCGCTCAACATCAAACTTCATCGGGCACTCAAAGGAGTCTTCATCATGATTCGCAGATACCAGTGACATCAGAATGGCAGACCCTTTGGGAATGGCGACGCCACCGATTTCAACATCGGTAAGAGTCAAGCGACGCCAGGTGATGAACGGGGTCATATAGCGCAACCCTTCCTCGACGGCATTGGGAATAAGTGCAGGGTTTTTCACTAGCTTTTGCCACTGTTCGCGGTCGCTGAGCAGCGCCCAGAGCAAGCTCGCAGAGCCATTTGAGGTGGTCTCATGACCGGCGGCAAGCACACCGTGAATAAGGCTAGCCACCTCATTAATACTTAATACTTCATCATCCCCATTGCGCGTGCGCAACAGATGACTGACATAGTCATCGCCATCGAAGCCATTTTCTAAACCTGTCTTTAAACGCGAGTTGGCGACACTTTTACAGAAATCAAAATACTCCACTAACCCACGGGCACCATCAATCGAATCCTCTTCTGTGGGCTTTCCCCAGGTCATATTAAAGGTGTTATCTGACCACTTTTTGACCCGGTAAGATTCTTCCTGTGGCACACCAACTAACAGAAACAACACTTTTGCCGGAAGCTCGTAAGTCACAGCCTCGACCAAATCGACGGCGTTCTTTCCCTCCAGAGTCGCGATCTGCTGTCGAGTAAGTTCACGGACTTGCGACTCATACTGGGCAAAGCGCTTTTGGTTCAGAAACTGCCCGGAGATATTGCGAATCCGAGTATGCTTGGGTCGGTCCGTATTTGCCTGGGTTGGCTCACGGGTATAGTTACCATCAACCATGATTTGCTGAACTTCTGATGAAAATAAGTTAATCGGGGATTGCGAATTACTGGCAGAAAAGCGGTCCGGGTCTCGGAAGATAGCCTGGATATCATTTTTTTTGGTAACAACCCAGCAGCTCAGCTCTTCATTGTAAAAAACCGGCTCACTCTCCCGAGCTTCTTTCAGGAACTCGAACATTCCCTCTTGTTCATAGGGGCGAAAACGCTCGCCTAATTTGCCACTTGAAAAAGGACAGGATTGCGGATCTTTAGTCATTGTTTTTATTCCTTTTTAGATTGACGCTTATCTTGTGTGAACTTAGTTGCTTCGTTTGAATATCGTGTTACCTCGTGCGATGGTCCGTTCCACCTTAATATCTAAGAGTTCAATGCTGGGGATAGACAGCGGGTTCTTTGAAAGAACAACCAGATCCGCTTGTTTGCCTACATCTATGCTGCCTTTTTTGTCTTCTTCGAAGTATTGATAGGCTGTATTAATCGTGATCGCTTTAAGGGCATCAAGGGTTGAGATTTTTTGACCTTCGCCTAACACGCGGCCACTACGAGTGACGCGGTTTGTTGTTGCCCATAACAAGCGGATCATATCCGGGGGGACAACCGGTGCGTCGTTGTGCACCGTGAAGGTAATACCTTTTTCGAGGCTGCTGGCGGTCGGACTAATTCTGCTGGCTCGCTCCACTCCGAAGACAGAATCTCTATGCCAGTCACCCCAAAAAAACGTGTGTGTCGAAAAATACGACGGAATCACATTGAGGGTTGCCATGCGATCCAGCTGATCTTCCCTGGCGGTCTGAGCGTGAATCATGACGGTTCTATGATCAGGTGGATTCTCGCCTTTAATGCTGGCAGACAAAGCTTGAATAAATAGGTCTGCTGCTGCGTCACCATTCGCATGAGCGAGGATCGGCACGCCTTGATTGATGAACTTGTCAAAGAGTGCATCGACTGTTGCTGCGGACATAATGGGATAACCCAGGTAGTCAGCGGACTGTCCTTCTGGTGGCACTTTATAGGGTTCAGTGAGAAACGCTGTCTTACCCTGAGGTGAGCCATCTAGAACCATCTTGATGCCACCCACGCGAAACCCATTTTCGTAGGGACCCAGTGATTCGATTGTTGGACTGTCTTCACCGAGATAGCTTGGATCTACCCTTTGATAAGCAACCACATCGATGGGGAAAGGATTGTGCTTAGCGGCTGACCTAAACAGGTTGATTAGGTCTATTGAGGCGGCGCCATCCTGGGCAGTGGTAATGCCATAGCTGGCGTAATCAAGAAGTCCATCGTGCATCTGTTGGAACTGGTCTTCATTCCTTTTCAGGAACCGCTGCATGGCAAAACCGGCATTTTCTTCCAGTACACCATTGGGGACTTGGCTGTCGCCGGTGCGACGAATCACGCCACCGGTGGGATTTTCGGTTGCCTCATTAATGCCGGCAATTTCTAGTGCCTTAGAGTTGACGGCCGACAGGTGTCCAGAAACATGGATCAACAATATCGGGTGGTCTGTTGAGACCTGATCCAAATCTAGCCGCGTCGGGTGGCGCTTCTCGGCAAGCAGGGAATCATCGTAACCCATACCGACAATCCACTCTCCCGCGACCAATGCTTTCGAGGTCGCATAGCGCTTTAACTCAGCGATCAGTCCAGCCATATCTTCTGCAGGCCCAACAGGTGGCGACGCGACATTAGCCATCCCTGAGACACGAGCATGAAATGCCGCATGGCCGTGTGCATCAATAAAACCCGGTAGCAGTGCAGACTCACCTAGATCAACGAGTTCGTCTGCTTCTCCAGTCCAGTGACGTTTTTCACCAACAAAGACGATCGCCCCATCTTTCACGGCGACAAAATCAGTGGGCCCGGCTTGGTCACTAAGGGTAATAATGTTGCTGCCAAAGAAAGCGATGTCAGCCTTAAGACTTTCTGTCGGCACCGACGCCGGTTCAGGAGTAGAGCTACCACAGCCAACACTAAGGATGATTGTTATCAGTAGACTTGTATACTGGATCTTTGAACGGTTCAAAGTCGCTACTCCTGAATTGTGACGGTTAATGAATTCTAACGACCATGGCGGCGCCAGCACCAGCGGCGCCGGATATAGCGATGAGTCCAGTATGCTTTTTTCGGCGCTCCAATTCATCGATCATCATGCCTAGAATATTAACGCCTGTTGCGCCCATTGCATGGCCCATGGCGATGCCGCCGCCATTGACGTTGTAACGGTCCAAAGGCACATCAAGTTGCTTAGCAAAATTCATCGCCGTTGCCGCAAATCCCTCATTGAATTCCCACAAGTCTATATCTTCCCCAGCTATCCCCGTGCGTTCAAGCACGTCTTTGGCTGCGGCATAGCCTCCCGTCAATCCTTCAATTGCGGCAGCGCTCTTAGAAGAGAAGCCAATAATTTCCGCTCGTACTGGCAGGCCCAAACTAGCTGCCATTTCACCAGTAGCAAGTAGCGCCAGTGATGCGCCGTCGACCATCCCCGGAGAGTTCCCTGGGTGGTGGTGGTGAGGGATATGGTCAACCTCTGGGAAGCTTTTACAGAGTAGTTCGTCAGACCCTTGCGCACCTAAAGCCTCAAAAGAAGGGTTGAGTCTAGCCATACTTTCAATTGATGAGCCTGGGCGAATTAATTCATCGTCACTTAACAATACGTCCCCAAGTTCATTCTTGACGGGAACTAGAGAGCGCTTGAAGTAACCTTTTTCTGTAGCCAGTGCCGCTTTGTTGTGGGATGCCGCAGCATAGGCATCCAGCTCTTCTCGTGAGTATCCTTGCTGACCGGCGATAAAATCTGCTGTCACACCGTTGGGGATAAAGGGCACCTTAGATGAGACATCCGGATCGGTGAATAGAGGGCCTCGGTCCGACAGAATAGGGACTCTAGACATGGATTCTACTCCGCCAACCACATAGAGCTCACCTTGGCCTGAAAGCAGTTTGGCTGCAGCCATAGAGCAGGCGGTAACACTGGAAGTACAAAAACTGTTGACTGTCGTCCCTGAACCTCGCGTTTCCCAGCCGGCGTAGAGCGCGGCGGTGTGTGCTATGTTGCCGCCCTGATCATTCAATTGCCCGACGCAACCTAAGATAACCTCGTCGACTTTGGATGGATCAATAGCCGTTCTATTTCTCATCTCATCGAACAGAGTTTTCAATAAATCAACTGGTTTAACCTGATGTAGCGCGCCTTTAGGGCTTCCTTTGCCGCGCGGAATACGAATAGCTTCGAGTACAAAAACACCCATTGTTGACACTCCTATGAAAAGTTAAGGCGCAGTCTTATTACGCTGATTGCGTTCTTGAGCTTCGCGGATATCGCTGCCGCGGCCCCAGTATGCATGTGATCCAAAGGGCACCCACTGAGGCAGTTGCACTCGGGCTATCGGGCCTTCCGAGACTTTTTTGGCATTCCAGATGTAAACTTCAGTTTCCTTTTTGTCGCCAACGTAGGCGACTAAATAGCCATCGTCTTCGTCTTTTGAGTCAGCCCTTGGCGCAAACACAGGCTGCTGCATAAATTTACCCTCAGGCAGCATATATCTATCGGTTTCCCGCATTTCTTGGTAATCAAACTTTTGAATACCGTTGTGCAAGAAGAAAGGGATTTCAGGGACTAATGAGTTGTAGGAGTAGCGGTTCTTTATACCCAAGTATGCAGAGTTGATTCCGGGAGACTCTGCGCAGCTGTCGTCAATAATGCGCTCGCTAGCCTCTCCAGTCTTCAAGTTGAATCTATATTCGGTTAGGCGCGGCTGGGTGATATGGTAGGAAAGAAAATAGTTTTGTATCTTTACTCTTGACGTGCCTGCTGGAACCGTGGGTAAGGGGTTGAGCTGTTTGTAGGCATAGGCAATGATACAGTCGTCTTCTTCATAAGCATTCACAGTATGTAAGATGTACGTTGGCTCACATTCAAACCATACCACGTCAGCGCCTTTACCGTAGCGCGGTATAACACCGAATCGTGACGCCTTAGTCTGATCAAATAGCAGCTTCTTCTTTTTTTGTAGCAGTAGTTGAGGATCCCAAAATAGTGGCAAGTCATGGACTATGGTGTGGTTTTCGGTGATCCAGCAGTCGTGGGGTAGGCGAGGGCCGGGAAGCGCAATGTCAGTAGCGCAAATCAGTTTATTATTTTTGTCGACAACCCCGTACTGCATATAGGGTTCTTCCTGAAAGCTGTAATTGAAGAACAAAAATTCTCCGGTACGCTCGTCAACTTTTGAATGGGCAGAAACTCCCTTGACCCAATCGCCACTGAAGTCCTCTGCGCCAATTGTGTGAAAGTCGACAGGATCCAGCCTGTAAGGCTTACCACAACGAGAAAACATGGTTTTGAATTCGCCATTATGAAGAAGGACATCTGTACCGGAATTATTTTTTAGGCCATCTTCAGCTTGAAACCCATCGCGCAAGCCAGGATACAAGCCTTCGCCCGCTTCCTGTTCCTTTAAATAACCCTCAGTCATCACCATACGGTTTCTATAGTCAGCCTGGCCCTGCTTAAAAGCCACCCCATGGACCATGCCATCTCCATCAAACCAGTGATAGCGACCGCTGACTGAATGTTCAACAGGGTTGTGGGAGTTACGAATATAAACCCCATCAAGATCCGGTGGAATTTGCCCTACTACCTTAAGGTCGATTGCCGTTATTTCCTTGTCGACAGGACCATGATAACTATCGTGCAGATAGTCGTTTCCCTCTTCGGTCATTTTTAAGGTAAGTGTGTTGTGGGTTGTTACACTATGCATAAGGAGAGCTCTCATTAAATGTTAGAATGCTGAGGACGCTGATTGTGGTTCAAGCGTCTTAGGGCTATGGTAAAGTAACTTCATTAATAATACCAGTCAATAACAACCATATGTAGGGATGAAAAAAATGGTTTCGACACAAAAAAATATTAGCGCTTTTGAAATCATGGGAGATTACTGGACCTTACTTATAGTTCGGGAGCTAATGTACGGGGCATCCGTTTGGTCCGATTTCAGCGCTGTGATTTCAATACCCCCGTCCACTCTGAGTAATCGGCTCGCAAAGCTTGTTGCTGCAGGTTGTGTGGTAAAAAGTGCGCTGCCAAAGCGTGCTGAAGGAGCGTATAAGCTTACTGAGGCGGGTAAGGGGTTGTTTCCAATTCTCATTGTAGCCAGAGAGTGGCAGCTGCGGTGGGATCTACGTCCTGGCGCCTTTGTCTCTCCTTGGGTTCATGAATGTGGGGCGCCTTTGCATTGCAAAACCGCCTGCCTGGCCTGCCATGAGGAGATCATATCTCAAGATATTCTCTTTAGTGGAGCGACGCAGGCTCATGAGCATGGGGGCACTCTGAATCATAGGACGAGCAATAAACCGAACGCCGATCTTCGCACTAGTAACGCAAAAATGGCAAAAATCACAGTGTTCCTGGGGGATCAGAAGGCCCTGAAAGTTATGGATGCTCTTCTTCAGGGGCATAATCGTTTCGATGACATTCAAAAATGGACAGGATTGCACCCAGCTGTTTTGTCTGCGCGCCTTCGCAAGCTGCAGCTTCTTGACCTCTGTGTTTTGCGCCTGTATCAAGAGCTTCCTGATCGGTTTTTGTACCTCGCAAGTGACGCCGGAAAAGAGCTGATTGGCTTGATAATGCAGCTTATGGAATGGGACGCTAGCGCGAAAGCCGCCGGCTCGGGCCAGTCTGTGATGCTCCATAAGCCATGCGGTAAAGCGTTAAAAGCTGCTCTTATATGTTGTGCCTGCGAAGGCCGTATAACCTACGAAAACACATCAGTTAACCTCTAGGCTCCTAGTCTAAACTCTGAAAAACACCTTTTTCTCGCTTCGCTGGTTGATCTACTGGCAGAGCGGGCCTGCCTGACTATTTTCTGGTTATAGGCCGTTTTAATTGTGCCTTAGTTTGTATCCTCCTAAAATAAAAGTTGACTAACTTCACTTATAATAGTTAAATCAAAAAAAATAAAGGGGTAAATCTAGTTGCCAAACAGCAAAAAAGACAATAATTCTGCAGCTACGTACGGCGCTAGCGACGGACAGAGTTCGGCTAATCTGGTGGCTTTTTGGTTGATGCTAGCCTACTGCCTCTCTTTTCTAGATCGGCAAATACTGGTGTTGATGATTGAGCCAATCCAGCGTGATTTAAATATCAGCGACACAATGTTCAGTCTGTTACACGGGGCTTCTTTTGCTCTGTTCTACACCATAACAGGGCTATTTCTTGGCAAAATTGTTGACACTAAAAGCCGTGTCAAGATTATTGCTTTTTCAGTTTTCTTATGGAGTTTGGCCACCGCAGTAAGCGGCATCTCGCGTAGTTTCTTCCAGCTTTTTTTAGCACGTGTATTCGTTGGCGTTGGCGAAGCAGGCTTGTCTCCAGCAACCTACTCGCTACTCGGGGATCTATTTGATGCCAAGAAGCGCTCATTGGCATTTGCTATTTATGGTGCCGGTATCTATTTGGGTACGGGTCTTGCCTTTCTGCTTGGCGGAAAATTGGTAGGCTACCTTTCGGGCCTGCCACCTACGGATCTACCCTTTTTGGGAGAGATATACAGTTGGCAAATAGCGTTTTTTATCTTTGCCGCACCAGGTATTTTTCTGTCAATACTGTTCTATTTTTTCGTTGCCGAACCTGTCAGGGGAGGGCAAGAAAACACAGCCATTCTCAGCGCGCCCGCTAAAGAAGCAGCTCCCGTAAGCTTTAGGGAGTTCTTCCGTCACTATCGCGCGAATCTAAAGCCTTATCTTGGACATAATCTTGGTTATGGCTTGCACATGATGTTTAGCTACTCATTCCTGGCCTGGGTACCTGCAATGCTGATGCGAGTGCATGGCCTAGAGATTGGTGAAGTCGGGCTATATATAGGCTTATCTCTGCTTATTTGCGGACCTGCGGGTAGTTTTTCGGGTGCAGCTCTGTCTAATTACTTTGCTAAACGCGGCGTTTCGGACTCCCAATTGCGGATTAGCGCCATAGGTTCATTACTGTTAGGCCTTTTTGGTGCCTTGTCGGCGGGTTTAGATAATACCCAGGTATCAATAGCGGCGGCGGCGGCGGCTATTTTCTTTATGGGGCTACCTGCAGGACTCAATGGAGCTACATTGCAGACCATTACACCGCCCCATTTTAGAGGTCAGGCCGGTGCGTCCTTTTTGCTGATAGGTAACATTTTGGGGCTAGGCTTTGGGCCGCTTCTTGTCGCCCTATTAACAGACTATGTCTTCTCGGATCAATCTATGGTGCATTACTCGCTGCAAGTCTTTGCATTGACGACTATGCCGTTATCTGCAATTTTATTGTGGAGGGTGAGAAGCTACTTCGCTATTGAAAATACTACTAGTGATGCAGATCTAACGGACGCCACAATTAAAGGCAGTGGGGCGCAGCTATGATCTTCGCCTCAAAGGACAGGATAGAGTCAAGCACGGCTAAAGGCTGGTGGGGCACCGAGACTTTAGATCAGCTGTTTCTCAGCAAGGTAGCCAGTGCCCCTGATCATACCGCCGTGATAGACCCTGATAACCGTGACGACATTACCCACGGTAAAGCTCAACGCCTATCCTATCGTGACTTGAATCGAAAGGTCACAGAAGCGGCGGAGCAGTTTATAAAGCGTGGCGTTGTAAAAGATGACATTGTGGTATTCCAGCTTCCCAATATTCATGAAAGTATTGTGATGATCTTGGCCTGCAGCCGTGTCGGTGCCTTAGCAAGCCCTATTCTCGTTGACTTCGCAGACCACGAACTCAACCAAATTATAGGCCATGTCAAACCGAAACTATTTGTGACAGTTAATCAATTTAAAAGCCGTGATCTCTTAGCGGCTGCGAAGCCCATCTGCCAAAAGCATGATGTTAGCCTTGTATGTGTCGACGACCTAGGACAATCATTTTCCGAATTTCAAATAGAGGCTGCTGAAAAAACTATAGCCTCCCATCAGGTGCGTAATGCATTGACTGCTAACGATGTGAACACTATTTGCTGGACGTCGGGCACTGAAGGCTTTCCAAAGGCCGTAATGCGAACTCATAACCAGTGGATGGTTACTGGTAAAGCAATGACCGCTAGCGCATCTATTCGCGATGGAGACGTTATCCTCAATGCTCGACCGCTGGTGAATATGGCAGCGATAGGAGGTGGGCTATACTCTTGGCTAATCTGTGGCGGCACTTTTGTGCTGCATCACCCGCTAAATATACCCCTTGTACTTGAGCAGATTAAGCGTGAAAAGGTCACGCTGACCTTTATGCCCCCCGCCTTTATTATTAGCCTACTGCAAGATCCGGTGGTACGTCAGCAAGCAGACCTAAGCAGTTTGCGCACTATGGGTTCTGGCTCTGCAGCGATACCTGGCTGGGCTATCGAAAATATGAAAACCGAATACGATATTGATATCATCAATTTCTTTGGATCAAACGAAGGTATTGGGCTACAGAGTAATGCGCTGACGGTACCAGATCCAAAACTGCGTGCCACCTATTTTCCACGACTAGGTCGCAGTGAGTTTAATTGGCCGTCACAGCCAAGCTCTCTGCAGATGGAAACCAAAATTGTCGACCTCAAAACGGAAGAGGAAATTACCTCCCCAGGGCTGGCCGGAGAACTGAGAGTAAAGGGTAGCGGGATATTTGATGGCTACTACAAATCACCGGCTCTAACTGAATCAGCTTTTGACAAAAACGGCTTCTATCGCTCTGGCGACCTGTTTGAAATTGCGGGTGAGGGCGAACTTTTTTCTTATTACAAATTTATAGGTCGGTGCCGGGAATTGATTATCCGTGGGGGGATGAACATCGCCCCAGTGGAGATTGATAATTTGCTCTCGGACCATCCGTTAATCCTCGATGTGGCCGCCTTCGGCTACCCAGACGAAAGGCTTGGGGAAAAAATAGGTGTTGCTGTGGTCACTAAATCTGACCAGGCACTTTCACTTGAGCAGATTGTCGAGTACCTGCGAAATAAAAAAATAGCCGTTTTCAAGTTGCCGCAAAAAGTCCTGATGCTTGATGAAATACCCCGCAATGCAATGATGAAAGTTTCCCGCTACAGGCTCACAGAATTATCTGTTGCCAACGATTTAGCAAAGGAATCTGTCTAGTGACTGATATTCTTGGGCACAGAAGTCTGCAGAATCTCTGCTTACCCATTTTTTCCGCCCCGATGTTTTTGGTGTCCGGCCCCGAGCTTGTTGTGGCGTCATGTCATAACAATATTATTGGTAGTTTCCCCGCTGCCAATGCTCGGACAACCGGTCAGCTCGAAGACTGGTTAAAGGAAATAACCGCAAAGGTAGACGCAAAAATACATGCCAGCTGGGCGATCAATTTGATCACCAACAAATTAAACAAACGACTCTCTGATGATCTCGCGATCACTTGTCAATACAAGGCGCCTATTGTCATAACTGCTTTGGGTCACCCCGGCCCAGTGGTTGAGCAAGTCCATGCATACGGCGGATTGGTGTTTGCCGATGTCGCCACTGTTGAGCAAGCAAGAAAGGCCTCAAAGACGGGGGTTGACGGTTTAATTTTAATTGCATCAGGTGCGGGCGGCCATACCGGTTCTATCTGTGGCTTTGCTTTTCTGGCGGCGGTACGTGAATTTTGGCCGGGCTTGCTGGTCCTCGGCGGGGCCATCAGCAGCGGGGCTGGCATACTCGCTTCCCAGATTCTTGGTGCAGACTTTGCCTATATGGGCACCACTTTCATTTCTTCGAAAGAGAGTATGGCCAAGCCTGAATACAAGGCGATGCTGGTGGATAGTGTGGCCAAAGATATTATCAATACGGATGCATTTACTGGCATTGCCAACAATATTTTAAGGCCTAGCATCGAAAAATCCGGCTTTGATCCTGACAATATTCCTAGCTCAGCTAAGAGCAAACTTGATTTTGATGATCCTCACAATGGTGCTAAAGCATGGCGTGACATTTGGTCTGCCGGGCATGGCGTTGGCGAGGTAAAGGAAATACTTACTGTCAAAGAGATAGTCGCGTCTTTGACCACACAATATCGACAAACCTTACAAAAACATATTATAAATCGGAGTTTTACCTGATGGCCAATTATTCTTTCCCAGCATTACAGATGGTCCCGGCGGTGGGTGACACCATAGTTATTGCTGGCGGCTGCGGCGGCATCGGACGCAGTTTAGTAGCGGCAGCGAATGAAATAGGACTAAACGTTTTCGTGCTGGATCTACAGTGTTCTATTGACAATTTTCCGGTTCCCCAAGGCGTGACAGCGTTTTCTTGCGATGCAACTAAGCCTGCAGATATAGCGTCTGCTTTTCAGGAAATAGCTAAAAATGTTAATGCTATAGATCATTTCGTTAACCTGGTTGGTTTCACTAAAGAGCAAATTAACATTGCGGATATGGACGACGAAGAATGGGATGAGATTATTGACGGGACGTTAAAAAGCGCTTTTCTCCTTGTGCGAGCGGCAATACCTTTGCTGCGTAAATCTGCTAGCCCGTCGATCTTAAATACAGCCTCTACATTTGGCGTTGACGTTCCAGTCTCTGGCTATGGGCCTTACTCGGTAGCAAAAGCGGGGATCATCAATTTTACTCGAGTATTAGCGACAGAAGAAGGGCCGCATATTAGGGTTAATGCACTTGCCCCCGGGTTAATCGACACGCAATTTCTGAAAGGTGGCACTGGTCGTGCAGAGAAGTCCTCTCGAATTGATGGGAATCGTGTCGTAACAACTATCCCGCTTCAACGAATTGGAACGCCCAATGACTTGGTCGGAATGATGTTGTTTTTGGCAAGTCCCGCGGCATCCTATATCACCAGCCAGACTATGCATGTGAACGGGGGGCTTTGGTCGTGATTCCGAAGCAATATAAGAACCATGTCCCTAACAATGTCACCAGTTATATTGATGGCGAGTTTGTCTCACCTGAAGGAGCTGTGGCTTTACCCATTATCTATCCTGGCAATGGTGAGCAAGTATCAGAGCTTTTTGAGGCTGACTTCCAGCAAGTAGATGACGCTGTAAGTGCTGCAAAGCAGTCTTTAGATAAAGGGGTTTGGTCTAATACGAGCACTGCTGAGAAGCAAAAAGTGTTTCAGAATATCTGTGCGCTGACCGCTGAGAATTTAGATGAACTGGCGGCATTGGAAACCATAAATACAGGCCAAACATTATCCTATTCGAGGCTCGCCCAGCTGCCTCGTGTAATGGCGAGCTTCAAGTTTTATTCAGAGTGGATTGCCCAGGCAACAGAAATTTCAGCCATGCAGGACAGTTCAATTCTGCGCTACGCAACCAGAGAACCCCTTGGCCCCGTAGGCCTGATATCTTCCTCTAATGCGCCTACGGCACTGGCCTCAACAAAGATAGCTGCAGCCCTGGCCTTCGGCAATAGTTGTGTGGTCAAGACGTCTGAAAATACGCCACTGGCCCTTGCCAGATTTATGCAAATTCTCACCGAAGCCGGCGTGCCTGATGGCGTTGTAAACCTGGTTAACGGCACAGGGCCTGTGACCGGTATGGCACTGTCATCTCACCCGCAATTACGAGGTATTTCCTTTACCGGTGGCACTGCAACGGCGAAGATGATTACCGCGGAGACCTGCAAAACACTCAAGCGAGTAGAGCTGGAGTTAGGTGGAAAATCCGCCAATATCATCATGCCTTCTTGCGATCTAGATTTGGCCCTTGATTCAGCGCTTGTAGCAATCTACTCAAACAATGGACAGCAGTGTTTCGCCGGATCGAGAATCATTTTGCACCGCGATATTGCCAATCAATTTATGGAAAATTTCATTCAACGGGCACAGACAATTCGCCTAGGCGATCCTTTTGATTTGACTACGGAGAATGGCCCTTTGGCTTCGGCTGGTCATATTGCACGTCTCCAATCCTATGTTGATATTGCTTTCGAGGATGGCGCTGAACTGCTTACCGGCGGTAAACGACCAGAACACCTTCAGCGTGGTTACTACTTTGAACCCACAGCCGTAATAGCAAAATCCAATTCGTCTCGTGTCTGCCAAGAAGAAATCTTTGGACCTTTCGCAACCTTTCTTGTCGTGGATTCTCTCGACGAAGCTATAGATATCGCCAACGACTCTATCTATGGGCTTGTCTCTTATATTTGGTCCAATAACCATCGGGAAATCATGCATGCCAGCCATTCGATTAAGGCAGGTTTGGTCATGGCAAACACCCCATTAACCTCCTTGGATCTTCGAATGCCTTTTGGTGGATTCAAAGAATCCGGCATTGGACGTGAAGGGGCAATGGGGGCAAGAAGTTTTTACACTGAAGAAAAAACAGTTGCGATTGCCCTGGCCAATCCAATTTTACCAAAGCTAGGAGGACACAAAGGTGAATAACAGCCTACTCGAACAATCTCTGCCGGATTACAGCGTTACGGGTCAATCAGATACCACAGTATTTATGTTGCATGGTGCATTTGGCGCGAAAGAGTATTGGTATTACCAGATTGAAGCATTAGTCAAAAATGGCTACCGAGTTGTCGCTTGGGATGCGCCCGGATACGGGCTCAGCGAAATGCCTGAAGAGTTCAGTATTGAATCTTTAGCCCGAGTTTGCTGCAACCTGATAAACGCACTTGGGACCAAGACTAATATCGTTATGGGTCACTCCATGGGCGGAATGATAGCCCAAAGGGCCTATGACTATTTGCCTGAAAAAATACACGGACTGGTTCTATCTGCTACCAGCGCAGCCTTCGGTGGTCGGGGTGGAGATTGGCAGAAGAAGTTTGTCTCAGACCGAGTCGCGCCTCTGGACAACGGTTTAACCATCCCAGAGTACGCCCCCACCATGTTAAAAAATATGATGACCCCGGCTGCCGAGGGACGCGCGGTTGATCTAGTCCTGCAAGTTGTTTCCCTGATGCGTGAGGAAACATTTAGAGCTGCGATTGAAGCGATCACTCATTTCGAAGGGCGGGATGTATTACCAAAGATGAATGTTCCGGTTCTTTGTATTGCGGGTGAGCTGGATTTAACTGCAGCACCGCCACAGGTTATGGAAAAAATGGCGAGCAAAATCTCTGATGCTGAATTTCACTGTATGAGTAATGTCGGCCATTTTGGATGGGCAGAAAATCCTCAGGAGTTTAATCGACTGTTGGTCGATTTTCTGGGGCGTAAGATGAACGTTGCATAATTAAAATTACATAATCAATGCTACATAAATCACAAGAGGGTGGAGTAATGAAAAAGAAAAATATAAAGTTATTAAAGGCTTTGAAATATCCGGGGGTACTGGTTACTGCATTAGCCTGTAGTCAGGTTGGTTATTCTGCAGCCTTAGAAGAAGTTATTGTCACTGCTGAAAAGCGGTCTCAAAACACTCAGGACGTGCCTCTGGCTGTTACAACCATTTCAGGTGATCTATTGAGCGCTTCTGGAATTACGAGTTTAGGCGACGTTGCATTACAGACGCCTAACCTGTCGTTCACTGAGTTCAATATCGGCGAGCCACAACTTTTCCTACGAGGCGTGGGCAGCACAGCTGACTCAGCCGGCGCAGATCCAACGGTGAGTTTATTCATCGATGAAGTGTATATTGGACGATCAGGTAGCGGCTCAGCTGACCTTTTTGACCTGGACCGTATCGAAGTGTTGAGGGGTCCGCAGGGCACCTTGTATGGTCGCAATGTTACTGGCGGCGCGATCAGTATGTATACCAAAAAGCCGACTGAAGATTTTTCAGCTAGAGCTAGCATGACATTGGGCAACTACGATCTGAAAACGATCCGCGGTGCTGTGAATGGCGCTCTCAATGAGTCCGTTAACGGCAAGTTAACCTTTAGTAGACGATCGACTTCAGGGTACTCAAAGAATATTACCAATGGCCAAGAGTTAGATAACGTCGATAACTTTAGCGTTCGTGGTCAGTTGGCGTTTAATCCAACAGATGTTACCGAAGTGCTCTTAAGCGCTGATTATTCCAAAGACACGCCGAACGGCGAGTGTCGTAATTTGACCAAAATCGACAAACAGACACTTAAAGGAACCCCAGAGCAACATGCCTATTTGGCACAAATGATTATTGATGAAGGTATTGATGGTCCGCGTACATGTGGCCAGTCTGTGGTTCAGGGTTCAGAGAAATCTGTCTCTGGTGTGTCAATGCGCATTGAGCACGATTTTGATGCACTGCAATTAACCTCCATAACTGCGTTTCGTCAGGCTGAATATGATTGGGTTCATGAGCTAGGTGGAGTGGATGCCCCTCCTGGATTACTGGGTGTGGTTGATAATGAAGGCGAAGAATCCGATCAGTTATCTCAAGAAATTCGATTGAGCAATACGACTGACAACATGCATTGGGTTCTAGGTGCTTATGCTATCCAAGAAAATGTCGATCGATTTGCCAATGTACCGATAACGTTTGCTCCGGGCGTATTAGCGCCGGTTCAGGTGCTATTGGATCGCAGCTGGCTGCAGGCTGCACAGAATACAAGTAAAGCTGTGTTTGGCCAGATAACATTCCCTCTTATGGATCAGCTTAACCTTACCTTAGGCGGACGTCAGACTTGGGATGACAAGGACATGGATCAGCAGTATAAAAGCAGTCCAACTACTGTTGTGTACGATCTTAAAGATCTGAGTGACTCCTGGAGCGCTTTTACCGGCCGCGTTACGCTCGACTATACGATCGACGAAGATAAGATGCTTTATGCAACTTGGTCAGAAGGCTATAAGAGCGGAATGTTCTTGTCGCAAAATACGGCTGAAGCGGGTGCTGCTGGCACTTTGGATCCAGAGTATGCCACTAATATTGAAGTGGGCGCGAGAACAGAGTGGCTAGATAATCGTGTTCGTCTAAACGTTACCTACTTCGATATGGAAGTGAGTGATCTACAATTGTTTAGACTTGAAAACTTCACTCTGATTTCTGAAAATGCCTCAATTGAGTCTTCAGGAACCGAAGTTGAATTTGCTCTTGCAGTGACGGATAACTTTTCGTTGACAGGAACGCACTCTTCATTGGACGCCAAATTTGTTGGCGGAACTTTTGATGGTAATACGGTGGCAAGGTCGCCTGAGAGCAAATTTACCGTTGAAGCAGAGTACATAAGCGCTTTAGACAATGATGCCGAGTTGCGCTTTCGTGCAGGGGCTAGTTACTCAGATGAATTCTATACCGAAGCAACAAACGTAGGTGTTGCTTTACATGACAGCTACACAAAGATTGATGCTTCTGCAAAGTATACGGATCCTACCGGAACCTATACTGTAGAGATTTGGGGAAAAAATCTGTCTGACGAACTAATCGTAAGGCATGCCATTGTGAGTAGTTTTGGTGGTTCTGTTGAGCTGTACGCACCGCCAAGAACCTTTGGTGTAACGCTTTCAACTCAGTTTTAGAAAATAAAAAAACCCCAGTTTTGCTGGGGTTTTTTTTGACTTCAAGGATAAGAATCCCTTGCGCTAGCGGGATCTTTATCCTTGCAGTCAATAATAAATAGTCACTGAAAAGAGAGGTCTGATTATGTCGATGGTCCAATTTTTACCTAAGAAAGGCAGCCGTATTGTAGTCGTAGGAGGCTCCGGCGGTATGGGTCGGTCACTGGTCAGAGCCGCTTTGAGCCATGGTCTAAAGATTATTATTTTGGGTCGAGGTCACTCGTTTGAACAGTATCCAGCACCAGAGGGGGCCTTAACAATCCCCTGCGATGTGACGGATGAGTTATCAGTGAATAGAGCATTTGAAACGATTGACAAACTGTGGGGCGCCATCGACGGACTGGTCAATCTTGCTGGGTTTACTGGCGAAGCCATTCCCATCAAATACCTTACCGCTGATGAATGGGATTCGGTGGGGGCAGTGGGTTTGCGCGGGATGTTTTTGGTCTGTCGCGCAGCCTTATCTTTATTAGAAAAAGGTGAGAGCTCTAGTGTCGTTCTGATATCTTCAACCTTAGGTCACCGAGTGGTATTTTCTGGCTACGCTCATTACGCATCCGCTAAGGCAGGTGTGGTTGCCTTAGGCAAGGCATTGGCCTCAGAAGCTTCACCCAGTATACGAGTCAACGTTGTCTCCCCGGGCGTATTTAACACCGCGTTTCTTCAAGGTGGCACTGGGCGCGAAAAACGTAAGGGCAGTGAGGGCGTTGACCCTAGTCAGTATCATTCCTTAGTACCACTGGGGCGTATCGGCGAGCCGGATGAAATTGCAGGGCCAATCCTGTTTTTACTGGGGCCCGCTGCCAGTTATATCACGGGCCAAGTTTTACATGTTAACGGAGGCACTTGGGCACCCTAAATAAAGTTAGAGATATCCATTAGATAATTTCAATAGGCATCTATGCTTGTTTCTGGGCCGCAAAAAATTGATGGCCTGACATATTATGTTTTGCGAATTTAACAAGGGACTTAATCATGTTAGAAATTCATGCTGTCACTAAGTTAACAATAGAGCCTGATAACGAAAGCCCTTATCTTAAAGGTTTGTTCAAATCCAATGCCGTTGAGTACAACGCTAACACAGATAGTCTTAAGGTCATTGGTGAAATTCCCAGTGATCTGAATGGTGTGTATGTGCGCAATACACATAACCAAATACATGAACCCATGAGTCACTACCATCCTTTTGACGGCGATGGCATGCTTCACAGTGCCTATTTTAAAAACGGTAAAATGGAGTATCGAAATCGCTTTGTGGAAACTACCGGGTTGCTAGCTGAGAAGGCGGCAGGGAAGTCGCTATGGCCTGGTCTGTTAAATCCTAAGATGGCAGCCAGACGAGGCTGGGGCGCTATAGGTGCGATGAAAGATAATGCAGGTACGGATATTATCGGCCATGCAGGGAAATTATTGGCCGTTATGTCTCAGGGAAGCGAGCCTTGGAGGCTCGACCCTATCACCCTAGAAAACCTCGGCCCGGACAAAAGTTGGGCGAGATTGCTAAAAGACGGAGTCGCGGGCGAATTTAAAGTTGATGAACATACCGGTGACATGATGTTCATGAATTATCCTGAGACACCACCTTATATGAATTATGGCGTTGTCGATAAACACAATAATCTTGTCCACTATGTGCCAATAGAGTTACCTGGAGTGCGCTGGCCCCATGATATTGGCATGACAGAGAACTACTGTATTCTTCATGATCTGCCCTACTTCAATGATGAAGAGTTGTTTAAAAAGGGCGTAAGAAAGTTAAAATTTCATCCTGACATCGCTTCACGATTCGGCATAATTCCACGCTTTGGTACCTCCGCTGATGTGCAGTGGTTTGAAGCAACCCCATGCTATATCTTGCACCTTGCCAATAGCTATGAAGACGGTGATGAAGTGATTATGGACGGTTGCATTTCACTTAATCCCTCTACCGCTCATGTCTCGGGTGATACGCGAAATATGCATGAGAAAATTTCGGTGCATATGGATAAACATAATACTCAGACTCGTATGCACCGCTGGCGGTTTAATCTAGTTACTGGCGAGACCCATGAAGAATTTCTCGACCAAGATGTCGTAGAGTTTCCTGTCTGTCGAGGAGATTACAAAGGGTATAAATATCGCTGTGCCTACGCGGGCCTGTTTAAAAAGGGTGAGTGGCTTATGGAGGGGCTTAAAAAATATGACCTTGAAACCGGCGTACACACAAAATATATGTATGGGCCGGGGCGCTATGGTTCTGAAATAGCAGTAGCAAAACGCACCAATTCAACTGGTGAAGACGATGCTTATCTACTTACCTTTATTCAAGATATTAATGATGACACTTCAGAGTGTGCGATTTTTGATGCGAAAAATATACTCCAAGGCCCAATTGCACGGGTTGTGCTACCGGAGCGGATTAGCAGTGGAACCCATGCTTGTTGGGTAGATGAATACCGTTTGCATGGCGAAAATCAGGCTCTAGATATCAATCAAGGTGGAACTAAAAATGACTGATCCTAAAGTCCATCTCGTGCTGATTGGGGGAATTAATAACAGTGCTATTGTCTGGGATGGCTTCGCCCTTCATTCACCCCCATGGTTAGAGTTACATCGCAGAGTATGTCCAGCACTGGATGACGTCAATGATATTGCCGCAGCGCTTTTGGATGATCTTCCTGAGGAATTTTATTTATGCGGTTTTTCTTTTGGTGGTTACGTTTCCTTGGCAATCTTAGCCGCGGCCAAGCACCGTATAAAAGGGCTGATTTTAGCAAACACTCAGGACCACGCAGATAGCCCAGGTCAGACTAGGTTTCGCCAAAAATCCCTTCAAATCGCTGCTGAAGGAGGCTATGAAGAGCTGGTGGCTGGGCAGGCAGATATAGTTTTTCATCCCGATAGCGCTAGGCTTGAGCATTTAAAAGTCATCCGCGAGAGAATGGTCAGCGGCTATGGAGTAGAGCGCTTTATGGCACATCTTAAAGCCTGTATCACTCGAGCTGATAGCAGAGAATTATTGCGCACAAGTTCGATTCCAGTGTTAGTTGTTGCGGGTGAGGATGACATCGTCATACCAGCGAAACTGCAGCAAGCTATGGCTGAGAACATTCCGGGCTGCACTTATAGGACCATTGCAGCTACAGGTCATATGATGCCTTTAGAAAAAGCAGATAAGTTTGCTCAGTTGGTCGTAGACTGGATAGATGTACAAGTGAGTCACTAATTACTATTTTTTTAGTGGTTGCGCCTCAATCTTCGAGTAAGACCTGGGTTTGCTGGATGTTGGCTTAGGTTGCGGGGCTGTATCATGATTGCATTAGATATTTGAATATTGCAGCCTGTTCAGAACGAGCTAAGCATTTAGTGTAACGTCTTAGAACCTAAATTTGGAACGTCAGTTACTACGGAATGACTGAAGCTACTCCCAATTAAAGACTATATTTCGGATGTAACAAAGGATGTAACAAAAGCAGATTTTTGAACTCATTAAACCTATATTAATTAGTAGCTTACAGTCTAATAACAGTTCCCGCCGCCTCCACCAAACAGTAGCTCCGCAAGGGGCTTTAAAGTACCATAAACTACTGATTTATTTGGATTTTAAGGTATATGTTTATCTGGTATTTTAAATATCCACACCAAGGCGTAAGTACAATTTTTGATGTACTCCGTTTTCAACCTAACGTGCTAGTGCAAATGCTTTGATCGGGTTTACCGTAGACCAATTTTGGATCGAGCTGTAATCTCGATTGGTTGGACTAGTCGGTTAGTGAATGAATACCAGTAAACTGTATCAATGGCTTCTCGTTTGTTGCAAGGTGTGTAAGCGAATATCTGCTTTTGTATTGAAATAGCTAAAGAAAAAATAGCGGGAAAGTTTCCTAAAAGGCCATGTAAGTTACAAACCAGTTACAAACCTACTAATAGTGCTAGTAACCTATTGTTTTTATTAGGCTAAATATAGCCCAACTATTGAGTGGGAGTAGTCGGGCAGGTGTAACCCATTGATTTATATAGAGTTGAGAGTTACAAGCTTGTTACAAACCATCCCTAAAACAGGGGGTTTTACAAAGAAAGTTACAAACAGTTGCGATTACTGGAAATCATAAGTGGCATTTAAGAATAGCAGCGTTAAATCACGCTGATACGCGATAAATGGGGCTTATTGTGTTCTAGTACATTAACTAGAAGCGAGTGGTATGAGAGCAAACACACATGTGACTTTAGTGGTAGATAACACAGCACCGCAAACACAGCGCAGCAAATACGCTACAACGCCCCAGTCCTTCCTAACGGATCAACACCCAATCTGCGGTGGCAAAGCCGAAGTTGCCAGAACCCAGCAAAGCGGTGGGTATTGGCACTTTCGTATGTGGATTAGCGAAGAGCGTAAATATGTTCGCAAGACATTAAAAACTACCTACCTTGATACAGCTAATGATTGATGGTCTGCTGGGCCAGTCGTCTTAGCCCGCTAACTGCTTAATGGTTTGAGCTATGCAGTATCTAAAAAATCACTAGGCCATTAGATCTTTAGAAAAAATTACTCCGCGCCCCTCAGTGGCGGTATTTTAAGCATTAGTGCTAGCGGCATCGACATAGCAATCACTGCGGAAAAAATAATAAAACACAAGCCGTAACTACCCGACTGGTCAGAGAGGTAGCCCGCTAAGCTATAGCCCGGTATCACGATCAAGACAATCAGTGGCATCATTAGTCCCATAACACGGCCATAACTCGCGGTGCCAAAAATGGCTGCCAACAGGGCCCCCCAAACAGGCAGCATGCCACCGGTAGATAAGCCGAGAATCCCCAGAGCAATACATATCACCCAGTAAGATGGAGCTGCCGCCAGCAGTAACAAGCCAGCTATTACGGCCAGCTGTGTCACAGATAAGGCGAGTTTTAAACTGACTTTGTCGGCTGCATAACCAAATGATAGTTTCCCGACGAAGCCGGAAATGGCAATAATCATTATCGCCAGCGCGGCTATTGATTCTTCAAAACCCTGGCCCGATAGGTAAGGTGTTAGATTGGCAAGCAGGGCACTGTAAGTGCTGAACAGCAAGGCTAGACTGATACCCACGATCCAATAACTCGAATTTTTAATAATTTGTTTAAAGCTGTATTCACTGTGCCCGCTATTTTGTTCTAAGAGACTATTTTCAGTGGGATCATTATTTTGTTCGCTACTGTTGGGCTGTTGTTGCACGGTGAAGTCGCGCATAACAAAGAACAGGTAAGGAAGAAGAATAAACAGCACGCCATAAGCAAGATTTTGCAGGGCCCTGCGCCAATCGCCATCATCTGCTAGCCAGAGCACAAATAACGCGGGCAGTAATATACCGCCCAGTGACGAGCCTGTAGCAGCAATGCCTAAGGCTTTACCTCGATTCACGGTAAACCAACGGGAAATTATCGCCGACCCGCACAATGGGCCTAATAACGAGTTGCTTAGGCCCATCACTATGCCAAATAAAAGGGTAAATTGAAGCAGCGATTGAGTTATTGATAAGGCGAATAGGCCGCCGCCAAAAATAACTGCCCCAGACACCATTAGCCAGCGAATGGGATATTTGTCCGCCATAACACCAATCACAGGAGCAAGAAAAAGCCCCAACATAGCGGTTAAGCTCATGCTGTACATCACTTCTGAACGAGAAGCTTCAAAGCTGACTTGCAAGGGCAGTACCAAGAGACTGAATACATAGGTGAAAAATCCCACCACGGCGACCTGAGCAAGAAGCGCTGCGCTAACTACAAACCAACCGTAATACATAGTTCACCTTTATTTAATCAACGAATATTCTTTACCGCGTATTTATATACTCTGCTCAACGTTTTAAAAGCGCCAATAGTCTAGTGGAGCAGCGTAACTACTAACTATAATTTCTTCCGCGGCTCTGCGCCATAGTACAGCTGTATGATTCCCACGCAGGACTATTCTCGTTAGACTTTTTAACGGAGTACTACTTTTTGATGGGGATAACCTGCAGATCATGGCTTACGAGACGCTTCAAGATATTGAAAATTGCATGGACAATGGCTGGAGCGATGGCTTGCCGGTGATACCTCCATACGGTTCTTTGGTCGACGAAATGCTATCCGCAATGGGCTGGCAGGCCACTGATGTAATAGGCGAGATTGCCGATCAAAATATTATTGTGCGGGCCGAAAAAGCGGCTGCCACGGCCGTCATGGCAGGCTGTAAAACGCAATATGGGCCACTACTGAGAAGCTTGTCAAAAGCCTTGCTCGACCCCAAATTTAATCTAGGGGGTGTTGAAGTCACTACTGGTGGCGCAGCTGTCTTAGTGATTGTCAGCGGGCCTATTGTCGAGCAGTTAGGCTTTGAGCATAGCGCCAATGCGCTTGGCGCCAATAATCGAGCCAATGCCACGGTTGGACGGTTTGCCCAGATGATGCGTCACTTTTGTGGTAGTGGCGGTGGCGTACTCACACCCCATGGCACAGTGGGTCATCCCGGTAGACTGAGCTTTTGTATTGCTGAGCACCCCGCGACTGAATGGGGGCCATACCATACTCAATACGGTTTGCCTGCCACTGCCTCTGCAGTATCAATCATGTCGGCAGAGGGCCCCAACTCTTGCAACAACCACTACGGTGAAACCGGCGCCAGCATCCTCGATACTATCGGCGACTGCATGAATCACTATGGCCAGACAGCCTGGTATTACCGTTCCGGCGGTTTTGTTGTGGTTATTCCACCGGATCATATGGCGTTGGTCAAAGAGCAGTTTAGCCGTGAGCAGGCGGCCCAGTATATTTATGACAATGCCCGTCGCCAAACTGATGATTTAATTAAAGCCGGTCGTATCGCCAAAGATCCCATTTCCTACGCCGAAGTGGAAGAGCAAAGCCTGCGGTCGCCGTTAAAGAGTTTAGATCAGCTGTCTTTTATTGAATGCGGCGCTGAAGGCGGCCGTTTTTCGGCGGTGATCCCGCGCTGGGTTGGCAGCCAACAAGTCGTTTGTATGGCGATAGAAGACGTTTAAAAAAAATACAATAAATAGATAACAACGAGGTTAACTATGGCGGAAAAAACAAACACATTGAACAGTCGAAAACTGCCGATTGCGCAATTGATCAGTTGTGGCGATATCAGCTGTGAGCTATTGGTAGATCCCATTCCGAGACCGGCACCTGAACCTATCACAGTGCGGCTCAAGCCCAAGCAGTCGCGCGTGGTTTTGATTGATCACCATAAGCCAAACTCCATGACGATTCTTAAAGTGACTCAAACTATTTTGCGCCAGCGAGGAGTTGAGGTTAATGATGAGATTCTGGTGAAGGACGATGCCAGCCGGCCCATGACAGCAGCTATGCTCAACTCGCTCTCCCAGGAGGGGGGGCTGGTTCTCTGCGGCATATCCGACTGAGGCAGTTGTTCGTCGGGCAGTTCGCTTGACTCTATAGCACTACAGCGAATCGGCGTTGCCGGTTTCGCCATTTTGACCGAGCCCTTTGGGGGGCAGATCGACCGGGCAATGGTTTATCAACCTTCGGATATTCCGTTACCAGCGATTGTTATTAATCATCCGACCCAGATGGTTGAGGATAATATTTTGTATCAGCGCGCTGAACAGATAGCCGATGCGGCACAGCGTTTATTAAACAACGAGAGTCCCTAATGACAAAGATTACTGAAACTGGATCAGGCCCTGGTGATCAAGCTAAAAACCAGGCTTTATCTATTCTGGGTAGCGGCGTTTATTTACCCCCAGCAAGACCGGTCCGGGAGATTGTTGCTGAGGCGGGCAGTGCCGACACCAGTATTTATGAAGGTTGGAATAATGTCTGTCATGCCCTTAAAGAGGATCATCCAAGTAGCATGGGCGGCAAGGCACTTAAAGCGGCTCTGGCGGATGCTGGTGTTGATCCCGCTGAGGTCAAATTAGTTATTTTTGCAGGAATGTCCCGGGACTATTTACCCTCTTGGTCGGTGTCCGCGGAGTTGATAACCATTGCCGGCATGAGCAGTGACTGTAACTGTATTGATCTCACCGTTGGCTGCATGGGTGCTCTAACTGCTTTGGATATGGCTCAGGGCTGGCTGGCCCTGCGTGGCGGCGGCGTCGCTGCAGTGGTCGCCGCCGAGCGATGGTCCTATACAGTGGATCACAGCGCCAGTGAAAGCTATGGTCTCTGGGCGCACGCGGACGGCGGCGCAGCAACTATTGTTGGCATGAATACAGATCACAGAGCCAAAGCTCTGTTTTATGGCGCTGAATTTGTCAGCCAAAGTGACCTCAATGGCGCTGTGCTGGTGGAGTACGGTGGCACACGAAAACCCACAGCACCCGAAGGCACAACCCCCTTTGAGCGCAAGTTTGTGGGTGTCGATGGTGTCGATATGAGAGAGCGATATGCACTCGGCTATCAAAGCAGTTATCACGCTTTGAAAAAGCGCTTTGGTGTTGTGCCTAACCATGCACTTTGTAACCAAACATCCAATCTGTTTATGCTGCTGATCGCCAGTGTAATTGAAATACCTATAGACAACTTTATGATCACCGGGCATGACACTGGGCATGTAGGCTCTGCCGATATATTGATTGTGCTGGACAAATTACTTAAGTCTAGCGGCTGCCACGAACCCTATTTAATGGCCGGCAGTACCCCCTATGCCTTCGGTTCGGGCCTGTTGATGCCTGCAGACTAAACGCCCCTAGCTAAAGCCCACCGTGAATATTCCAGGCGCTAAGATGAGAGACTTATGAACCGAATTGCCACGGCAAATAATTTGAAGCGACGCCTGCCTTCGGTCAATAGCGTGCTGCAAGAAATGGCTGATGCGATCCATTTACGGGGTCACTCAGAAGTGAGCAAGGTCGTTGGTATATGCATAGATGGGCTGCGCCAGGACATTATTCAGGGTGCTAACCCCGAGATAAGTATCGATAGAATTAAAGCCGCTAGCATTGAACATCTTGAGAAAAAAAACCAGCCATCTCTCAAGCCTGTAATCAATCTCACCGGCACTGTTTTACACACCAACTTGGGGCGTGCAGTATTACCTCAGGAGGCACTGGATGCCGTGGTCAGAGTGGCCGGAGCCCCGAGCAACCTAGAGTTTGACCTTGCACAGGGCGGTCGTGGCGAGCGCGACAGCCACATAGAAGGGTTGATATGTGAACTGACAGGAGCTGAGGCAGCCACGGTGGTTAACAACAATGCCGCTGCGGTATTACTGACCTTAAATACACTTGCCAGCCAGCGCGAGGTGCCAGTTTCTCGAGGGGAACTGGTTGAGATTGGCGGCTCGTTTCGCATACCTGAAGTGATGCTGGGCTCCGGTTGTCAGCTTGTGGAAATCGGTGCCACCAACCGTACCCACCTGAAAGATTATGCCGGGGCGATCGGTGACAACACCGCCTTACTATTAAAAGTACACACCAGTAACTACCGCATAGAAGGCTTTACAGAATCCGTGTCAGAGTCTGATCTGGCGGAATTAGCTCAACAGCATCAGCTGCCACTGGTCGCGGATTTAGGCAGTGGCAGCTTGATTGATTTTGCCGCCTTGGGGCTGCCCCATGAGGCTACGGCGGCGGAGTCGATTGCCAATGGCGTCGATATCATTACCTTTAGTGGCGATAAACTATTGGGTGGCCCCCAATGTGGGATTATTGCTGGCCGCAAAGAGCTGGTGGATCAGATACGTAAGAACCCGCTAAAGCGCGCCTTGAGACTGGACAAAATGACGCTGGCAGCACTGGCTGAAGTGTTAAAACTGTATCGCGATCCGGTTAGTTTAATAAACAAACTCCCCACTCTGCGCTACCTTACCCGGCCCCTAGCGGATATGCAGCAGCAGGCCCAGCGCCTAGTGCCAGAAGTCCAGGCGGCGCTTTCCAATACCTTTCATGTGGCCAGTAAAACCGGCTACAGTCAGATTGGCAGTGGCGCTTTGCCGATTGAAACCCTCGAAAGCATTGTGCTGTCTATAGCACCCACAGCGCCCAACGACAGCGCCATACGCGAATTGTCCGAAGCCTTGCGGGCATTGCCCTGTCCCATTATCGGACGTATCCATAAGGGTGAATTGCTCCTCGATTTACGCTGTCTAGACGATGAAGACAATTTTCTGCAACAGCTTCAATTGTTAGCCGGCGCCTAGGGTGATCGTTGCTACAGCCGGTCATGTGGATCATGGCAAGACATCACTGGTTAAACAGTTAACCGGAGTGGATACGGACCGGCTAGAAGAGGAAAAGCGCAGAGGATTATCGATCAATCTAGGCTTTGCTTATCGCAAAGTTGATGACCACATCAGCATTGGATTTATTGATATGCCCGGCCATAAAGGTTTTATCAACACCATGATCTCTGGGGTTAGTGGTATTGATATAGGCATGTTGGTCATCGCCGCCGACGATGGGCTTATGCCTCAGACCCTAGAGCACTTGCAGGTCATGGTTATGCTCGGGGTTAAGCAGATAGTGGTGGTCATTACTAAAATAGACGCTGTCGATCGAGGCGCCATTGATACCCTGCGGTTCAGTGCAATTAAGCTATTGCCCCAGAGCCCAATATTTGAAGTGTCGAATAAGGCTGAGGGGCGCGTCAGTGGGATCAAGGCGCTGCAAACGTATCTAGATGATCAGGCCAGGGTACTAGAGCCGAGAAACTCACAGGGCTTGTTCAGGATGTCCATCGATCGCGCCTTCACCCTTAAGGGAATAGGTTTGCTCGTGACAGGCACAGTTGCTGCGGGAACGGTGAAAATGGGTGATAGCCTGCGCTTGCTCTCGGCGGCGTCTGGCAACTCGTCAACTGTTCGAGTTCGTAGTCTCAATACTGATAATCAATCGGCCGAAGAGGGTGTGGCGGGCCAGCGCTGCGCTCTTAACCTTGTCGGTGACTTTGATAAACAGTCGGTTGGGCGCGGTGATTATTTATCGGCAACCCAGTGTATTGAGCCCAGTGATCGATTTGATGGGCGCATAGAGATAGCGGCCGATATTCGCTTCCCGATCAAGCATATGATGCCGGTTAAAATTTATCTAGGCGCAATGCGTGTGGCGGCCAAAATATTTATTCTTAAAACAGAATCGAGAGAGGAAAACAGTGGCGGGCGAAAATTAATTGCCGCTGATAATGTACTGGTGCAAATAGTCTTGCAGCAGGCTCTGGTGGTTTGCCACGGTGATCGATTTTTAATTCGCGATGACAGTGAGAGCATTAATCTGGGTGGCGGAACAGTGTTGTTAGCGCAAGCGCCACCATGGCATCGAAGTCAATTGAGGCGCCTGGAAGACCTGACTGCGATGGAGCAGGATGACCCATTAGCGGTACTGGTCAATAGTGTTTTAGAGACACAGCAACCTATAAATTTTTCTGGGTTTATGGGCAACTGGAATATGACAGCAAAGCAGAGTGAAATTTGTCTGCTAGACCCGCAGCTGCAACAGTGCTCAGAAATGATTGAGCTCGATGGGCGCAAGTATCTAGTTGCAAAGAAAATTTTTGGGCAAACAATGCGAGAGATTTGTCAGCATTTGGAAGCCTTGCATCATGATCGCCCTATGGAAGCTGGGGCACTAGTGATTGATGTAGCTACTCAATTCAAGACTGATGGCGCTCTACTTTTTAAACTTGCGCTTGCTGACTTATTAAAAGACGCTCGAGTCTCTTTGAATAATGGGCTTTTAAGTTTGGCTGGCCACCGGCCAACCCTGTCTTCCCAGGTTCAACAGCGTTGGTTTTTATTCAGTAATATATTGCGTAAAGGGGGATTTCAGGTTCCGCTGCTATCAGAGATCGAAAAAGAGATGGGCTTAACTAGCAAGCAGTTATCAACATTGATAATACCGGCATTAAAAAGTGGCGATCTTATTCAGTTGAGTCAAAAACGGTATATGCTGTGTGAAACAAGAGACGCCATTAAAACAGCCATAATTGAACTGGCGACCGACGGAAAATGTTTTACGGTTATTGATGCAAAGGCTCAGTTGGGGCTTGGCAGGGGCCTGACAATAGAGCTTCTAGAATACCTTGATTCAATTCAGTTTACCCGCAGGCTGGGTGACGGAAGAGAGCTGTTTTTTTGAAGGACTGTTTTCTTGAAAGACTGTCGCGGTTGCTAAGTATGTTTTTCTGACAATGGAAGGGCGACGTCCCCGGTGGGACGCCTGGTTTTCAAAACCAATGAGACGCTGATAAAGTGTTTGGTGGGTTCGACTCCTACCCCTTCCGCCATCTTCTTTTTTTGATTGCGCCGACAATCTATAACCCGAGGTTTTTTGTGTCTACAGATAAACTGGTTCAGTCGCATCCTCTCAGTGAGGCTATCTATGAAGGGGTTTTGGAAACACCTCCATGGCATAGCCTGCTGAAATTACTTGAGCCGTATGTCGCAACCAAAAGCGCATCGCTGGTCATTCGCCGCCCCACAGAAGAGGGTCCCGGATCAACAATAACGCTGTTTGACAACCAAGACGCGCTGCTGGATTTTCAAACCAATAGTTACAAAGATTCGCCTTTTGCTGAGTTGCCAGAAGACCGAGTATTTTGCTTAAACGATCGAGTCGCCCAGCGTGAACTGGAAGATTTGGACCATTATAAGTATTTTCTAAAAGTCTATGATGTCACCGATATCATGGGTTTTGATATTTGCGACAACAATAATGACAACCACAGCAGGCTCAGGTTACGGGTTGTTCGTATGGGGGATGAGCCAAAATTTTCCGATGATGACAGACTACGATTGGCCACTATTATTCCATTGATGAAAAAATCCTTGGCCATCTATTCTCGAATGGAGATCGGTGGCGTTAGCCAAGAGATATATCAACAACTACTGTCCTCCATGGGGATTGCCTGTTTTATTCTCGGGGCAAACTATGAGGTGATGGCGAAAAATTATTTAGCCGAGATGGTGCTGAGTAATAAAGATGGTCTATCTATAGTTGGTAAAAAACTATGCTGCGTGGATGGCGATGACCAGCTAACACTGACGACTATTTGCGAGAACATTCGTCATAATATGTCCCAGGGCAAGCCGCAACAGCTACCTGATAAATTCACCATTAATCGTCCGCAAGCTGGCTCAACTTGGGGGGTCTTGATTCGCCCAGTAGACAGTGGTGATTTTATGGGTGCCGAAAATAACCCGGAACTGTTACTGCTTTTGCGCGACTCCAATCGCCGTCAATTGCCGACCCCCAGTTTATTAATTGATATATTTGGGGTGACCCTAGCTGAGGCGAGACTAACGCTAAAATTACTTGAGGGTTTAAGCTTGACCGCTGCAGCTGAAGCTCTTGGCGTGTCTCGCAATACGGCGCGTACACAATTAAGTTCGGTATTTTCTAAGACCGACCTCAACAGCCAGACACAGTTGGTGAAGTTAGTCTCAGATGTCTTGAGTGATCACTGGCTGTAAAGCGCTGTCAAAGACACAGCCAGCGTATTAATTCATATACGCCTGGCCGCCATCAAGGGCGATGCTTTGGCCACTGATATAAGAGCTCTCTGGGCAGCAGAGTAGGGCGACAAAATCACCAATGTCTTTTTCACAGTCGCCAATGCGGCCCAGGGGAATGCTTTTTACAAACTGCTCGGCCTCCGCCGGTTGATACTTGATCCATTTTTCCAGGGCCGGAGATTTTGCATGGGGCAGAATATTGTTGGCCCGTATATTGTCTGGCCCCCATTCCGAGGCTGCCGCCCGAGTGAGTGCCCGAATCGCATCCTTTTCCGCAGCATAGACACCGTAGTTGCTCATATCCCAGCGTTTGGCTGCACTGCTAGCCATATTGATAATACTGCCGCCGCGAACTTTGAGGTGGGGGTGACAGAGTTGCATCAGTTTTAAGGTTGCCATGGGGCCGGTTTGAAAGGCCGTTTGTACTTTTTCTAGATCTTGCTTGAGCAGCGGCCCAATAGAAGTGGCCACCGCATTGTTGACTAAAATATCGATGCGCCCAAAGCGCGCGATGGTTTGTTCAACAACCGACTCGAGGCTATTGAGCAGGCTCACATCGCACTGCAGCGCCAGGGACTCCATCCCGGTTTCGGCGGCAATGGCGTCGCAGGTTGTCTGACATTTTTCGAGAGTACGACCAACGGCAACCACGCGAACACCTTTTTTAGCCAGAGCTAGGGCGATGCCCTGGCCTATCCCCTGTCCGGCACCGGTAATAATGGCAACATAGTCTTTTAGAACTGCTTGAGTCATGGGTTTACCTTCGTCTAAATGGTTAGTGACAGGTTGTTAGTAGCGACAAAGCTTGGCGAAACGCTCGCGGTGAAAACTGCTGTCACCGAGCATTTGATTGCACACCCGCGACCGCTTGAGAAACAGACCTATATCTACTTCATCGGTAATGCCCATACCGCCGTGCATTTGCACCGCTTCATTACTCATTTTTTGGTAGCAGTCGATGGCTAGCACCTTTGCGTGACTAGCGAGTTTGGCAACATCCTGCTGGCCCTGATCTATGGCCGACAACCCTTTATAGACAACACTCTGAGCCAGCTCTAATTGGCAAAATAGTTGTGCACAGCGATGCTGCAGTGCTTGAAAGCTGCCAATCTTGACATCAAATTGCTCGCGATCGTTTAGGTAGGCAAGGGTTCTTTCCAATAGCTCTCTGGCACCGCCAAGCATTTCTGCGGCAAGAGCCAGTGTGGCGCGATCGAGAATCGGCGCGACAGTGTCCCAGGCCCGGTCTGGCACGCCGATAATTTGTTGGTTATCTACGGCTACCTGATCAAACTTAATCTGAGCAAAGCTGTGGCCGTCGACACTGTGAATCCTGTTAACAGTGACGCCGGCAGCATCCCGTGGAACGAGAATTAATGAGAGTCCATCGGTGCCTTTGGAATCTGCTGCAGTGCGGGCAAGCACCAGAAAATCTGTGGCACCAGGACCGTTGATAACAAAGGTTTTTTCACCCTGTAATAGGCCATTTTCCAATGCTGCTGCAGTTGCTCCGGGGTTGTAGCGCAGACCCTCGTCGCAGGCAAAGGCGAGGTTGCGGGTTCCGGCGACTACATCGGGCAGTAAATCGGTGCTGTGGTGATCGTCGGCCGCTTCAATCAGTGCCGCGCCAATAACAATACTCGAGAGCATTGGCGTAGCCGTCAGATGCCGACCTATTTCTTCCATAACTGCGCCTAATCCCATCCAGCCGAAGCCCAAACCACCGTTCTCTTCGTTGAGCACAATGGAGGATACGCCGAGCTCAACCAGCTCATTCCAGAGATCGCTGTCAAAGCCCTGAGGGTTGGGGTTGTCGCGCAATTCACGCAGGGCGACGACGGGGGCGCGCTGATTTAAAAAATCGCGAATGGTGCTATGCAGTAAGCGCTGTTCTTCATTTAAAACCATGGTTGTGCTCCTTCTTCGCTCAGGCGGGTAAGCCGAGCGCGCGCTTGGCAATAATATTTAATTGAATTTCGGAGGTGCCACCGGCGATGGTATGAGCTTTGTTGTAGGCCCAATTTTGCACAATATTGCGTTCTCGGGGAGTATGGCTCTGCTCCTGCCAGCTAAGGCCATGATTGCCGAGAATCTCCAGTAGCAGCTCGTCTTTTTGCTGTATCGCATTGGTGCCTAAATACTTTATGGTCAGAGGTAAGCCGGAGTCGACCTGCTTACTGCGGTACTGAAAAAACAGGCGTTCGTTGAGATACTCCAGCGCTTCGGCAGTCATCAGTTGATCGGTGATACGGGAGCGAATATTGCTGTCATTGAGCTTGCCAGATTCATCCATGCCAATATATTCCGCAGCTAGCTCCACCAGACTTTCATCTTCGCGCTGAACAATTGACTCCATGGTGGCCATCAATTTGCGCTCGTGCTTGAGCAATTCTTTGGCCACTGTCCAACCGTTATCGAGACCCCCGACAATATTTTCTCTGGGGACTTTTACATCGTCAAAAAAGGTTTGGCAAAACTCAGATTCACCGCTGATCAGTTCTATAGGTGTCGTTGACACACCGGTGGAGCGCATATCGATCAATATGAAGCTAATGCCTTGGTGCTTAGTGCCGCTGGCGTCAGTGCGCACCAGGGCGAAAATCCAGTCCGCTTTGTCCGCCTGAGTGGTCCAAATTTTTGTGCCATTGACCAGAAAATGGTCGCCCATATCCTCGGCCCGAGTTTTTAAACTGGCTAGGTCTGAGCCTGCGGCAGGTTCTGAATAGCCCTGCGCCCAGCGGATATCACCGCGGACAATTTTGCTAAGGTGCTCTTGTTTTTGCGCCTCGTTGCCGTGTACCAAGAGCGCGGGGCCAAGCATCCAAAGCCCGAGATCATAGAGCGCAGGGCGGCAATTCAAGCGCGCCATTTCTTTCTCTAAGACTTTTTCCTCATCACTACTTAAGCCGCCACCGCCATATTCTGTTGGCCATGTGGGTGCGGTCCAGCCTTTGTCGCGCATGCGTTCAAACCACAGCTTTGCGTCTGGGGTGGCAAACACGCGGTCGCGGCCAGCCCATATCTGTTCGTCTTTAACCACCGGACGGCGCTGTGATGCTGGGCAGTTTTCCTCCAACCAAGCACGGGTCTGCTGTCGGAACTCATCAATAGGGGACATAGTAACTCCTAGTTAGGTATTTCAATTCGGTTGCTTTGGTCGACCAGTTGCGCCCTGAGCAAGCCTTTGAGACTGGCCAAATGCTCCTGTTCAAAGGGCATTTTCGGTTCCAGTGTGCAGTCGACGGCAAAGCCGGCTAAAAATCGGTGAGCAAAGCGGATGGCCTGGCTAATGGTTTGCTGGCTCTGTTCATTTTTATGGAAAAAGTCCTGCAGCCATTCAAGACTTAGCGCACTGGCTTCTGCGGGCCTAAAACTGTGTAAGTCGAGGACCATATCGGTGTCTCTGTGAGCCATTAATATCTCTTGAAAAGAAAAATACAGGTCACTTCTGTAGTGGGCCCAAATAGTGTCTATATAACAGTCAATGCGTGTCGCCAGATCACCTTGATACAGAGCCGGACTATTAATCCGCTCGAGATAGACCCTGTAGGCACGTTCTAAAATAGCCTGGAGTATGTCGTTTTTACTGCCGAAATGATGCTGCACAGCACCCCAGGTAATCCCTGCTCGGGCGTTAATGGCACTGGCAGACGCGGCCCTGAGCCCCGACTCTCTAATAATGCTGACAACCGCATGGATAATTTTATCTCGGGTCGCTCTGGCCTTTTGTGCCTGCAGGGAATTGCCGCGTCTATCCACCGGGATAGACATTGCTTCAGCTATCTGCATTGGCGGCTTGGCGATCGATAAACTGCTGTTTTATCTGCTGTTTAAGGGTTTTTTTGGTGGCATTACGCGGCAGTGATTGAGTGCTGACATGAATATGCTGTGGCACCTTAAAGGCGGCCAGATGTTTGCTGCAATGGGTCTGTATATCAGCAGCAGTCAGGGATATGCCAGCACTGCCGACAACGGTTGCGGCCACTTCTTCACCAAAGCGGTCGCTGGGTAAGCCAAAAACAGCGGCCTCTTGGCAGCCGTCGAGAGACAGCAGGCAGTTTTCAATCTCGGCGGGATAAATATTTTCGCCACCGCGAATAATCATGTCTTTTACTCGATCGCAGATAACCAGAATGCCCTCGTCATTGAGATAGCCCACATCACCGGTTTTAAACCAACCCTCGGCAAAGTCATCCTGAGAGTCGTCACCACAGAAATAGGACTGAATACAGGTGGGTGACTTAATCCAGATTTCGCCAGGCTCACCGGCGTTGACCTGTTGACCCTCTTCGTCACGAAAGCTGCTTTCGATAATCGGGCTGAGAAAACCCGATGTGCCGGGAAATTGACTCATTAATGAGCCCGTGAAAGCCGCGCCGGTGCCGCCGGTCTCTGTCAGACCCCAGCCTGCACCAGGCATTGTGTTGGGGAGTTTGCTTTTGTATAGCCCGGCAAGTGCCGGCGGTGTGGCTGCGCCCCCGGCACTGACATTGCTAATACGACTCAGGTCGAGTTGGTCTATATCCGGGTGCTGAAGTAAATCCAGCAACATGGTCGGTGCACCCATCAGCACAGTGATGCCTTGATCTTTGATCAGGCGATAGGCTTCGTTGACATCCCATTTGTACATAAGGTGAATGGCGCGGCCGTATTTCAGATTGACCAAAAACTGCGAGTAGAGACCGCTGATATGAAACAACGGCACACTGAGCAAGGTTTTTGCCGCAACGCCCAACGCCAGGTGCTGGGTCATGGCGTCAAGGTTGGTCATATAGGTGGCAGCACCAATAAACTCAATATTAAACAGCGCTTGGCAGGCGCTAAAGTGGTCAAAAAGAACCCCTTTGGGGCGTCCCGATGTGCCGGACGTAAACAGCATGACCGCTGGATCTTCGGGGTTGGATGCTACCTCCGGTGCGCTGTTATTAGTGCTTTCATCCAGTTGCCAGAGGCTCGCTCCTGGGGCGCATTCGCCCTTGGGCTCCACAACAATAGCGCTTACATTGGGTAACTTGGATTCGATAAATTGATAGCGCGGCCAGTCACAGATCACCAGTTTGGCCTCACTGTCATCTAGACCCTGGCTGAGCTCTTCTTCGCGACCCCAGCTGTTGAGGGGGACGGCGACGGCACCGCAACCGAGAATGGCGACAAAGGCAACCATCCACTCCGGGCAGTTGCGCATGGCGATGGCAATTTTGTCACCTTTTTGGATATGTTGGTGATTGATCAATGTGCTGCGCAGCCTGTCTACCTGGTCAAAAAAATCCGCAAAGCTGTGGGTTTTATCCTCGTAGGTAACAAAGGGCGCACTGCCAAACTGACGTCCTTCGTTGACTACAGTTAAGAGGTTTTGCGCGGCATTTTTATAGGCTTTCATAGCGGTGCCGTTGCGCACAGAGTCGACGATCTCAAAGGGTGCGCCGGTCGAGGTCAGTTGACTTACGGCACTGTGGTAGGGGGCACTCGACGCTGGCATAGTTGTGATCTCTTAAGAGCTTTTTATTATTTGGCGGCGCTGCAATACAAACACTGCAGAGGCCGGCTGACTTCCTAAAAGTATCCAGAAAAAAACATTTCAGGACAAATGTTTTTTTCGCTGCTGTATCGTCCAGATGCACTATGCCAATAGGTAGGCAAATACAGACGCGGTAAATGAATCGCGCAATAATAGGTTTCTTGAGACTACAGGAAACGACCTATGCAAACACGTTTAACTCATATGCTCGGCTGCCGTTATCCGATTATCCAAACGGCTATGGGCTGGGTGGCTGATGCCAAATTGGTCGCTGCGACAACTAGTGCAGGTGGCTTCGGATTTTTGGCCGGTGCCGTGATGACGGCTAAAGAAGTTGAGGAGGGTATTCTTGAAATTAAAGCCCTCACCGATGGTGCCTTTGGTGTGAACTTTCATATGTATATGGCACAGGCCCCAGACATTGTTGATCTCTGTGTGAAATACGGGGTGCGCGCAGTGAGTTATAGTCGCTCGCCGGTCCCGGCTCTGATCGAAAAGCTGAAGGCCGCTGGTATTGTTTGCATTCCTACAGTGGGAGCCACAAAACATGCGGTTAAAGCGGTGACTTTGGGTGCCGATGCGGTTGTCGTCCAGGGCAGTGAGGGTGGAGGACATACAGGCGCTGTGGCCTCGACAATACTACTGCCAGATGTGCTGGCCAAGGTGCAGGTTCCGGTGATAGCTGCGGGTGGCTATCGCGATGGTCGCGGATTGGTGGCGGCTCTGGCGATGGGTGCAGATGGCATTGCCATGGGAACGCGGTTTTTGATGACAGAAGAGTCGCCAGTGCCAGCATTGACCAAAGCCAACTATATGCATGCCGCGCCCGAGCAAATCCAAATCAGTACCAAACTCGACGGTCTACCCCAGCGCATGATCGATAACCCCTGTCTCGATAAACTCAATCACACCTCGACTTTGGGTATGTGGCTGTTGGCGGTAAAAAATGGCCTGGCCTTTTCCTCGGGTGCCAACGCGTCATTGCTATCCAGCCTCAAGTCAGCCTGGGCGATCAGCCGCACCGGTGACCTGAGCTGGGCGCAGACGTTAATGGCAGCCAATGCGCCAATGATGATTCAAGAGGCGATGGTCAACGGGCATCCGGACCGCGGCATTTTGCCCAGTGGTCAGGTGGCCGGCATTATTTCCGACCAGCCGACTGTCGAGGCGCTGATTGCATCGATTGTTGCTGAAGCCGACCAGGCTATTGCTGAGCTAGCGGCACTTGCTGGGCTATCGACCCTGGCCTCTGCTGCTGCAACCACTCTCAACCCAACACAGGATTAAACCCATGGCTTTCTCGGTTGTTGTTAACGCTAATATTGCAGAACTTATTTTTTCTAAACCGCCAGTCAATGCTTTTGATAGCACGGAATGGGCCGCCATTGCCTCATCCCTTGAAACGCTGGGCCGGGATGACGAAGTTCACGTTATCGTGGTGCGTGCAGAGGGTCGCGGCTTTTGCGCTGGTGTGGATATTAAAGAGCTAGCTGCGGACAGCAATAAAATTCTCAGCGTTAACAAAGGCAACTACGACACCTTTGCGGCAATTCATCGCAACCCCAAACCGGTGATTGTTGCGTTACATGGTTTTGTTCTCGGCGGTGGTATTGGCATCGCAGGAGCGGCGGATATTATTGTAGCGTCGGAATGCGCTCGTTTTGGCGTACCAGAAGTCGATCGCGGTGCACTGGGGGGTGGTGCCCATTTGCAGCGCATGTTCCCGGTGCAAAAAGTGCGTTATATGTATTTTACCGGCGAGTTTATTGATGCTCAGGAGGCTTACCGTTTGGGTGCGGTGGAGTCTGTGGTGCCGCTGGCTGATCTACGCGACAGAGCCATGGCCATCGCCGCGAGTATCGCCGAAAAATCTCCGGCCATGATCAAGTTGGCGAAAGAGGCCCTGACCGGTATTGAGGATGGCAATCTTGAGGATAAATACCGCTGGGAGCAGGGCTTTACGCTACAAGCCTACAAAGATAAGGACTCTCAGGAAGCCCGAGATGCCTTTGTTGAAAAACGCGATGCGGAGTTTAACTAACTTCAATTAACCTCTGTTCCTCAATCGCGCTGCGGTCAATCCCACAGCGCGATCGGTTAGAACTTACCCCATCTTGGCAATCATAGATTCACGCAAGTTAATTTGATCGCCGGTAAGGGCAAAGCCTTTCACAGGACCCTTTTCTGAACTATTTTCTTCGCTGCCCACAGCCACAAAGTACCCCGCATAACCCGCTTCTGAATTGACATCTATATGCCATTCACCTGGACAGTCACGAGGCGCAGGCACAACCATAACCGGATACAGCGTTGTCTTAATCGCCACCGGCATAATGCTGTAGTGCACTGCTGAGGGTTCGCCGGTTAGGGTTTTTGCCAATTGACGGGCACAGTTCATCAACGGTGCCACATAGTAGAGCAATTGGCCGTCAACCTCGGCGCAATCACCCAGGGCATAGATATCCGGATCACTGGTGCGGCAGTAGCTGTCGGTGCAGATGCCTCGGTTGACCTCGAGTCCTGCGGCGGCAGCAAGTGCGATGTTGGCGCGCACGCCAATCGCCGACAACACAATATCCGCCTGCACTGTCTCGCCGTTGTTTAAATGGGCAATTACACCGCTTCCTTCACGTTCTATTCGTTGCACGGTGGTGCCGAAGTGGAAGCGTGCACCGGCATTTTCTAGGGCAGTTTGTACGCCTTTGGCGGCCTCTTTAGGCAGTAGGGTTCCAAGTACTCCGGGCATTGGATCCACAGCTTCAATCTGCAAGCCAGCCTGGAGTAAATCATTACTGTATTCGGCGCCAATTAATCCCGCGCCTATCACCAGCACCCGCTGTTTGCCGGCTACGGCGGCACGAAATTTCCTGTAGTCACTGAGATCGTTGACTGTATAGACCGAGTCGAGGCCGCTACCTTCTAGAGGTGCCTGTATACACTGGGCGCCCAGAGCCAACACCAACTCACCGTAGGGGAGTGTTCGATCGGCCAATTGCACCAGCTTAGCTTCGCGGTCTATAGCTTCAACCCGACTATGGCTGAAGAGCTGTAAATTGTAATCCCGGGCCATGGTTGCAGCGTCGGCCGAGACCATGGCTTCGGCGGAACGGTTTTTGCTAAAGCCGGTGGAAATCTGTGGTTTCGAGTAGAAGCTGCCGTCGTCGGCGCAGACCAGCGTAATGGGCCGCGAGGGATTGTGCTGCCTAAAGGCTTTCACTAGGTTGTAGGCGGCGAGTCCAGCGCCAATAATCACCAGGGGCTGTTCTTCGCTGTGGGCCACCTCAGTGGCAGCGGTTTGCGCCACCGTGCTGGCAGCACTGACTTTTTTCACCTCAATCATCTCGAAGTCTTGCTTGCCCACTCCGCAGTCGGGACAGAGCCAGTTCTCGGGAATATCCTCCCAGCGAGTTCCTGGAGCAATATTGTCCTCGGGCAGACCCAGTGATTCATCGTACTGCCAGCCACAGACCATGCACTCCCAGACGCTGTAATCGTTCATTACCGCAGCGGCTAACGCAGCTTGCTGGACTGGTATGCTAGTCTCTTCTGCACTTTCGGTGGCGACCGCAGTATCGGCAGCCGAAGCTGCAGCTGCGGTTGTCGTTGAGGAGGGCGCGGTTTTGACTTCGCTCATCTCAAAATCCTGCTTGCCAACCCCGCAGTCGGGACACAGCCAGTCGTCGGGAATATCCTCCCAGGGAGTGCCAGGAGCAATATTGTCTTCGGGCATGCCCAGTGATTCATCGTAGACAAAGCCGCAGATAAGGCATTCCCAAATTTTATGACTGATCATTGTTTGCTGTTCCTAAACAGGGTTTGGGCTTTATTATGCCCTTGGCAATTTACAGTGCATCACCCAGATAGAGTAAGTTAACACCTAGCCGCAATCTTGGGTTAAAGGTTGGGCTTTTGACAACTAAAAAATATTATCAAGCTCTCGTCCATATGGACGATTACCCAATTAAGCTGCCTAATATACTAGGTTCAAATTAATGTCGGAGTAACAGCGCATGGCATCGTCAGTTGAATACAAGTTGGGCCCCCACACTTTCCCGCGAGGGTGGTTTGTTGTGGCCGAGAGCTCTGAATTAGATAAGGGTGCCATGGCAGTGCGTTTTTGGGGTCGCGACCTGGCTCTGTATCGCGGCGAGAGTGGTCGCCCGGTAATGCTGGATGCCTACTGCAAGCATATGGGCACTCATCTAACCGCCAGTGACTCGGCGATGATCGTGGTCAATGGCCATCAGATTGAAGGTGACTCCATTCGCTGCCCCTATCACGGCTGGCGCTACAACTCTGCCGGCGATGTGGATGATATTCCCTATTTTGAAGGTCCATGCCCAAAGTCCGCGTCAATTCGTTCCTATCCGGTAGTGGACAATATGGGCTGCATTATGGCCTGGTTCGATGAGGACGGTGCTGAGCCGGATTACGCTGTGCCAAGCCTGCCTGAGTGGAATGATCCCCAGTGGATTCACTGGCAGCTCGATCACCTGGGTGAGTTGGATGTTCATCCCCAGGAAATTCTCGACAATATGAGCGACATTCGCCATTTGGGGCCCACCCACGGCGCCCCTGCAGAATATTTTGAAAATGAGGCCAAGGACCATCTCTATATTCAGCGTCAGGGCGGTCCCATGCAGCTCTATGGCGGTGTTATGCTGTTTACCAGCACCTGGTACACCGGCCCTGGCATCCTGCTCTCCAAACAGGTCTTTGGCGATGCCTTACAGTATGAATTTATTGCCAACACACCAGTGGATGACGGTGTTAGCAAGTGTTGGCACGGTTGTTTAGTTAAGGCCTCGTCCACCGAGATTACTGAAGAGGATCGCGAGATGGCGCGACAGAGCCAAGCCGGTGCGCTGGGCGCCTTTGCCACTGACTTTCAAATTTGGCGTAACAAAAAACCCGCCCTGACCATTATGCAGCTAAAGACTGATGGGCCTTTCCGTATCGGTCGCAAATGGTATTCTCAGTTCTATGCTGCGCGGGAGAATGTCGCCGCGATCCAAGCTGAGGTCAATGGTAGTCATCTGGTCAAAGGTGTTGCCACTCCAGAAGAGGCCAACCATGCTATCGATGACGGCCTCCCGTTTTAAAGGAAACCCTTATGAGCACTGAACTGGATACACCGCAGATTCCGAAGCAAAAGACTGGGCTAGATCGCGCGCTGGCGCAGCGCCTAGTGGACGACTACTTACGACTGCTGGTTCTCGATGATGCAGAGGGTATTGGTGCCCTGTATCACCCTGAGGCACGGTTAGAAGACCCCGTGGGTTCAACGCCTTTAGTTGGCCGTGAGGCCATTGTCGGATTTTATAGCAATGGTCTAAGTGGCATCGACGCCGCTGAACTCAGTGGGCCGATCCGCGTTGCCGGCAATGAAGTGGCCTTTGCCTTCAATCTGCATATGAAGATCAAAGGTCAATCCTTTGCCATGGATATTATCGATGTGTTTGTGATTGAGGCAGAACAGGTTGTCTCGATGCGCGCATTTTGGAGCCGAGAAAACATGCGCCCTGTGTAGGCGTGCCTGTTTTAAATCCTGTCTGCCTGGCTTCATGCCAGGCTAGGAAAAAGTCACCAAACTTTTCAAAATCAAACTCACCAGCATCGACTGCTGACTGACCCCTGTTTTGGCAAAAATCGAACGCAGTTGCGCCCGGGCCGTGTTGCGTGCAATACCTAATTGCGCGGCACTCTGATCGAGATTAGCACCATCGGCTAAATACTTTGCCAGCAGTGCCTCTGCTCGGGTGAGCTTATACAGGGATATCAAAATACGAATATCAATATCCGAGGTTTTGTCTGGGGCATTGATAAAGACCATCATATGCGGCGTATTGCTGGGCTCGACGGTTTTATCAATCATCATCGGTTTAATTAAGATTTCTAGATCTGGCTTGCCGGACGGTCGATCCACGGAGAGGGCGTTGACGGGCAGGGGCTGATGATTGCGCTGGGCCTCGATCACTTCAGTGATATAGCCGCTGAGCTTGGTTCTGCTGGCGGGGCTTTCCAAATGGATATGTTGGTTAATAATATGGATGCCGTCTTTTTTCCGCAGGATTTCATCAGCTATGGCATTGCGCGTAATAACATTGCCTTTTTCATCTAGGGTAATCACGCCAATCGCCTGTCGTGATAGTGTTTTACTGTAGAGCTTACGCTCGTTGTCGAGCTCAATTAGCTGCATACCATTAGCAATGGCACGCTGAATATGGATCGACAGCATGGCGAGAAATTCCCGCACACTGGGTTCGAAATTCACCGCCGTTTTGGGGCGACAAAAGCGTACGCTAAAACGTTGACCGTTGGCGCTGCGCAGATCAACGCCGACCATATGATGGATATCTAGGGGTTTCATGCAGAAATTGTAGAGGTCGGTATCTTCCAATTTTGAATAGGGGTGACACTCATTCAGAGAAACCACCTGCCCCCAGGGCAGGTTAGTCATCAAGTTGGACGTGTAATAGCGGTCTGTATAGGGGTTTTCGTGATCGTTAATAAAGGTTTTCTGGAGCTTTTCACAGGAGACAAACAGCAGTCCACCGTCATCACTGGCAGGCTCACGCATGGTGATAGAGGCAAAGTTGGCGTCGATAATTACCCGCAAACTGGTTAGAAATGCGCTGTAGGGATCTTCTTCAATATGGCCATCATAGAGACTGCCCAGCAGTAGAGAAAATTCTTCGAGGGTTGGCTGTTTCATAGTCGATCTTTGTTCTTATTTGTTAACAGAGTAAACACCTAAACAGCAATTCAATCAATCTTGTTAAACGCCTAAGCACAGAAAACCTATCCCTGGCGAGCCAGCTCAAGAGCAACATCATCAATCAAATCTTCCTGTCCACCGACGGTTTTACGATTGGCCATCTCCAATAAAATCTTGTGGGCAGGCACCCCATGTTTGACCGAGGCGCGTTCCGCAAACAGCAAGAATGACGAGTAACAACCGGCATAGCCAAGCACCAGTGCATCGCGACTCAAGCGGATTGGGTCATCCATCATCGGGACAACCAGCTCTTCGGCAACATCCATGAGTTTGAAAATATCCACTCCTGTGGGAATGTTCATTCGGTCTAATACAGCCGCCATGACTTCCAGTGGTGTATTGCCGGCACCAGCTCCGAGCCCTGCCGCTGAGCCATCGATACGATTGGCTCCGGCCTCAATAGCGGCGAGAGAATTACCCACACCCATGGCCATATTGTGGTGGCCGTGAAAGCCAATTTCAGTGTTGGGCGACAGCTTTGCACGCAATAATCCAATGCTCGCAGTAACATCCGGTGGCAGCATATAGCCCGCGGAGTCGGTGCAGTAGATGCAGTTAGCGCCGTAGGATTCCATCAGCAGTGCCTGTTGGAGCAGTTGCTGTGGCTCGATCATATGGGCCATCATCAAGAAGCCCACAGTGTCCAAGCCCATCTTGCTTGATTCGGCAATATGCTGGCGTGAGACATTGGCCTCGGTGCAGTGAGTGGCGACGCGAATGGTGCTGACACCACAGTCTGCGGCCATTTTTAGGTGATCTACAGTACCGATTCCTGGAATCAGTAGCGCCGAAATTTTTGCCTGTTTGACGGTGCCCACAACAGCCTTGAGATACTCTTCGTCACTGTGTGCAGGAAAACCGTAATTCACCGATGCGCCGCCCAAACCATCGCCATGGGTGACTTCAACTAGGGGTACGCCGGCGTCATCCAAGCCTCCGGCAATGGTAACCATCTGTTCGATGGAAATCTGATGGCGCTTGGGGTGCATGCCATCGCGCAAGCTCATATCGTGGAGGGTGATTTTATCAACTGAACCTGTCATTACAGAGTCTCCTTAGAGGCGTTATACCAGCGTGTAGACATCATTTCTGCGGTACGCAGGCCAGCGGCAGTCATAATATCGAGGTTGCCTGCATAGTTGGGCAAAAAGTCTCCTTTGCCCTCAACTTCTACCGACACAGTGACACGATTGCCATCAAATACCGGCGGATTAGCCATGCGGTAACCGGGCACATAGGTCTGCACATCGGCAATCATACTGTGGATCGAGGCGGTGATTTTCGCTTGATCGGGGGTGGCGTTGGTTAGGCAGTGAATGGTGTCGCGCATAATAATCGGCGGTTCGGCGGGGTTGATAATAATAATCGCCTTTCCTTCTTTGGCGCCGCCAATTTCGACAATCGCCGAGGAGGTGGTGCGAGTAAATTCATCGATGTTGTCTCTGGTACCCATGCCCACCGAGGGCGAGGCCACGGTGGCAACAATTTCGGCGTAGTCAACGGTCTGCACACGGCTCACTGCGTGAACCAGGGGAATGGTTGCCTGGCCACCACAGGTGACCATATTGACATTGTCGATGGGGCCATTGGCCATGAGACTGTCTAGGTTCACCGGAGGGATGCAGTAGGGACCAATCGCCGCTGGCGTCAGGTCGATCATAACAATGCCCAAGGCGTTTAATTTGCGTGAGTTTTCCGCGTGCACGTAAGCCGAGGTGGCGTCGAAGGCAAAATGTACCTTATCTTCCCCCTCATTCTGGTGACTGAGAGCTTCGATCAGGCCGTCAACACCGCCAGTGGTCACTTGCAGACCCCAGTCGCGGGCGCGTTGTATTCCGGGTGATTCGTCAATACCAACCATCCACACAGGCTCGATAATATCGCTGCGCAAACACTTCATTAACAGATCCGTACCTATATTGCCCGGCCCTATAATGGCCGCTCTAAATTTTTTGCTCATGGCATTCTCTCGTTAAAAAAATTGGCAGCTGACAGTTGAGGTAGTGAGACCTTCTCCGGTCAGGTTGAGTGACATTCTGTCACCGGCAACAACTGGTTCTAGGGGAACAACTGAGCCGGATAAAATAACTTCCCCGGCCAGCAGTGGGATATCAAAGGCGCCCAGGGTGTTGGCCAGCCAGACCACTGCGGTCAGTGGGTTACCCTGAACGGCAGAGCCGAAACCACGACTCAGTGGCTGACCGTTTTTAAATACTTCAATTTCCAGTGCAGCGAGATCTAGTCCATTGGGGTCGATACGCTCATTGCCCAACACATAGACGCCGCAACTGGCGTTGTCGGCAACCGTGTCCTGAATCTTGATATTCCAGTCGTGGATCCGCGAGTCAACCACTTCAAAGCAGGGTGTGATGTAGTCAGTGGCGCGCAACACGTCCTCTTCGGTGATATTAGTGCCGCGCAAATCCTGCTTGAGAATAAAGGCAATTTCACCCTCGGCGCGGGGTTGAATCAAATTACCTGCTACGGGAATATCGGCACCATTTCCATAGGCCATAGTATTGGTTAAAAAACCAAAATCTGGCTGAAACACACCGAGCATTTTTTGCACCACATCGGAGGTAGCACCAATTTTTTTACCCACCACAGTTTCATTGTTGTCGGCCATACGGCAGGCCAACATGGCGCGTGAAATATGGTAGCCATCTTCGATCTCGATAGAGGCATAGCTGTCGGTTAAGGGGGGCAAGGTAGTGCCGGTGCGCAAGGCTGCATAGAGCGCTGAGCCAATGTCTTGGTGCTGGAGTTTAGTGAGGGCCATCTTAGTCGCTCTCCACAAACTCAAGTGATTCACGATTGAACATCTCGGGATGTTCCACCATAACCCAGTGACCACATTGGCTCAGGGTAATGACTTTGACCTGCGGGCACTCGCTCTGTAGTGCAAGTGCGCCACTCACCGGGCAGAACTCATCTTCGCGCCCCCAAAATGCCAGCACTGGACAGCTGATTTCCTTGAGACGGCTGGTCAGGTTAGGTATCTGCATGGTCGCCAAAACCTGCGCGTTCTGCTGTTGCAAAATATGCCAGCGCTGGCTGATCAGCTGCTCGGTGACATGGCGTTTGTCAAATACCAGACGCTCCAGCAGGGTGCCAAGCACCTCGCGGGTAAATGTTGGCGAGCCCATGGGATAGGCCATCATTGCCTGGATTCCGGACATGGCAAAGTACACTTCGCGCTCTTCGACGCCACCAGTGGCCATCAATATAAGTTTTTTTACCCGTTCCGGGCTGGCCAGGCAGAGGCCCAGAGAGATCGCACCACCGAGAGAGTTGCCTACCAAAATAGCTTGCTCAATGGCAAGATGATCCAGCAGATCGCGTAGATGATCGACAAAGTAATCTAGGGTATAAATAGCATCTGTGGGCTTGTCAGTATCGCCATAGCCTGGCAGATCATAGACAACGACCCGATGGCCGGCCTCGGCAAACTGTTGCAGGTTGGCTTGAAAATTACTCCAACCGCTGGCGCCGGGGCCGCTGCCGTGAACAAACACAACGGTCTTGGCTGCGGCATCGCTGCCGGGTATTTCGATGTAGTGGGTGCGCAGCCCGCAGGGTAAGTCAACTAATTGGCCAGTGGCCAAGAAGCTTTGGGCGTGGATAATCATATAAACATATCCATGTTCTCGACGCCCAGCTGGGTTCTACCCAAACCGCGTGCAAAAGGTGTCGGGTTGTTGGCCACGTGGCAGCGGGCAATATGAATATCGTGCCACAGCTGCTGCAGCGGGTGATTGTTAAACACCGAGCGACCACCGGCGGCATCAAACAATAGATCGACACCGGCAATACACTTTTCGATTACGAGACTGGCCTGATAGCGGTACAAAATTCGCTGGTCGAGGGTTGGCCTCCAGTTGTTGCTCTGCATCTCGTCAAAGTTGCGGAACAGAATCGATTCCAGTTCGGCGATAATATATTTCACCTTGGCAATGCGCTCTTGGATTTCCACGTCGCCAGCCAGCTTGGTCATATCTGTAGTGGCGCTGCCATTGCGGGTTTCGATAAACAGTTTCAGCGCTTTTTTCAGAGCCCCGATTGCCGGCGTGTTGACCACGCGAATAAAGGTCTGTGCCCAGGGCAGTCCATACATGGGGTTTTCTTGGTCATTGACGCAATTGAAACCGTCGAGCTGCTTATGGGTACGGTAATCGGGGACAAAGACCGGTGTTTCTATCACCACATCGTTTGACCCAGTTCCCTGCATACCCATCACATCCCAAGTATCTTCGATCTCATAATCTTTTCTCGGCACCAAGAATGTGCGGTAGCCATGACTGGGCATATAGCCTCCGAGGAGTGCCCAAGAGCAGTGGCCTGAGCCTGAACTCCAGCCCCAGCGGCCGCTGAGCATAAAGCCACCTTCACAGGGCTCGGCGACGGCGCCGGCGGGATTGTAAGAACTGCTGATCAAGGTGTTGGCGTCATCTTTATAGACATCGCTCTGCGCGCGTTCATCCATCATCGCCAGCTGAAACGAGTGCACCGAGATAATCCCGCAAGCCCATGCGACGCTCATATCGGCTTCGGCAATGGCCATTTGCGCGGCAAAAAATTCCTGAGGCGTATTTTCGCTGCCACCCCATTTTTTCGGCAGCATCATTTTGAAGAAACCACAGTCTTTTAACGCGTCGATCACCGGTTTGGCAATTTCGCGATTGCTGCGGGTTTCCGCGGCATGACTTTCAATGATTGCACTTATGTCTGCTGTAATGGTGGTCATAATTGTGTCCTCAAAATTAATCAAAAATGGCATTCTTGCTATTGGTTTATGGGCTTTTTTTCTACGCTGCTTTTTAAGCTATTTTTTACGCGACGGCGCAGTACTTTCCTTTAAAAAAGACCAGCGGCTGAACCTGTTGTGGTTCATTCTGGCAACTGTAATCCAGCACGCGGCCGACAATAATCTGATGATCACCACCCTCATAGCGGTGTTCAACACGGCACTGAAAACGTGCGCTAAACTCATCGAAAATTGGAGCTTCACCTAAACCAGACTGCCACTCAACATCGGCAAATTTGTCGGCATTGCGGGTTGCGCAAACCGTGGATAAGACTTCCTGGCCAGCGTGTAAAATATGTACGGCAAAGTGCTCGTTGCGCTCGAAAGCGGCAAAACTCTGGGCATTTTTATCGATGCTCCAGAGAATTAGCGGCGGATCCAGCGAGACCGATGAAAAACTATTGGCGGTCATCGCCAGGGGTTTTGCCTGCCCATTTTCGGTGTCGCTGTCCATGGTCGTCACTACGGTGACGCCGGTGGCAAAATGACCGAAGGCCTGACGCAATTGTTTTGCTTGTTCGTTATTCATAATCGTCTCAACAGAGTTTGCAGTTTTCATGACTCTATAGTCCCAAACACCCATCTATTGGCGCATACCCCGAATGCATTAAATCAACATTGCGATCTAACTCATTTGGCTTAACGACTCTGAGCGCCTATTGCTGACCCACTGAAAAATCATGACCCCAAAAGCTCGGCACTGTACTTTCAAACACTTCATAGCTAGCCCAGTCCTCTATGGTGCGGCCCTCAGCGCCATATTCGATATCAAAACCACCGGGGGATTTCATATAAAAGGACAGCATATGATCGTTGGCATGGCGTCCGAGGGTGCCGGACAAACCGACGTTATGGGCGATGCGACGATCGTTGCCGCGGCCCACTTCGTCGACACTGTCAACTTCCGTCATTATGTGAATACAGCCTGCAGGATGGGGCATTTCAAAAAATGCCAAACTGTGGTGGCGCGAGTTACAGTGCATAAACCACAGTCGTTTAATCGGTTCGTTAGGGTCGGGAGTGAAGCGCAACTCCATCATGTCGGAGAGGCCGAAGCCGAGAACAGTGGTGAACAACTCAATGGTGGCGTCAAAGTTGGGTGCCGGCAATACGGCGTGGCCCATGCCTATTTGGCCGGTGACAAATTTGCGCACACCCACTGGTGAAACCAGTCGTTTAAAGTCTGAAATCATTCCCCAGTATATTTCGTGCTTATTGCCGGATGGGTCGCTAAAGCTTGCCAGCTGATGCACTTTGCGCGCTGCGGCCAGCTCACTGGAACCCATCTGCACTTCAATACCCGCGTTGTTCAAGCTGCTGACAGCCTCGTCAAAGCCCTGTTGATTATTGGTCTCCCAGCCACAAAAACCAAAGCTATCGCTGTCGGCAAGTTGCACCGTGATGCGGTAGGGGTGCTCATCCATTTTTAAATAGAGATTGCTGTCGCTGGCGCCATTGCGTTTACTGGCATCTTCTAAGCCCATCACCTGGCAGCCATATTCGCGCCACTGGTGGAGATCGGTGCTGTTGATACCTATATAGCCAAGACTTTTGATCGCCATACTGTTCTCCTATTTAAAAACTGGGTGACTGGCGCTGAGACCAGGTCTCGCGCAATGTAGGTTTGTGAATCTTGCCGGTGGCATTGAGGGGCAGCCGGTCGACAAATATAAAATGTTTGGGCACTTTGTAGTTAGCCATATTGGCGCGGCACCATTGGTGCATAAGCTCGGCATTTAGCTGTGGATCTGCGCTCTGAATAAACGCAGCCCCCACTTCCCCCATCAAGGTTTCGGGGATGCCGATCACCGCACTCATGACAATGCTCGGGTGGCGGTTGAGGCTCGATTCAATTTCCGCGGGGTAGCAGTTAAATCCGCCGCTGATATACATATCTTTGAGGCGATCAGTAATTTTCAGGTTGCCGTCGCTGTCGAGGCTGCCAATATCCCCAGTGTGCAGCCAGCCAGCACTGTCTATGCTCTCGGCGGTGGCCTCCGGGTTGTCCAGATAGCTCTGCATAACATTGAATCCGCGAATCACAATTTCACCGATTTCATCTGCGCCACAGTGGCGACCGTCGCTGTCCAGGCAGGCTACTTCAATGCCGGGAATAGCACGCCCTGAGGTGCTGGCGATGGTTGCGCTGGGGTCGCCGTGACGGCACATAGTGGCGAGGCCACAGGATTCAGACAGGCCGTAGGCGGTTAGCACTGTGGTAATGCCAAGGCGGTTGCGAATACTGTCGATTAATTCTGTGGGTATGACTGCGGCACCAGTGGTCGCCTTGGTCAGCGAGCTAAGGTCATATTCATCCAGTTTAGGGTGAGCCAACAGCGACTGGTAGAGCGTCGGTGGCCCGGGCAACATGGTCACTTTGTCGGCGGCAATGCGCTCCAACACCTGATCCACATCGAAAACCAATTGCGGCAGGAGGGTGCAGCCTTTTATCAGGCAGGCCAGAATGCCCGCCTTGTAACCAAAGCTGTGGAAAAAGGGGTTAACGATTAGGTAGCGATCGCTTTGATCTAGGCCAACCAGGTCGCTCCATATGGTAAAGGTGCGCAGGTTTTGTTGGTGGGTGGTGATAACGCCCTTGGCTTTGCCGGTGGTGCCGGAGGTGAAAATAATATCCGAGCAGTGGTCGCCGGTGACCAGCGCAATGCGCTTATTGACCAGTTCTGGGTTGGCCGCTAGCCGCTCTTGCCCCTCGGTTAGCCAGTCTAGCCAGGTAGTGTGAGGCGCTTTCGATTGACCCTGTAAAACCACTGTGCCCTGAAGCTGATCGAGTTGACTGCGATCGATTTGGCTGGGGTAATCTGTATTGAGAAATTCACCGATACTAAACAGCCATTTGGCGCCACTGGCGGCCAAAATATCTGTGGCTTCAATGCCTTTAAAGCGTGAGTTGATCGGCACAACAACGCCACCAGCACAGTGAATGGCCAGCGCCGCTAACACCCATTCGGTGATGTTGGGTGCCCATATGGCAGCGCGATCACCTAGGGTAAAACCGCGCCCAATAAGTGTTGCTGCCGCCTGATGGCAGAGTTGTTGAGTGTCTCTAAAGGTCAGGCTTAGGTCGCCGTCTTCAATAAACACTTTGTTGTCGAATTTTTCGATGGCGCTGGTCAGGGCCGTTGCGATGGTTGGGCTCATGGCATAGTCAAATTAGTCTGTTTAAAGCATGTTATTGCTCGCCATCTTGCTTGTCATAGTCTCTATGGATGATGCTGCTTAAAAAGCGCAACTAGATAATCCTTAGTATCAAAAATCAGATAGTTAGGAGTGGGTATGGATAAGGTGCGCTCAGCGTACGAGGCAGTCTCTGAGATAAAAGATGGTATGACTATCGGTATCGGAGGCTGGGGCCCACGGCGTAAACCCATGGCTCTAATAAGGGAACTGCTGCGTTCACCAGTGAAGGATTTAACTGTGGTTGCCTACGGCGGTGCCGATGTCGGGTTACTCTGCGCAGCGGGGAAGGTCAAACGGGTGATCTTTGCCTTTGTGTCGCTGGATTTTATTCCCCTGGAACCCTATTTCCGCAAAGCTCGTCAGAGCGGTGCCATTGAGGTCAGTGAAATTGATGAAGGCATGATGCTCTTGGGCCTGCGCGCTGCCGCCTGGGGTGTGCCCTATATTCCCACCAAAATTGGCCTGGGCACAGATGTTGTGCGGCTCAACCCGCAGATCAAAATGGTCGACAGTCCCTACGACGATAAAGAGTGGTTGGCGATGCCTGCCCTGAAGCTTGATGTGGCCCTTATTCATGCCAGTCGCGCGGATCAGCGCGGTATCTGCCAGATCGATAGTCCCGATCTCTATATGGACGACTGGTTTGCCCGGGCCGCCGAAACCACCATTGTTTCCTGCGACGAGTTGGTCGACACAGAGTATTTTCATCAGGGTGATAATGCCCGCTCGGTATTCTGGGAGCGCAACGTGACGCAAATCGTAGTGCCCATAGCCGGTGGTGCTCATCCCAGTTCCTGTGATCCTCTCTATGGATTCGATATGGCGCACTTTAAAGAGTACGCCGCCAGCGCTTCTGTTGATGGCATAGAGGCTTACTTGGATAAGTACGTGACCTCTAAAGATGAGCAGGCATATCAATCATTGGTGGGCGGTATCGACGGGATTCGCGCACTGCCACTACCTGTCTATTAACCACAGCAATTAACAGATGCAATGGATCAACCTATGACACAGCAGGATTACAGTTTAGCGGAATTGATGACAGTCGCCGCCGCGGAAGCGTTTCGTGGCAACGGTGAAGTTTTGGCTACAGGCATAGGTCTGTTGCCGCGCCTAGCCGCGAGCTTGGCAATGAAAACCTTCACCCCAGAACTGATGATGACCGACAGCCAGAGTTGGATGTTGTCTGAACCGAACAATGTCAGTGGTCGCGCAGTCAGCGATCGCCAGGCCCAGGAATCCTGGATGGGCTTTTCGCGTATCTTCGACAATGTTTGGAGTGGCAAGCGCCACGCCATGGTCGGCCCTACTCAGATCGATGCCTATGGCCAGACCAATATTTCCGCCCTCGGCAGTGATTATCAAAACCCGAAAGTACAGATGCTCGGTGTCCGCGGTTTTCCCGGCAACTCCATATGCCATGCCAACTCGTTTTTCGTACCCAACCATTCGCGCCGTGTATTTGTTGCCGGGGAATGTGATGTGGTCTGCTCTATAGGCTACAACCCAGAGCGTCTGCCGCGGGGTTACAGTTTCGACGAAATTGATATACGCCGAGTGATCACCGATCTCTGCGTGATGGACTGGGGCGGGCCCAATCATCAGTTGCGGGTCTTGAGCCTGCACCCGGGAGTTAGCCTCGAGGAAGTGCAAGAAAATACTTCTTTTGAACTTGCGGTGATCGACGATCTCGCAACTACAGCCGCGCCTACGCCAGAGCAGATGGCCATTATGGCGGCATTAGACCCGGCCAATAGTCGCGCCAAACAACTTAAAGACAACCCCGTCGGTGATCGCCGTCGGCTAGAGGAGTCTCGCAATGTCTGATAGTGCCACTTATGACCCTACCGCTGATACGGTTATCTATGCAGTCAGTGAGGGTGTAGCCACCATTACCATGGATCGGCCGAGCTACCATAATGCCCAAAATGCCAAGATGACCTACGAATTAGACGCGGCTTTTCGACGCGCCGTGGCCGATGATGAGGTCAAGGTTATTGTTCTCGCCGGCAACGGCAAACACTTTTCTGCCGGTCATGATATTGGCACTCCAGGGCGCGACGTGCACCTTAGCCAAGAGCGCACCAGCATGTGGTACGACCATGCCAACAAGCCCGGTGGCGAGTATCTCTATGTCCGTGAAGCTGAAGCCTATCTGGGTATGTGCCGACGCTGGCGCGAAATCCCCAAGCCGACCATCGCCGCAGTGCAGGGCGCCTGTATTGCTGGCGGCCTCATGCTGGCTTGGGTCTGCGACCTTATTGTTGCCACCGATGATGCTTTTTTCTCTGATCCAGTCGTGCGCATGGGTATTCCCGGTGTCGAGTATTTTGCCCACCCTTTTGAAATGCCACCGCGCATTGCCAAAGAGTTTCTCTTTACCGGCGATAAAATGTCCGCCGAGCGCGCTTATCAGGTAGGCATGGTCAATCGCCTGTCGACCCGAGAGACTCTGCAAGATGACGTTAAAGCACTGGCCGCAAAAATAGCCGCGCAGCCGCGTCTGGGTCTGGCCCTGACCAAGCAGGTCATCAACAATATTGAAGATCTCCAGGGCAAGCGTACGGGCATGGAAGCGGCATTTGCCTGGCACCACTTTTCTCATGCCCACAATGATCTGGTCTCCGGGGATAAGCTCGGTGGCTTTGATGCTAAAAAGATGGCCGAACACAATCGCGCGGGAGACAAGTCTTAATGGAATTAATCTATACCGCTGCACAGGCGCAATTTCGAACTGAGGTGCGCGACTGGCTAAATGCCAATATCCCTACTTCGCCACTGCCGTCCTTTGATACAGAGGAGGGTTTTGCTGCCCATCGCGAGTGGGAGAAGACTCTGTCTGAGGGTGATTATGGCATGGTGACCTGGCCCCAAGAATACGGTGGTCGCGCCTGTGATCTGATCGAATGGCTTATATTCGAAGAAGAGTATTACCGCGCTGGAGCACCTTTGCGGGTCAACCAAAATGGCATATTTCTGCTTGGCCCCACCTTGATGGAATACGGTACTGAAGCGCAAAAGCAGCGCTTTATCAGCGCCATGGCCAGCGGTGCAGAAATGTGGGCGCAGGGATGGTCTGAGCCTGGTGCAGGTTCAGATATGGCGGCAATACGTTGTCGCGCCGATCGCGATGGCGATGAATTCGTTATCAACGGGCAGAAAATTTGGTCCACAAGAGCAGTGTTTGCCGACTGGGTATTCTGCCTGTTACGCACTGACCCCGAGTCTAGCCGCCACCATGGTCTGTCATTTATCTTGGTGTCACTGGACGCGCCGGGAGTTACTGTGCGGCCTATTCCCCAGCTCAACGGTCTGCCCGGATTTGCCGAAATATTTTTTGACGATGTGCGTGTCTCCGACTTCAACCTGATTGGTGAAGAGGGCGGTGGCTGGGCCATTGCAATGGCTACTGCAGGCTTTGAACGGGGCCTGATGCTACGCAGCCCAGCGCGCTTTCAGCAAGCCTCAAGACGTCTGGTGGAACTCTATCGCCAGCGCCAAAATGATATTTTGGATCTGTCTATCGAAGACAGTGTGGTGCGCTGCTATATGGATGCCGAGGCCTATGCTTTGTCGACCTATCAAACCGCATCGCGGCTGATCAATAACGGCGCTATTGGCCCAGAGTCGAGCTGCAATAAAATCTTCTGGTCGGAGCTGGATCTGCGCATTCACGAGACCGCTATGTCCCTGCTCGGAGCCAAGGCTGAGATCGAACCTGGCTCACCCGACGCCGACCAGCAGCTCGCCAATTGGCTGGATGGTTTTTTATTCGCCCAGTCTGGGCCAATTTATGCGGGTACCAATGAAATTCAGCGCAATATTATTGCCGAGCGCATGCTCGGCATGCCGCGTCGATAAGCGGCAAAAAGAGAGATAACCATGAACTTTACCTTTAGTGATGATCAATTATTATTTCGCGACACCGTCCGTGACCTGCTCAGTAATGAAGTCACTGCTGAGCGCATTCGCCAGCGTTGGGACAGTGACAGCGGTGTCGACAGCGCTGCGTTGCAAGCTATGGTCGATTTGGGCTTGACCGCCGCGCTAGTTCCGGAAGAACAGGGTGGTTTGGGGCTCAGTGCCGTGGACTTTATATTGATTGCCGAGGAATGTGGCAGGGCTGCACTGCCAGAGCCGATTGTCGATAGCTGTCTAGTGGCGACGCCCATGCTAGTGGACGCCGATCGCGCCCTCGAAGGAAGCAACAGCCGTCTGCGGGAGCTCTTAGAAGCAGTAGCCTCAGGGGAGCAAACTGTGCTCTGCGGTCCGTCGATCAACCCCTATATCAACTTTGCTCACAGCGCCGACTATTTGCTCCTGCCCCACGGCAATGAAGTGCATCTGGTCGCCACTGATGCGGTGCAACTGGAGCTGCAAACCAGCGTCGACCTGAGCCGTCGCCTGAGCAAAGTCAGCTGGCAGCCGCGCAGTGAGACCTGTATTGCCCGGGGTGAAATAGGTGCCGATCTGTGGCGCTCGACACTCAATCGCGGCGCCCTGGCTAACGCCGCCCAGCTACTTGGCCTCAGTGAAGCCATGGTGGCCCGATCGGTAAAATTTGCCACCGATCGTGAACAGTTTGGCCGCCCAATTGGTGTCAATCAGGCGGTCAAACACCTACTCGCCGACTGCGCCGTCAAAGCGGAGTTTGCCAAGCCGGCGATTTATCGCGCAGCTTACACGGTTGCTGTGGCACCGACCCGCGCCGACTGGTCTGTCTCCCATGCCAAAGCCAGCGCTGGGGATGCCGCGCGGGCCGCCAGCCGCAACTGCACTCAGGTGCATGGGGCTATGGGTTACACCTGGGAGTGCGATCTGCATATTTGGATGAAGCGTGCCTGGACCCTCGATAGAGAGTGGGGCGATGCCGGCTTCCACAAGAACCGTATTCACGAGTGGCTGCTGCAGCCCAAGGCCTTGCTCGGCCCTCAATACACCTTTGGTCGTCGCCATATGGGCGATGCTGCCAATCCTATTACCGCTGTATAGAGGCTTATTATGACTATTCCCTCCGCTTACATTGTCGATGCAGTGCGCTCGCCAACTGGCCGCCGTCGCGGTTCATTGGTCGAAGTTCACGGTGCCGATCTGGGTGCCCATGTGCTGCGTACCCTGGTTGAACGCAATGCTATTCCCGACGATGAATACGATGATGTGATTTTTGGCTGTGTCGACACCATCGGGCCCCTGGCCGGTGATATTGCCCGCACAGCATGGTTGGCCGCAGGTCTGTCTGATGAGGTTCCCGGAACCACCATCGATCGCCAGTGTGGCTCGTCACAGCAAGCGGTCCACTTTGCTGCTCAGGCAGTTATGTCTGGCACCATGGATGTGGTTGTCGCCGGTGGCGTGCAAACCATGAGTGCTATCCCAATCTCTTCCGCCATGCTGGTGGCCGAACCCATGGGCTTTAGCGATCCCTTTTCCGGCAGTCAGGGCTGGGTAGAGCGCTATGGCAATGTGCCGGTGTCGCAGTTTAACTCCGCCGAAATGATCGCCAAGCATTGGAATCTTAGCCGCGAGGCTATGGAACAGTTTTCCCTGAGCTCTCATCAGCGCGCAGCCGAGGCCATTGCCAAGGGTTATTTTGACCGCGAAGTGGCGCCCATCAATGGCTTGTCCATGGATGAAACAGTGCGCGACACCTCGCTGGCCAAAATGGCCGAGCTAATGCCACTGCAAGAAAATGGACGTATTACTGCGGCGGTCTCCAGTCAAACCTGTGATGCCTCATCTGCTGTTTTAGTGGTCTCCGAACGCGCTCTAAAACGCTACAACCTGACACCGCGAGCGCGTATAGCCCACATGAGTGTCCGTGGAGCCGATCCGATTTGGATGCTCACCGCGCCGATCTCAGCGACCAAATATGCACTAAAAAAAGCCGGTCTCAGCCTCAGTGATATAGATCTGGTTGAAATTAATGAGGCCTTCGCCTCGGTAGCAATGGCCTGGTTGCAAGAGACCGGCTATGCCCATGAACAGACCAATGTTAACGGCGGCGCCATTGCCCTGGGACATCCGCTCGGGGCTACGGGCACCAAGTTAATGACCACTTTGTTACATGAGTTAGAACGCCGTGGCGGTCGCTACGGGTTGCAGACCATGTGCGAGGGTGGCGGTCAGGCCAACGTGACTATTATTGAGCGATTATAAGGAGCTTCAGGTGCAAAAATTTTGTCAAGACCGCGTGGTAATTATCACCGGTGCAGGGGGTGGCTTAGGTGCCGCCCATGCCAGAGTGCTGGCCAGTCACGGCGCTAAAGTCGTGATCAACGATATCAACCAAGCGGCCGCCGAACAGGTGGTTCAGGAAATTGTTAGCAGTGGTGGTGAGGCGGTGTATAACAACGCCAATATCACCGATTTTGCCGACAGTAAGCGCAGTGTTGACCAAGCAATCAGTGAATTCGGCGCACTCCACGCGGTGGTTAATAACGCCGGCAATAATCGCGACCGTATGTTTGCCTCACTCAGCGAAGAGGACTGGGATGCGGTTATTTCAGTGCACTTGAAAGGGCATTTCTGCACCTCCAGACATGCGGTGCAATACTGGCGCGATCTGGCGAAAAACGGCGAGGGACTGGCTGCACGTATTGTTAACACCACATCTGGTGCTGGTCTGCAGGGCTCGGTGGGACAGTCCAACTATGCCGCCGCCAAAGCGGGCATCTGTGCCCTAACACTGAACCAAGCTGCCGAGTTAGGTCGCTATGGTGTTACCGCCAATGGCATTGCCCCCGCGGCGCGAACTGGCATGACCACGGCAGTGGCCTCTATGGCGGCGCGTATGGCCAAGCCGGAGGATGACAGTTTTGACTACTGGGCGCCGGAGAATGTGTCGCCATTGGTGGCTTGGCTGTGCTCGGAAAATTCTAACCATGTCAGCGGTCGCATCTTTGAAGCTGAGGGCGGCAAGCTGTCCATTGCTGACGGTTGGCGTACCACCACTGGCCTAGATAATGGTCAGCAGTGGACGCCTGAAACCCTCGACACAGCAATGAATAATCTGCTGGCCAGCGAAGCGCCAGCACAAAACGTTTACGGCACCTGAGGTCACAGTGGAATTTAAGTTTACCGACGAACAAATCATGATTCGCGACACCGCTGAAGCCTTTGTCAGCGAGGTCTCGACCAGTGCTGCTGTGCGCAGTGCAATGCTTGAGCCAGCCGGCTATGACAAAGATCTGTGGCGGAAAATTAGCGCCGACATGTTTTGGCAGGCACTGCCTATTCCTGAGGTTTTGGGTGGTCTCGGGCTGGGTTATGTGGAGCTCGCCGCGACCCTGGAACAGACCGGACGATTTTTACTCTGCTCACCATTGATGGCCACTGCGGCGTTTGCTGTGCCAGCGATTAGACTGGCTGCCAGCGAAGAGCAGCATGCCCTATATCTGGAGCGTATTCTCGAGGGGCAAGTGGCAACGCTGGCCCATGCAGGTATTCAAACTCATGGCAGTCAAATTAATGTGCAGGCCAATATCACCGATCAGGGCGTCGGTTTAAACGGTATTTCACGCCATGTACTGAATGGCCAGAGTGCCGATTTTTTCATTGTTGCGGCTGAGGAAACCTTTGCCAGCGGTGAGCAGGGCATATCACTCTGGTTTGTCGACAGGGACACTCAGGGTTTAACGATAAAATCTCTGCCAACCATGGATCAAACCCGGCGCCTGGCCGAGCTTCAGTGCGACAACCTAGTGCTCTCTCCTGAGCAGCGTCTTGGCGCAGTGGCTCAGTGTCAGGCCCAGCTGCTCAACAGTATTCTCGACTTGGCTGCCATTGCCGTGTCCGCCGAGCAGGTAGGTGGAGCCCAGCAGTCCCTGGATATCTCGGTGGCCTATATCAAAGAGCGGGTGCAGTTTGGTCGCACCATAGCCTCTTACCAAGCCATAAAACACAAATGTGCAGATATGATGCTCAAGGCCGAGTCGGCCCGCTCAGGGCTCTACTATGCCGCCTGTATTGCCGATGAGTTTCTCGCCGGTGCCTGCGATGCTGAGACTCTCGCTGAGGCGGCCAGCATCAGCAAAGCCTACAGCAGTGGGGCGTTCTTCTTTAACGCCGGTTGCGGTATTCAGCTGCACGGCGGCGTCGGCATCACCTCTGAATACGACATTCAACTCTACTTTAAGCGCGCCAAAGCCCTTGAGAGCTTTCTCGGTAATGCCAGTGAGCATCGTGAGCGGCTGGCCAAACAACTGTTAGATAGCGAGGTGTCGTTGTGAAATTACGCTTTAGCGCCAGCGACGAAGCCTTTCGGGTCGAGATAGCCAATTGGTTGCGCGACAATCTCTGTGGCGAGTTTGAATCTATACGCTTTCGCGGCGGTCCCGGCGATGAGCACAGCTTTGTCGAAGAGCGCAAAGCCTGGGAGCGCAAGCTCGGCGAGGCTGGCTGGACCTGCATTGGTTGGCCTCATGACTGGGGCGGTCGTGCCGCGAGCATTGAACAGCAGGTGGTTTTTAATGAAGAGTACGCCCGTGCCGGTGGCCCGGGAAGAATTGGCCATATAGGCGAAACCCTTATGGGGCCAACCCTAATTGCCTATGGCAGCGAGGCGCAAAAAGCCAAATATCTGCCCAGCATTCGCAGTGGCGACGCGATCTGGTGTCAGGGCTACAGCGAACCCTCGGCGGGGTCGGATCTGGCCAATGTCAAAACCAAAGCGGTTTTCGACGAGCAGGCCCAGGTTTGGCAAATCACTGGGCAGAAGGTCTGGACCTCCCTCGCCCATGAATCCCAGTATTGTTTTGTCGTCGCGCGCACCGACCCTCAGGCCAAGGGCCATAAAGGTCTGGGCTTTTTCATGCTCGACATGCATCAGCCCGGCGTCACTATTCGTCCCATCGAACAGCTCACTGGCACCTCGGAATTTAACGAAGTGTTTTTTGATAGCGCCGTTTGCAGCGTTGAGGATATTGTCGGTAAACCCGGTGAGGGCTGGCAGGTTGCCATGGCGCTGCTGGGTTTTGAACGGGGTGTTTCGACCCTTGGCCAGCAGATGCTGTTCCAAAATGAATTTAATGACATTGTACAGCTGGCGAAGAGCAATGGCGCAGACCGCGACCCGATGTTGCGCCAGCGCATAGCCGAAGCCCATATTGGCCTGCGCATTATGCGCTACAACACCCTGCGAGTTTTGTCTGGTTCAGACGAGGGTGAGCTGCAAGCCGAGGGCATGATCTACAAGCTCTACTGGTCCTCATGGCACCGCAATTTAGGCAAGCTGGCGATGGATGTGATGGGCTCTGACAGCGAAATTTTGGACGCCGAGCCCTATGAACTCAATCGCCTGCAGTCGATGTTTTTGTTTACCCGCGCCGACACTATTTATGGCGGCACCAATCAGATTCAACGCAACTTGATCGCTGAGCGGGCCCTTGGCATGCCCCGTGAACCCCGTGGCAATAACTGATAGAGGAAAGACCATGTCAAAAGAGATCCCAGCCTATGTTGCCGGACACCAATTGCTCGCCGGAAAACATATTTTAATTACCGCTGCCGCCGGCGCCGGAATCGGTTTTTCTGCGGCCAAGCGCGCTGTGGAAGAGGGTGCTGCCAGCCTGGTGATCAGCGATATTCACCAAGGCCGTTTACAGCAGGCGGTAGAGACCCTTATTGCCCTCGACAGCCAGTGCCGAGTGCGTGGCATTGTCGCCGATGTGACCAACGAAGAGCAGGTTCAGCACCTGGTTGATGAGGCCGAGGGGTTCAGTGGCGGCATTGATGTATTGATTAATAACGCTGGACTGGGTGGCAGCTGCCGCCTTGAGGATATGCAAGATGAGGCCTGGCACAGAGTGATCGATATCAGCCTTACAGGCACCATGCGCATGATGCGCGCTATGGTTCGCTACATGCATCCCCGGGGTCGCGGTGTGATTGTCAACAATGCCTCGGTATTGGGTTGGCGGGCACAGACTGAACAGTGTCACTACGCCGCTGCCAAAGCTGGTGTGATGGCCCTAACCCGCTGCGCGGCAATGGAGTCGGCGGAGTTTGGTCTGCGCATTAATGCGGTGTCGCCAAGTATTGCCATGCATGATTTTTTACGTAAAACAACGCCGCCAGAACTGCTCGCCGAGCTGTCTGCGCGGGAAGCCTTTGGTCGCCCAGCAGAAGTCTGGGAAGTCGCCAATGTAATGATGTTTTTGGCCTCTGACTACGCCAGCTATATGACCGGCGAAGTGGTCTCAGTATCAAGCCAGCACGCCTAATCCAGGAGAGCAGTATGCGCGAAGCAGTAATTATAGATACAGCCCGCACCGCAATAGGCAAAGCCTACCGCGGTGCCTTTAATAATACCGAAGCCCCAGCTCTAGGCGGCCATGTGATTAGCGCAATGATGGCGCGGCAAGATCTGGATCCAGGCTTGATCGATGATGTGGTAATGGGCGCGGCTGCCCAGCAGGGCACTCAGGGTTACAATCTCGGTCGCCTCTGCGCCACCGCCTCGGGTCTGCCCGACTCGGTTGCCGGTATGACTATGGATCGCCAGTGCGCCTCTGGCATGATGGCCATTGCCACCGCCGCCAAGTCGATTATGTGCAACGAGTACAACGCGGCGATTGCCGGCGGTGTGGAATCCATTTCACTGGTTCAGACAAAGCATAAAAACAGCCATAGAAATATTTCCCAGACAGTATTGGCGGCACAGCCAAAAGCCTATATCAGCATGATTGAAACCGCCGAAATTGTCGCTCAACGCTACGGCATTTCTCGCGATGCTCAGGACGAATATTCTTTCGAAAGTCAGCGCCGCACAGCGGCGGCTCAGGAGGCGGGGCGCTTTGACAAAGAGATCGTACCCATGACCACCATCAAGCAGCTGGTGGACAGAGAGACCAAAGAAGTCAGTGAGCAAGAAGTCACTTTGAGTCGCGATGAGGGCAACCGCCCAGGCACATTGCTTGAGAATTTGCAGGGATTGAAACCGGTTTTGGCCGAGGGTCAGTTTTCCGGTGCCGGTGAGAATATTACCGCCGGTAATGCTTCGCAACTGTCCGATGGCGCCTCGGCCAGTATTATTATGGGTTCTGATTTGGCTGCGCAGATGGGTTTAACGCCACTGGGTATCTACCGCGGCTTGGCCGTAGCCGGTTGTGCCCCCGACGAAATGGGTATTGGTCCAGTATTTGCCATTCCCAAGCTGCTGCGTCAACATGGCTTGAGAATCAATGATATTGACCTCTGGGAACTCAATGAAGCCTTTGCCTGTCAGGTGCTTTACTGCCGCGATAAGTTGGGTATTGATCCGGAAAAAATGAACGTTAACGGCGGTGCTATTTCCATCGGTCACCCCTTTGGTATGAGTGGCGCGCGCATGGTTGGACATGCCCTCCATGAAACTCGCCGTCGCGGTGGCCGCTACGCAGTGGTGACCATGTGCGTGGGCGGTGGTATGGGTGCCGCGGGTCTATTTGAAGTTTGACCGAGAATCGGGCAAATAATAACAATAAAAATTTTTAAAAAAATAAGTCTCCAGGAGGCAATCGTGAGCGAAATTAATTGGCATAGTACTGTTGATGTATTGGTCGTTGGTACTGGTAATGGTGGTCTCACCGCCGCCATCTGCAACTATGAAATGGGCAGTCAAGATGTGCTGATTATCGAGAAGGCCGATAAGGTCGGTGGTACCAGTGCTACCTCCGGTGGTGGCATCTGGATTCCGGTTAATCACTATGCACAGGCCGCTGGCGCCGAAGACTCTCTCGACGAAGCCCGGGAGTATCTAAAAAATACCCTCCAGGGGGAAGATGTCCCCGCCGAGCTGATCGAGAATTACATTGTCAATGGCCCAAAAATGCTCCAGTTTCTTCATGATCGCAGTCAGGTGCGCTACGAGTCACTGGACCACTACCCCGACTACTACACCAATGTTGCTGGCGCCAAACATGGCCATCGCTCACTGGAACCAGCGCCCTTTATGGCGTCTGAATTGGGCAGCAACTACCAGCGCATGACCTACACCCATCATATGATGCGGATGTTTGGGGTGATCCACTTTACCCAGGTGGAAGCGCAAATGTTGATGTTAAAAATGCCCGGCTGGATCAAACTGTTGAGCAAGATGATGTGGGACTACGCCATTGATATCCCCTGGCGTCTGCGCACCCGCATATCCCGTCGCCTGTGCTGTGGTGCCGCCGGTGTTGGTCGCCTCTACGCCTCGGTTCTGGATCGTAATATTCCGATTCAGTTTGAAACGGCACTCACGGATATTATTGCTGAAGACGGAAAGGTAGTGGGTGCTACCGTGACCCAAGACGGGCAGAGCAAAAATATTCAAGTGAAAAAAGGGCTGATCTTGGCCGCCGGTGGCTTTGAACACAACCAAGAGCTGCGTGACAAATACCTGCCAAAACCCACCAACACTGAATGGAGTGCTGGTGCCCGAGGCAATCAGGGGGACGCCCTGCAAGCCTCTCTCAAGCTGGGGGCAAAAACGCGTTTAATGAATGGTGCCTGGTGGACAACAACGCTCTGTGTGCCGGACGAACCTTCACCGCGCCTCAGTATCATGGAAAAGTCTTTTCCCGGTTCCTGTGTGGTGAATAAAAACGGCCAGCGCTTTGCCAACGAATCCCAGAACTATATGGCCTTTCAAAAAGAGCTGTTTAAAGCCCACAGTGAGGATAATCCCTGTGCACCGGCTTACCATGTTTTTGATGCTCGTTTTCGTCGCAACTACATCGTTGGGCCAATGATGACGGCATCAATGAAGCCTGACTGGACCATACCGAAAAAATGGTATGACACAGGCTTTATTGCCAAGGCCAACACAGTCCGTGAGTTAGCGGAAAATTTAGGCGTTGATGCCGATGGTCTCGAAGCCACCGTGGCGAAGATGAACGGCTATGCCGAAACCGGTGTCGATCTCGACTTCCACCGCGGCGAGTCTGAGTACGATCGCTACTATGCCGACTCCAGCATTGTTCCCAACCCCTGTTTGGCACCGATTGTTGAAGCCCCGTTTTATGCCATGCGCATAGAGGCTGGAGATTTCGGTACTCTCGGCGGCTTGGATACCGACAACAATGCCAATGTAATCCATGAACAGGGCGGTACTATTGAAGGTCTATACGCCATTGGAAATTGCTCCGCTGCCATATTGCCAACTTACCCAGGCCCCGGTGCGACTCTAGGTCCAGCTATGACCATGGCCTATCAAGCAGCCAAAGCGATCAACAACTATCAGGATTAGAATATGCTCGATTTAGAGGCTATTGAATTAATTAAGCAATTAAAGGCACGCTATTTTCGTTTTTTAGATACCGCTGATATTCCCGGCTTACACAGCGTCTTTAGCGAGGAGGTTCACGCGCATTTTAAAAGTACCGAGTATGATTTTGAAATGAACGGCTGGTCCGAGCTGGAGACATTTTACAAGCGCTCCTTTACCTCGGAAAAATTTGGCATGCACAACGGCCATCATCCGGAAATTAGCGTCGACGGTGATAAGGCCACCGGCATCTGGTATCTGCAGGATATCTTTATCAACCTCAAGTACAACATCACCATTATGGGCAGTGCCCTTTACCATGATGAATACCGTAAGATTGACGGTCAGTGGAAAATCTCTAAGACCGGTTATGAGCGACTCTGGGAAGAGATCCATCCGCGCTCGCCAGATATTCGCCTTACATCCAGGCCGATCCAGAAGACCGCAGATTAATAGTTAGCGGGTAGGGGCTTAAGACGATTAAAAAAAAAGGCAGTGAGAACTGCCATTTTTTTTGCCTACTATTAATTACCGAGTCTAACTGCTCGGTCGCTTTTTCTAGGGGGACTTAGCTTTTACGGCAGGCGAGTGGCAGGGGATTGTCAGTTCTGGGCCACGATCACAATCATAGGTGACACGACCGCGGCGCCCGTGCTGACGGTCGAGAATCTCCTCGATAAACGGCGTTGGTGACATTGTAGGCGCACTGCTGTCTTGCAAACTCTCCAGAGACCTAGGGTAGTCTGCCCAGTTTTTGGGTGCACGCCAGCCCGGAGGTGGTGCCATTTTAGAGCGCACACCATTAATTGGGTGTAGACCGCGCCAATCCAGAATAGCCTTGGCCAATGCATCGACACGCTGGGGCATCTCGGCACTGAGGTCATTGTATTCGTTGGGGTCTTCAGCCAAATTAAACAGCCAGTTGGTGGTTTTGGTTTCAACTAAAGTCTGCTTCACTTCTTGTACCAACTTCCAGTTGCCATCGATCGCGGCAAAATTAAAGTTGCCAAAGATCGGAATTTCAGAGGTAAAAAATAAGGTTTCCGAGCGCGGCTTTGGTTGCCCGGATTGAATGGACGGCCACATATTCTCACCATCCAGTTGTTTGTTGTTTTGCATCTCTACACCAGCGGCAGCGGCAAGGGTGGGAAACACATCAAACACATGCATGATCTGTTCTGATACAGTGCCGGGCTTGATCGCCGCCGGCCAGCGTAATAGCGATACCACTCTGATACCGCCCTCAAAGGTTTCACCCTTGCCACCGCGTAGGGGTGCATTGTCAGCGCCGCCCACAGAATAGGCCGCACCGCCATTGTCACTAAAAAACATTACCAGGGTGTTTTCACTGAGCTGCTCTTCATCCAATGTGGTGAGTAGCTGTGCTATTGCCTGGTCCATTGCGTCCACCACTGCGGCGTAAACCGGCCTGGCACTTGGGCGTCCCTGAGCTTTGGCCGAGCGCCGCGTGGCATCCGTGTGCCGGGAGCGGGCGGGGGCCAAGTCGGTATTGATATTGGCATACTTTTCTTTGAGCTGCTGTGGTGCTTCCAATGGTGTGTGCGGAGCCAAAAAGGGCATATAGATAAAGAAGGGTTTGCTCTTGTCGCGCTGGTGGATAAAGCGCGTCACCTCGTCGGCTAGCAGGAAGGTCTCGTAGCCCTCATCATAAATAGTTTCGCCGTTGCGCTGAAAGTCGCTGCCGCCCATATTGGCGAAGGGTGAAAAATAGCCGACCTCGGTGTGCAGGTGACCGTAAAAATGCTCAAAGCCGCGCTGATTAGGGTGATAGCTCATCTGTGCATGGCCGAGATGCCACTTGCCGACCATCGCAGTTTGGTAACCGGCAGCGCGAAATGACTCCGGCATAAAATGTTCTTCTGGGTGAACACCATTGTTATCCCAGGGCAGAATCACGCTGTAGGCAACACCCAGTCGCATGGGGTCGCGACCGGTCATCAGCGCAGCTCTGGTGGGTGAGCAGATCGGTGTGGTGTAAAAACGATTAAGGCTAACACCCTCGTCGGCCAGTTTATCCAGTGCAGGCGTGTCTATGTCACCGCCGTGGAAACCGACATCATTCCAGCCCAAATCGTCGGCCACCACAATAATGATATTGGGCGACGCGACTTTGGTGGCAGTGTCGGCGGTGGTCACTTGGGAAAACAGCAGCAGAGAAAAAAGCGCTGAGGCTAATTGACGATAAGGTTTAGTCATAAGTTATCTACCTATCTACCCATTCACCTATTCACCTATTCACCTATTTAGCGATTTAGCGATTTAGCGATTTAGCGATTTAGCGATTTAGCGATTTAGCGATTTAGCTCACTGCCACAGCCTAGGGTTGCCTTAGAGAATATAAGGAATAACAGCCTTGCGCTCTTGTGGGTAATCGGCAAAGTTCTTCTTGAACCAGCGATGGGTGTAAAGGGCCCGCGGAGCAAGATTGCCGACGGTCATGGCCAGTACAAAAACTGCACCCAGATTCCAAGTCATAATGGCAAAGCCGACAAAGGAGAGTATCTCTCCAAGGTACTGTGGGCAGGAGACAAAACGAAAGGCTCCGCCGTAGGGAATTTTGTAACGTGGCTCGTCGGCGGATGGCGTCTTTGAGCGCAGATTACGCAATATTGAATCGGAGTGAATATTTAACAAAAAGCCAAATAGATAGATGGCTATGCCGATAATAAAGCGCGGATCAGTTAGCCAGGCCTCGGTGTACTGAGTACCAAATTGAGTGATATAGGCGGCGTTAAAATAGCCATGTAAAAACAGTGTTAACCAGCCAGCGATAACCACATTGAGTGCGAATGACGAACTGGAGCCGGGCTGGACACGCATCATCAGTGGGGTGAACAGAGCGCGGTTGCTGTAGTGGATCATCCAGATGGCGAGAAAGATAAGCGGGACTAGCTGATCTGAGTTGTCGCCCATAAAAAACACGATTGGAAAGATCACTAAACCGGGCATTTCCATTAGCACCCAGCCGGTTTTAGCGTGTAGTTTAACGCCCTTTGACCGTTTACCGCCGCCAAAGCGACCACCGTACTGTGCTGTGCCAAAAAGGCTCGAGACAAGCACTAGGGCTGCATAGACAAAGCCCACAATTAATAACGAGTCGTAAAAGGTATTGCCTGTATACCATTGCATGGCCTGTGCTCCGCAGTTACATAGTGAAAACGTTAGATTAAGGTTGAATGGGGTAAAGTAATACAACCATTCGGACTATGTTTTTCAGCCTTATTATTAATTTTAACCTCGAACATATAAAAGCCCTTTGCCAAGAGCAAGACAAAGTGCAGCATCGTCCGTTTGGACGCTGTGTCCAGAGGCTAATCCCACTAACTTTAGAGCCTGTGACAAAGTCTATAAAAGAGACTCGAAAGCAGGGCTTAAAAGTCTCAGCCGTTAACTATATCAACAGATAAAAGATGCGTCGGGAAAGCGATGAAAACTGAACTGCACTCACATTCACAGTCTCCCATAACTGCTACAGCTGTCGCGCAATGGCATGAGCAATACGATGTGATCATAGCCGGTTTTGGCGGCGCTGGCGCCTGCGCAGCAATCGCCGCAGCCGATGCTGGCAGCTCAGTGTTAATTTGCGATGTCGCCTCGGGCTCTGGTGGCTCCACGGCGCTGTCATCAGCAGAACTCTATTTGGGTGGCGGTACTCGAGTACAAAAAGCCTGTGACTATAACGACAGTGTTGAAGCCATGTATGACTACCTGATGGTGAGCAATGGCCCCGAGGCCGATAGCGCAAAAATTCGCGCTTACTGCGAGGGTAGCGCCGACCATTTTAATTGGCTGGTGGATCTGGGGGTGCCTTTTAATGACAGTGAGTTTAAGGCTCGCGCCATTGTTGCCACTACCGATGACGGCCTACTTTACACCGGCAGCGAAAAAGCCTGGCCCTACGTGGACAATATTGCGCCAGCTCCTCGAGGTCATAACCTTGCGATAAAGGGTGACCATGGTGGCCCGCTATTCATGCAGATACTCACCGCAGCGGCGATTCAGCGGGGCGTCGAAATCAGCTTCGAGACAAGAGCATTACGTCTGATCGAAGATTGCGGTGAGGTGGTTGGGCTGGTTGTTCGCAGGGATATGCAGGAGCGTTTTATAGGCTGTAATAAAGGCGTTATTTTGTCTGCGGGTGGCTTTGTTATGAATCGCGAAATGCTTGCGGAATACGCGCCGGATTTACTGCGCTGCAACTTACCTATTGGCAATGCTGGGGACACAGGTAGCGGCATTTTGATTGGTCAGGGTATGGGTGCAGCGTTGAATAATATGCATCAGGGCTTTGTCAGTTTGCCCTTTTATCCACCCTCGTCACTGACCTATGGAATATTTATCAATGCCCATGGCAAGCGCTTTATCAATGAAGATTGCTACCATGGACGGGTCGGTGCCCATGTACTGCAGCAGCCCCCGGGCCCGGTTTATCTGGTGCTCAGTGTTGAGGATTACGGTAAGTACGAAACTCGCTCTTATCTGGGGGCAGGAATCGCCGCCACTGGCGAGACCTTGGCTGAACTGGTCGCCGACCTCGACTTGCCTGAGGGGCAGCTAGAACAGACGATTGAATTGTATAACAGTCATGCCGAGCAGCTTTCAGATCCAGAATTTCACAAGGCGGGGGAGTGGCTAAAGCCGCTGACTGCGCCTTATGTTGCTCTTGATTGCACACCTGGGCGCGGTGTCAATATGCCGTACTTTACCCTTGGAGGCTTGGATACCAGAGTATCTGGGGAAGTGTTAACCGAGGCCGGTGCCGTTATTCCCGGGCTCTATGCCGCGGGTCGCACCGCCTGCGGTGTTCCCCGTCGCGCCGATGGTTACGCCTCGGGCATCTCGGTGGGCGATGCCTCTTTTAGCGGCCGGATGGCTGGCGCTGCTGCTGCAGCTCGGGATAAACAACAAAGGAACTAAAAATATGAGCCATATACTCTCTCGAATTGATCGCCTGGAGTCCCTCGACGAAATTCGGCAGTTGCCAGCGAAGTACTCCCTAGCCCTGGATATGCGCGATATAGACGCGCTGGTCAATTTGTTTCCCGAAGATGTGCGGGTCGGTAAAGGTATGCAGGGGCGGGCGCACTTTAAGCGCTGGATGGATGAAACCCTGAGGACTCAATTCACCGGTACCTCTCACCATATTGGCAATCATATTATTGAATTTAATGATCCTGACCACGCCATAGGGGTTGTCTACTCAAAGAACGAGCACGAGACAACTCGCGCCGACGGCGGTATCGATTGGGTGATTATGCAGATGATTTACTGGGATCAATACGAACGCATTGATGGTCGCTGGTATTTTCAGCGCCGCTTGCCCTGCTACTGGTACGCGACAGACCTCAATAACCCGCCGGTGGGTGAGCATAAAATGCGCTGGCCTGATCGCGACAATTACGACGGTGCCTTTCATGATCTGTGGCCCAGCTGGCAGGACTTTTGGGATAACCCGATTACCGAAGAGTTGCCAGCGGTCGCAGCGCCTGCACCCCTTGAGCAGTTTTTAAAAACCATGCGTCGTAACAGCGGCGAGATCAGTATCCGAACGCGCTAATGGGCAGATTTTCCCAGCTAGAGTTTAGATAATTGAAAGTTAGTAAATTAAAGGCTAGATAAAGAAAGGTTAGATAAATGTTTGATGCACTTTTTACCCCGCTTCGCCTGGGTGATATTGAATTACAAAATCGCTTTGTGATGGCGCCTATGACGCGCAGTCGAGCCAATCCCGATGACTCAGTGTCGGCTCTGCATGTTGAATATTACGCTCAGCGCGCCAGCGCCGGTTTGATTATTAGCGAAGGCATACATCCTTCTCCAGCCGGTAAAGGCTACACATTATCCCCCGGTCTCTACAGTGACGAGCAACAGCTTCTGTGGCGCGCCGTAACCGATGCGGTGCATGAGAAAGACGGCCGCATCGTCGCCCAGATAATGCACTGCGGCCGGGTTGGACACCCCGACAATAAAGCGCCGGGTAGCGACTTGATTGGGCCCTCGGCGATCCCCTGCCAGACAGAGATTTACACGCCCAAGGGAATGCAGCCAATGCCCACCCCTAGAGCCATTGAAGGCGCTGAAATCCCCGGCCTTATCCGCGAGTATTGCGAAACCGCAGAGCGCGCCATAGCTGCTGGCTTTGACGGCATTGAGCTGCACTGCACCTCCGGTTATCTGCCAGCGCAGTTTTTATCCACCGGCAGCAACCAGCGCAGCGATAACTATGGCGGCAGTTTAGACAATCGTCTGCGCTTTGTGCTCGAGCTCACCCAGGCACTTTGCGATACAGTGGGAGCTGGCCGAGTGGGTTTGCGCGTGTGCCCCGGCAATCCCTTTAATGACCTGCAGGATGAAGACCCCAGTGAAACCTTTAGCGCACTGTTCCGTGCTCTGTCACCCATGGGTTTGGCCTATCTGCATGTGATCCGTATGGCGTCCACCGGTATCGACAATATTGCCCTCGCCCAGCAGCACTTTAAGGGTGCACTGATCGTCAACGACAGTTACAGTCCTGAAGAGGCCGACCAACTGCTCGCTGATCAGGGTGCTGCAGCTGTATCCTTTGGCCGTGCTTTTATTGCCAACCCGGATTTTGTTGAACGTGTGGCCAAGGGTACGCCACTGAGTCGAATGAACGGCAAAACACTCTATACGCCGGGTCCGGCAGGCTATATTGACTACCCGACAGCTGAGCAGGCGAGTCTTTTACAGGGCGACTAAAAAATAATCAGAAAAAGAGGAATAACTATGGCCATGCCCACGGATATTGGCGTTATCGATTTGATGCTAGCGGTACCAAATGACGATACATCCAATTACTACGACTTTATTAAGCCCCTGCTGATGGATGAGCAGAGTCGCCAAATGTTTAAAATGCCAGCGCAGTACATGTTTAAAGATGTGCCTAAGACGGGGGTGCAGGACGACTATATCGCCTATACCTTGAAAAAGATGGATGAGTTCGGCATTGAAAAAGCCATGCTCGGTGTCGATGAAGGCCAATATTTCACCCAGAATGAAGCGGTGCTAAAGCACCCGGATCGCTTTTTTGCCTGTTATGACTGCAACCCTAACAATGGCATGGAAGAGGTGCGAAAAATCCGTCGGCTAAAAGAGCTGTACAATATCAAAGCAGTCACCGCTTTTCCCTCGGGCCTCTGTCCACAGGTGTCACTGAGCGATAAAAAATGGTACCCGATTTTTGTTGCCTGTATAGATCTAGATATTCCCTTTTGTCCCTGTGTCGGTGTGCCCGGTCCGCGAATTCCCATGGAACCGCAAAAGGTTGAACACCTCGATGAGATCTGTTGGTTCTTCCCCGAGTTGCGTGTGGTGATGCGCCATGGCGGCGAGCCCTGGACAGAGTTGGCGTGGAAGTTAATGCTCAAATACCCCAATCTCTATTATATGACCAGCGCTTTTGCACCCAAGCATTACCCAGCGGATATTGTTAAGTTCGCCAACACTCGGGGTGCAGATAAAATTATGTATGCAGGCTATTTCCCCATGGGTCTGTCTCTGGAGCGAATTTTTGGCGATATGCCAAATGTGCCTTTTAAGGACGAGGTCTGGCCTAAGTTCCTGCGAGAGAATGCAAAGAAGGTGTTTAAGCTATGAGACTATTTTAGCAATCAGTTTTCAGTTAAGCGCTAAAAAATTGCTGCAAGAAAAAACCCCAATGACAGCTCTGCCATTGGGGTTTTTTTAGGGATACATCAAACTGATAGTGTCGACAACACAGGCTGGCCGCTCGCTGCCCTCGACAAAAACACTGACTCTGACAATCATACGAACCCCTCCTTTTAACTCCTCCACAGACAGCACCTCGCCGCTGGCGAAGACCTTGGAGTCGACGGGAACCGTTGCCGGAAAACGAATATTGTCGGCGCCGTAATTGACCCCCATGGAGAAATTCACCACGCGAATTAATTCGGGCATAAACAGATTTGCTAACGACAGTGTTAGGTAGCCATGAGCGATGGTTGTGCCAAAGGGCCCCTCGGCAGCTTTTATTGGGTCCACATGAATCCACTGATGATCGCCAGTGGCGTCGGCAAATTGATCAATACGTGTCTGATCGACAAGGATCGCCTCTGTGGGACCCAGTTGACTGCCAACAAAATCAAACAAGTCTTTGGGGCGGTTGGCGAGAAGTGCGGCCATAAAAGATTCCTTATTTTTTTACGAGTTTATCACCGCTGCTGACATTGCTGGGGCCTGTTTGTGGTGCTTTAGTCCATTCGCATTACGCTAGAGTAACTGGGAAGCCGCTAGAATAGGTCAACAGCCAAAGGGGCACAGAATGGAATTATCAGAGCAGTCAAAAGGTCGTCTTCAGGGTAAGGTCGCTCTAGTCACTGGCGCTGCTCGGGGTGTCGGATTTGCCACCGCACAGCGCTTTTGCCAAGAGGGTGCAACGGTGTTGATGAGCGACATTAATAGCGAGCAGGGTGAGGCCGCCGCGGCGCAAATCGGTGCACGGTTTATATTGCTGGATGTGGCGCAAGAGGCGGATTGGCAGCGCTGTACGGCACTGATCGCTGAGGATTACGGCAGGCTAGATATACTGGTCAACAATGCCGCCATACTGCGCTCCAGCGATATCTTGCAGGAGTCGTTACAGCAGTGGCGACAGGTTATGGCGGTCAATGCCGACAGCGTATTCTTGGCTATTCACTACCTGCTGCCGATTATCAGCGCCAGCGGTGCAGGCTCAATTATCAATATGTCCTCCTCCTCAGCGCTAATGGGTATGCCACACTTTTGTGCCTACACCGCGGCCAAGGCCGCGGTGCGCAATCTGACTATGAGCACCGCGGTTCTGTGCAAACAGCAGGGCAGTGGCGTGCGCTGTAACTCGGTTCATCCCGATGGCATTAATACCAAAATGGCCCGGGAGATTGCCGCCGATATGCCCGCGGATGTGATTGCCGGTTATCAGCGCACTGCGCCATTTATTTGCCAGCCCGAGGATGTTGCCAACACAATATTATTTTTGGCCTCTGATGAGTCGCGACATATCAATGGCGCTGCGATCTGTTTGGACAACACGGCGACCATTCATCCGCCCTATTTATAGAGATTATTATGAAACGATTTGAAGGACGTTGCGCCATTGTCACTGGTGGCGCCGGCAATATAGGCCAGGCGATTACCCGCTATCTGTTGAACGAAGGTGCAAATGTGGTTATCTGTGGCCGTCGTGAACCCAGCGAAGCAGTGGTTGCCGATGGTAGGCAGGCGCTGTTTGTGCAGGCGGATATTCGTCGGGCAGAGCAGTCACAGCGAGTTATTGATGCTGCTCTAGCCGCCTTTGGGCGTCTCGATATACTGGTCAATAATGCCGGCGGCAGTCCACCGGTCGAGTCGGCCACGGCGTCGCCGAGCCTCACCGAAAAACTGGTGCAGCTCAACTTAATCGCTCCGCTGGTCATGTCGCAGCAGGCCTATGCTGCTCTCAGTGCTGGTGATCTGCCGGGCAGTATTATCAATATCTCCAGTGTCAGTGCAGTGCGCTCTTCCCCGGGTACGGCTGCCTATGGGGCTGCCAAGGCTGGACTATTAAACGCCACTCAGTCTCTGGCCATGGAGTGGGGGCCAAAGATTCGGGTTAATGGTCTGGTGGTCGGGTTGGTGTATCACCCTGCAGGAGAAGCCCACTACGGTGGCGCTGAGGGGTTTAAACGGGTCGCGGATATGCTGCCCATGGGGCGCATGGCCGAGCCTGAGGATATTGCCAAGGCGGTGGTCTATCTGTGCTCGGACGATGCATTTTATGTCTCAGGTGCCAGCCTCGAAGTTCATGGTGGCGGTGAAGTGCCGGTATTTTTGCACCTTGCCAAAGAAGCCGGAGAGTAAAGGCTGGCGCTGTTGCTCAGGCCTAGGATAAAAAAATCTTAGGACTGAGGCTGTAACAGCGCACTCACCGCAGTACGAGCATCGCCAATGGCGCCATCGAGATAACCAATTGAGCGGCAGTCACCGATGGTTGTCACCCCATAACCCGCTTTACTGATCAGCTCGCTGACTCGCGTGTCCGCATCAGCCCCCAGTGCAATAATGACCTGGTCAGCCTTGATACAGTGCCACTGTTCTTTGTGTTCATAGTGCACCCCAGCTTGATCAATATGGCTAACACTGGCCTTGGTTAGCATATTGCAGCCGTGCTCGCGCAACAGGTGAATCACCCTTGCGCGACGCACAATACTCAACTCGGGGGAGAGGGTAGAGCTGGGTTCTAAGACTGTGACACGACGGCGTCGCTCGACTAAAAACTCGGCAATTTCAATGCCTACCAAACCGCCACCGACAATCACTATGTCTTTTTGCAGCGGCATCCAAAGATGGCTGAGCACTCGCACCCAGTTAATATTGTTAGTCAGGCCTAGGGCTTGGGAAGTCGCCACCAGTGCGCGCTTAATTGGGTTGAGTTTTTTCAGACCACGGTCATCACCGCCGAGTAACAGGCCGCGCATCTCTTCGCCGTCGAAAACATGCTTGAGATTTTTACCGGGAATCTCCGGTGCTTCGCGTTTGGCCCCCGTGGCAACAATCACATGATCTGGGTTGAGCGCTGCTAGCGCGGCTATATCGACTGGGCTATTGAGTTGCACATCTACTTTTAGTCGCTGCAGTTCGCCGGATAAATAGTCGATTAAACCCCCATTTGGTTCATAGGCGAGGGCGGCAATGCGTGCGGTGCCACCTAATTGCGGCTCTTTTTCAAACAGCGTTACCCGGTGTCCGGCAATGGCCAGCAGTCGCGCCGCTTCCATGCCTCCGGGGCCACCACCGACCACAGCGAAGTGTCGACCTCTGTCAGTGCTGCTGGCAATCAGGTCGCCTTGGTACTCGCGGCCGACATCAGTATTAACTGCGCAGAGCATCGGTTTGTTGATGAAAATTTGGCTGACGCAGATATAACAGTAGATACAGGGTCGAATGCTCTGTGCCATACCGGCAGCGCTTTTGTTGGGCAACTCGGGATCGGCAATCAGTTTGCGGCCGAGACCGAGAAAGTCATATTTATTATTGGCTATATCCTTGGCGGCGCTGTCCAGTTCAATCCGACCAACGGCGATCACCGGGATATCCAATTCACGCTTAACCCGTTCACTGAAGGGTACATAGGCTGAGGGTTGATGAACCAGGGGTGCTTCGGTAAAGGCGATCCCCTTTTGCGTGTCGCTATAGGCGCTGACATCTATAGCGTCGACACCGGCCTCTTGGGCGAGCCTGGCGACTGCAATAAAATCATCTGGGGTAATGCCGTTTTCGACGCGATATTCCTTGGCGTCGAGGCGAATAATAATTGGCAAGTCTGGGCCCACTGCAGCGCGGATAGCGCGCACAATTTCCACCATTAAGCGCGCACGATTTTCCACTGTGCCGCCGTAATTGTCGTCCCGCTGATTGGTTGCCGGTGATAAAAAGCTTGAGATCACATAGCCATGACCACCGTGTATTTCAATGCCGTCAAAGCCCGCAACAATCGCGCGTTGTGCCGCGCTGACAAAATCATTCACCAGGTTGTCAATATCGCTTTGGTCCATCAGGTGATAGCGTGGCCCCTTGCCGTCTGGCCCGCCCATTTTAATAAAGTTACCGAGTTCCTGGCGGGTGAGCAATGGCATCATGTCATTGCGACTTTTCCCCGGTATGGAGGGGACCAATATAGGTCGCCCAGCAATGGTGTCCTCCTGGGATACCTTGCCACTGTGGTTGAGCTGAGCGGCAATTTTGCAGTCGTACTGATGGACCCTGGAGGTGAGTTCCCTCAGACCAGCCAGAAAGCAGTCATCTGAAAATCCCACCATATTGGGCATAGAGCAGCCTGCCGGCCAGCTCACCGAGGTGGTTTCTAAAATCAACAGTCCAGCACCGCCCTTGGCGCGTGCTTCGTAATAGGCGATTAGCTGTTCACTGCAGTGGCCGTCAGTAGTAGCATAATTTGAGCCCATAGCGGCCAAAACAAAGCGGTTTTTTAACTGCATGGTGCCAATGCTTGCAGGGCTGTTTAAAATTCCATGATTCATGCTTGACTCTCTTGTGTCGGCGCAAGCTCAGCGCGCAAACCGACAAATAGCATAGGCAATACAGTGATTGCGGCCAAGCAGCCGGCCCAGAGACCTTTAAAAATAGCGTACTCCATAGGTGTAAATAGGCTGGCTCCGGCAATCCATAGCAGCAGCAGGGTTAGAGGGGCAACAACCAACATGCCGAGCAAGCCAAAATAAATTCCATTTAGCCACAGGGACTGAGGAAAACGGTTGAGTAATTGCAGTGCGGCTGAAGAGCTGCTATCGCAGTGCCAGGGCTGAATTTTGCCTTTGCGCACTTTACGGCGCTGCAGGGGAATCACAATCATCGCTACGATCCAGGGCAAGATAAGCGCCGTGGCCAGTATGTCTCCGGCAAAGCTGTGATCGCCCCACCAGGTTAGGTCGGCCTTGGTTTTAATCAGATACCAGCAGATTACGCCATTGAAAAAGGCGTTTGTTAATCCATTTGTAGTAATTTCACGTCGCAAATAGGGTTGGTAGCTGGAAACGATCATGACACTATAAGCTCTGTTAAATAGAGTCAATATACCGAACTCTGTGGATTTAGATAGAGCACAAAAATTCGTTTTTATTGACAAATTCTCTCGACATAAAAATAGTAAGAGAGGTGAGTCATGATTGATATTAATGTTTCTGCGAGCACCTTTAATCGGCTGATCGACTACATAGAGAACATTGGTTTAGATGTTGATGCTATTGCTGCTGCGGCAGACGTTGATGTCGCCCATTTGTCGCTACTTGACGATAACACGTCCCTCTCGAGCATTAAATATTCTGCACTTTACCGCGAGCTGGTAAAGGTAATGCAAAAAACTAACCCCCATATTCCCTGGGCCGGTGGCCTGGGCACAGAGTCGTTTGAAATGATGTGCTACGCACTCATGGGTTGCACCACATTGGGTGAAGCTCTGGATCGCGCGCAGCGATTTGAAGAGATGATGCGACCCTTGACCGGACGGCAGTTAAGTCTTGACGTTGGCACAGATCAGGCCAGTTTGCACTACAGTTTTGACACTCAAAACGTCTCCGCTCGGTTTGTTCCCCCTTCGTGGAAATTAGCTGGAACCTTCGATACGGTAACCATGGCCTCTGGTCTACTGGTTTGGCATGCATTTTGTGGCTGGCTGACCGGCCATTCGATCCAGGCTATCCGTGTAGAAGTTGCGCGACCTAGTATAGGTTCATCCTATGCTGGCAATATGGAAGATATGCTTGGCTGCCCAATAACCTTTTCCGCCAAGGCGAATCGTATTGTTTTTCCCCGCGATACCCTCGATCTTCGCGTTGTGCAAAATACGGCCTCTCTAGAGCCGTTTCTCGACACCACTGTTTTCCAGCTAAGTATGATCGAGCGTCAGCCGACTTCAGCGGCAGATGCCATAAAACAACTTATCGGCTACGATTTTAAAACCGGCGTGCCTTCTTTCTCTGAAATTGCTCACCGACTACATATGTCGGAGTCGAGTCTGCGCCGACGTCTGCTGAAGGAAAAAATTTCGTACCAGCTAATCAAAGATGAGGTGCGCTGCAAATTGGCGATTGATTGTTTGGGCGATACCAGTCGCAAAATAATTGATATAGCCGACGAGCTGGGCTTTACCGAACCGAGCTCATTTGTGCGCTCTTTTCGGCACTGGACTGGGCATACTCCGAAAGCCTATAGGCAAAATATTTTAAAACTTAAGACCATTGATGCGGCATAGATTGGCTGCGCCTATTTATATCGGGTGACGCGTTTGGTCTATTAAGTTGACAGATTATGTACTGTCGAATCTGCCTGTAGCTCGGTAACTTGGTAGACATAAAATGATGTCAATTAGACAGTCCATGAAAACCTAGGGGGTAATTATGAAAAAAGGTATGCAAACCGCGATCTATAGAACGGCTATTGCGTTAGCCATAGTGGCGGCAAATTCAACTCTTGCAGCTGGCATGCTCGAAGAGATTGTTGTAACCGCAGAAAAGCGCGAGCAAAATCTTCAGGACACACCGATTGCAATCGAAGCACTCACCGAAGCTGCTATCGAAAATCAAGGCATTATCGATATTAAAAGCCTGTTTGATGCCATTTCTGGCGTCCAGGGTTACGAGGCACCTTCATCGCGAGGCAACGTCAGTTTCTATCTGCGTGGCGTTGGTGCGGGCAACCCCAACAGTGTCTCCTCTGACCCGGCTAACGCTATCTATATAGACGGAGTCTATCTGGGTAAAGCAACTGGCAATGGCGTTGACGCCATGGACCTAGAGCGCATTGAGGTATTGAAAGGCCCCCAGGGTACTCTCTACGGGCGCAACTCTATTGGTGGTGCGATTAACTTTATCACTAAGAAACCTGGCGAAGAATTGGGCGCTAAAGTGAAGCTGTCTGCCGGTGATTACGGCTATGAAGCTGCTAATATGCGCTTCGATGTGCCCCTCACCGATAACCTTGGAATGGCTGTTTCCGGTTACACACGCAAGCGTGATGATCTCTATGACAACAGCAACACAGACTTCGATGGTTTTGAAAATCTCGACCGCTCAGGTCACCGTCTGTCACTGCGTTTCACGCCTTCTGAGAACCTCAGCCTAGATTACAGCTACTCTCATGACGAACTCGATGAACACTCGCAGATGATGGATGTGGTGGGTTTCAATCCCCGTGCTCCCGGTGTTTCTGGCGCAGCTGGTTTTCCATCGGCAGTAGCCGTGGACAGTGCTGAGCGCGCACAAACCGTGGCAGGCTTGTCCGGTGCTGTGGCCCAGTATGTGGGCCTTGGCTATGTGCCCGATTTACCCCAGGTGCAAACCTTTTTAGGCTGGGCTGATGACTTTATTGCCTGGACAGATAACGAACTGGCTTTGGTTAACTCAAAGCCAGGTATGGGCTCTTCTGATATGAGCTCACGCTCGACCAACGATGTTGACTCCCATGGATTAACGATCTCGTACAGCGTTGACGATATGGGTGCCTTTGGTGATGTCGAATTCAAATCTATCACTGGAACACGCAAAGCGAATAATATGAATAGTGCGGATTTGGATGGTATCAACAATGCCAATATAGTTACCGACCTGCCACTCTTGACCATTGGTGGTCTGCTGTTTAACCAAGTTGTGCCAGATGATATTGGTATCTACAGCATGGACGCCGCCACCGAGTTCGGTCTCGCCTTGAGATTGATTGATGGAATTGAAGAGCGCGGTTCAGCCCCAGTGTTCAATAACTACTCTGTAACTGATCACAAACAGTTCTCTCAAGAACTGCAAATGGTAGGTAGCACTGATACTTTGGACTATGCGGTTGGCCTCTATTACTACGATGATGAATCATCATTCCGCAATCACCGGATTGCTTCGTTCCCATTGGCTACCTCAGATACCTCGTCTCACGATGTAGCTTCTGAGGCGACATCGGTCTACGGTCAGTTTACTTACCGTGCCAGTGAAGATAGCAAAGTGGCTATCACTGCCGGCTTGCGTTATACCGAAGAAACCAAAGATATCAATTACCTGTGGCGCGGATATAACTCCAACTTTATCAACCAGTTTTATGCAGTACTGTTAAATCCGACTGTTGATAATTCAAGTTACAATCCGAATAACAACTACGTAACCAACGAAGAAGCTGGATCTTTACCTGAGCGTGCGGGTATTTATGGCCGCACGTTCTCACAAGATTTCGATAATCTGTCGGGCCGTGTAACCGTGCAATACGACCTCTCTGATGATGCCAATGTCTACGCAACCTACTCTACAGGTTACCGCAGTGGTGGTTTCAACGGCGACTACTATGACGCCGTCAATGACACAGCGGATGCGTTCAACGAAGAAAAAATCAAGAATATGGAGTTAGGCTACAAGTCGACTTTGTGGGATGGTCGAGCACAGTTAAACGCCGCGATCTATTCCTATGATTACAATGACTTGCAAGTGTCAACGGTACTCACTGAAGGTTCCAAAGTAACCAGTGCTATCGCTAACGCTGGCTCTGCTTCACGGGATGGTGTTGAAATGTCACTGCGCGTAGCAGCGACGGATAATCTGCTGCTGTCTATGGCTTGGACTCACATCAATGGTGATTTCGACGAATACCCATCGGTCTACGGTTCGCCAAATGATGGTGCAGCTGTTCTGGACATGAACGATATTGCTAAACGCGCTATGGTCCCGGACGATTCGTTTAATCTGGGTTTGGATTGGAATATTATGCAGAGCGGTTCAAGTGAACTGGCCCTGACTGTCACTGCAGCCTATCAAGGTAAGACAGTGCCGATTCCTGCCTCAACGGCGGTTTATGATATTGACTCAAACCAGTTACCGGATACCCCAGTGGCTTACGATCAGGTGCAAAATGACGAAAGAACTATTGTTAATGCGCGCCTGAGCTGGACCAAGGAACTCAAGGACAGCAGTGTGGTTGTCGCACTTTGGGGTAAAAACCTGCTTGACGAAGACTATCGCAACTTTGGCTTTAACTACGGCGATGCGTTAGGTCTTAACCTTCACCAGTACGGTGAGCCCGCTACATTTGGTCTCGACTTTACCTGGGAAATGTAACCGCTAAGGTAACTTCGGTTACCTTATTGCAAGACAAAAAAAACCGGCTCTCTGAGCCGGTTTTTTTTTGCTTTAAAATTAAATACTCTTGGGTCTAAACATGGCGTCGTGGCCACCGTCGATATAGAGCATCGAGCCGGCAACAAAGCTCGCTTTATCACTGAGTAAAAATTCTACAGCGTCGGCCATATCTTCTGGGTATCCGGGGCGCTGCATGGGAATCGATGCGACAAACTGTCGGATCGCGTCACCATACTGAGGATCGTCAGCAACCGCTTTGGTCATGGCTGTTTCGGTATAGCCTGGCGCAATTGCATTGAGGCGAATTCCCTGACCGGCAAATTCCGGCGCATGTTTGCGCATCCACTTGGCCACTGCCTGCTTGCTACCGCTGTAACAGTCATGCCCGCTAACCTCTGGCAGCATAGTGTCGATGTTCTGCCACTGGTCTTCGAGTAACAGCTCAACCAGCTCAGGCTTTTGGCACAGCGGCGCTGAATTAGACGACACCATCACCACACTGCTGCCCGGAGCCAGACGCTGGCGCAGGCCATTAATAATCTCAATGCTGCCGGTATAGTTAATGCTGAGGATCTTTTTCAAATCGGGAAAATGCGAAGCGACACCGGCGCAGGTAATAATGCCCTCAATGCTTTCTGGAAGTATCTCTAGCAGGGCCGTAATCGCCGCTTGACGCTGACTCACCTCAGACAGATCGACCTCAATATCCGCATCGCGTAAATCCAGTACCACTAGTCGATGGCCGGCCGCTTTTAGGCGCGCTTTGATGGCCGCGCCAATACCGGTGGCGCCTCCGGTCAATACATAAGTCGCCATAATATCTATTCCTCTCCGCTGTCGATTACAGCCTGTATGGCACTGCCGGGAAGGGCCTGCATGCCGCCGTCGATCTCGAGAATTTTGCCGCTAACAAAACTGCTGGCCGAGGAGGCAAGATAGAGCGCACCAAGGGCAATATCTTCTGGTTGGCCGAGTCGCTTCAGGGGAATCCAGCGGGTAGTGTTTTTCAGTCTGGTTTCATCTTGCGTAATAAACCCTGTGCTGGGTGTTTCTATGGCGCCGGGGGACACTGCATTGACCCGAATATGCGGTGACAACTCATAGGACATGACCCTGGTCATCTGATTCATACCAGCCTTGGCGGCAGCATAGGCGGAAAAGTTTTTGTCCACCATCCAGCTGAGCGCCGAGGAGACATTGACGATGGTTGGGCTGTCGGCGGCACGTAACAGGCCGAGAGAGAGGTGGGTGAGGGTATAGGCCGAAGTGAGATTGATTCGCACTGTGTGTTCAAAGCGACCCATGTCGACTTTCTCTATACTGCCCCAGCCCTTGCCTGGTGCACCGGCGTTATTGACCAGAATGTCGAGGCTATCGCTGTGCTCTGTAACTTTGGCGACCAGGGCTTTAAGTTGGTCTTCCTTGGTTACGTCGCAGACTATAGCTTCGGCCTTGACGCCAAACCCGCGGCAGGCTTCTGCAACCTGCTCAATATCGTCTATGCTGCGCGCCACGCAAAATACACTGGCGCCCATCTCGGCAAAACTTTTTGCGATGCTGGCGCCAATACCTTTGCCAGCTCCGGTGACGATCGCGGTTTTTCCATCCAGTCTAAATGCATCGAGTAACATTTTTTTCTCCTTTAGCGGTGTTATTGTTTTGCTTGGAAATAACTGACACCACCAATAATGGTTTCAATAATTTTTAGATCTTTTAATTTTTCCGGGTGCAGCAGGGGGTTGTCTTCTAACAGGGTGAAGTCGGCGTACTTACCGACACTGATAGAGCCGATCTCATGGTCTAGATGGACTTGCCAGGCAGCGTCAATGGTAATGGCTTTGAGTGCGCTGGCGACGCCAACACGCTCATCCTCACCCAGTGTGGCGCCGCTGGCGGTCTGACGATTAACACTGGACCATGCCGACAGTAGAGGTTGCATAGGGACAATAGGGGTATCCAGATGAGTACTGAAGCGCAGGCCTATTTTTTCGGCACTGCGCAGTGGGCTGATATGACTCGCTCGCTCTGAGCCAATTAGCACATCGCGGTGCTGGTCACCCCAATAGTAGGTGTGGGCGACAAAAAAACTTGGGGTAACATCCAGCTGCTGCATCCGTTGTAGCTGATCTGGGCGAGCCATTTGCGCATGGATTAAAATTGTTCGCTCCACTGGCTGGCCCAGAGTAGTTTGCACATAGTCGATGGCGTCGAGAATGTCGTCAATCGAGGCATCGCCATTACCGTGTATAACCGCCTGAAAACCGGCTTGCGCAATATTGAAGACTTTGCTTTTGAGTTCATCTAGGGGAATGCGTGGATAGCCTCGGTAGAGGTCATCACCCTTATGAGGGCTGTGATAGGGGTGGGTTAAATAACCGGTAAAGCCCTGAATGGAACCGTCGGCAATCAACTTTATGGCGCCAATATGGCGCTGGTTAGTGGCCAGGTCTGCGGCCTTGACCTTGCCCTCAATAAGCTCGAGGCCAAGGCTGTCGTAGTCGGGAAAAATAACCAAACGCTGGGGAATTTTGTTGAGCCCCATAGCGAGCGTTAATCCCTGAACATATTGCCCGGAGGCATTGCTCGCCTGGGCGGTGGTAACGCCGTGGCTGAGATATTCCTCGCGGGCAAAATCGACCATGGCGATAAACTGCGTCAAACTCAGGTCGAGGGCCGGCTTTTGAAAGGCCAGTGCGGCATTCTCTTCCACCAGACCGTTGGCTGTGCCGTCGCTGTTGCGATGAATATGACCGCCGGCGGGGTCCTCTTCGAGCTGATCAAAACCGACTAATCTAAATGCCGCACTATTAGCCACGCCCATATGGCCAGAGACATGCATTAAAAATACCGGGTGGTTGGGGGCAATGGCGTCTAACTCTTGCAGGCTCGGGTGACGTTTTTCGTTGAGCATTAACTGGTCGTAGCCATAGCCACCGACCCATTCGCCCTCTGCTGTGTTCTGGACCTGGGTGGCAACGCGCTCAAGTAGCTGGGCTATGCTCTTCACTTGGCCCACCGGCGGACTGCGCAGATCAGCTAAAAACAGTGCCATGCCGGAGGCGGGAAAATGACTGTGGGCATCCACCAATCCCGGCAGCATAGTGGCGCCGTCGAGATCGTGCATTATGGTTTGCGCATCAATCAAGGCATCTATGTCTACACGACTGCCCAGGGCAATTATGCGATCGTCGCGAACAAATACCGCCTCAACGCTGGGTTGCTTATCATCCATGGTTAAAATAGTGCCATTAAACCAGGCTTGGCTCGCGGCCGGCTTTTCCGGTTGCATGGCCCAGTAGGATAGAGCGACTACAGTGATAAGCAGCCCCAGTAAAATCTTTAAAAACCGTTTCATTGTGATTTCCTTGCTCTCAGCATCAGCGCCACCTGTGACACCATTTTTGTCAGTTGGCTACCTAGGTCCTTGGGGGAGTGGGTGAGTGCATTCATCAGCGAATAAAGGTAACTGCCGACAACAATTTGCACCTGCAGGTCAATATCCACCTCGGTGTCTACATCACCCTGTTCTCGACCTTTGGTCAACAACTCAGCTATGGCATTGTTCAATTTAGTCAGACGATTTGATGCCTCATCTGGTTTTGCCAGACCACCTAGGCCTTCGACAATAATCACCCGCATCAGCGGGATATGGGACTCCATATAGTCGGCAGTATTGGTCATTAAATTACACAGTCGCTGCTCGGTGCTTTTGGGCTCTTTTAGCTCTTCAGCAATGGAGGCAATAAATTCATTGTCCATGCGCTCGACCATGCTTTGCAGCACTGCATGTTTGGTTGAGAAGTAATTGAAGAATGTCGGTTTAGATATCTCTGCCCCTTCAGCGATGGCGTCGACCGTTGTTGTCTGATAGCCATGAGCGATAAATAGCTCGCCCGCACAATCGACAATCCGCGAGTGTGTCATGCGCTTTTTGCGTTCGCGCAGGGTCAGATTTTTCAGGGATTTAGTAGACAACATGGTTTCACCTCGAGAAATTTACTGGCAAAAGTATATACCATGGTTAAAAAATAAAGTAGAGTAAGATTTTTAATGAAGAGAAATTTGACAATGCTGTTAAGTGATAAAGTCGGCCTAGTTACCGGTGGTGGTATGGGTATTGGCAGGGCCATTTGCCTGGCCTTTGCCAGAGAGGGGGCCAAGGTTGTGGTGGCGGATTTCAATCCAGAAAGTGGCGCTGAAACGGTTCAGTTAATCCGTGACAGTGGCGGCGAAGGCCTATTTGTACAGGCGGATGTCACTGATGAAGCCCAGGTCAAGGCTATGGTTGCCACCGCAGTTGATCACTATGGTCGGCTGGATATTGCCTGTAACAGCGCTGCGGTGAGCCGCGGCTCTGGACCCATTCATCTATTTGAAAAAACCGTTTTCGATGACACGCTGAATATGTGCTTAAGCAATACCTGGCTGTGCCAAAAGTATGAGCTGAGTGCCATGCTCGAGCAGGGGGCGGGCAGTATTGTCAATATATCGTCAAATGCCTCGCTGCGTGGTCAGGTCTATAACACCGCCTATGCCGCGGCTAAAGCGGGGGTCAATACATTGACTCAGAGCTCAGCTGCCGAGTATGGCAGCAAAGGTATTCGAATTAATGCTGTGTCCCCCGGTGTGGTGCGTACGCCCGGTGTGGAAAAATATTTTGCCGAACAGCCGAAAATTGCCGAGGGCTTAAAGCGCGCCGCGGTGATGAACCGTCTTGGCGAGCCAGAGGAAATTGCTGAAGCAGTGGTGTTTTTATCTTCAGACCGCGCGTCATTTATTACTGGCCAAATTTTATCTGTTGATGGCGGTGCTGCCGTCCGCTAAATGCTGTTGAAGAGAGATATCCTATGATTATTGCAACTGATAGAAAGTCACATGCTGTAAACCTGCCTATACCAACCGGCTGGTTTCAGGTGCTGTACTCCCATGAACTGGCGGTCGGCCAAGCTAAACCCCTAGAGTATTTTGACCAAGAGATGGTCGCCTTTCGCACCGAGTCTGGTCAGGCAAAGGTGGTTGATGCTTATTGCCCCCATATGGGCGCCCACCTTGGCTATGGCATTCGCGATCAAGCGGGCCATGGCTCGGCAGTGGTGGGCGAGAGTATTGTCTGCCCCTTTCACGGTTGGGCCTACGATGGCGATGGCAAATGTACTTCTATCCCCTACGCCAAAAACATGCCGCCAAAAGTCGCCCGCGGTGAACAGGTA
>Ga0257120_1000057_pt1 | contig 92652 bp, 88 predicted proteins | sample SI106_10metaG_FD_190153 | JGI IMG/M metagenome (GOLD analysis project Ga0257120, IMG submission 190153) | Marine microbial communities from Saanich Inlet, British Columbia, Canada - SI106_10 | ecosystem: Environmental > Aquatic > Marine > Inlet | place: Canada: British Columbia | collected...
AAATGTTAAATTTTTTAAAACCCTAAAATAACATCACTTTATGAAATTTTTGAAACAAAATTGTTCTTACATTGATATTTCTCATTAGACTCTTTACAGAAAGCATATCCCTCTTTATCAAAATTCAAACGGTGTCCATATTCACTAACCCAACCTATTTGTTTGGAAGGATTTCCAACCACAAGTGCATAGGGTTTGATTGTTTTAGTCACCACGGCACCAGCACCTACCAAAGCATATTCGCCAATGGTATTTCCACAAAGGATGGTTGCATTCGCACCAATACTAGCTCCTTTTTTTACGAGTGTTTGCAGGTATTCACTTTTTCTATTGAGGGCACTCCTAGGATTGATCAAATTGGTAAAAACCATAGAAGGCCCTAAAAAAACATCGTCTTCGCACCGAACACCCGTATAAATAGAAACATTGTTTTGGACTTTGACATTTGTACCCAAAACAACCTGTGGAGACACTACAACATTCTGCCCAATATTGCATCCTTCTCCAATAATACAATTGGACATGATATGACTAAAATGCCAAATTTTTGTATCCTTTCCAATAGTGCAATCTGCATCAATTACAGCCGTTTCGTGTGCGAAATATGTTTTCAATATAAATTATTTTTTTTTGTTGTTATTTCTTGGCGACAAATTTCTTTAGAAGAAGAGGTTCCAATCCGATCTACACCCAAAGCAATCATTTTTTTGGCCATCTGATAATCCCGAACACCACCCGCTGCTTTTACTTGCAATGGTTTTGCATTGGCAACAATCAATTGTATGTTTTCTAAGGTAGCACCATTGGGCACATTATTTTCTGTAAGATAAAACCCAGTTGATGTTTTGACAAAAACACGCTGCGTAGCAGTATCCTTAAAATGAGTCAAAACTAGTTCTTTTATCCGTCGTGAAATTACAACTATTTCTTCATTTGTTAAAGCAGCGGTTTCAATGATCCATTTTATAACTCTATCATTCTGTAGCGATAATTTGGTGCATTCTAGAATTTCATGGTCGATTAAAGAAAAATTTCCTTGTGTTAATGCTTTAGAATTCAAAACAAAATCGAGTTCATCTACTCCTAAATCAATCGCTTTTTGAGCTTCTATCAACTTTTCTGTAACCGTTGCAGTTCCTTCATGAAAACCAATAACGGTTCCTATTAAAGTCTTCGAATTTGCCTTTTTTAGAAGCGTTCTTACCACAGGGATATAATGAGCGCGTATCATTATTAATTTATACTCGTACTGAATTGCCTCTTTGGTAAGCGCCAATACATTTTGCAAACTCTCTTCTTCTGAAATTCCTGCCTGAGTTGCAGTCTTTAAATAGGTTGCGTCTAAAAATTGATGAATTTCCATGGCACAAAAGTACACAATAAAGAAATCCTTTTTTATTCTACCTGAAAAGAAATCGGAAGGGTGTATTTTACCTTTACGGGTTTTTTTCGCTGTTTTCCTGGAGTAAATTGGGGTAACTTACGGATAATTCGATCTAATTCTTTTTCTAATTTGGGATGGGGAGCTTTGATTATAATATCAATCACAGCACCCGTCTTATCGATGATAAATTGAGAATACATTTTATGCTTTCCAGAATGCAGTCCTAATTCTTGGGCCAAATTTGCATCAAAATTTCTAACAACAAATCGAGTCATTTTTTTGTCAAAACATTTTTTGTTTTCTTCTTTTGACAAACCCTCACAGCCTTTGTAAACAGGAGCATCTTCTATCAATAGAACGGTACGGTTTCTATTTCCGAGTTTTTAGGCTCCTCTAAAAAGAGGACTGCGTCTATATCTAAAACCTCTGGATTGTCATCAAAAGTTTCAGGAAGGAGTGTTTCTATGATATGATCATCTCCAATCTTAAAATCATTTAAATCTAAAGCTCTAGGAGAGGTTTCTTTTCTTTTAGGAATTTCTTTTGGGGCTTTTTGAACGTATCTATTTTGAGGCTCATCTGGAAAGTACAGGACTGTGGTATCATTTGAGCTAAGGCTTTGAACCAGCAACTGCTGTTCAGTTTGATGCTCTAAAAGAGCATAAACAATATAGAGTACTAAAACTAATCCCAACTGGAAAAATACCTTTGAAAATTTTTCTAATTGTTTTGCGGGTGCTTTTTTTACTTTTTTCATCATTACACTATTTTAAGGTTATACCGCTATAAACCCAAAGAACATGCCACAAAAAAAAGCGCAACCAAATGGTTACGCTTTTCATGTATATATTTCTTAAATTTATTCTACGATCAACGTAAATGGGATGCTGTATTTTACACCTACTGCTTTTCCTCGCTGTCTTCCTGGTGTCATTTTTGGTAACATTTTCATCACCTTTACAACCTCACTTTTAATCTTTGGGTGGGGTGCTCTTGCCTGGATATTTACCACGTTTCCATTTTTATCAATTTTGAACCCAATAAATACTTTTTTACGCCCTGGATTTAAACCTAATTCGTTTGGTAAGTCTGCATCAAATTTTCTAGAAAAATGTTTCTGAACCATTTTACTAAAACACGATTTCAATTCAACTTTATCTCCTTTACATCCTGGGAAAACTGGAACGTCTTCGATAATCATAAAACTAACGTCTTCTACAACCTCTTCTGCTTCTTCCACTTCTACGATTTCTTCAACAACTATTTCTTCAGTTTCATCTGTTTCGGTACTTTCGATGACTGTTTCTTCTACTTCTTTTTCATCTTCTACAATTTCGATTTTTTCTGGAGCTGGTGGTGGTGGAGTTTTTGGCTTCACCTCTTCAATACGCTCTGTAATCACTGTTTGTTCTTCCAAATCCGCATTCATATTCACCACACCTAAATCTCCGATATTTCTATCATAGGTTTTCTTCTCTATGGCAGCATAAGTTATAAATAGTGCCAATACTAGACCTATTTGCATAAAGATTTTGCTGTAATTTTCTAAATTAGATTTTGGATTTTTTTTAGTTTCCATCGTAAAAGGTTTTTAATAGTTGGCTAATTTAATTAAATTATTGATTTATCTGCAAGTCTTCTGTTTATTTTACTGTTTTTTTTCAAAAAATTGAGTAAAAAATAAGAATGCAAGCAGGGCTCCTGCTGTATTTGCAAGAATATCTATAAAATCGCCAGTTCTATAGGTTGTTAATTTGGTTTGTAGCACTTCAATAAATATGCCATAAATAATACAGGCAAGTAAAATGTAGTATTTGTATTGTCTTTTTTTGAAAGTCAGCAACCAGCTCAGGGTTAAAACCAAATAGGCAATTGCATGAAATAGTTTGTCAATATTAGAAATATGAACCACTGGAAAACCTTTGGTCCTCATAAGACTTAAAAAGGCAATCCCAAGTGTACTCGCTATTGCAAGCCAAATACCGTTATCCCGCAATAAGTTCTTTATAGGCTTCTGCATCTAATAAGGCATCTATTTGAGATTCGTCTGCTAGAGCAATTTTAATCATCCATCCTTTTCCATACGGATCTGTGTTGACCAATTCTGGATCATTCTCTAGTGCTTCATTAAACTCTGAAACTTCTCCTGTTAAAGGCATGAACAAATCGGATACGGTTTTTACAGCTTCTACAGAACCAAAAACCTCTCCTTCCTCTACAGTATCGTCTAGTGTATCAACGTCTACATAAACAATGTCTCCTAATTCTCCTTGAGCAAAATCGGTAATCCCTACAGTGGCAATATTGCCTTCAATTTGAACCCACTCGTGATCTTTTGTGTATTTTAAATTTGATGGAATATTCATTCTAAAAATGTGTGTTTAATTGTTTTTAATTTCCTCCTAAGTTGTAAATAATATTGAATCCACCGTTAATCGCTTGTCTTGGGAATGTGGTAGAAATCGCATATTTTGACGTTTGATGATTGTAATAAAACGACGCGGTTAAATTACTATTTAATCTATAATCTGCAGTAAATTTTAATGAAAATAATCGTTGTCCACCACTAATTTGGTTGTTGTCAATATCTACCGATCGAATTTGAGTTAAATTATCTCTCAATGAGATGTCTCCTCTCAAAATAATATCTCCTTTTAGGGTTTCTTTTTTTCCTGTAAATCGGGTGCTAAACTTTACATCTTTAAAGACATATCCCATTCCAACAATGTATTCTGCTCCTCTAATATCGGTCAAAGTACTGTTGTTGAAATTCATGGTTAAGGTACGGTCTCTTTTGACTTCACCTCGAAAAGAAAATGAATTTTTCATTTTCATATCTATTTTAAGCAATGGCGAAAATTCATCTACCAGTGTCACTGCAGAAACTAATAATTCGGGTTCGTAATTATTTGCAGCATTCAAATTTGGGTTGAGCGCATCTCCATTATACTGAAGATTGTTGGTAAAACTAGAAACGGTATAGGAAGATCGATATCCATGGGAAACTACAAATGTGCTAAAGTTTTTCTGAAACCATTTTTTCTTCATAAAACCGTTGTACCTCAAGGTCCAGTTTGGAATTGGAAGAGTTCGAAACAAGCCCGTATTCACTTTCTCTGGATTGCTTCCTGAATAGGCCGCCATAAAAGCAGGCAATAGTACCTGTTGGCTGTTTTCTCCAAAACCACTTACAGGCAACCCCCTTTCTGTAGCCAATCTATCAGCAACAATTCCTCTATAATCTTTCATTTTCTGAAATAAAGCATCGCCGTTGGAGAAAGAAGTTCCAATCATTGCATAACTGGTACTAAAATTTCCCGTTTCAAAAGCAGCAGCTCTGTAATCAAGAATTCCAAAAGGATTGCTTGGATTGTTGGTGTCTACAATTACGTCTAATTGTTGTTGTAAATCTCTTGTTTGGATTTTATTCCCAACAACATCAATATTTAAATCTTTAAATGGTTTTAAGGTAAAGGAATAATCTAATTTGTTATAATGAGTTTTACGATAGGTCTTATTAAAATATGCTTGGTCGGGATCCGTAAAATCAGGATCTCTTGGATTGATCAACCATCCATTGATCAAGGCTTTATTTCGAATATCTACTTGGCTACCAAAAGCAAATGACGTAGGAGCTCCTCCTAAAAAACCAACAGTTTCGTCATACCCTGGTAATAATTGTCCGTTGTTTTCAGAATAACTAACTCTACCATTTTTTACAGAAGTGACCACATCATACACCCCTTTTAAAATTTGTTTTCCCAAAGGTAATTTCTTGTTATTTGAAACTCTTCTTGGTACTCCTTGAATATTTGCCCCACTTCTCGCATTTCGCTTTCGCTGCGATTTTTTAAGTAACAGCTTTTCAAATCCAAGTTTTTTGTAAAATTTATCAAAATTAAACGTTGAATTTAAATTGTGTGTATTGGCATTCTGAATAACATTTCCTATTTTTTCATTGATCGTATTATCTTGAGAAGTAACTTGCCAATCAAAATCTGCGGTGTAGGCATAGTCTGCTTTTACAAAGTCTAAAAAAGGAATTTTGTCTATCGGTAATTTATAGGTTCCATTTAATTTTTGATGATATTTATTAGGTCTACCTGTATTGAAAAAGTTATCGAAAATTTTCAAATCTTCTCCTGAGCCAAATGCATCATAGATATGACTGTTGGTGGCATTGAAGTTGAGTCGGATCGATTTTGTCAAATCGAATCCAATGGCATAGTCCCAGTCGAACAAAAATCTGCGTTGTGTTAACTCGGGTTGCGCAGACAGTCCCTCTACCAAATTCCGAGATTGTTGCGCACTGTATTGTCGGTTAATTCTAGAATTTACAGCCAGTGAATTGGGCACTAGATTGAAGTTAAAATCTTTTAGCAACTGCCAATATTTTCCTGTTAAAGAATCTAAATTTTTAAAAGGAGTAATCCCTTTGGATTGAAAGTTGAAATTATAGGCCGCAGAGGCAGTCACATTTTCATTAAGATATTTCTCAATATTATAGTCTTTATGAAACTCTTTATTATGAGCATAGGATACAGAAATATTTTCTACATCGTATAGTTGTGGTTTTTTTTCAGAACCAGGGTTCCGATTCTTTTTTACATTATTAAAACTTATACTGGTTCTTTTGGTGTAGTCTCTAGAAAACTCGCTATTTGGGTTTTGCTTAATGGCATTTACCAAAGCAACATCTTGATATTGTGGGTCGAATTTTGGATCGATAAATTGCTCACCAATACTATAGCTCATCGGTAATTGAAGTCCCCAATTTTTGGGTGTTAAAACACTTCCCAACTGAACCGTCGTTGCAAAATTATACTCTTTGGTTTCGTCTAAGCTTCGTTGATTTACGCGATCTTCTACATTCCCAAAACCTAAGGTTTGTATACTTCCCGACAAAGAAACATTGGCAACATCTGCAAAATTAGCATCTGCATTTACAACTGCAGCCCATCCTCCTTTGTCATCAAATCCAGCAGAACGCAATTCGTTGAACCAAATTTCTCCACTTTTGGGCTGGGTAGTATTGTTTTTCAACCCAAGAACAATGGTTCTTACTTGTGCCAAAGTTGGGTTCCCTTTTACACTTACTTTGATGTCTTGACTAGTAGCAGTGTACAATTCATTAATGGACGCATTTGACACATCTCTCTCCAACTTGATCTTCCCTAGACTCTCTAGCGCAACATCTAAATTGTTTTCTTCAGGCCAGATATCCAAAGCAGAAGTGGCTTTATCTGCTGTTACTTTTAACGGAATTTCTATTTCATAAAAATTATCGTTCAAATCGGTTCCCAATCGAATGATGGCCGCCATATCTCCATCAGAAAGTGTACTACCTAGCTTTAGTTCCTCCAAATGCATAAACATTTTGAGTTGTTTGAATCTTCTCAAATCGACACTAATATTTTTATAAATGGCTCTTGTTGTGTTGGGTTGTAGGTTCGAAACTTTTAAAGTTACCGATTGTTCATTTTGTTGTTGTACTGAGGTACTTCCTTGCAAACGTTCTCTTAGAATTCCAGGAGGTAAAACATAACGTCCTTCGTTTTGTTCAATATTCACCACTCCAACTTCAAAATCGTTCAATTCATTTTGAGTCAAAGCTCGATCCGGATTGATGTTTGGGTCTAAGGTTCTAACATAACGCCTCCAATCACCACGAACTAAATCCAGCTCTCCAAAACGCAAAACAACAGGCATTTTAAATCCAGAAACAAACATTCTCATAAACCGAATACTGTTAAAATCTGAAATTCCATTGATCGGAGTCCCACTTCGAATAGGAACCCTAAATTGGTACCACTTTGTGGTTTGTGTATTTCCGTTTTCTAGAGTAACACTGGTCGATTTTTCATCAACAATAAAATTAGTTCCTTTGACCAAATCGGCTTTGTTCATAGAAATTTTATATTGAAAATAACTTTCTATGGTATTCATCGTTTGATCTCTGTTGATGTCTTCAACATCTGGATAGGAAGTAGATGCCGTTGGAAATGCTTCTTGAGATTGATTGATTGTAGGAGAGTTTCCTTGAGTATTGTTAAAGTTCTTATACCTTTTAATCACCGAAGCTCCTTCTGTATCAAGAGACCCACCTCTAAAAAACTGGAAGTTGTCGGAGGCAGGATCTCCTCTAAACATTGAAGTGATTTGAGCACTTGTAATGTTAAAATCTGATGTTGCCTTTGAAATTTCTTCTTTATCACTCAGCCCATCAAAACCGAGATCCTGATTGGCTCTTGCGGCATCTTCTTCACTAAAAGCATAGATAATGGATGGGTTGGTAGGAACTTTTCCCCAAAGAGTAGGCGTTGTATTTTGTGTACCGCCTATTTCTGGCAAGCCATTTTCATACATTTTTCGATTGTCCTTGTTGATGTCTTCTGAGATATTTCCAAGGTTTAAATATAAGTCTCCAACTTGATTGGCGGCATCTTCCCAGTTCAGTCCTTCAGGCAAGCCTTCTTCAGTGGTAATCGAATAATTTTCATAAGGATCCATCAACCAAAACTGAATATATTCTACATTGGCTTGCTCAAAATTATTTGTCGTTAATGGGCGTGTAATTCCGGCCCAACGAGTTTCTGGATCTTTAAAGGTTCCATCAGGATTTACATTGATCCCAGTGTCAAAATTATACGATCCTCTTTCTTGTGGAAAGTAGGCCAAATCGAGCGTACGGATCAAACTATTCTGTGTGATATCCAATTGTTGATTTGGAAATAATTCTCTAAAATTAATCTGTCTAGTTTCTGCTCTAGACAAATCATCGGCACTGATTCCTGGTGGGGTAGCTCCCAAACCATAGAAAACCTGATCGATTGTGTACCAAGCTAATTTTGCTCTTTTATAATTGTACTCTATGGTATTGCTATCTCCGTTAAAAATATCATTGGCAGTGTTTTTTGGAGTACTCGCCAAATACCATTGCAAAGGAGATAATAATGAAATGGGCACTTGAGAAGCTTCAAAATCGTCGATATAAGAGGTAGCAGCACCGGCTACGTCTATCCCACCTGGAGTTCCTGGTAGCAAATAAGCCATATCGGCTCTGACTGACAAATTAGAGGGGACGTCGTTATCGATAAAAGGAAGTTTGTTGGCTAGCTTTGTAAAAAATGGCACCTCGGTAGCATAATCTACATTCAATCCCAACATGGTGTTGTTTATGGGTTCTGACCCAAAATTTACTTTGGGAGTCAGAGGCCTTTCTTCAACATTTAAAATGGTAGCTCCCAAAACAAAATCATCCGAAAAACGATGCTCTACATCGACTCCCATAAAGGTTTTTCTTTGCTGATTGAAGACGGCATTATTTTCTGTAGAAACACTAATCGGCACCCCAGAGGCTTGTAGTCCTGGATCGATGATTTGTACTTTTCCTGCTAAATAATCGACTACATAATCAACTCCTTCTACCAACTGTCTTCCGCCAGCAGTTACTTTTACAGAACCTCGAGGAACATTAAAAGCGCCTATCGGAATTCCACCAGAATTCTCAGATTTAAAATATCCTTTAAGGAAAAATTTGTCTTTATTTTGATAATTGTTTTTGATATTGATCTTCGTATCTAAATACAATTCGTTAAAAACGAAATTGTCTTTATCAATCTGATTTGTCAATTGATCGTCTAAATTTGATCCAAAAGGTTCTGGTTCTGGAAAAAAGATCATACCGTCTTGTGAATTTACAGTAATGCCTTCTACATAATCAAAATACCCATCGGCATCTCGAAACTGACTTTGATCCAATTGGTCCAATCGCAAGACTTGCAACAGGGGCTTACCAGATATCTCTGGTGTTTGCGCATTTTGAAGCGTATTTGAAGGAATTCCCGTGGCATCATCTCGATACTGAATTTCGAAACGGAACCCTTCTTGTGATAGTGGATATGCACCTAAAGCGTAGACATTTTTCATCATCAATCTCCAAGTAGGGAACTGCTCAAAACCTCCAAACCCGTCGTCTCTTTTAGTTGTCAACACTTCACTTCTCAACAACTTTACGGCTAAATTATTGGGAGCCTGAATTCCATCGTTTGAAAATTCACCAACCTTGAATGAATTTTGATTGATTGGAGACCCATCAGATTTTCGAACATTTCCTGCAACTGTATACTCATAAGCAACGGCCAATACTTCACCGTCATTGAGTCTTCTGTTCAATGATATAAATCCTAATTGTGGATTTAAGGTGTACTCGTTTTCTTGTAATTTTCTCGCATTTTGAAGCAAGGAATAATCTCTTCCTTCTTCCATATTGTAAGGAGCAACAGATAAAACTGTATTGAGGGTTCCTACATCTCTAATGGCGCTTCCTTGAGTTAATAAAGCAGAAATATTATTTGTATTGTTGGAAGGAATACTTTGTATAGACGCAAAAGGTCGGTCTGCATTGGGAGTAATATTGAGCGGATTCCTATTTGCCAAATTCGCGGCACCAACTTCACCCAGATCGGCAAAAGCAACAATACTTCTAAAATCATCGGTACTCGCATTCCGATTGGTAATCCAAACTTCTATTCGGGTAATATTGATTTGACTACTGATCAATGGATATTGCGCCAAAGATTTTGCGTAATTGTCTACAAAATATTGGGACAAGAAAAAGTGCCTATCGGTATCATAATCTGTAGCTCTTAACTCGAAAGGCTGAATAGAAGCGCCCCCTTCAGAAGTGACCGTTCTACTTTCTGAATTTTGCTGTGAAAAAACAGCGGTAATATTGGTGTGACCAAATTTTAAATCTGTTTTAACACCAAATAAACTTTGAGCTCCATTGATTAAAGAGTTTTTTATAGGCATCGAGATATTTCCCGCTTCAATTCCTTGAATGATTCCGTCTTCAGAAAAATGGGTCAAATCGTCTCTATATCCATCAATTTTGTTTGTCAATTGGTCTTTATATCCATCTACCTTATCTCCAAGATCACCTATTTTACTGTTGACTCCTTTCAATACATCTGGAGTTTTTAAGGGTAAGAATTCAATTTTTACTAAATTTTGGAAATCGAAAGAAGCCTGGGTATCATAGTTGGCAGTAAATTGGAGTCGGGTTCCTACTTTAGCCTGAATACTAGCGTTGATTTGTTGGTCAAAATCAAAAGTAAAATTGCTTCTATTTTCTTCTGAAATTTGTGGATTTTCAGTATTTTGATAGGTAAAGCCTAATTTTAAATTCAAATTTCCTGTAGGAATTACCTCAACGGCATTGCTTCCAAAAACAGTTTCAAAAAATTTAGAATTTACATAATAAGTGGGCAATAAATTTTTTTGTGCCGCTACCGCACCTTTCTTTTTACCGCTTGTTGCACTTACTTTTTCTTTAAAATAAAGCAACATATCTCTTTTTAATCGATATTTCCCATATTGCTCTGAGGTTAAATAAATCGGTGTTCTGGTGGCATAGTCTCCAATTTTCTCAACAATTACGTATTTGTTAAGCACCTTATCAAAAATAATTTCTTTTTGCGCTAAATAATCTAAAAATAAACCGCCTGTTTGGTCGTTTTTGAAGTTGTATCTTAATTCTAGGGAGTCTTTTTTAACCGCTGTAGAATCGTTTTGGGAACTTGTTTGTGAAAACGAAGAAATGCTTGCCATAAAAGCAAACATTACAAACAAAAATATATTCTTCATATACGTATTCAAGGATCTATAAATTCTTTAATGCCAATTTTATCAATTGCTCTACAGAAGCTTCTGGATGAGTTTTTAAAATAGATGAAATCACTTTTTCGGATTGTTTCCGCGCAAAACCTAAAACCTCTAAAGCAGATAACGCTTCTTCTTTGTTTGTATTGTTTGTATGAACAGAAACTTCGTCCAAATCAAACGTTTTTAAGATTTTATCTTTCAAATCAACAATCATTCTTTGTGCCGTTTTTGCTCCAATCCCTTTTACCGATTGAATTACCGGTACGTTTTCTGAGGCTATGGCTTGCTGAATCTCTTCGGAGGTCATTGAAGACAACATTGTCCTAGCTATGCTAGGCCCAACACCAGAAACAGAAATTAACAATTTGAAAACTTCTCGTTCAGTTTTATTAATAAACCCAAATAGGGTGTGTGCATCTTCACGTATCGAAAGATGCGTATACAAAAGAACGGCTTCCTCGGCCGGAAGGCTTGAAAAAGTATTTAAAGAAATGTGTAATAAATACCCAACACCATTGCAATCTACAACAACATAGGTTGGATTTTTTTCAACAAGTCTTCCTCTTAGTTGTGTAATCATCGCTTTTTATTTAATCTGTCTCTTTTCTTTTTCCTGAGCGTCTACAACTGCCAGTGCGGCCATATTGACCATTTCATCTACACTCGCTCCTAACTGCATGATATGTACAGGCTTACTAAAACCTAAAATAACAGGCCCGATAGACTCTGCGTCGTCGACTTGTTTTAAGAGTTTGTAAGTAATATTTGCCGATTCTAAATTTGGAAAAATAAGTACATTTACTTTCTTTCCATTCAATTTAGAAAAAGGAAATTCTTTGGCCAGCATTTCTGGGTTTAAGGCAAAATCTGCTTGAATTTCTCCATCGATTACAACATTTGGATGGTTGCGATGTATGTAAGAAACGGCTTCTCTAATTTTTTTTGAAGTTTCTGAATTAGAAGATCCAAAATTAGAAAAAGACAGCATTGCGATATTGGGTTTCATCCCAAATCTAGTGACAAAGTTTGCGGTCATTTGAGAAATTTTTGCCAAATCTTTTGCAGAAGGATTCACATTAATCGTAGTATCTGCCAAAAACAATGGTCCTTGTTTTGTTAGCATCAAATTACAAGCAGCAATTCTAGACACCCCTTTCTCTTTTTCAATCAACTCCAACATGGGTTTTACAACTGCCGGATAGGGTCTTGAATATCCAGTAACTAAAGCATCTGCTTCACCTTCATTGACCATCATAGCCGCAAAATAATTACGCTCACGCATCAATTTTACAGCATCAGAATAGGTTCTTCCTTTGCGCTGTCTGCTTTTCCAATAGACTTTACCAAAACGATCTCTACGTTCATTTTGTTCGTCTGTTTTTGGATCAATAATTGGGACATCTGCTGTAAAACCAATCTCTTCTTTCAATTCTAAAATAACTTCTTTTCTCCCTAATAAAATTGGATGCCCAATTTTTTCATCGTAAACTCTTTGAGCCGCTTTTAACACATCTAAATGATCTGCCTCAGCAAATACAATTCGCTTTGGTTTGCTTTTTGCTCTGTTGTGTAACAATCTGATTTCTTTCCTCCCGGTTCCAGACCGTTCCATCAATTCTTCGCGATAGCGATCCCAATCTTCAATAGGTTCTAGTGCTACTCCCGAATCCATCGCTGCTTTTGCTACTGCTGGTGGAATTTCATAAATCAATCTTGGGTCAAAAGGTTTTGGAATGATGTATTCTTTCCCATAGATGAGACTTACCTCATCATACACAATATTTACCTGTTCTGGCACCGATTTTTTAGCTAAATCGGCCAAGGCATGTACGGCTGCCATTTTCATTTCTTCATTAATTTTGGTAGCTCTCACATCCAAAGCTCCTCTAAAAATAAAAGGGAATCCTAATACATTATTTACTTGATTTGGATGATCGGAACGACCTGTGGCCATTAAAATATCTTCTCTGGTTGCAACTGCTAAATCATATTCGATTTCAGGATCTGGATTTGCCATCGCAAAAACAATTGGATTTTTGGCCATGACCATTAGCATCTCTGGGGTGAGTATATTTCCGGTAGACAATCCGATAAAAACGTCTGCATTGTGCATGGCCTCTTCTAATGTATGAAGGTCCTGGCTGGTAGCAAACTCTGCTTTTTGCGAAGTAAGGTTTTCACGATCTTTTCGAATCACGCCTTTGCTATCACACATCACAATATTTTCTTTTTTAGCACCCAATTTCAAATACAATCTTGTACATGAAATTGCTGCTGCCCCAGCGCCATTGACAACAATTTTTACCGTATCAAAATTTTTCTCTGCAATGTCTATTGCATTTTTCAGGGCTGCTGCAGATATGATTGCCGTTCCATGTTGATCGTCATGCATAACGGGAATATCCAACTCCTCTTTCAGTCTTCTTTCTATCTCAAAAGCCTCTGGAGCCTTAATGTCTTCTAAATTAATTCCACCAAAAGTAGGCGCAATTGCTTTTACCGTTTCGATAAACTTATCCACGTCGGTTGCATCAATTTCGATATCAAAAACGTCGATGTCTGCAAAGATTTTAAACAACAAACCCTTTCCTTCCATTACAGGCTTTGAAGCTTCTGGTCCAATATCTCCCAATCCTAACACAGCCGTTCCATTTGTAATTACAGCGACTAAATTTCCTTTGGCAGTATATTTATAAACATTATTTCTGTCTTTTGCGATTTCCAAACATGGTTCTGCAACACCGGGTGAATATGCCAAAGCCAAATCATGCTGAGTCGCATATTTTTTGGTAGGAACTACTTCAATTTTTCCTGGTTTGGGCTTTGCATGGTATAATAAAGCTTCATGTCTTTTTCTAGAATCACTCATAAAAATATCATTGGTTTGTAACCAACAAATATAAGGTTTTCAAGTGAAGAGAAAATGTTTATTCGATTCTTTTACAATGGTTTTGAAAGGTCTTAAACTTGAAAGAAAAAAGCTGTGAAAGAAATTGGCACAACCTTTGCGAGAATTGAAACATCCATTTTTCACCTTTACATACGGTCTCTTTCATTGAAAAAAATTATTATAAAAGTCGTATTCTTGTAACAAAGAAAATATTCATACATTTAATAAAAAAAATCTGTAATGAAAAAAAGTATCTTCTTATTTTTTATTTTAACAAATTCCCTCCTTCTAGCACAAGTAACTGGGAACATCTCAGACAGCTATGGAAACCCACTATCTTTTGTGAGTATTTACCTTGAAAAAAGCAATACTGGAACCACCTCTAATGATGCTGGAGACTATGTTTTGAACATTCATAAAGCAGGAGAGTACACCATACTCTTTCAATTTTTGGGATACAAAACATTAAAAAAAACGGTTTTGATAAAGACGCTCCCTTTTGTTTTAAATGCCACCTTGGAAGAAGAAAGCATCGCTTTACAAGAAATTTCAATTTCGACTAAAGACAATCCTGCGAATGCAATTATTAGAAACACCATTGCTTCAAAAGAAAAAAACACCAACAAATTGGCAAACTATACGGCAAATTTTTATTCCCGTGGTCTGACCAAAATTAAAAATGCTCCTGAAAGTTTTTTAGGAATGAAGACTGGAGATTTTGGTGGGGGATTGGATTCTACCAGAAGTGGTATCTTCTACCTCTCTGAAACCATCTCTGAAATTACTTTTCAAAAAAAGCCGAAAAAATTTAAAGAAAAAATTATTGCATCCAAAGTTTCTGGACAAGATAATGGGGTCAGTTTTAACCGAGCTGAAGAGTCTAACATCAATTTATATGAAAACAGCATTTCGGTTTTTAACGATTTAATTTCTCCCATCTCTACGAATGCTTTCGGCTATTATAAGTACCGATTGGAAGGAACATTTTATGATGAAAACAGAAAACTCATTAATAAAATACAAATTATTCCGAAACGGAAAGGAGCAAGAGTTTTTGAAGGTTTTCTCTATATTGTAGAAGATGACTGGGCTTTGTATGGCTCGGATCTGACAGTCAAAGGAGCTCAAATAGGTTTGCCCATAGTCAATTCATTAAAACTAAAACAAAGCTATACTTATTCAAACAGCATTGACTCATGGGTTTTAAGAACGCAAACCATCGATTTTGATATTCAACTCTTTGGGTTCAAGCCCAGAGGAAGATTTTCTTATGTCTATACAGACTATGCAATTTTGCCAAAAAGTACCGAAAAAATATTTACCAATGAAGTCTTAACTTTTGCGGAAGAAGCAACAAAAAAAGATGCTGTTTTCTGGGAAAAAATCCGTCCTGTCCCCTTAACAATAGAAGAAATAAATGATTACGCCTTGAAAGATAGTCTTAAAATTGTTCGGAAATCTAAAAAATATTTAGACTCTTTAGATGCTCAAAGAAATACATTGGGTTGGCTCAATCCAATCATGGGATATACTTACCGAAACTCCTATAAAGATTGGGCGCTTTCATACGGCGGTCCTCTGGCTAGAACAACTTTCAACCCCGTACAAGGTTTTCAAACAGCAGTCGAATTCAGTTACTTTAAAAAACTCAACGAATATGGAAAATGGTGGAACAGCGGTATCAACCTTAACTATGGATTTTCAGATCAAAAGCTTCGTCCTACCTTCTTTTTCAATAAAAAATGGAACAATATTTCAAGACCTAGAATCTCTATCACTGGAGGAATAACAACAGCTCAATTTAACGATAGAAATCCTATTTTACCCTTAAATAACAGCATCTATAGTCTTTTTAGAAAAAATAGTTATTTGAAAATCTATGAAAAAACCTTTGCAAAAATAAACTACTCTGAAGAAATTCGTAACGGAATGTACTTCAATAGCTCCTTAGAATATGCCAATAGAAAACCTCTGTACAATACCACCAATTACTCTTTCAACTACAAAGATGTATCCTATACATCAAACAACCCGTTGGATGCAACTGATTTTGTAAATGCTCCTTTTTACGAAAACCAAATTGCAACACTCAACCTTGGTGCACGATTTGTTTTTGGACAAAAATACCTGTCATACCCCAATAAAAAAGAAAATCTTGACAGTAATAAATATCCAAACCTAAGCTTAAATTACCGAAAAACATTTGGGGCGAAAAACTCCGATTTAAATTCAGATGCCTTTACAGGAAGGGTTACACAAGAAATCAATCTTGGTAATTACGGAAAGCTCTCTTACAATATTCGAGGAGGAATTTTCTTAGAAAAGAAAGAAATCGCCTTTATGGATTATTTTCAACCCAATGGAAATCAATTCACTTTTCCTTTAGACATCTCTTATATCAATAGTTTTGGATTGCTAAACTATTACCAAATTTACTCCAATGAACGCTATGCAGAAATGCACCTACAACACGATTTTAGGGGTGCAATTTTAGGAAAAATTCCAGGATTAAATCTGCTCAACTTCCACTTGGTAGCTGGAGGAAAAGCACTATTTACAGCAGAGAGAAAACCCTATAGCGAATACTCTTTAGGACTGAATAATATTGGTTGGGGCAAGTGGCGTTTTTTACGAATAGATTATGTCCGTTCTAATTTTGGGGGTATCCAAAGAAGTGATTGGCTTTTTGGCTTGAGTATGTTCAATTAGTTTTTATCTTTGGAATTATGAAAATCAACCTCTTACTTTTCGGAATTACCGCAGATCTCATAGGAAAAAGTACCTTAGATTTTGAAATCTTAGGAAATGCAACTGTTGGAGCACTAAAAAGCGCATTGCAATCCCAATTTACGCAACTCAACAATCTAAAATCGTATGCAATTGCCGTCAATGAAAAGTATGCAAAAGATGATCTAACAATTCAAGAAAATGATGTGGTCGCAATTATACCGCCAGTGAGTGGGGGTTAATCCTTAAAACCTAAATCTAGGACTGCTTTAAATACTTCTTGTCAATATAAAAAGTCCCAAAAGGCAATAGCGAAGCAATTAAAATAATTCCAAGTGTTAGAAGACTCCACTTCATGGGTTTGAACAACATCATTGCAATAATGATATACAGCATAAAAAGAATTCCATGGGGCATTCCCAACATTTTTACATAAGAAACATCTCCCTGAAAGTATTTGATTGGCACTGCAACAAAAAGCAACAACAAGTAGGACACTCCTTCAAAAAAAGCAACAATTCTAAAAATAGTATTCATTTTTTTTAACTTCTTAAATAAGTGAAACAAAGATAGGTTTTGATTTCCTATTTTTGCGATTCATTATGCATAAAACATCTATAAAAATCACTTCTGAAAAACTTGACTTACAAGAATGCTATGATTTTGTCACAGCCGATTCTTGTGGTGGAATAGCTGCATTTGTAGGTACTGTTCGAAATGACACTCAAAACAAAAAAGTAGTACAGCTAGATTTTTCTACCTACAAGCCGATGGCTATTCAAGAAATGCATAAGATTGCCGAGCTCGCACTTGAAAAATTTAAAATTCAGAAAATCGCCATTCATCATGCAGAAGGGATGCTACAAATTGGAGAAATTCCAGTCATAATTACGGCTTCTGCCAAACACCGAAAAGCTGCTTTTAAGGCCTGTGAATTTGCGATAGATACTTTAAAAGAATCGGTACCAATATGGAAAAAAGAATATTTTGAAGATGGAGAAGTATGGGTAAATGCACATCCTTAAAGAAATAAAATGATTCAATATCAACTAACCAAAACAATGCAAGAACTAAAACAGATTCTAGTTCTTCAACAGTTAAATCTATCCAAAAACCTTAGTGCACAAGAAAAAAAAGAACAAGGTTTTGTGACCTTGGAACACTCCTTTCAAGAGTTAAAAAAATTTCACGATATCTACCCACATTCTATTGCCAAATTTAATAATAAAGTTGTTGGATACGCACTTTCAATGGACGTCAGTTGTAAGAATGAAATTGAACTTCTAAAGCCCATGTTTGACGAAATTGATGCCATTTATAGCGATTCATATATTGCTATGGGACAAATTTGTATTGATGCTGATTTTAGAGGAAAAGGGGTTTTTAAAGGGCTCTATTCTTTAATGCAAGAAACATTTGCTTCAAAATATACTGCCATCATTACTGAAATTGATGCTGCCAATTTGCGCTCAATGAATGCACATCAAAAAATTGGTTTTACCGAATTAACTCGCTATTTTTCGAACAATCAAGAATGGGTAATTGTGATTTTAGAATCTATAAAGAAAATTCACTAATAATTAGAAATCCCTCCAGTTAAACTGAATACCCTAAGTTCTGGATACCTATTTTTTAGCATTTCAGCCGCTTTGTAGCTATTAATACCCAATTGACAAATCATTACATAAGTTTTATTGAAATCTACAGAAATGGCTTCTACATCAAAGTCTTGGATTGGAATGGTTTGATGCACTCGAAAAGGCAGGTCTAAATTGGGCAATACGGCAATAATTTCTAACTTCTGCGCGGTCTCATTTCCTCTTGATGAAGTATCTATTAATTTTTTAAGTACAGCTGCAGAAATTTGAAGATCTTCCTTTTGAGTCATGCAGGCTCTATCAAAATAAGATTCACTTGCAAAAATAGCCGCTATTTTTTCTTTCAAAACCAAAGTCGATACCTTCATTTTTAACTGGGTATTTTCAAGAGCATTGTAAACCAACAATTGATTTGTCAAAGGCGATCCGACTCCGGTAACCAGCTTTAAAGCTTCATTTACTTGCTGAGTTGCAATCATCCCAACAATAGAATTTAAAGTCCCCGCTTCCTCACAATTCGGAACATCTGTTGCCATCTCTGGAAACACATCCCTTAAGTTTGCGGAATAACTTCCGTCTTTTTGCTTAACATTAAAGGTAGCAACATAACCATCAAACTTGTATAAAGACCCATAAACAAGTGGGATTCCTTTTAGCACGCAGGCATCATTGATCAAATATTTTGTAGGCAATGAATCCGTTCCGTCAATAACAATATCCACAGCTTCTATCATCTCAAAAACAGTTTCTTTTGAAATGGGATTGTTGGTAAAACTCACTTCAGTAAACGGAGCCCTTTCTTTTAGAAATGCCGCTAAAACCTCCGATTTTGGCTTTCCAACATCTGCAAGTGTATAAAAAACTTGTCGATGCAAATTACTGAACGATACAGTATCAAAGTCGATCAAATGAATGTTTCCAATTCCACTTGCTGCCAAATAAACGGCAATCGGACTTCCCAAACCACCACAACCCACGACCAAAACAGATGTGTTTTGTAATTTTTGTTGCCCAGCTTCACCAATTTCTGGCAAAGTAGTTTGTCGTATAAAAAGTTGCTTTGAAGTGGGTTTCATTGATTTCTCGTTCTTATTAGTTGAAGAGTTTATCTGTTTTTTATGTCTCTTTTAGCTTGTTCAAACTCTTCTGGAGTATTGATATTTTGAATATAATGATCCTCAATTTCTACAATCTCTACCTCAGAATTGATCAACATTTTACGAGGACAAGAATAGCCTTGGGCAAGATATTGTAACAAAATAGGATAGGATTTAGGTTCGTAGATCGTCATTAAGGGCTCTACAAATTCCTTCCCTTTTCCTTTGATTGCCGTAGCTACCTTCGTTGGATTTCTATTTTGCAACAGGGTTTGAATTACATCATCATTGACAAAAGGCACATCGGTTGCGAGTACCAACCATGCCGCATTGGGGTCTTTTTGAAAAGCAGAACAGATTCCGCCAAAAGGGCCTACATTTAAAAATGTATCCGAAATTTCGTTTTCTTTCTCTGAAGCTATTCCCACAGAATAATAGGTGCTTACATTGTGCCGTTCCAGCAATTCTGTCACATACTCTTTTTGAGGTTTTCCATGGTACTCAAGTTGAGACTTGTCGGTTCCCATTCGTGTACTTTTACCCCCCACCAAGACCAATCCTTTTACATTGGAGGTTTTTTCTTGAATCAGGCGTTCAATATGGGTGGTAATTTTATCCATTTCATCAATGCCATAACACTTCAAGTTTTTAATATTTGGATACCGTTCTTCCAAAAAAGAGAAATAATTTGTATCGTGATGCAACTTGACCATAAACTGAATTTGATCCAATTGATCTAGCCGCTTCAAAACAGAAGCCTCTTTTGCTTCATCTAAAATTAAAATTTGTTTGGCTCCTTGATAATGATTTCCATTGATAAACACACAATCGTATTGGGCAAATTGCAATCGCTGCTCATAAGGGTTCACCTTTCCCAGAGTAGAGATCTGCACATTTCCCTGATGATGAAAAGTGAATGTAGAAAGCTGGTGTTGTGCAACTTCTTTTTCGTGAGATGCATCAAAATATGCCAATCGATGCTTAGAAAGTTTTTGAGATACTTGTTGAACAAGATGAGAAATCGTTCCACAATTACTTCCTACAATAGCAATTTCATTAGATGCAAAACGATCTGTATTCCTTTTTTCTAAATGGGTATGTTTTTGGTGTGTTTTCAATTTTTATTTGTTTCATTATTTTTGAAATCCGATTTTCCACCTGTTTTTTCTAAAAGTTTCACTTGCTCAATGATCATTTCCTGACTAATGCTCTTGCACATATCATAAATCGTCAGACAGGTAACAGACACACCCGTTAAGGCCTCCATTTCTACACCTGTTTTTCCTTCAATAAGAACTTTACAAAAAACTTCTATATATTCTGAATCTAAAATACGAATGTCGATATCTACTCCATGAATCAATAAAGGATGACACATCGGAATTAAATCGGAAGTTTTTTTAACTGCCTGAATTCCTGCAATGATGGCAGTTTGAAAAACAGGTCCTTTTTTAGTAGTGAGCTCTTTATTCGAAAATTGAGAAATCACTGCTTGTCCTAAAAACATTTTTGCGCTGGCTATGGCTGTTCTATGGGTAATTTTCTTCTTAGAAACATTGACCATCTTCGGATTGTTATTTTTGTTGATGTGTGAAAAATTACTCAAAAGACATGGGTTTTGTTGGTTGATATTTATTGAATTGTGTCACTCTTTTGTAAAATTGAAAATATGTTGTCCATACATCTTTTGTACTACAAAAAAGCAACCGTACTAACAGAAAACTCAAAGCTAAACATTATTTTTATTTTTATCGATACCGAATGATCTTATAAGCTCCTCCTTTTTCAAACACAGTTTGATCTTCGGGCAACTCAATAAAAGCATCTGCATGTACCAAACTCGCTAAATCTCCTGAGCCATTTCCTGTAATTGGTGTTGCAATCAAATGCCCAAATCTGTAACTTAATTTCACCTGTAAAAAATAGGTTAAATTTGGTGGAAAGGAAACCTCTTCTGATAAAATTGCTGTTTCTTCTTCCCTTTTCAATCCAACAGATTTATAGTACCATGGATAAAAATATTTCAAACAATTTACAAAAGTAGAAATTGGATTTCCTGGGAACCCAAATACAGTACAAGCTTCCGTTTTTCCGAAGAAAAAAGGCTTCCCAGGTCTCTGTGCCACTTTGTGAAAGAGTTTTTCTACACCTAATTCCTTTAAAACTTCTGGTAAAAAATCAAATTTCCCCTTACTTACAGCCCCACTAAAAAGTAAGACATCATATTCTTGTAAATAGCTCTCAATTTTATTCTTTAACAACAATTTATCATCGGAAATATGAGCTGTTTCGGAAAAAATATGCCCATTTTCTAACAACGACACCAAGGTAAAAACATTGGATCTTCTTATTTGATGTTCTAGGGGTATTTCATCAACTCCCACCAATTCATCTCCTGTAGAAATGATGAGTACTTTGGGTTGTTTTGCCACTTTTACTATCGATTTTCCAACCGTTGCTAGAACACCAATTTCAGCAGCAGAAATCTGGGTGTTTTCTTCAATTAACACGTCGTTGATTGTCCTGTCTTTCCCTTTTTCATGAATGTTTTGACCATGGGTTATAGTGTCAATAGTTACTGTTGCAATTCCGTTTTCAAAAGAGAGGTCTTCATAACGAATCACGGTATTTGTATCATTTGGCAACATCGCCCCCGTCATCACTTCAATACATTTATTTCTATTTTTTAAGGAAATTTGCAGACTTCCTGCTGCCTGAATTCCTTCAACAGCGAAGCTTCGTTGCCCATTTTTAAATGAAGTATCGTCAATTGCTATTCCGTCCATCGAAACTCTGTTGAAGGGTGGAAAATCTCTATCGGCTCGAATCTCTTCTTTTAAAACCCTACCTACAGATTTTAAAAAAGGAAGCTCTTCAACACCAAAATTTTGTGCCGTAGATAAGACGATTTGTATTGCTTGTGCTACTGATATCATTTTTTATAAAATGTATAATCGTATAATTAAATTATCTCACTGTAGGTTGCATAAATACAGCTATCTAACCTCCAATAGTACTCATGCTCTCAGAAACATCTCCTTTTGTTCGGTTGGCTTCTGCGATAAATCCGTTTTCAGGTTTTTCTTTAACCAATGACAGAAAAAGTTCTTTTAAATCCTCATTACTCGCTCCATTTCGAATATAATCTCTCAAATTAAAAACGCCATCATCAAACAAACAATTTTTGAACATTCCTGTTGAAGTGATTCGAATTCGATTACAATCGTTGCAAATACTTCGAGTAAATGCAGGAATAATTCCTACAGTTCCAAGATGGTTTTCTATGGAATAATTTCTTGAGGTCGAAGATTTTTCTGACTGAATTTCCTGAACTGTAAACGCTGTTTTTATTTCGTTTATTATTTTTTGAAAAGTCCAGCTCTCGGGCATTTCGCGTTGTCCTTTTCCATTAAAAGGCATTTCTTCAATAAAACGAACTGCGATCTTTCTATTTTTGGTAAATCTTACAAAATCTCGAATTTCATCTGTATTTATTCCTGATTGCACCACCACATTTAACTTTACATTCAAACGACTTTGCTCTAAAGCCTCTAGGATTGAAAACACTTCGTCAAAAACAGCTCTTCGTGTAATTTCATTGAAGCGATCGGCACGCAAAGAGTCGATGCTCAAATTGATGTTCTTTACTTTTTCTAATTTCTCTATAGCAGGAATGTGCTTAGAGATTAGTGCACCATTAGTAGTAATATTGATGGCATCTAGCAAATCGTTGTAAGACAACATCTCTAAGAAACCCATAAAATCTTTTCGAACAAAAGGCTCGCCACCCGTCAAACGAACTTTTTTGACCCCCAATTCTGTCAATACCCGAATTAAACGATACATTTCTTTGAAGGTGAGTAGTTCTTCCCTTGCAACAATATCAATACCGTGAGCGGGCATACAATATTGGCATCGCAAATTGCAGCGATCGGTAACTGCCAACCGTACATATTCTATTTGTCGCCCAAAGGCATCTGTTAGTGTGCGCATCTAGTTTGGTAGTTTTGTACGTATGATTCCGAAAATAAATTCCATATTTAGATTTTTTCGTTGATAAACTTTATAATAGACTGAGTGGCACCCAAATGCTCTTGAATGTATTTTTTATTGATGTCTCCAGTAGATTTCCTATACGATTCTTCGAAGTATAGTTTTTGGAAGATGGCTGTCAATTCTTGTTGGTTTTGAATAGAAATACATCCTCTCAATTGCACCAAATCGACCGCTTCTTTAAATTTACTATACATATTTCCTATCACAACAGGAATTCCAAAAGTAGCAGGCTCTAACACATTGTGCAAACCAGTTTTTAAGCCTCCACCTACATAGGCAATATCAGCAGCTGCATATATCTTCGTCAGCAAACCTATGGTGTCAATAATAAAAACCTGATATTCTTTTAAATCTTGATTGGATTTCTCTGAAAACAATACCGTTTTTTTATGAATTGATTTTTGCAATGCTTCAATAGAAGCCTGCTGAATGGTATGTGGAGCGATGATAAATTTTTCGTTTTCAGAAGCCTCGTTGTTGATATAGTTAACGAGCAATGCCTCATCTTCTTTCCAGGTGCTTCCGGCAACAAGGGTGTATGTGTCATCTTTAAATTCACGAATAAAATCGAGAGAATTTTCTTGTTCTAAAATTTTTGAAACTCTATCAAAGCGCGTGTCTCCAGCTACCGTTACATTTTCAAAATGAATGCTCTGGAGCAATTCTTTCGAACGAATGTCTTGAACAAAAAAATGTTGAAATGCCTTTAGAGGCTCTCTTAAAAAACCTCCATATTTTTGAAAAAAGAGTTGTTTTTTTCTAAAAATTCCTGAGACTAAAATTGTCGATATTTCTTTCCTTTTTAATTCGTTTAAAAGGTTTGGCCAAAATTCATATTTTACAAAAATCGCAATGGCAGGATTTACAATTTCAACAAACTTCTCTACGTTTGAAGGACTGTCAAGCGGCAAATAACAAATGACATCAGCCATCTTATACTTCTTGCGAATTTCATATCCTGAAGGCGAAAAAAAGGTAACGAGTATTGTATGTTCTTTGTGCGTCTCTTTGAGAACTTCAATAAGCGGAATGGCTTGTTCAAACTCTCCTAACGAAGCAGCATGAAACCAAATAGTTTTTGAATTCTTTAAGGCTGCGATTTTAGAAAAAGTTTGTTTTCTTCCATCGACAAAAAGTTTTATTTTTCTATTAAAAATCGCCACAATGGGCAATAGTAGAGATGCAAAAAAGACAATAGAATTGTACACAAATTTCATATGGGTAAAAATACAAAACGGAATCTTTTAAAACGAAAAATGCTCAAACAATTAATTGTTTGAGCTATTTTTAAGTGATGAGAGCTTATTAATTAAGCTTCAAAAGGGGTAATAGAAACATACGATCTGTTGTTTCTTTTCTTTCTAAACTCAACAACTCCATCAACTTTTGCATGCAAGGTATGATCCTTTCCCATGTAAACGTTTTCTCCTGGATTGTGAGTGGTTCCTCTTTGACGAACAATAATATTCCCTGCAATAGCAGCTTGTCCTCCAAATATTTTTACTCCTAGACGTTTCGATTCTGATTCTCTACCATTCTTCGAACTACCTACTCCTTTTTTATGTGCCATGATACGATGGTTTTAAAATTGAATTTTTTATTTAGTTAAAGCCTCAATTAATTCAGCTTTCTTTAAAGAAGTGTATCCTGAAATACCTTGTTCTTTAGCCGCTGCTTTTAATTCTGCAACAGTCATAGAACTATAATCTGTTGTTGCTTCTTTTACCTCAGCTTTAGGAGCGGCTTCCTTTTTTGGAGCAGCTTCTTTTTTTGCTGATTTTTTTGCACCAGAGGCTGTGATTGATTCAATCTGAATCTCACTAAAAGCTTGTCTGTGTCCATTTTTCTTTTGGTAACCTTTTCTACGTTTTTTCTTAAAAACGATTACTTTGTCACCTTGTAAGTGACCTAAAATTGTAGCCGTTACTGAGGCTCCTAATATAGCTGGGGCGCCAATAGTTACGTTTCCTTTGTCTTCAACAAGCATTACATTATCAAAAGTAACTTCTGATCCTTCTGCCCCTTGTAAACGGTGTACGTATACTTTTTGGTCTTTTGCAACTTTAAACTGCTGCCCTGCTATCTCTACGATTGCGTACATACTATTTGTTTTGCGTATTATTACTGATTAGTAGCACTTTCTTGCTGAAAATGCGGATGCAAATATACATCTTTTTTAAAAAGAACAATAGCCTAAAGGAAAAATTATCTTTATTAAGAAATAATTATCTTTGATAAAAATAGGCGTTTAAACTGCTTTTTGTAACAAATAGAGTTGACGCAAGACTTATCTACATATGAACCACTAAATAATAATCAATGAAAAAAAAGCTATTTACTTTAACTTCAGTCATTTTAATTGCATTTTCTATACATGCACAAAAAATTGAATTTGAAGAATATGATTTAGACAATGGAATGCACGTAATTTTACATCAAGACAATTCGGCTCCTGTAGTCACAACTTCTGTGATGTATCATGTAGGGGCAAAAGACGAACAATCGGACAGAACAGGAATGGCCCACTTTTTTGAGCACTTACTGTTTGAAGGGACTAAAAACATAAAAAAGGGCGAATGGTTTAAGATTGTTTCTTCTAATGGAGGGAGAAATAATGCCAATACAACAGACGACAGAACCTATTATTATGAAATCTTCCCTTCCAATAAATTAGAACTCGGTTTATGGCTAGAGTCAGAAAGATTGCTACACCCTGTTATTGGACAAGATGGTGTAGACACTCAAAATGAAGTTGTCAAAGAAGAAAAAAGATTGCGTGTAGACAATCAACCTTATTCTCGTTTTATAGAAAATGTAAAAAAGAATATTTTTAAAAAACACCCCTACAAAGGAACCACTATTGGTAAAATGAAGCATTTAGATGATGCAACCTTGGAAGAGTTTTTGGCCTTTAACAAAAAATTCTATGTCCCAAACAATGCAACGCTAGTGGTTGCAGGTGATATTGATATCCATACGACTAAAAAATTGATTGAAGATTATTTTGGCCCCATCCCTAGAGGAGCTGAGATAGAAAGAAACTTCCCTAAAGAAGATCCAATTACTACAACCATAGAAGCAAAGGCCTATGACCCAAATATTCAAATTCCCGCTATCATTGCTGCCTATAGAACACCATCTATGAAAACGAGAGACTCTAGAGTATTAGACATGGTTTCTTCATACTTAAGTTCTGGAAGAAGCTCTATTTTATACAAAAAATTAGTAGATACCAAGAAAATGACACTGCAAGTAGGAGCCATCAACTTGAGTCAAGAAGATTACGGGACCTATATTTTATACGGGTTACCACAAGGCGATACTCAATTAGACGATATTGTAAAAGAAATTGATGAAGAAGTTGTAAAAATGCAAACCACATTAATTTCTGAAAAATCCTATCAAAAACTACAAAATAAGTTTGAAAACAATTTTGTGAGCTCTAATTCGAGTGTTGAAGGTATTGCAAATTCTTTAGCACGTTATAATGTATTGTTTGGTGATACAAATTTAGTGAATACAGAAATCGATATTTACAGATCAATCACCAGAGAAGAAATTAGAGAAGTTGCAAAAAAATACCTAAATCCAAACCAAAGATTACTCTTGGAATACCTTCCAGAAAACAAATAAACGAAAAGACATGCAAAGAATGAAAACAAAAATAGTATCGTTAATCGCAATTGTAACTGTGTCTTTTGCTTTAAACGCACAAATAGATCGAAGTAAAATGCCGAAACCAGGACCAGATCCTGTTGTAAAACTCGGAAAAGCAGAAAAATTCACCTTGAGCAACGGAATGACTGTCATTCTCGTAGAAAATCACAAATTACCAAGAGCCTCTGCAAATTTAACCATAGACAACAAACCTGTATTTGAAGGAGAAATTGCTGGAGTTTCTTCAATTATGGGGAGCTTATTAGGACGTGGTACTGCAAGTATTTCTAAAGATGATTTTAATGAAAAAGTAGATTATTTAGGTGCCAATATTGAATTTTTTAGTGCTGGCGCCTTCGCTTCTTCTTTGAAAAGGTATTTCCCAAAAGTACTCGAATTACTAGCAGATGCAGTTCAAAACTCTCAATTCACACAAGAAGAATTTGACAAAGAAGTCAAAATAACTTTAGACGGTATAAAATCTGGCGAAAAAAGTGTTTCCAATATTGCACAACGAGTTGAAAATGCCTTAATCTATGGAAGAAACCATCCTTTTGGTGAATTTGTCACGAAAGAATCTGTAAATAAGATTTCTTTAAATGATGTGAAAACTTTTTACAACACTTACTACAAACCAAACAAAGCCTACTTGGTAATTGAAGGGGATATCAACCCTAAAAAAATCAAAAAACTTGTAACAAAATTATTTAAAGATTGGGAAAAAGGAAGTATTCCTTCACAAGAAATTCCGAAACCCACAAATGTCAGTACTACAGAAATCAACTTTATAGATATGCCCAATGCCGTGCAATCTGAAATTGCTGTAATTAATAATATTGACTTAAAATTAGGAGATCAAGATTATTATGCTGCGTTATTAGCAAATCAGATTTTAGGAGGTGGTGGTACTGCTCGATTATTTCAAAATCTAAGAGAAGACAAAGGCTATACCTATGGATCATATTCTAGTGTAAGACAAAGTAGAGATGCTGCAATCTTTAAAGCCACTGCCAGCGTTCGAAATATGGTAACCGATAGTTCTGTAGTTGAATTGCAGAGAGAAATCAATACCATTAGATACCAGAAAGTTTCAGAAGAAGAATTGAAAAATGCAAAAGAAAAATATATTGGAAGCTTTGTAATGGACGTACAAAAACCTAGAACTGCAGCCAATTATGCCTTAAACATTGCCCGTTATAATTTACCAAAAAATTTCTATGCAGACTATGTGAAGAACATTAACGCAGTAACCATTGAAGCTGTGCAAAATGCCGCTATAAAATACTTTAGAGGAGACAAAGCGCGAATCATTATTACGGGCAAAGGAATAGAGGTGCTGAAAAACTTAGAAAAAACCGATTATCTTATTAAATATTTCGACAAAGAAGGAAATCCAACAGAACAGCCCGAGATGACCATGCCAATTCCTGAAGGTATGACTGCAGAAAAAGTAATTGAGACATATATAAAAGCCATTGGAGGAAAAGAAAAAGTTATGGCTGTAAAAACACTAAAAGTAGTTTCAAATGGTAGCATTCAAGGAACCCCTTTGGTAATGACAATAAAAGCCGCAGCGACAAACAAAACCTCGCAAATCGTTTCTGTAATGGGCAATGTTATGCAAAAAGCTATTTTTGACGGAGAAAAAGGATATCAAGAAATGGGAGGACAACGTTTGGAAATGGATTCAGAAGCATTACAAAAAGCAAAGGCTAAAAATGCTCTTTTTGGCGATCTAGATTACCGCTCTGGAACTTTAGAAAGAATAGAACCTCTAGAAGGTAAAAATGCAATCGTTCTAAAATACGATGACGCTGAAATATATTATGATATGGAATCGGGTTTAAAAGTAAAATCGGTAAATACAGTCAAAACTCCAGATGGAAAAGAGGTGAAAGTTCCTACAATCTATTCAGACTACAAAGAAGTAAATGGGATTAAATTTCCACACTCTATTGGTCAAAAAATGGGGCCAATGGAGGTCACCTTTCTTGTACAAGAGATTACAATCAATCAAGATGTTTCTGAAGAAGATTTTAACTAATTTTTCAAAAGAAAAAAAGCACCATTCTAGAAAAAGAGTGAAGAGGGTACCTCTTCACTCTTTTTCTTTTCTTCAAACTTTATCGAACTACTTTTTTTTATTTACTAAAAAGACTCCAAACAAAATGACAATCCCTGCAAGGAGTTGAATCCCACTTAGCTTTTCACCATCAATCACTCCCCATAAGATGGCTACTACAGGAATTAAATAGGTAACCGATGAAGAAAAAATTGGTGTCGAAATTTGAACTAACTTATTGAAAATCGTTTTTGCAATTCCAGTTCCAACAACCGATAAAATCACGATATAACCCAGCGATTCAATTCCCTCATCTGTCGTTTCAAATGTTGTAAAAAAATGAGTGGATACCAAAACGATGAGTGCAGGAATCAACAATAACAGAAAATTTCCTGTAGTAATTGCCAAAGCATCTAAATCTTGCAAATGTTTCTTTACAATATTTGCATTAATGGCATAACCAACAGATGCAATGACGATTAAGAACGCAAACCAATAATTCTGATTGGGATTCAAAACAGAGCCTTCTAAAATGAGAATAAGCGCTCCCACAAGCCCTACAATAATTCCAACAAGTTGATGCTTTTTAAAAGCAATCCCAAAAAAGAGTGCTCCAAATATGAGCGTATTAAAGGGCGTGAACGAATTTAATATAGAAACGATAGAGCTATCGATTACATTGACTGCATAAGCAAATAAAAACCCAGGAATAAAAGTTCCTAAAAGCGCCGTATAAACAATATAAATCCAATGTTTCTTTTGAATTTTTTTTAGGCTCTTAAACCCAATTAAACCTAAGAAAATTGCGGTAATGATCATTCTCAAAGCACCCAACTGCATCGGAGAAACACCGATCAACGCTTTTTTCATTAAGATAAAAGAACTTCCCCAAACTAAGGAAAGTAAAGAGAGGTACACCCATTTTTGTTGTTGACTATTCATAAGAATGTTAAAGTTTCTGCAATAATCCGATAAATCTTTAGAATTCAACCATATTCTTAATAAATTTGTACATAATTTAAATTACCAAAAAAATGAATGCTAAAAAATTAATGTTTTCACTCCTTGTTGCTTGTTGCACACTGACTAGTTGTGATTTGGAAAAGAAAACAACCACAAAAACAGCAACTATAACCGCCAATAAACAAAATGTTTCTCTAGCAATATCAGGAATGACCTGTGAGATTGGTTGTGCAAAAACAATTGAATCTAAATTGTCTAAAAAAGAAGGCGTTTTGGCTGCCAAAGTAATTTTTTCAGATAGCATCGCAAACATTGAGTTTGATGCCAGTAAAACTTCTAAAAAAGACTTAATCGCTTTTGTAGACGGAATAGCTGGAGGCGATCTATACAAAGCTTCAGAAACTTCAAAAAAAGCACATACCTGTTCAGATGCTTGCCAACAAAAATGCGAGATGAACAAAGAAAAAAAAGAGTGCAAAAAAGAATGTAAGATGGAATGTTGCAAAGACAAAAAGGCTTAATTTATACCTATTCTAAAAAAAAGGCTTCTAAGTATAGAGGTCTTTTTTGATGCCTTTTAATGTATCTTTGTATTCAACTTTAGAGACAACAAGCCGTGAAGAAAAATTTTCCTACAATCGTACAAATCACCATCCTCTCGCTGTATTTAATTTTTTTAGCAGGCGCCATTGTCCGAATGACAGGCTCTGGAATGGGCTGTCCCGACTGGCCAAAATGCTTTGGGTATTATATTCCCCCAACTTCCGAAGAAGAAATTACATGGAAACCTAACTCGGTTTTTGAAGAAGGAATGATCATCATCAAAAACAAAGAATTGTTTGTTGCCAAACAAGATTTAAAAACTGAGATCGAATTCAATTCAGAAAACTGGGAAACTTATACAAAACACGATTACGCAAAATTCAATAAATACCACACTTGGACCGAATACATAAATCGGTTAGTTTCAGTGGTCTCGGGCTTTGTCTTTTTGTTTTTAATAGCCGGCGCATATCAATTCCGAAGAGAGAAAAAAATAATTCCAATTCTTGCATTTACAGCATTCTTTTTAATGCTTTTTGAAGCTTGGCTAGGAAAAACGGTTGTAGACACCAACCTAACCCCTGCAATCATTACCGTTCATATGGTGGTTGGACTCATCATCATTGCACTTTTGTTAAAACTACGATTTATCGTCTCTGAAAAGAAAATTGAACACCCCTACAACTCGCTTTTTAATAAATTACTTCTTATTTCTGTACTATTCTCCTTAGTACAAATTGCTATGGGAACACAGGTCCGTCAGTTTATTGATGAACAAGTAAAACTGTTTGGCTTTGAAAATAAAAATTACAGTTTATTAAACCCTAGCTTTAAATTCTATTTCCACAGATCGTTTACCATTGCAATTGTCTTGGTAAATTTTGGTCTATTTTATTTGAATCAGTTCAAAAATTTAGGGTATAAATTGGTGAATTGGATTGTAGGTTTGATTTTTATTGAAGCCATTACCGGAATTCTAATGTATTATGCAGAATTTCCTATTGGCACACAAGCCATCCACCTATTATCAGGGGCATTATTATTCGGAATGCAATTTTATTTATGGTTGCAAAGTAGGGTCGTAAAGCCTGTCAAGTTGTAAAGATCCATTCATTGGATGACTCGCAAGGAAATCGATTCTTGAGAATGTTATTCCATGTTGTTCCACTCCAATGTTTCCATCAAATGTAGAATGTCTTTTTTAATATAGAACACAGCAGGTAGGATAGAATCGTAATTGGGTGTTGTAAAAAAATACAAAGACCCCTTTATAAAATGACGCGTACTATCGGTGGCATGAAACTGAATTTGAGAAGCGGCATTTCCAGTAATTTCATACATACTTCCAAAAACTCTTTTTTTAGTATTTGAAAAATCTTTATGGATGATTTCATCTGCTTTTAAAGTGTGCTTAAACACTAATTTTTCTGCTTCAGAGAGAAGCTCTCCCAAATTCTGATCTACTTTTCTATACGTAATAGAAATGGAAGCTTTTAATGCGGGGTATTCAATTTCTAGCCAATCACGTTGTTGGTCTTTGACAATACTACTTTCGAGCACGTCAAAAGAATAGGGTCTTGAAATTGAGAGTTTTTGGTATGTTTTTTCGGGATATTCCAAACTGAGATAAGCACTGGGCTTGGGCTGACTTTGGGGGTCACAAGAAACAACAATGAAGACACACAGAAGTAAAATTAAATTACGCATTTCGGGTTACTTTCACTTGTTTAATTCGTTTTCGATCTAAAGAAACTACGGTAAATGTATAATTTTTGAAGTTTATTTCTTCTCCTCTTTTTGGAAATTTTCCAGAGATTTCTAAAATCAACCCTGCTAAAGTTTCCGACTCTCCTTTTTCTTGTTCAAAAATTGCTTCGTCTTCATCGTCTAAAACTCTACAGAAATCTTTGATATTTGTTTTTCCATCAAAGAGATAATTATTTTTATCAATTTTAGAATAGGAAACATCTTCTTCGTCAAATTCATCATTGATATCGCCCACAATTTCTTCGATTACATCTTCTAAAGTAACCAAGCCACTGGTGCCTCCATATTCATCAACTACTATTGCCAAATGATTTTTCTTTTCTTGAAACTCTGCCAACAAATCGTCTAGCTTCTTGTTTTCAGGCACAAAAAAGGGCTCTCTTACCAACTCTTGCCATTGAAATGATTTCTTATCCAAATGTGCCAATAAATCTTTGGCATATAAAACACCTACAATTGTATCTATATTTTCGCTGTACACAGGGTTTCTAGAGTAGCCCATTTTTAAAATTTTTTCCAAAACGGCTTCGTAACTTTCATCGTCTGAAAGGGCAAAAATATCGATTCTTGGCTTCATAATCTGAACCGTTTCGGTGTTCCCAAAAGTTACAATTCCTTCTAAAATTTTTTGTTGAGACTTCGTAGTTGTCCCTTTAGATGTGAGTTCTAGAGCTTGCGAAAGGGTTTCTACTGAAAAAATATGGCTTTTGCTCCCCAGACTTTTTTCTACAATATTTGTAAGGTTAATCAAGGGAGAACTCAAAGGGGTTAATACGGTATTTAAAACTCTTACTGGTTTTGACATCAAACTCGCAAACCGCACTGCATTTCTAGAAGCATATACTTTTGGTAAAACCTCTCCAAATAAAAGAATTAGAAAGGTAATAAGAACCACTTCTATTAAAAAACGCACTTTAACGCCAAGAATTGAATACTCAAAATCGCCCAAAAACTGTTCGCCCAAAGCGGCAAAAAGCAATACAATTAAAATATTGATAAAATTATTGGTGATTAAGATGGTTGCCAGTAATTTCTTTGGCCGCTCGACCAGTTGTACCGTAATATTGTTTTCATCTTCTGAAGACAACTCATCAATATCTACTTGAGATAATGAGAAAAAAGCGACTTCTGTTCCAGAAATCAGCGCGGAACTTATCAATAAAATGATCAGTGCAATACAATTGAGTAGTGCCATAAAATCAATGGCATTAAAAAAACTAAATAAGGGTTCGGGATCTGGGTCCAAGTTGTATCGTTTAAGTTGAAAATATATTAAAATGGTAAATCGTCATTTTCTTCGGGCGCAATCGACTTTTCTACTGACGGAGCAGATGATTGCGATGAAGGAGCAGATTGTGTTGTTGCTTTATCCAAAATCTTTTTGGTGGATAAAAAAGTCATTTCCAAGACATGTACTTCGGTTGAGTAACGTTTTACACCATCTTGCTCCCATTGTCTGTTCTTTAGTTTTCCTTCACAATATACTTTGTCTCCTTTTGATAAATATTTTTCACAAATTTCTGCCAATTTATTTCTCACCACTACGTTGTGCCAGTCAGTAGTTGTTACTCTTTCACCCGTTTGTTTGTTGGTATAGCTTTCATTGGTTGCAATGGGAAATCTTCCAATAGAATTTCCTCCTTCAAAATAATGCATTTTCATGTCATCACCTAAATGCCCAATTAAAATCACTTTGTTTACTGTTCCTGCCATCTTTTTGATACAATTTTTGTTCTGTTATCAATTCAAGCGCTCAAGAGAACTGACAACCCATTTTTCTAGTCAAATATACTAAAAATATTAATTAGTTTTCATCTTTATACGCTTTCAAAAAATTGGCAATTAAAACAGGAACAGGATACTTGTCTATATCTATCCAATTAACTGTAGCCTTAGAAGAATTATTAATTTTCACAATCCAAAGTTGTGTATATATGTGCTGATGTGATAATTTGTGTACAATTTCTTTTTTGTTGAACAAAGAAAGGGTGGTTGTGTTTGGAAATAAATTGACAAACTCACTGTGAGAAATCAACTCCTTGGCATCTATATTTTTAACCGTTTCTATCAAAGGAAATTCATACAAACCTTGCCATATTCCCTTGCCTTTTCTTTTGGTTAAAATCGTTTTATCATCGTCAGTACGAACCACCAAATAATTAAAGAACCGTTTCTTTAGTTTGATTTTTTTTTCTTTTACAGGCAATTGTTTGGTGAGTTTTTTTTCAAAAGCAACACAACTACCCACCAAGGGACAACTTTCACAGAGCGGATTTTGAGGCTTGCAATGCAAGGCACCAAAATCCATAATGGCTTGATTAAAGGTTCCTGGCTGAGTAGGATCAATTAACGATTGCGCCAAAGCTTTAAACTCCTTAATTCCTGCAGACGAGTTTGTAGAAGTGTGAATTCCGTAGTAGCGAGAAAGCACTCTGTAAACGTTTCCATCGACCACCGCAGCAGCTTCATCAAAACAAATAGAAGAAATCGCAGAAGCAGTATAGTCTCCAATTCCTTTCAATTTTACGATTTCTTTAAAGCTTGACGGGAACTCCCCATTGAGTTCGTGTGCAATGTATTTTGCGGTAAAATGTAAATTCCTTGCTCTCGAGTAATACCCCAAACCTTGCCACATTTTTAAAACAGTACTTTCGTCGGCTTTGGCAAGGTCAAATACTGTTGGAAAGGTCTCTGTAAATGCTAAATAATACGACAAACCTTGCGCAACTCTTGTTTGCTGAAGCATCACTTCTGATAACCAAATGAAATAAGGATTTTTACTTTTGCGCCATGGCAAATCTCTATTATTTTGTAAATACCAGTATATTAATGTGTTAGAAAAACTCATGCTTAAAAAATCGATTTGTAAAAATACATTTTAAATTTCGCACAAATTTAAGCTTTAATTTTCTTGGAGTTGATTAATTATCATATATTTGCATCCGCATTTTTGAAATTAATTTAATAGAAATATAGTAAAAATAGAGACATGACAAAAGCAGATATCGTATCAAAAATTTCAGACAAATCAGGTATAGAAAAGACCGATGTTTTAGCAACTGTTGAAGCATTTATGACTGAAGTTAAAGATGCATTAGAAAGTGGCGACAACGTTTATTTAAGAGGTTTTGGTAGTTTTATTATCAAAACAAGGGCAGAAAAAACGGGTAGAAATATTTCAAAAAATACGACTATTAAGATTCCTGCACACAACATTCCAGCTTTTAAACCGGCTAAAACTTTTACTGAAGGAGTAAAGAATAAAGTAACAGTACAATAAAAAACATTAATCTGAATCTTAATTGATTTACAAAAACAACTCGCATTATGCCAAGTGGTAAGAAAAGAAAGAGAGCAAAGATCTCTACACACAAAAGAAAGAAAAGAGCTAGAGCAAATAGACACAAGAAAAAGTAAGCAAAAGCTTACTTTTTCGTTTATAGTTTAGCGAAAAGAAAAGTTCATTGACATCCGAAGATTTTAAAACTGCAAGCGCAGTAAATCTTCACACGGTATATACAAATACCTGACAATATTAATCCATCTACACAATTCTTGTGTAGTGTTAAAACCAAGTTCAGAATGAAAAGAACAGAACTAATAATTCGTACAAATTCATCTGATATTGATTTTGCCTTATTAAAAGATGGGAAACTTATTGAATTAAATAATGAAACCACTGGTAACAAGTTCTCTGTTGGCGATATATTTTTAGCCAAAATAGGAAAAGTGTTAACAGGCTTGAACGCAGCATTTGTGAATGTTGGGTATCCGAAAGACGGATTTCTACATTATCATGATTTGGGTGCACAAGTAAACTCATTAAATACATTCATTAAGAAAGTAAGCACAGGTAAGTATAAAGAATTCACTTTAAAAAACTTCCAGTTTCAGGGAGACATTAACAAAGACGGTAGTATTAACGAAGTACTAAAAACAGGTCAAAATCTGTTGGTACAAATTGTAAAAGAACCAATTTCTACAAAAGGCCCAAGATTGAGCTCAGAGCTTTCAATTGCCGGTAGATTTTTAGTTTTAGTTCCTTTTTCTAATAGAATTTCGGTTTCTCAAAAAATAGAAGACCCAAAAGAAAAAGAACGCTTAAAAAGATTAGCAAAAAGCATCCGCCCCAAAGGGTTTGGTGTAATCTTACGAACTGTTGCCGAAGGCAAAAAAGTAGCAGAACTCGATAAAGATTTGCAGAACTCATTAGAACGTTGGAAAACTACGTGTAAGCGCATTGCAAACACAAACACACCAACAAAAATATTGAGTGAATTAAACAGAGCATCCTCTATCCTTCGGGATATTATGAATGAATCTTTTACAAATATTGTAACCAATGATGAGACACTTCAGATTGAAATCAAAGAGTATTTACAAGAAATTTATCCTGAAAAGGAAAAGATCGTAAAACTTCATACATCTGAAATCCCTATTTTCGAGAAATACGGAATAGAGAGACAAATTAAAACTTCATTTGGAAAAACAGTTTCTATGAGTAAAGGCGCGTATTTGGTTATAGAACACACAGAAGCTTTGCACGTCATAGATGTGAATAGTGGAAATCGTTCTAACAAAGCGGGCTCTCAAGAAGACACTGCATTAGAAGTAAATTTAATAGCTGCATCTGAAGTAGCACGACAGTTACAACTGCGTGATATGGGAGGAATTATAGTTGTTGATTTTATTGACTTGCATTCGGCTGAAAACAGAAACAAACTCTATCAGCATTTAAAAGAAGAAATGTCTTTTGATAGAACAAAGCACAAGATTCTACCTCCAAGCAAATTTGGTTTGATACAAATTACAAGACAACGGGTAAGACCAGAGTTGAGTATAAAAACTACCGAAGCCAATCCAAATAAAAATGGAGAAGTAGAAGCACCTATTGTGCTGTTAGATAAATTAGAAGCAGACTTAGACAAGTTTCTTTTAAACAATCGCAATAAAAAGATTAGCCTTCATGTGCACCCTTTTATTGCTGCTTATCTGACAAAAGGAGTATCATCTATTCGTTTTAAATGGTACTTGAAACATAAAAAGTGGATTACAATTATACCTAGAGACGCTTACACCTACTTATATTTTAGATTCAAAGCTTCTAAAAGCTAGACCTAATTTTTAAGTAAAGGCAATAATTTTTTATCAAGAAAAACCCGCAACAAATTGTTGCGGGTTTTTTGTTTTATAAATAAATCTTGTTCTAAAACCGATTTTTATTTCTTAAACTTTAAGACTTCGGAACGTCCTTTTTTAAAGATTTGATTGCTGTTTCCCTTGCCTTTTCTCAATTCTTTTTGCTCTTCATAAGGCAGTTGAATTACTTCCTGACAATGAATAGAACAGGTATTCTCCATTTTTTCTGAACAATCATCACATTGAATAAATAACAAATGACAGCCTTCATTGGCGCAATTTGTATGCGTATCACTAGGGGCTCCACATTGATGACAATTGGAAACCACATCGTCGGTAATTTTTTCTGCTCTTCGATGATCAAACACAAAATTCTTTCCTATAAACTTGTTTTCAATCCCCTCTGTTTTCACTTGACGGGCGTATTCAATAATTCCACCTTCTAATTGAAAAACGTTCTCAAAGCCTTTATGCTTGTAATAGGCAGACGCTTTTTCACAACGAATACCACCGGTACAATACATCAATAAATTTTTATCTTTTTTGTGGTCTTTTAAATCCGCTTCAATAATGTCTAACGAATCTCGAAACGTATCAACATCAGGAGTAACTGCTCCATCAAAATGACCAATTTCACTTTCATAATGGTTTCGCATATCTACACAAACCGTATCGGGCCGTGCTAACATTTCATTGAATTCTTTGGCATTCAAATGAACCCCTTTATTGGTTACGTCAAAAGTGGAGTCGTTTAATCCATCTGCCACAATTTTGTCTCTTACTTTAACTTTCAATTTCAAAAAAGACTTATTGTCTTGCTCTATTGCTACATTCAAACGAATGTCTTTCAAAAAAGAGATTCGATCCAATTGCTCTTTTAGAGCATACAAATTTTCTGAGGGAACAGACAATTGTGCATTGATCCCTTCATAAGAAACATAGATTCTACCCAGAACCTCTAAAGTGTTCCATTCTAAGAATAGTTTGTCTCTTAACAATTGTGGATTTTCTATCTTGAAATACTGATAAAAAGAAATGGTGAGTCGGTCTTTGCCGGCCTTGTCGATTAAAGCTGCGCGCTCTTTAGCGCTTAACTTGTTGTACAGTTGCATGCTATACTTTTTTAAGTTATACGTTGATTTTTTTTCATTTTTAAGCTATGAGCTTAAAACGATTACAAACCTAACATTTTTTTAGTGAAAGTTTAATTTTAAACAGCAGAATTTTTTTTATAGCAATTTTAAACTTTCATTGATTTAGAAGCCTTTAACTGATTTACTTTATTCTTTTTTTTAGCATCTTTGCAGCTTCAAACAAAACAGATAAATTGTCTTTTCTGCGAAAGTAGAACCCAAAAAAAATAACATATGAAAGTAGCTGTTGTAGGTGCAACTGGTATGGTTGGCACAGTAATGTTGAAAGTATTAGAAGAACGTAATTTGCCCATCACGGAACTCATTCCCGTGGCATCGGAAAGATCTGCTGGTAAAAAGTTATCTTATAAAGGAAACGATTATACCGTAGTAACTTTGGAAGGCGCTCTAGAAATGAAACCAGATGTTGCATTATTTTCTGCAGGCGGAGACACTTCTTTAGAATGGGCTCCAAAATTTGCTGAAGTTGGCACTACTGTTATTGATAATTCTTCTGCATGGAGAATGGATCCAACTAAGAAATTGGTTGTTCCTGAAATCAATGGAGATGTGTTGACTGCTGACGATAAAATTATTGCAAATCCAAACTGTTCTACCATTCAATTGGTCATGGCTTTGGCACCATTGCACAAAAAATACACCATGAAACGTGTGGTAATTTCTACCTACCAATCTGTTTCTGGAACGGGTGTCAAAGCGGTTCAACAGTTAGATAACGAAGAAGCAGGTATTGAGGGTGAAATGGCCTATCCACATAAAATTGGACGAAATGCATTGCCTCATTGTGATGTTTTCTTAGAAAACGGATACACGAAAGAGGAAATGAAATTGGTCAAAGAGCCTAAGAAAATTTTACGTGACGACTCTTTTTCAGTAACGGCAACAGCTGTCAGAATTCCAACTTCTGGTGGACATTCTGAGGCAGTAAATGTGCAGTTTGAAAATGATTTTGATCTTACAGAAGTACGTCAACTTTTATCGGAAACTCCTGGAGTTATTGTACAAGATGATTTGGCAAACAACATCTACCCAATGCCCATAAATGCCTTCGATAAAGACGAAGTGTTTGTTGGACGTATTCGAAGAGATGAATCTCAAGAAAATACCTTAAATTTGTGGATTGTTGCAGACAACCTTAGAAAAGGTGCTGCAACCAATACAATTCAAATTGCCGAATATTTAATTGCAAATAATTTGGTATAACATACAATTTTTAATGGCAACATTTTACAAAGTACATATCCAAGAAGTAAAACAAGAAACCGCTCATGCGGTTTCTGTTGTATTTGAGATTCCTGAAAACTTACAATCTGATTTTGATTTTTCTGCAGGACAATATATCACACTTCAAAAAGAAATTAATGGTTCAACAATTCGAAGAGCCTATTCAATTTGCTCTACACCCAATAGTGGAGAACTTCGTGTAGCCATCAAAGCCGTTGAAAACGGAGTCTTTTCTACCTATGCAACATCCGAATTAAAAGCCGGAGACTCCATAGAGATTTCTGCTCCCGAAGGACGTTTTTTACTCAAGCCCGAAGCTAACAAAAACTATATCGGTTTTGCAGCGGGCTCTGGAATTACGCCCCTACGATCGATGTTGGAAACGGTTTTAGAAACCCAACCAACCTCTACGTTCACATTAGTCTATGGAAATAAAACGACTGCAGATACTATCTTTTTTGAAGCCTTAAATCGCTTAAAAGAAACCTATCCCAACCAATTCAACCTCCACTATATTTACACAAGAGAAGATGTAAAAAATAGTTTGCGTGGAAGAATCGACGAAAACGTTACGAACTATATCGTAAAAAATAGGTATAAAGAAACCTCTTTTGACGCTGCCTTTTTGTGTGGTCCGGAGGAGATGATTAAGGAAGCATCTAAAACTCTTGAGAAAAATAAAATTGCGAAAGAAAATATTCATTTTGAGCTTTTTACCGCAGCTGTTGATGGCGAAAAAACAGCACAGGTACAAGAAGGTATTACAACAGTTACAGTGGTTTTAGACGATGAAGAACTGACGTTCACCATGTCTCAAACAGATGATCTATTGGCAGCAAGTTTGCGAAACGATATCGACGCACCTTATTCATGCCAAGGAGGTGTATGTAGTTCTTGTTTGGCGAAAGTTACTGAAGGGAAAGCTGTAATGACTAAGAACGCTATCCTAAGCGATAATGAACTTGCAGATGGATTTATTTTAACCTGCCAAGCACACCCTACCACAGCCACCATCACCATCGATTTTGATGATGTATAAAGTAGTGTAACTCTGTCTAAATAAAATCATCTTAAATTTGATGGTTTGTTGAAACAGCAATACCTTGAGACCTCTTCAAAAAAGAAATTCAAGAATAAAATTATTAAGCCTATTTTTAGCCTATGGATTTTTACGACTTTAAAAATGCTTTTATAATTGGGTTTTTCATGGCATTCATGATTGGTCCTGTCTTTTTTATGCTGATTCAAACCAGTATTTTAAAAGGTGCGAGAGCTGCAATTGTATTTGATTTGGGGGTTCTTTTTGGAGATTTAACTTTTATCTTAATGGCTTATTATGGTAGTCGTTCTCTATTAGAAAAAATTAAAGACGACCCCAGACTCTTCTTTCTCGGAGGATTGGTATTAATTATCTATGGTTTAATTACCTACTTAGAAAAAGAAAACAAGAAAGAAGCATTGGCTTCTGCAAACATTGTAGATGTTCCAATTCAGAACAATTATTTGAAATTTTTTATCAAAGGCTTTTTCTTGAATTTCATCAATGTGGGGGTTCTTGCCTTTTGGTTGGGTATTGTACTTGTGGTAGGACCCACACTAAAAATGAATCAAACTGCCATGTTCTGGTATTTTGGAACCATCCTAGTAGGATATTTTATAACCGATTTAGGAAAGATTTTTTTAGCAAAACAATTGAAAAGTAAAATGACTGGGCCAGTAATTCTTCGCGTAAAAAAAATCATGGGAATTATTTTAATTGTTTGTGGAGTCATTTTAATGCTAAAAGGATTTATTCCCAATGAAAAATTAGATGAATTGATCCCAATAAGCGAATAAAAAAAGCAAGGTGTTCACCTCGCTTTTTCTGAATCTATTTTCAATAAAGACTTATTTTACTTCAAAAAAATTGTTTTCATCATCAATATCTGCCATTAACTTACTAGTGTCAATTGCAACAGCTGTAACCGTTTTTGAAGTCGTAAAAGTATAGGTTGGATATGCCCAAGCCCAGTCTTCAAGTACAGTTGCATCGGTTGGTTTGTTCCCTCTCATCATCCTCAACGGAATATTAAAAGCTTCTTTAGAACCATCAGCATAGCTTACCTCAACATCTATAGGCATTGGCATTTTTCCTATTCTCTCCAACGTAATTTGCTTACCATCAACCGCTTTTATTGCGTAATCAATGGTGTGTGTCGTTTGTGTCCATTCATTCAAATACCAATCTAAATGAATCCCAGAAACTTTCTCCATAGATCTTTTGATATCATTTGGAGTTGGGTGCTTAAAGCTAAAATCGGTATAGTATTTTTTCAATCCGTTAGCAACATTCTCTGCACCAATGATGTATTCTAATTGGGACAAAAACATACTTCCTTTTCCGTAGCTCCCAGTTCCATAGGCTGCATTAGTGTTGTATCGATCAGCATGTGTGGTTAAGGGCTCTTCCAAACCGTTCCTTACGATATAATTATATCCTCTATAAGGCCCCGCATTTGGATTTTCGCCTGCTCCATTCTCCAAAATTTCTGCCGAAGCTTTGTTGGAAATATACGATGTGAATCCTTCATCCATCCACGGATGTAAACTCTCGTTAGACGCTAATATGAACTGAAACCAAGTATGTGCCATTTCATGTGCTGTAACTCCAAAAAGGCTTCCAAATTTTCGTTCTCCTGTAATTAAAGTCGACATTGCATATTCCATTCCGCCATCTCCTCCTTGAATTACAGAATATTGCTTGTAGGGGTACTGACCTATATGTTTGCTGAAATACTCCATTAGTTTGGCAGTAGGCTCTTGCAAATCTTTCCAGTTTTGTAAATATTCTGGGGCTAGATTTTTTTTGTATAAGAAGTGTAAGTCAATTCCATTCTTCATTGTAAGCACATCGTGTGTGTACTCTGGATCTGCTGCCCACATAAAATCGTGCACATTGGGCGCTTTAAAATGCCAGGTGAGTTTTTCTGTAGTAGGAATCGCCAAAGGCTTGCTTGGATCTTCATATCCAAAACCAATTTCTTGAGGATTCTGCAAATACCCAGTTCCACCAACAATATAGTTTTTATCTAAATGCAAAGTCACATCAAAATTGCCCCAAACACCGTGGAATTCTCGAGCGATATAAGGAGGTGTATGCCATCCTTGAAAATCGTATTCTGCCATTTTTGGATACCATTGCGCCATAGACAAGGCAACTCCTTCTTTATTATTTCTTCCTGTTCGACGTATTTGAGCGGGTACTTGTGCGTCAAAAACCATGTCAAAAGTCATACGTTCTCCAGGTAGTATTGGAGTATCTAAGGTAACTTCTAAAATTGTCCCGACAGTTTCAAAAGCTACGTCGGTTCCATCTTGCTTTAACGATTGTACCTTGATATATCCAATTTCGTTGGGCGCTAATTTGCTAATTCTGTCAAGTACTCTTCTGTCAGGATCTTTGATGTTTAAAGATCTAACATCCATTTGAGAACCTGGCTGAAAGGCATTGAAATACAAATGATAAAATACTTTTGTCAATTCGTCTGGCGAATTATTGGTGTACACCGCTTTCTGCGTTCCTTTGTATTGATAATTCTGTACATCTACATCAATATCCATGGTGTAGTCAATATGTTGTTGCCAATAAGCAGATGCCTCCTTTGATTGCTTGTAAATCACCACTTTTGATTGAATACAAGAAAAGAAAAGTGCTGCCGAAAAAGTTAGTAAAAGTATTTTCTTCATTTTATGAGGATTAAATTGAATGATAAAAGTAAAGAAACAGGAGGCTTATCTCGCTGTTTGTTATTGTTATTTTTTCCCGTTTACAATTTGATCTGCCATTCGTAAAGCATTGTATGCATTTACAACACGTCCAGAAACAGACATTTCTGAAAATGGAATCTTCTCTCCAATAGGATTTTCTTCAGACTGTGATCCTGGTTGGATAACGTCAAAATCAATTTTAATTCCCGAATTCATTAAAATATGTTTTACCTGACTTGCCGATAATTGCGGGTAATACGATCGAACCAAAGCCGCAACACCAGCTGCAGAAGGTGCCGCCATTGAAGTTCCATTGTAAGCAGCATAGGCATCATTTGGAATGGTAGAATAAATGCCAACCCCTGGTGCAAAAACATCCACATTTACTTTTCCGTAGTTGGAAAAACTTGCTGGCAATCTTTCGTCATAATACATGCTCATAGCTCCAAGAGTTAATACATTGTCTGAAATTTCATTGATTAAATCTCTCGAGTCATTAGGGTATGTTTTTTCGACATCAATATTTTTGCCATCATTTCCAGATGCATTTACAATTAAAACATCTTTCTGAGCTGCATACTGAATGGCCTCAAAAACCCATTCTTTATTTGGTGAGTATTTTTTACCAAAACTTGTATTGATAATTTTCGCCCCATTGTCTACCGCATAACGAATACCCAAAGCAACATCTTTATCGTGCTCGTCTCCATCTGGCACGACACGCACTACCATAATTTTTACATGATTTACAACTCCATTTACTCCTTTGTTGTTGTCTCTTGATGCAGCAACTATTCCTGCAACATGTGTTCCATGGCTTTCTAAATCTTTAGACCCAATAACATTGTTGTTTCCATAATTTTTATCGGTAATGTCGTACAAGTCATCTCCTAAGGATTGACGCTCATTAAATTCTAAGTCGTAACTTTTTGTAGCCTCTTGATCTTCTTTGTATTCCAATAAACCCGTTTTATATTCTAACAAGCCTTCTTCTGTTGCTCCATTTTTTAAAAGATTGACAATATCTGCTATTTGAGCAGCCTCCTTAGGATCCTCTGTTTTTATGGTTTTTAAATCTTCTTCAGTATAGTCTTCTTTCCCAACCAATTTCTTCACTGCTTTAAAATTTTCTTCGATCTGAAGAATTCTCTCTGCAGTTTTCTCCAAATTGGCTATTTCTGTCTTTTTTGCCTCCGAAACACGGTTAAATTCTTCTTGAATTTTTAAGAAATTTTCATATTCTATAAGATCTTCTTCAGCAATTTCAGATGCTTTTTGATCTCCAAAAGTATCCCTTCCTTTTTTTACAATTCGAGTAATCTCTAATTGATCTGCTACAACAATATCACCGTTTTCATTTCCTAAAAAATTCCATCCATAGATATCGTCTACATACCCATTTTTGTCGTCATCAATATTGTTTCCAGCTATTTCTTTAGGGTTTACCCAAGCAACATTTTTTAAATCTTCGTGTTCTACATCGACTCCCGAATCGGCAATCGCTACAATAATTGGGCTTCCTTTTTTTCCTTCTAAAAACTGATAGGCTTTGGCAATACTCATTCCAGGAATCGAATCTTTTTCCAGATCGGCATGGCTCCATCGCTGCATTTCCTCTTCGGTTAAGCTCCCTTTTTTGGCAGGGATATTGATGCTAATATTGGTTCCGTTGGGAACAGGAATGGTCGTAATTGATGTTTTACAACTAGCGAACATACATCCAGCAACTGCCAAATAAAATAATGGTCTTACAATTTTCATAATGTTAATTTTTGTTTTTGTTGATCACAGATAAGCTCATTTTCATCGATTTCTGAATTTCAAAATTTGCTTCTTCCTGTTTCAATTGATTTTTGTACTAAATAAAAATATCTGTAAATTTAAAAGTTTCTTTCAATCGAACCCCTTTTTCAGTATGCGCAACGGTGCAGAGCTCATGAGTTGCATCGTGTTCTAAAAAAAGGTAGTAATTATGGCTAGCAGCTTCGTTTAAAAACATTTCTTTTTCTTTGAGGGTCAATAAGGGTCTTGTGTCGTACCCCATTACATATGGCAATGGAATATGACCGACAGTAGGCAATAAATCTGCCATAAAGACGACGGTTTTTTCTTGATATTGAAGCTTTGGTAACATTTGTTTTTCTGTATGCCCATCCATAAATAACACCTCAAAACCGATTTGATCTTTAGCATTATTATCGATAAAATGCAATTGACCGCTTTCTTGAATTGGCTGAATATTCTCTTTTAAAAAAGAGGCTTTTTCTCTAGGATTTGGGTTTGTTGCCCATTCCCAATGCTGGTCATTAGACCAAATTTTTGCATTTTTAAAAGCAGGCTGTAATAGGGTTTTTGCAGTATTCCATTCGATAACTCCTCCACAATGGTCAAAATGCAAATGGGTTAAAAATACATCTGTAATCTCATCTCTATGAAAACCGTATTTTGCAAGTGAGCCATCTAAAGTGAAATCACCAAACAACGCATAATACCCAAAAAACTTTTGAGATTGCTTGTCTCCCAAACCAGTATCAATTAGAATTAATCGATTGCCGTCTTCGATAAGCATGCAACGCATGCTCATGTCTATTAGATTGTTTGCATCAGCTGGATTGGTTTTTTGCCAAATGGTTTTAGGAACTACACCAAACATGGCACCACCATCTAACTTAAAATTACCGGTCTCTATTGGATATATTTTCATCGAGCTCAAATATGCAGAAAAAAACGGACTTTTTTGTTAATAAAACTCTAAAGGTTGCGAAAGGATTCTCTCTCTTCACAGTTGTAGTTCATATTTCCTTTTAGTGGATTGCCCAAAGAAATTACTTTTGACCCCTTTGATTCCTAGTATGACTTTGAAAACAGATTCAGACAAAGAGTTTTCTTTCAACTCTTCATGGGTCATGTCTTCGCTTGCTGTTGTAATTTATAGCGTTGCTAAATCGTCGCTCCAAAAGACACAGGAGATGATATTGTGTACGGGAACTTCTATTTTTCGATCTTCTTTTTCAGTAATTGACAAGAAACCACAAAAAAAGAGCTCTCTTTTGAAAAAAGGAATCGTAGGAGTTCTAAAATAAAAAAACTCCGAAATCTAAAACGAGATCGGAGTTTATTGGAGGTGTCGAGCGGATTCGAACCGCTGTAGATGGTGTTGCAGACCACTGCCTAGCCACTCGGCCACGACACCCTATTGTTAATTTTCAAAGCTTCCCTCGAAACCTTAAAGAAACTGGTTTGTCAAATTTAAGGATTGCAAATTTACGTAAATTTACAAGGATTGCAAGTATTTTTTTGTGTTATCGTTTTTTCGTCAAAATGATGACTACTTCCTCTACATTTCCTCCTATGGGTGGGTTTATTTTTGAAACAGAAACGCTTGCTTTTTGAATCATTGGAAGTTCTTTAAAAAAACGATCTAAAATTCTTTGTGCTACAGCTTCTAACAATTCTGCACGAATTGCCATTTCCTCTTTTACGATATGATTTAAATGAACATAATCTACCGTGTGGGCTAGCACATCTGTTTTTGCCGATTTTTTTAAATCTGCTTTGATAGCGACGTCTACACGATATGCTGAACCAATTTTTGCCTCTTCCTCCAAACAACCATGATAGGCATATAACTTGATGTTGTTTACTTTTATAATTCCCATTCGATGTATTTTAACTCTCAAAAGGTTTGAAATCCTTTGAGGGCTTTGTCTTATTTATTTTCCTCTACTTTTTCCCACATTTTATCAGTATTCAACCGAAAAGAACCAATGTAATCGAAACTGCATTGATCGGGAGAAATAATCGATAAAAAAGGCTCTGTATTCTTGTTGTTGTACAAGTGATAAGTCTCTCCAAAAATGGGTTCAAAACTAAACTTCGCATTGTAAATTAAATCGTTGTACTGAAACTTTTGCAGTAAGCTTTCGTATTCTTTTTTTACTTCGTCAAACCTAGACTTAAACTGCTTGTTTACTCGCTGTATCCCATCGTTTTTCCAACTTGCAGTATTCAATGGTTTAATAACAGGCGAGCTCGCAGAGGTACCATAGGGTTTTAAAGCGGCATCATACTGCTGTGTTTCTTCATTAAAAACAACCAAATCTGGTTTTTTTGCTTGATCTTTCATACCCTACAAAAATACGACAAAATGCATATTTTATCCTAAATTATCACAATTTTAATGGACAAACACATTTGAGATTGCAATGAATCACTATTATACAATTCTTAAAAATCGGTATCACTGCGAAGGAATTTCAAAAAACAATTATCAAAAATGTCAAGGCCTCTTTTAACCCGTAAAAAAATCAAAAACATTGCTAATCGCACTCGTTTTGGTTTTATAAAATTCGGTATAAGTACATTGTTCACAGGTCACACTGGTAAATTTCTGATTCTGAATGTCAAATATTTTTGACAATGTTCCTCCTGTTGCCCTCATTTGTCCCAATTTATAAGTGTTGCAATTGCACTTTGGGCAGGTGTAGTTTCTAATTTGATCGCTCATAGTATCTAAGGTTTTTTTATTCGTTGCTCAATTTACACTTTTTGTTTCAAAACACTCAATGGCTATGAAGTATTTTATGTAATTTTGTGCACTAATTTTGTCGCAACAATTTATGTCTGAAGAGAAAAAATCGCTCAATTTCTTAGAGCAAATTATTGAAGAAGATTTGGGGAATGGAATGCCAAAAGAACATTTGCGTTTTCGTTTTCCGCCAGAACCAAATGGATATTTACACATTGGCCATACCAAAGCCATTGGAATTAGTTTTGGCTTAGGGCAGAAATACGATGCACCTGTAAATCTGCGCTTTGACGATACAAATCCGGCCAAAGAAGAACAAGAATATGTTGATGCAATTAAAAATGATATTTCTTGGCTAGGTTATTCGTGGGCAAACGAATGTTATTCGTCGGATTATTTTCAACAATTATACGATTGGGCTGTGTTACTGATTAAAGACGGAAAAGCCTATGTAGATTCTCAATCTTCAGAAGAAATGCGTATTCAAAAAGGAACACCAACTGCCGTTGGAACCAATAGTCCCTTTAGAAATCGTTCTGTTGAAGAAAACTTGAAATTGTTTCAAGAAATGAAAGATGGAAAATTTGAAGAAGGCACTCACACCTTGCGTGCAAAAATAGACATGTCGAGCCCAAACATGTTAATGCGTGATCCATTGATGTACCGAATTATGTTCAAATCACATCACAGAACAGGAAATGACTGGTGCATCTATCCAATGTACGACTGGACTCATGGTGAAAGTGACTATATAGAACAAGTTTCACATTCTTTGTGCTCTTTAGAATTTAAACCCCATAGAGAATTGTACGACTGGTTTCGCGATCATGTCTATACATATAGCCAATCAACCTTGCCAAATGCTCCAAAACAACGTGAATTTTCTCGCTTGAACTTAAGCTATACTATTATGAGTAAGCGAAAGTTGTTAAAATTAGTTGAAGAAAACATCGTTTCTGGTTGGGATGACCCTAGAATGCCTACAATTTCTGGATTGAGAAGACGTGGATACACTCCCAAATCCATCAAAAATTTTATTGAAACGGTAGGTGTTTCAAAACGTGAAAATATCATTGATGTGGCTTTGTTAGAATTTAAAATTCGTGAAGATTTAAATATGACAGCCAACAGAGTGATGGCCGTTTTAGACCCAGTAAAAGTGATCATTGACAATTACCCTGAAGGGGAAGAAGAACTGTTGATTGCAGAGAATAACCAGGAAGATGAAAGTGCTGGTTATAGAGAAGTTCCTTTTTCGAGAGAAATTTATATTGAAAGAGAAGACTTTAAAGAAGAAGCAAATAAGAAATTTTTCAGACTAAAATTAGGAAAAGAAGTTCGATTGAAAAATGCCTATTTTATTACGGCAACAAGCTGTGAAAAAGATGAAAATGGAGAAGTGACAGTGATTCACTGTACCTACGACCCTTTAACAAAATCTGGAAGCGATACCGAAGAAAGCAAACGAAAAGTAAAAGGCACTTTGCATTGGGTCTCTGCAAAACACGCTATTAAAGCCGAAGTAAGAGCCTATGACAGACTATTTTTAAATGAAGCTCCCGACGCACACAAAGACAAAGATTTTATGGAGTTTGTAAATCCAAATTCTTTAGAAATTATTACTGCTTTTGTAGAGCCTAGTTTACAGTCAGCAAAAATTGGCGAACGCTTTCAATTTCAACGTTTGGGCTATTTTAATGTAGATGATGATTCAACTTCCGAAAAACTAGTCTTCAATAAAACCGTTGGATTACGAGATTCTTGGGGAAGTGGACAATAAAAATAGACCGTGAGCAAATCAAACAAACATTAATTTCAAATTCTATCTCGATGAAAAAATTGATCCTTTTATGTTTGCTAGTACTAGCATCTTGTAATAACAAAAAAGAAATTACAAAAATCACAGAAATTTCATGTGGACAATGCCAATTTGAAATGAATACAGAGAACGGATGCAGTTTAGCAGTCCGCTTTGATGATCAAGCTTTTTTTGTTGATGGTTTTGATATTGACGATTTTGGAGATGCACATGACGAACATACGGGCTTTTGCGAAGTGATTCGAACAGCAGAGGTAACAGGAATTATTGAGAACGAACGCTTTACCGCGAGTAAAATCGTTCTCAGAGAGTAACCAAAATCAAGCATTATATAACGCATAAAAAAATCCAATGACTAAAACAATCATTGGATTTTTTGTGTTGTGTTTTAAAACCTCGCCCATTAAGGTGCTGGATTAGGAATAGCCGCATGTACTGCATTGATCTCAGCGAGTATTTCAGCACTCAAGTCAATGTTGATGCTTCCAATATTTTCTTTTAACTGATCCATTTTAGTAGCCCCTATAATATTACTGGTCACAAATGGAAGTTGATTGATAAAAGCCAAAGATAATTCTGATAACGTTAATCCATTTTTCTTTGCAATTGCATCATATCGTCTTACCGCTTGGGTAGAACCGTCGCCCATATAACGGGCAATAAATCTTGGAAATAAATTCCCTCTAGATCCTTCAGGACTCTTTCCATCTAGATATTTACCAGACAAAACACCCTGTGCCAACGGTGAATAGGCCAACAAACCAATATCTTCTCGCAGAGATACTTCAGACATTCCATATTCATAGGCTCTATGAATCATAGAATACGAATTCTGAATGGTTACAGGTCTCACCAAATCATGAGCTGCAGCTGTTTCCAAATACTTCATGGTACCCCACGGAGTTTCGTTAGAAAGTCCTATAGCCTTTATGGTTCCTGCTTTGACAAAAGTCGTTAAGGTTTCTAAAATCTCTAAATGATTTTCAGCTTCTTTGGTTGCGGTTTCAAAAGGATAGTCTCTTACACCAAAACAATTGACTCCTCGAGAAGGCCAATGCAATTGATAGAGGTCTAAATAATCTGTTTGCAAGCGTTCAAGGCTGGCTCCTATTGCTTCTGTAAGGTTTTGTTTTGTAAAGCCTCCTGTTCTGATATGTTTGGTATAATCTCCGCCACCAGCAATTTTACTGGCCAAAACAACCTGATCTCTATTTCCAGTTTTCTGAAACCAATTTCCAATAATTCTTTCTGTATCGGCATAGGTTTCTGGAGTTGCAGGTACTGGGTATAATTCGGCAGTATCAAAGAAATTGACTCCTTGCGACAAGGCATAATCCATTTGTTCAAAAGCTTCCTCTTGAGTATTTTGATTTCCCCAAGTCATGGTTCCCAAACAAATTTTAGAAACTTTGATGTTGGTATTGGGTAAGATTGTGTATTTCATTTTTTCTGAGTAAACGGGGAATTATAAAAATGCATCAAGGTTTACCAATTACAAACTTGCATACACCTTTACACAAATAAACAATATTATTTTAAGATTGCTTCAATTCCTGGCAAAGATTTCCCTTCTAACATTTCCAACATGGCACCTCCACCAGTAGAAACATAACTTACTTTCTCTGCAAATCCAAACTGTTTTACTGCAGCTACAGAATCGCCTCCACCAACTAAAGAAAAGGCTCCGTTTTTGGTTGCGTTGTCTATTGAATGCCCAAGTGCTATAGTTCCAGCAGCAAATGCTTCCATTTCAAATACTCCTAAAGGACCATTCCATAAGATGGTTTTACAAGTATTGACTACCGCATCAAAATTTGCTCTTGATTTTGGTCCAGCATCTACACCTTCCCAACCTTCAGGAATTTGATGAATGTCTATAACCTGAGTGTTCGCATCATTTGAAAAATCATCTGCAGCAACAACATCAACAGGAATATGAACTTGCACTCCTTTTGCTTCCGCTTGTTTTAAAATATCGAGTGCCAAATCCATTTTATCGTCCTCACAAATAGAATTTCCGATCTTTCCTCCTTGTGCTTTTATGAAAGTAAAACTCATTCCACCCCCAATAATTAAATGGTCTACTTTGTCTAAAATATTTTCGATGACAGTAATTTTTGAAGAAACTTTTGCTCCTCCTAAAATTGCCAATACAGGTTTCTCCGAATTATTTAACACCTTATCGATGCTTTCAATTTCTCTTGCCAACAAGTTTCCGAAACATTTGTTTCCTTCAAAAAATTGAGCAATAATTGTAGTAGAAGCGTGCGCTCTGTGTGCTGTTCCAAAAGCATCATTTACATAAATATCTCCCAATTTGGATAATTTTTCAGCAAAGGCAACCTCTCCCTTTTCTTCTTCTTCGTAAAAACGTAAGTTTTCTAATAATAAAATTTCCCCTGGAACTAAATTGGCTACTGCCTCTTCAGCTTTAGCACCAACACAATCTTCAACAAACTTTACATTGCAACCGATAATATCTACTACCGATTTTACAATATGTTGTAAAGAAAACTCTTGTTGAAATCCTTTTGGCCTCCCTAAGTGAGACATTAAGACACAGCTACCACCCTGTTCTAAAATATCAATAATGGTAGATTTTGCAGCCTGAATTCTGGTAGCATCAGTTACTTCAAAGTCACTGTTTAAAGGCACATTAAAATCCACTCGGATAATGGCTTTCTTATTTTCAAAATTAAAGTCTTTTAAAGTTTTCATTGAATGATTGTTTTGTACAAAAATACCGAATTGTTTAGGTTTAAAGAAATCGAAAACTGAAAAATTAAGATATCGTTTGCGTAGTCAAATATTGCTGATAAAAAATTAAAAACTCCATACAGTGGATACAAATTCGCAAATTAAAAACTACTCTTTACAATCATTTTAGAAAGAATTTATTTTTGGGCGCTAATATTGGTGCATTAGTGGGGAACAAATTTTATATTTGCTTATGCTTTTCAACCAAATCATAGGTCAAGAACACATCAAAAATCATTTGCGAATTTCTGCAGAGAATGGTAGAATTCCACACGCACAACTTTTTGTGGGCAAAGAAGGAAGTGGCACCTTGCCTATGGCTATTGCTTATGCACAGTTTTTATTGTCTCATTTTTCTGATGACCCCGAAGCTAGCGCTTTAAAATGCAGTAAATTACAACATCCCGATTTACATTTTGCCTTTCCAGTAACTATTAACGAGAGTGTAAAAAAGCATCCCACAAGTAATTTATTTTTAGAAGATTGGCGAAGCTTTGTAAAAGAACAACCCTATGCGAGTCTTTTTAATTGGCTGCAACATATAGGTGTCGAAAATAAACAAGGAAATATTGGGGTTGATGAAGCGCAAGATATTGTCAAAAAACTACAATTAAAATCCTACGAAGGAGGGTTTAAAGTAATGATTATTTGGATGGCAGAAAAAATGAATATTGCTGCTGCCAACAAGCTATTGAAACTGATTGAAGAGCCTCCTCAACAAACAGTATTCCTATTAATTACAGAAAATGAGGAGCAAATCATCAATACCATCACCTCACGTTGTCAGGCCTTGCATTTTCCTGTCTTGGCAGAACAAGACATTTCCAAAGCCTTGATAGAACGCGAACAATGTGCTGAAAATGAAGCTGCTAAAATTGCCCATCAAGCAGAAGGGAATTATAACAAAGCACTTCATTTACTGCATCATGATGATGCCGATTTACTGTTTGAAGAATGGTTTGTTACTTGGATCCGAACCGCTTTTAAAGCAAAAGGAAATGCTTCTGTGGTTCAACAATTGATTAGTTGGTCGGACACCATTGCAAAAACAGGTCGTGAAACTCAAAAACGTTTTTTAGACTTTTGCTTACAGTTTTTTAGACAAGCCTTATTGTTGAATTATCGGTCTGAAAATTTAGTATTTATGGAAACTAAAACGAGTTTTGATCTTTCAAAATTTGCTCCTTTTGTGCATGCTGGAAATATTTTAGAGATAGAAAAAGAGCTCAATGACGCCATATATCATATTGAGCGAAACGGAAATCCAAAAATTATTTTATTGGATCTTTCAATGAAATTGACTCGCTTTTTGCACAAAAAAGAAACTACCGTTTAAGATTCTTATTAGACTCCTTTTTCGAGTCTTTTTGCTACATACAACTCTGCAATGGTTGGGTTTTCAGGACAACTTTTGATTTGCTCAAACTCATCACCTGCATTTACAAAACCTGTTTGTACTACTTTGAAGTACACACCACACATGGTGGTGTTCCAAAATTGTTTCACAATCTGAATATCATTAAAACGAATGCCCAATTTATAACAAGGATTCCGTTGAACAGTTGCCTCTAAAATTGCCTCTCCAACTTTAAAAGTATCGCCTTGGTGTATCTTCGTTTCATCTAAATCATCGATGGTTAGATTTTCACCAAACATTCCCATTTGCCAATCTAGATTTGGATACATGGGTTTGAAAAAATTGTAATGCTTTAAAGAATACCCATAAATGGCTTGGAGAGTTCCACCATGGTGCTCTCTATCGGTAATTTCGTCTCCCCTTACGTCTTGGGTATCTAAAAATATAGGATGCGCGACAGGGAATTTAAAAATACCCGTAGAAACGGGTTTTCCTTTCCAGTTAATAGTTCTCTTTTCACCAATATTTGTTGTAATAATTTTCATCCTTTATATCTCAATTCTTTGTCTTCGATTTGATTCTTGTTTATTCAACTAAAAATTCTTGTAAAACGTCTGCAATCTTACGATTATCTGACAATTGCGGAATCTTATTCTGCCCTCCAAATTTTCCAATCGATTTCATATACTCATGAAATCCCCCTTTTTTTACTTTTCGAATTCTCAATGGGCGTAAAACTTTTCCTTCAATAAGATCCAAATAATAGATGTTTTGTGCTTGCATTGAAGCATCAATTTTTGCAGCAAATTCCTCCAAATGATCAGGTTCTTTTTCAAACTCTATGAACCACTCGTGGTATGGTAAGCCATTTTCTGGGTTTACTTGTGGAGCAACTGTAAACTCGCTGATATTGATCTCTGTACCTTTTATTGAATCATTCAATGCCTTCTCTACTTCTTTTCCAATAACGTGTTCGCCAAAGGCAGAAATAAAATGTTTGATACGACCAGTTACTTTAATTCTGTAAGGTGTTGTTGATGTGAATTCAATAGTGTCTCCAATATTATATCCCCACAAACCTGCCGTTGTGTTTAATATAATGACATAATTGACACCCATTTTTACGTCTTTCAAAGAAATTCGAATCGGATTTTCTTCAAAAAATTCACTCGCAGGAATAAATTCATAAAAGATTCCTGAATCCAATTGCAGCAACATTCCTTGTGCTGTTTGCGAATCTTGGTAAGCAATAAATCCTTCTGATGCTGGATACAATTCGATATAATCGATTTTTTTTCCAATCATACTTTCAAATTTATTTTTGTAAGGTTCAAAATTGACCCCTCCATAAATAAAGAAATTAAAATTTGGAAACAATTCTGAAATTGATTTCCCAGTTTTTTCAATGAGTTTTTCAAAATACATTTGAACCCAAGACGGAATTCCACTAATCACAGACATGTCTTGATCGATGGTCTCGTTTACAATAGCATTTACTTTTGTATCCCAATCTTCGATGCAGTTGGTTTCCCAACTTGGCAACCTGTTTTTTAATAAATATTGTGGAATATAATGCGCTACAATACCGCTTAAACGCCCGAGTTTTACGCCATTTTTATCTGCTAAAACAGGGCTTCCTTGCAAGAAAATCATTTTTCCATTGACAAAACTGGCATCGTTTTTTTCTACAATATAAAATAACAAAGCATCTTTAGCAGCCTTGATATGAGTCGGCATAGAATTTTTGGTAATTGGAATGTATTTTGCCCCCGAAGTTGTCCCAGAAGTTTTGGCAAAGTACAAGGGTTTACCTGGCCAAAGAACATTAGATTCTCCAGCAACGATTCGATCTACATAAGCCCTTAGACCTTCGTAATCTTGAACCTTTACACGCTTTTTAAAATCGGAATAGTTGTGAATATTTTCAAAATCGTGGTCCTTCCCAAAGGCGGTTTTACGTCCCTTAGCGATTAAGCTTTTAAATACTTTTTCTTGTGTTTCGTGAGGTTTGTTGGCCCACTTTTTCACCTTTTTAGTCACACTTTTAGCAAAAGGAATTGCGAAAAAAGATTTGATACTCATTATTTAAAATCGATGTATTTAACAGGATCTACCGCATATCCATCACTCCAAAGTTCGAAGTGCAAATGTGGCCCTGTGGTTAATTCTCCTGTAGAACCGACACTGGCAATGGCCTCTCCAGATTGTACAAAATCGGACTGCTCTTTGAGTAAATTACCATTGTGTTTGTAAACAGAAATATAATTGTTACTGTGTTTTAATATCAAGACATAGCCCGTTTCTGAAGTCCATCCCGAAAAAACGACTGTCCCATCGGCAATTGCTTTTACGGGCGCACCAATATTCGCTAAAATATCTACCGCATAATGCTTCGCACTTGGATCAAAGTCTTGCGAAATTTGACCATTGACAGGAGCAAAAAACACTAACTTTACATTTGACTGCAGGTTGCTAATAATTGGAAACCGATCGCTTTGATCGATCTTTTCTCTAAATAAAGAGTCTTCTTTTGTGGCGTTTAGTACGTTTTCATCAATGACTCTTCTTTCTTGTATTAATACTAAAGAATCAATAGTTTCTGGCTTTAATTGCCCTGTTAATACGGGTCGTAAAGCATTTGTGTAATTTTCTAAAATTGCCAATTGTGTTTTTAAAGAATCTGCTTTTAAAGTTGCATTTAGAGCTTCTGCTTTTAGGGTTGTTGAGGCAAATCCAGGAATGTAATTTTTAATTGGTGTAAACGCAACCAACACAAAAGTTATTCCTACCAACAGAACAGAAAAAAAACCACCCAAAACAAAGACATTTAAGCGTGACAATTTTAATGAAAACCGTTCCTCAAAGGTGTCTTCATTTAAAACCACCAACCGATATTTGTCGGTTAATTTTTGCTTTAATTTGCCTTTTTGTTTTTTGTTTTTATTCACAAAATAATGTTTTAGGATTCACAAATATACAACGAAAAATAGTGATTTTATTTTCTGTAAAAATTCATTTCGTCAATATATTCCCATACTTCTTTCGAAAGTAACGGCTGAATATTTGTCCCTGCTTTGATCCCATTTCGAATCATTGTTGATGAAATCTGAACAATGGGCGCTTCTATAATTTGTATTTTTGGATGGTTGTCAAATTGCGTTGCTACCTTCCCTTCAGAAATCCTTGGATATACATAGAGGTAGTGATGCTCTAATATGGTTTCAAAATTCTTCCACTTATGAAAACTTCTTAAGTTGTCTTCCCCCATAATCAAACTAAATTCTTTGTCTGGATATACTTCCGAAATATGCGCAAGAGTGTGTGAGGTAAAATTGGGTTGAGGCAATTTAAACTCAATATTGGAGGGTTTTATTTTTGAGTAATTTTCGGTCGCTTTATAAACCATTTCAAAACGATGGTGGTTGTCGAGTAGAGAATTTTTCTTTTTAAAGGGATTGTGGGGTGTTATGACCATCCAAATTTCATCCAAATCGGAATGTTCTACCAGATGATTGGCAATGATTAAATGTCCAACATGAATGGGGTTGAATGTGCCGAAATACAATCCAATTTTACTCATAATTTTAAACGATGTTAGAAAAAAGAGGAACGCATTGAGATTGTATTCTCTTTTCTTGTTTCTTTAATTTTGCACCTCGTCCAATCCTAGAAAATCACTGACCAATGCTTCTGCATCTTTTAAGGCAATGTCTAAATCGTAATTTTCAATAATTTTATCAAACTGTGGTGCTGTTGCCAATTCTACAGAGGCCTTTGCAATTCGCATATTTATCTTGTCTTCGCTTTCGGTACTTCTCTTTTTTAAGCGAATTTTTAATTCATCAATACTTGGTGGTTTTACAAAAACAGACAGGGTTTGTGCTGGAAATTTCTTCTTTATTCTCAATCCTCCAACCACATCTATGTCAAAAATAACATGTTTTTTTTGAGCCCAAATGCGATCTACTTCGGTTTTTAATGTACCGTAAAAATTATCTCGATACACTTCTTCCCATTCTAAAAAAGCTTCTTGGTTAATTTTATCTTTAAATTCTCTTAAAGAAATAAAATAATAATCTTCTCCATCTTTTTCGAAACCTCGGGGTGCTCGTGAGGTTGCAGAAATAGAAAATTCTAAATTGAATTTTTCTTGTTTCAACAAATGACGAACGATGGTTGTTTTCCCAGAACCTGAAGGTGCCGAAAACACAAATAATTTTCCTTGAAACTCTTTTCCCATATACTACTTATTCAAAAATTTCTCTTGCCAGTTCAAACAGCTTCAGTAGAACCTGATAACTCGTATCGAAATCTTATTTATAAAACGTTTAAAATTTGTTCTTTAATTTGTTCTAATTCGTTTTTCATTTGAATTACGGCTTTTTGCATGGGTGCAAAATTGGCTTTAGAGCCTGTTGTATTGATTTCTCTTCCCATTTCTTGCACAATAAATCCTAATTTTTTTCCATTAGAATCTTCAGAAGAAAGGGTCTGTAAGAAATAATCTAAGTGATTTGCCAAACGAACTTTCTCTTCATTGATATCTAATTTCTCAAGATAATAAATGAGTTCTTGTTCAAAACGATTTTCATCTGTATCAACTTTCAAATCGTCAATGGCCTTTTGTAAGCGTGTTTTTACATTTGCTACACGATCTCCATCCAGTGCTTTGACTTCTTCTAAATACCCGCGAATATTTACAATTCGCTCTTTAAAATCAATCTCCAATGAAGCTGCTTCATCGATTCTATATTGAATGATTTCTTTGATTGCTAAGTCTATATTTTCGTCAATCAACTTCCATTCGTTTTCGTCCAATTCTTCGCGCTCAGTTTTTAAGGCATCAGGCATGCGCATTGCCATCTTTAACAATTCAACGTCATCAGAAGTTCCTACTTGTACTACGTTTCTTAATTGTTGCATGTATTCTTTGACAACCCCATGATTGATACTTGTAGAGGTTTCGTCTGCAGTCATTTCTACATAGATGGAAAAATCTACTTTCCCACGAACCAAAGCACTTGCCAATTTCTTGCGCACAGCTAGTTCTTTCTCTTTATAATAAGAAGGAATCCGAGCGTTCAAATCGAGGGTTTTACTGTTTAACGATTTAATTTCTATGGTTACTTTTTTGGTTGGTAATTGTAGTACAGATTTTCCATAACCTGTCATAGACTGAATCATAAAATAGTCATTTTAAATGAGTTGCAAAGATAGTTTTATTTTGTAGAATTTTCTGCTTGTTTGGTCACTAAATACACCCCCAAAAAGATGATTCCTGTTGCAAATACCTTGGTCGCGTTTAAAGTGTCACTCCCAACCGATAGGGCAAAAATGGATGCAATTACAGGTTGTAAATAAATAAAAACACTCACGGTTGTAGGTTTTAACTTCGCCAATCCGTACAAATTAAACAAATAGGTCAAACAAGTTGTAAACACCACTACAAATCCGACTTTTAAGTAAATTGATGTAGGCATGGTTGCCCAAGAAATTTCAGAAAACTCACTGAAACCGAAAGGAATTACTAAAATAAGTCCAAACAAATAAAACCATTTGATAAAAGTAATCGGTGAATATTTAGAAATTATGTTTTTAACCAATACCAAATACAAACCATACGATGCGGCGTTCACAAAAACAAGAAAGTTCCCTAAAGTTTGATTGGTAGCGGTATCGTCTGAGCTGTTTCCGTATGTGATTAGAATGACCGTTCCTAGCAAACCTACAACAATACCGATAATTTTTCGTCTGACAATTCTTTCTTTTAATATAAAACTCGAAAAAAGCAAAACCATGATCGGGGAGGTTACCATCATTACTGAAGCGCTGATGGGAGTAGTCAGACTGAGTCCTTTAAAAAATGTCATCATGTTTAATGCGATTCCGAAAAAAGCAGCCAACAGAATATTTTTATAATCCTGCTTTTCAATTTTCTCTGTTTTCACAAACAATCCTACCAGCCAAAAAATCGCTGTGGCTCCAGTAACTCTAACAAAAATAAACCCAAAAGGTTTTACATAAATGGGCATTACGTCCTTTGCAATGGTAAATGTTACACCATAGATAAGAGTTGCAAGAGAAACCAAAAAGATGGCAACAGTTCTTTGATTCATAACAATGAATGATTATGTGAACTTGCAAAGTTGAGAATGATTTTTAAATAAATACACAAAAAAGAGGTTCAAATTTATGAACTATCGTATGAAGTATTGAAGAAAATCAACAATACAACACACTTTAAACGATTGAAGTATCTTTGTATCCATAAGTCATTAAACATGAAAATACACCACCTTTCTACACAGAACTCGATTTTAAATACATTTATCGCAGAAATTAGAGATCAAGTCATTCAAAAAGATTCTTTACGCTTTCGAAGAAACATTGAACGAATTGGAGAAATACTCGGATATGAATTGAGTAAAGAATTGAGGTATGCTGTTTCGGAGATTGCAACTCCCTTAGGAAAAAAGAAACTGAATCTTCCTGAAGAAGAGATGGTTTTATGCTCAATTTTAAGAGCAGGATTACCTCTTCAACAAGGATTGTTAAACTATTTTGATACTGCCGAAAATGCCTTTGTTTCTGCTTATCGTCATCATCCCAATAACAATGATAAATTTGAAATAGTTGTCGAATATTTTGCCGCTCCCTCTATTGAAAACAAAACAGTATTGTTGGCAGATCCAATGGTAGCTACTGGGCAATCGTTAGCAGCAGTGTATGACGCAATCAAAATACATGGCAAAGCCAAAGAAATTCATATTGTTGCTGTGATTGCTTCTCAAGAAGGAATTGACTTTATCAAAGAGCATTTCCCAAAAAATACCCACTTATGGATTGCTGCGATAGATCCCGAATTGAATGACAAAGGATATATTGTTCCTGGCTTAGGAGATGCAGGCGATCTGGCTTACGGAACTAAATTATAATACTAGCGGAAGAGAAAAAGCAGCTAGAATCAAGAAAAGAAGGATACTTTCTTGTAACCATCGCTTTTGAATCAACTCAAATCCATTGGCAAGAATGAGGGCTACTGGAAAAGCGGCCATTAATAGTTCTGATCCATTTCTTTCAAATACAAATAGGATGTATGTACTACTTACAAGAAGATGAATTAAAAGCTGTATCCAACTTTTCTTTAAGGTTTTGTTCAAATAAAGAGCCTTTCCCAATTTCATGAAAATTGCTGAAAAGATTCCTACAAACAGCAGTCCTAGAGGGGCATAAAACCTGTTTTCTGAGTACAAGCTAAAATCGTAAGAAGTATATAGTAAAAAATGACTCGTAAATCGATCTGTTTGGTCAAACCAAAAATGATACGTGAAAAATAAAAAAACGGGAATACAAAAACCGATCACAGGAATTAAGAGTGTTTGAAATCGAACCATTTTACCTGCGAGTAAAGCGGCAAAAATAAGTACAAAAAAAACACTCAAAAAAGGATCTATAATTGCTAGAACTCCCAACCAAAAACCCGCATCAAATAATTTTTTAAAAATCTCATTAAGGGTTTGTAAACTGTATATTTTTCGCAAGAAAAAGAGCTGTACCAAACAAACGAAAAGTGTTTGGTAGTCTATAAAGTAAGATGTAAAAAAGGAAATAAATAACAAGTAAAATAACAGTGCATAAGAATTGTCAAAGGTCAAATGATTTTTTGCAACAATAAAATTTACAAAGAAAAACAAAACCGTAAAAAAGACTAAAATTCCTACAATTTCAACCGAGGAATTTAATATGGGTCTTGCAAAAAAAAAATCCAGCAAAAAGTGTAAAAAAAAGGCAGCAAAAAATAATAGTAGTAAAACTATGAAATTGATTGGGTTTGATTTGCCTAAAAAATTGGCTAACATTATTTCTTTTGTTATTTTTGCAGTGTAAAGATAAATAAGTTATGATGACAAGCAATATTTTTAAGTGGATTGGTACTTTATTTACAGAGTATTTATTTACTCCTTTTAATGTCCTACGTTCTGATTTGGCCTTAAAAGAATTTGGGTGGTGGATTTCTAACGGAGTAAACTGGCTTTTTATGATTGTTTTTATATTCCTTTTACGTTACTGGATGAAAGAATCATACCGATTTAAGAGAGAAGGAACAGAAGACCGCGCACAATAATAGACTCTTTGGGAAGTAAAAATAAATTAAAACGTTTTAAAGAAAACGAAACGTTCGAAAATGTCATTCAACCCACAAGAGAAGAAGTTGTCAATAACTTCGCTCTAAATGGGAAATGGCATTCTTTTTTTAAAAATGATCATCCGATTGTTTTAGAACTAGGATGTGGGAAAGGGGAATACACGATTGCATTGGCACGTAAAAATCCGAATATCAACTACATTGGTATCGATATCAAAGGTGCTCGTTTTTGGCGAGGTGCAAAAACTGCAATCGAAGAGGGCATGAACAATGTTGCTTTTGTACGAACTCAAATTGAGTTGGTGGATTTTCTTTTTGCAGAAAATGAAGTTTCCCAAATCTGGATTACCTTCCCAGATCCTCAAATCAAATACAAGCGTACCAAGCACAGAATGACCAATTCTGCCTTCCTCAAAAAATACCATCGTATTTTGAGTAAGGATGGAATTATGAACCTTAAAACCGATAGCGAATTTATGCACGGCTACACATTAGGACTGTTGCATGGTGAAGGGCATGAAGTTTTAAACGCAAATCATAATGTGTATAAAAATGAAGGATCGCCAAAAGAGGTAACCGAAACCCAAACTTTTTATGAAAATCAATATTTAGAAATAGGAAAACCGATTACCTATATTCAATTTCGATTGAAATACTAATCGATTACCACTTTCAATTCGATTTTTAAATTTTCCTTACTTTTCACTATCTTCACTTCGTGAAAGATTCAGATAATTTTTTTGAAAAAGTATATCAAACGGCACGTTTAATTCCCTTCGGAAGGGTTACAAGCTATGGCGCAATCGCTAACTATCTGGGGGCGGCACGCTCTGCCAGAATGGTGGGTTGGGCTATGAATAATTCTCACAATCAAACCGAAGAAGTTCCCGCGCACAGAGTCGTCAACAGAAAGGGTTTACTTACAGGAAAACATCATTTTGACGGAACCAACCTAATGCAACAACTACTAGAGAATGAAGGAATTGTCGTTATAGATAACCAAATTCAGAATTTCGAAAAAGTGTTTTGGAACCCAAAGGATGAAAATTCTTAAAAACCCCCGATTATTTCTACTTATCAAACCATCAATAATCACAATCTACAATCTTTCTTTTCTAAACAGTAAGGCGTATCTTTGCAGTCTATTAAAGAATTCGCATTGAAATAACTGCTGAAAATCTTAAAACAAAAAAAATGAGTTTTAAAAAAGAAGATATTTATAAAGCATTAGAAACAATTACGGCTCCTGGTGAAGGAAAAAGCCTTGTTGAAAATAAGAATATAACCAATGTTGTCAGTTTTGGCAACGAGGTAGAAGTTGATGTAACCATCAGCAACCCAACCTTACAAGCAAAAAAGAAAATTGAGACAGAAATCACAAAAGCCATCAAAACCCATATAGAGGAAGCCATTGTGGTTAAAATAAACGTATCGGTTGTAAAACCCGCTCCAAAGGAAGACCCAAATTTAATTCGAGGAAAAGAAATTCCAAATATCAAAAACATCATCGCTATTGCTTCTGGAAAAGGAGGAGTTGGGAAATCAACAATCACTGCCAATACTGCAATAACCTTGGCTAAAATGGGCTTTAGTGTTGGAGTGTTAGATGCAGATATTTATGGACCCTCTCAACACATTATGTTTGATGTTGAAAAAGCAAAACCGCTATCAGTAAATGTCGCTGGACGTTCTAAAATGAAACCCGTAGAGAATTATGGGGTAAAATTATTGTCTCTCGGTTTTTTTACAAATCCCAATCAAGCAGTAATTTGGCGGGGACCCATGGCCTCTAAAGCTTTAAACCAATTAATTTTTGACGCCGATTGGGGTGAATTGGATTTTTTATTGATTGATTTGCCTCCAGGAACCGGAGATGTTCATTTGTCTATTGTGCAAGCATTGCCAATAAGCGGCGCCGTGATCGTTAGTACTCCTCAAAATATTGCCTTGGCAGATGCGAAAAAAGGAGTTGCAATGTTTCAACAAGAAAGCATCAAGGTGCCTGTTTTAGGGATTATCGAAAATATGGCGTATTTTACACCCGAAGAATTGCCCAACAATAAATATTATATCTTTGGACAAGGAGGGGCAAAAAACTTAGCCGAAGATATTCAAACAAAATTTTTAGGTGAAATTCCTTTGGTACAAAGTATTCGCGAAGCAGGAGATGTAGGACATCCCGTTGCGCTGCAAAACGAAACTATTTTAGAAAAGTCATTTTCTGAAATTACCAAAGAAATGGTTTCCGAATTGCTAAAAAGAAATGAAAATTTACCTCCAACAGAAGTGGTACGAATTACAACCATGAGCGGATGTAGTTCTGTAAAATAGTACTTTTGAATCTTCGTAGAAAGAATCGTGAGTATAAAAACAGCATAGCAGAATAGGCTATTCATATGGATTAGTGTAAACAACAACTCAAAGTCCCCAAATTCAGTTTCTCTACTAATGGGAAATTTTAAGGGTTTTAAATTTATGGAAGCAGAAGAAACAAGACAAAATGTAGAAAAAGCTTTGGAAGAAATCCGTCCATTCTTAGTGAGTGATGGTGGAGATATTCGGCTTTTATCAATAGAAGAGAACATTGTAAAAGTACAATTGCAAGGTGCTTGTACTGGTTGCTCTGTAAACCAAATGACCCTAAAAAACGGTGTGGAAGCAACAATTAAAAAATATGCCCCCCATATTTTAGAAGTCATCAATGTCGCATAAAAAAAGACGATTCTATCCTCAAGTACAGAAAGAAAAAGAGTTGCGCTAGCACAAACCTACCGAGTCTAAATTGAAAAAAATGATTACCACAGATATTTTAATTATTGGAGCAGGGCCAACAGGATTATTTACTGTTTTTGAAGCAGGCTTGTTAAAACTACGATGTCATTTAATTGATGCACTGCCACAAATTGGGGGACAATGTTCTGAAATTTACCCAAAGAAACCCATTTACGATATCCCTGCGTATCCAGAAATTTTAGCTGGCGATTTGACCAATAAACTCATGGAGCAAATCAAACAATTTGAACCTGGATTTACCTTAGGAGAACGCGCAGAAACGATTGAAAAACAAGAAGACGAAAGCTTTATTGTTACAACAAACAAAGGAACTAAACACCAAGCAAAAGTTGTTGCCATTGCAGGTGGATTGGGGTCTTTTGAACCCAGAAAACCACCCATTCCAAATATTGCCGATTTTGAAGACAAGGGAGTAGAATACATCATTCGAGACCCAGAGTTTTACAGAGATCAAAAAGTAGTGATTTCTGGTGGTGGCGATTCAGCACTAGACTGGGCTATTTTCTTAACCGATATCGCTTCCTCAGTGACCTTAATTCACAGGCGAAACGAATTTAGAGGAGCCTTAGACTCTGTAGACAAAGTACAAGAACTAAAAGATGCTGGAAAAATCAATCTAATAACTCCTGCAGAAGTAAAAAGGATTGTCGGAACTGATGAGGTAGAAGGAGTTTGTGTTGTGCAAAATGGCGGTGAAGAATTCACCCTAGAAACAGATCATTTTATTCCACTTTTTGGATTGTCACCAAAACTAGGCCCTATTGCAAATTGGGGCTTAGAAATAGAAAAAAATGCCATCAAAGTAAACAACGCATTAGACTATCAAACCAATATTCCTGGAATTTATGCCATTGGAGATGTAAACACCTATCCTGGAAAATTAAAGTTAATTTTATGTGGTTTTCACGAAGCAACTTTAATGTGTCAAAGTGCCTACAAACGTATTTTTCCAAATAAGAAATATGTGATGAAATACACTACCGTTGGAGGTGTCGACGGTTTTGATGGAAGCCGTAAAGAAGCTCCAAAAGCAGTAGTAAAAAAAATTGAGTAACGCTGATTCTAAGACCTTATTGGACATAAAGACCCTGTAAGGTCTGGTTTACAGAGTAAAAAAACAACTCCTTGAAAGCTTCATAAAAGTAAAATAATTTTCTGTATCTTTGAAATGAACAATCTTAAGATGTGCTACATATGTTTGCAGATTTATTAACTTTTCTAAAATTCTTAATCAAACGCAATCCTGAATGAGGGCTTAATGTATCCGTTTTTCAATATAAAAATGTAGCAATTCAATTCCAAAACGAACTTGTTACATTGTTTTATTAACTCATCATACATAAGCACTATGCCTTTTTATCATCAGCTAGGAAAAATTCCAGCCAAAAGACACATCCAGTTTCGAAAAGAAGATGGAAGTCTCTATTACGAACAATTATTTGGCACTGTTGGTTTTGACGGAATGTCTACCAATAGTTACCATGAACAAAGACCCACCATGGTCAAAAAAATTGGCAAGCAATATTCTATTGCACCAAAAATTGCCAAAGCAAACAATCTTCAATCGTATCGTTTTAAAGGTTTTCAGGTTCAACCCGAAAACGACTATTTAGAAAGTAGAAAAGTTGTTTTAACAAACTCCGATTGTCATATTATTTTATCTGCACCAAAAAAATCGACCACCGATTATTTTTACAAAAATGCAGATGCCGACGAGGTCATTTTTATTCACAAAGGAACTGGAAAACTAAGAACACACCTTGGAAACATCGATTTTAAATACGGTGACTATCTCGTTATTCCTCGTGGCATCATTTATAAATTAGACTTTGACGACGAAAACAATCGTCTTTTTATTGTCGAATCCTATGCACCAATCTATACTCCAAAAAGGTATCGAAATTGGTTTGGTCAATTGCTAGAACACGCTCCTTTTTGCGAACGCGATATCCGTAGACCCTACGAATTAGAAACCTATAACGAATTGGGCGATTTTGTAATCAAGATAAAAAAACAAGGCGAAATTATAGAAATGACCTACGCCTCTCATCCTTTTGATGTTGTAGGGTACGACGGTTATTGTTTTCCGTATGCATTTTCAATTCACGACTTCGAACCAATTACAGGAAGAATTCATCAACCGCCACCAGTACATCAAACTTTTGAGACGAGCACCTTTGTTATTTGCAGTTTTGTTCCTCGTTTGTACGATTACCATCCCGATGCAATTCCTGCACCCTACAATCACAGCAATATCGATTCGGACGAGGTGCTGTATTATGTAGATGGAGACTTTATGAGTAGAAATGACATTGAGCAAGGACATATTTCTTTGCACCCTGCAGGCATTCCCCATGGTCCACACCCAGGGGCAGCAGAGAGAAGTATTGGAAAAACGCAAACAGAAGAATTGGCCTTAATGGTAGATACTTTTAAACCCTTACAAGTAACCGAAGAAGCAATGAAAATTGCAGATGAAGAGTACTACAAATCGTGGTTAGAATAAGCAATCCTTCTAGCCGATAGGTATTACTCAAGAGAAACTATGTTTCAAAACTCAGAGTTCAAATAATTAAAATTTCAAGAACATTAAAACCCTCACAGGGTTTTAAACCCTGTGGGGCTCTGAAATAGCTAAAATCATCAAAAAATGGCAAAAGAAATACAATCAGTAAATTACGGATTAGAAAAAATATTTGAAGGAGCACAAGACTTCCTTCCCTTACTAGGAACAGATTATGTAGAATTTTATGTAGGAAATGCAAAACAGTCAGCACACTTCTACAAAACTGCATTCGGATTTCAATCTCATGCGTATAAAGGTTTAGAAACAGGGGCAACAGATGCGGTAAGCTATGTATTGACCCAAGACAAAATTAAAATTATTTTAACCACTCCTTTGCATAGTCGTTCACCAATCAATGAGCATCTTGTAAAACATGGAGACGGAGTAAAAGTGGTGGCACTTTGGGTAGAAGACGCTCGACAAGCCTACAAAGAAACCATGTCTCGAGGGGCAATATCCTATTTAGAACCAATGGTTGAATCTGACGAATTTGGAGAAGTAGTCAAATCAGGAATTCATACTTATGGAGAAACCGTTCATCTTTTTATTGAACGTAAAAACTATAAGGGGGTATTCATGCCCGGTTTTCAAAAATGGGAATCTGACTACAATCCACCGGCAGCAGGATTAAAGTACATCGATCATATGGTTGGAAATGTGGGTTGGAATCAAATGGATGTTTGGGTGAAATGGTATGAAGATGTAATGGGCTTTGAAAACTTCTTGTCTTTTGATGACAAACAAATTCATACAGAATACTCTGCATTAATGAGCAAGGTAATGTCGAATGGTAATGGCCGAATCAAATTTCCAATAAACGAACCTGCAAAAGGCAAAAAACGTTCTCAAATTGAAGAGTATTTGGATTTTTACGAAGGTGCAGGGGTTCAACATATTGCCGTAGCAACCGATGACATTATAAAAACAGTCACTCAATTAAAATCGAATGGAGTCGAGTTTTTATCAACCCCTCCAGAAGCCTATTACAAGGCCGTTCCGGGAAGACTAGAAGAATTTAGCCATGAGCTTAGAGAAGATATCGAAAAGCTAAAAGGCTTGGGAATTATGATCGATGCCGATGAAGAAGGCTATTTATTACAAATTTTCACAAAACCCGTAGAAGACCGACCAACACTGTTTTTTGAAATCATTCAACGAATGGGGGCAAAAGGTTTTGGAGCAGGAAACTTTAAGGCCTTATTTGAATCTATTGAACGAGAACAAGCAAAAAGGGGAACCTTATAAAAAGAATTCAGGAAAAAGAAAAGGAGGTGTAAACACCTCCTTTTTCCATTCTCCAATTTAAATTTTATTTCGGTATTAAAAAAATAAACAAAAGCACATAAAATTTGACAAAAGTCTTGTTTCTTTGTATTTAATTTTTATCCTAAAAAATGAGTAGAGAAGAAATTTTAAAAGCAATCGAAGAAAAATATGAAGCATTAGGAGTTCCTGTAGATGCAATGTTTGAAGGGTTGCTGTGGAGCACCCCAATCACCTACTGGGATTATATTCAAACCGATGCCCTTTTGGGCTTACAAACTCCACGGACAACTCAGCCCGACGAAATGGTCTTTATCATGTACCATCAGGTGAATGAATTGTTGTTTAAAATGGTTTTGTGGGAAATCGATCAAGTGGCAAAAACGGAAGTTATTTCTGCTGAAAAATTTTCATTGCACTTGAACAGGATTAGTCGATATTTTGATATGTTGTGTAATTCTTTTTCCGTCATGGGAGATGGAATGGAAAAAAAGCAATACCTCAAGTTTAGAAATACCTTGACTCCCGCAAGTGGATTCCAATCGGCGCAGTATCGAAAAATTGAGTTTGCATCTACAGAGTTGATCAATCTAATCGATGTTCGTTATAGAGATTCTATTGATAGAAATTCAACGTTTAAAAATGCCTATGATCATTTGTATTGGCAAGCTGCGGGTGTCAATCATCAAACGGGAAAAAAATCAACCTTAATAAAATTGTTTGATGAAAAATATTTGGGAGATTTTATCGACTTTATGGAAGATTATAATGAGATTAATTTATCTAAAAAATTCAAACAACTGCCCAAAGAAATTCAAGAAAACCCAACATTAATAAAAGCCATGCGTCATTATGATTATACCGTAAACATCAAATGGGTACTGGCACATTACAATGCCGCTGGGAAATATTTGGGTAGAAAAGAAAAAGATCTCGAAGCCACAGGGGGAAGTAGTTGGCGAAAATACCTACACCCAAAATACCAACGAAGAATCTTTTATCCTTATTTGTGGAGTGAGGAAGAACTTAAAAACTGGGGAACTTCTGTTGAATAGAAGATTGAATTCAAAAATTACTTTTTTATTTTTTGAAACCATGAATGTCAATAGTTTTTTATATGTTTGAAAACCATGAAAAAAAGAATCTTCTTAATATTACTACTTTTTTTGTGCCTAAATACCTTAGGTCAAAAACAAGATCCTGTTTTTAAAGATGGAGAATGGCTTCGTTACAAAATGAGCTATAGTGGTTTTTTACGTGCAGGAACGGCAGTTTTAAAACTCGAAGAAAAAGAGTACCAGGGGAAAAAAGTTTTTCACTCTGTTGGCACGGGCTGGACTTCTGGAATGATCAAATGGTTTTTTAAAGTAGATGACACTTACGAAAGCTATTTTGACAAAGAATTGGTGCAACCCTATTTTTTCAAAAGAAAAATAGACGAAGGGGGCTATAAGAAAAATAGAAATACCACTTTTAATTACGAAACAAAAAAAGCACTCGTTCAAGATTTTATCAAACAAAAAGATACTTCCATTTCTTTCAACAATGTACAAGATATGTTGTCTTCTTTCTATTATCTGAGAAATCAAAACGTTGCTCATTTAAAAAAAGGAGATGAAATTGCAATAGACATGTTTTTGGATTCTCAAATTTATAAGTTTAGGCTTCGTTTTTTAGGAAAAGAAACTTTGCAAACAAAGGTTGGAAAAATAAAAACCTTAAAATTCAGACCAATCGTTCAAGCTGGAAGAGTTTTTAAAGCTCAAGAAAGTGTTACCATTTGGATTACTGCCGATAAAAATAAAATTCCAATCAAAATGAGAGCAAATCTTGCCGTAGGTTCTTTAAGAGCCGAATTGGAATCCTACAAAGGACTAGCAAATCCTTTTGAAAGAATTTTTGATTGATATTTTCTTCCAAAAAAGAAAAAAATACCCTGTGGAACTTCCTGAAATTCATTAAAAATTACTACATTTTATTTGTACTTTTGATGCCGATCGTATGACAACAATTAAAATTAGTTTCTTGAAAAACATAATCCCCCTTCTATTTCTTACATGGCTTCTCTTTTCTTGTGAGAAAAAAGAAGAACAACCCCTAGAAACCATTGAAAAAATTCCTGTAATTATCAAGGAATATGGGTATGCAATTAAGGATTATACGGTGATCAAAGATACCATACAGAGCGGAGAAAGTTTTGGGATTATCCTAGACAGACATCATGTAATGTATCCCACAATCAATAAGATTGCTACAACGATTAGAGATACTTTTGATGTAAGAAGAATTCGTGCAGGGAAACCTTATACTATATTGGCAAGCAAAGATTCTACTCAAAAAGCATCGGTTTTTATTTATAAGCATGATAAAATTAATGCAACTATTGTAGACTTTTCCGATTCAACAATTACCGCCTATCGCTATAAAAAACCGATCAAAATTGTTGAAAAATCAATTAGCGGAAAAATATTTTCAAGTTTATCTGTAGCCATGGATAGCCTTCATATAAACCCTGGATTGACCAACACAATTGCAGATGACATCTATCCTTGGACCTTAGATTTTTACAAGCTTCAAAAAGGAGATGAGTTCAAACTTATTTACGAAGAAAAATACATCAATGATACTGTTTTTGGAGGATACGGAGCTATCAAAGCAGCCGTTTTCAAACACAAAAACAACGATTTTTATGCCTTCAGATATGTCGTAGACAGTACCAAAGGTCTGGTTGATTATTTTGATGAAGAAGGAGATATTTTGAGACGTCAATTTTTGAAGTCACCCATAAAGTTTGGTTCACGAATTTCTTCTCCCTATAATTTAAAAAGAAGGATCAAACATTATGGCTATCGTGTAAAGCCTCATAAAGGAACCGATTTTGCCGCCAGAGAAGGCACCCCAATTATGGCAACAGCCAATGGAACTGTAACAGAATCTACACAACGAGGAGGCAACGGAAAGTATGTGAGAATTAAACACAACAACACTTACGAGACCCAATATCTTCATATGAGAAGACGAAATGTTAAAAAAGGACAATTTGTAAAACAAGGAGACATTATTGGTTGGGTTGGAAGAACGGGAAGTACAGAAGGCAGACATGTCTGTTATCGTTTTTGGAAAAATGGCAAACAAGTAGACCCTTTTAAACAAAAACTACCTGCCGCAAAACCCTTGAAAAAAGAAATTAAAATACAATATCTAGCAGCTATTCAATCATTAAAAACAACCTTAGACAATATTGGAATCCGTGAAATAAAAAGTGATTCTGTAAAATAATTAAACAAAAACATGGCATTAAAAAATATCAACCCTACGACAACTGACGCTTGGCAAAAATTATCGAATCATTTTAATGAAATCGAAAAAATTACGCTCAAAGAATTGCACAAAGACACCAACAGACAAGAAGAGTTTTCTATTCAAAATGACGATGTACTCATCGATTATTCGAAAAATAGAATTACCAAAGAAACCTTAGAATTACTAGTTTCTTTAGCCAATGAGGTCGATTTAAAAGATGCTATTGAAAAGCAATATTCTGGAAAAATTATCAATGCAACCGAGGGAAGAGAAGTACTGCACACTGCACTAAGAAGCACCACAGACGAGCCTGTTTTTGTAAACGAAAAAAATATCAAACCACAAATTCAAACTGCATTACGAAAAATAAAAAGCTTTAGTAACAAAGTGGTTTCTGGAAAATGGAAAGGATTTACTGGAAAATCCATAACCGATGTTGTAAATATTGGAATTGGTGGCTCAGATTTGGGTCCTGATATGGTCGTTGAATCTTTACAGTTTTATAAAAATCAATTAAACACTCACTTTGTATCTAATGTAGATGGAGATCATGTTTCAGAAATTATAAAAAAGCTCAATCCAGAAACAACCTTATTTGTAATTGTTTCAAAAACATTTACCACCCAAGAAACCATTACCAATGCCAATACCATTAAAGATTGGTTCTTATCACAGAAAAAATGTCCGGCAACTATTTTTGATGTCGCAAAACATTTTGTTGCAGTTTCTACAAACTTGAAAGCTGTAGAAGATTTTGGAATTGACAAAGCGAACATTTTTCCAATGTGGAATTGGGTAGGAGGCCGATTCTCATTGTGGTCTGCTGTAGGGATTTCGATCAGTTTAGCGGTTGGATTTGAAAACTTTAAGTCTCTTTTAGCAGGAGCTGAAGAAATGGACATTCATTTTAAAAATGAAGATTTTGATAAAAATATTTCCGTAATATTGGCCTTAATTAGCGTTTGGTATAACAATTTTTACAAGGCAGAAACTGAAGCCATTTTACCTTATACGCAATATTTGACGAAGCTATCAGCCTATTTACAACAAGCCATTATGGAAAGTAATGGAAAAAGTGTCGATAGAAACGGAGACAAAGTCAACTATCAAACTGGTACCATTGTATGGGGAAGTACCGGAACCAACATGCAACACGCTTTTATGCAACTTGTGCACCAAGGAACCAAATTAATACCCTGTGATTTTATTGGTTATAAAGAGTCCTTGTATGGTTTGACCGATCATCATCAAAAATTGATGGCAAACTATACTGCACAAATGGACGCTTTGGCTTTTGGAAAAACAAAAGAAGAGGTTCATCTAGAATTAAAATTTTCTGGTGATCAAGATAAAATTGCAACATTACTCCCTTTTAAAGTTTTTGAAGGAAACAAACCAAGTACACGTATTTTGTTTGACAAATTGACTCCAAAATCGCTAGGAAAACTTATCGCGATGTACGAACACAAAATTTTTGTGCAAGGGATCATCTGGAATATCTATAGTTACGATCAGTTTGGAGTGGAATTGGGAAAGGAATTGGCAACAAAATTGTTAAATAAATCTTAAAAAGCCAGTATTATAAAGCCTTAACAATTCATTTCCTTTTTATTAATAAAAATTTTAATCTATAATTTACTGGTTTTCAGCTAAAAAACAAATCTAACCCACTTTTAAATATCTAAATTTTTTGTTAAAATTTAACATTAAATTAACATTGCAACTCTCCAGAAATTGGATTTTTGCATAACATTTAACCATATAAAATATAAAAATGAAAAATTTTAAAAACTTATTATTTGTAGTTATGTTTTTTGTAACATCTACAATTTTAGGGCAAACTAAAATTTCAGGAACAATTGTTGGTGCAAACCAAGAATCTTTACCTGGAACTAGTGTTCTAGAAAAAGGGACTTCTAATGGAACAGAATCTGACTTTGACGGAAAATTCACATTGACCGTAAATTCAAACTCTGGTGTATTAGTCATCTCTTACATTGGTTACAAATCGGTAGAAGTTGATTTTTCTTCTGCTAAATCGAATGTTGGTACAATAACATTGCAAGAAGATGCCAACGCTTTAGATGAAGTTATTATTACTTCTGGAATCATAGATGTCGCAAAAGTGAGAGAAACTCCAATTGCAGTTTCTACAATTTCTGCAAGAGAAATTTCATTAAAAGTTGGAAACATGGAGTTTCCAGAAATCATGAATACAACTCCTGGAGTTTATGCAACAAAACAAGGTGGTGGATACGGAGATTCTCGTATTTCTCTTCGTGGATTTGACCAAACAAACACATCTTTTCTTATCAACGGACAACCTGTTAATGACATGGAAAATGGTCGAGTATATTGGTCTAACTGGCAAGGTTTAACAGATGTTGCTTCTGGGATTCAAATACAAAGAGGTCTTGGTGCTTCGCGTTTGGCAGTACCTTCTGTAGGAGGAACAGTTTCTATTTTTACCAAAGCTGCTAACAAATCTGAAGGTGGTAAAATTAGCCAAATGGCTGGTAATGATGGGTATTTAAAATCTACAATATCTTACAATTCAGGAAAAAATAATCGTGGATGGGCTTCTTCTATTTTATTTTCTAAATGGCAAGGAGATGGATACATCAACAATACTTCAGGTGAAGGATATACGTATTTCTTTGCAGTAGGATACAAACCAGAAGGATCAAAGCATGATTTAAACTTCTCTTTCTTGGGCGCAGGACAATGGCACCACCAAAGAGATGTATGGGTTTCTATTAGAGATTATCAAAATTTCGGTGATGCAGGAATTGACAGAAGATGGAACTCTAACGGAGGTACTTTAAATGGGAAGGAATTCAGTATGAGAAGAAATTTCTACAACAAGCCATTAGCAACATTTAACTGGGATTATGAAATCTCTGACAATGTAAAACTTGCTACCTCATTTTATGGTTCAGCAGGTCGTGGTGGAGGAACAGGTCCTCGTGGTTCTAATTTCAGAAATGCAACCTCAGACATATTACCTTATCAAAAAGATTTGACAGAACACTACACAGAAAACGGTAGAGGTTCTAGAAACGCAGATGGATCAATCAACTTTGATGCAATCGTAGCGCATAACAGAAATGCAGCAACACCTTATACTGGACCAATTAGTGGATTTCAAGGTCAATTGATTGGTTCTAACAGCTTTAGAAATGATGGTGTAAGCAGAGAAATTTTAGTAAGAAGAGCTTCAATGAATTCACATGACTGGGTAGGAGCAATTTCTAACTTAGAAATAAATAGTGGAAAATTCAATTATTCTATTGGTGTAGATTTACGTTCATACACTGGGTATCACTACCGTGTATTAAACGACTTAATGGGATTAGACGGTTACTATTCTTCAGGAAATAAAAATTCTGCAGGACAAATCATCAATACAACCGTTGAAGCTTCACCATTTAAAAGTACAGGTCTTACAAACGGAGCTAAAATTGATTACTTCAATATTGGTAATGTTGGATGGCAAGGTGTGAATGGTTTAGTTGAATATAACGACGAAGGAAAATTAACTGCTGTAATCCAAGCAGGATTGTCAAATCAATCTTTCCAAAGAGAAGATTTATTTGATGTGCCATCAAACCCAGTTTCTGATACAAAGAATCAAGGAGGTGGATACATTAAAGGGGGTGCAAACTATAACTTTAATGAAAAATCAAACGCATTCTTTAATATCGGTCTTATCTCTAGACAACCACAATTTGGGGCTGTCTTTCCAAACTTTGGAAACGATATTAATCCAGACTTACAAAACGAAGAAATTCGTTCAATAGAATTTGGATACGGTTATACTTCAGCAAAACTTGATGTAAACGTAAATGTGTACAGTACCTCTTGGGGGAACAGATTTGTGACTCGTTCATTATCTAACCAACAAGGAGTAGATGGAACCGCTCAATTTAGAAATGTTGATGTTTTACACAATGGTTTAGAGCTTGAAGGAAAATATAGAGCAACCAATAATTTAACTTTCAAAGGAATGATTTCGATCGGAGATTGGAAATATACAAAAGACTTTGAAGCGGAAATATTTGATGACAACCAACAATTAATTGGTACAGGTACTCTGTACACAAATGGTTCTAAAGTTGGTGATGCTGCACAGTTTACATCATATTTAGAAACTAACTACAGATTGGGTCGTTGGAATTTTGATATTGGATATAGATTTGTAGATGGTTTATATGCAGATTATTCAATTACTGATTCTCAATTTACACAACCTAACAACAAAGGAGCTTTAAAACTTCCTTCATACGGATTGGTAGATTCTGGTGTAACAGTTCAATTAGGAAAAGGATTTAGCTTCAGAGCAAACATCAACAACTTATTTGACACTACATATATTGCAGAATCTAACTCTAATATTCATGCTGATGCTTCTTCTACTACATGGAATGGTGTAGATGTTCGTAACTCAGTTTGGTTTGGATTTGGACGTACTTGGAATACATCTTTAGTGTATAGATTCTAAGACTTTAATCTTACTATTCTAAAAACCACCTCCCAGAGGTGGTTTTTTTATGCAATAATTTGTTAACTTTACCCGATCTTAAGATTATACACAACATTATGAAAGACATTCACTCGTATTGGGCATATTTAGTTTTGGCCTTTTTGGCTTTTGCCGTTATCAACGCCCTCATTGGGGTTACTCAAAAAAAAGAATTTAGAGACAAAGACCTACGTATTGGCTTGTTTACTCTCATCGTTTCACACATTCAATTATTAATCGGCTTAGGATGGTATTTCATGTCTCCTTGGTACAAAGCACTCAAAACAGACAGTGCTTCTGTCATGGCAGACAAAACCACACGATTGCTCGCAGTAGAACACCCAATTATGATGATCATCGCAATTGTACTTATTACAATGGGTTGGTCTAAACATAAAAAGAAAACAACTGCCACTTCAAAATTTAAAACCTTTGCACTCTTTTACGGCCTTGCACTCTTGTTAGTCCTCTCAAGAATTCCTTGGAATAACTGGTTCTAGACAATGAAATTGATCAGTTATCTCTTATCACCCATTTTTATTTTGGTGTTTTTTCTCCTGTTGGTTATTTTTCAACCGATACAATGGCTAAGCATGAACCTTTTTGGGCATCAGGCGCACAAAACTGTGATTGACATTCTTAACTGGTTTTTAGTGAAATCGCTGTTGATTCTTGGAGTACGCGTAGTTTTTGAAAACAAGTACACCTTGCCCAAAAACACCACGCTGATATTTACTGCCAATCATCAAAGTTTGTTCGATATTCCACCATTGATTTTATTTTTCAGAAAACACTATCCAAAATTTGTAGCCAAAATTGAATTGGGAAAAGGCATTCCAAGTATCTCCTACAACCTAAGACACGGAGGCGCTGCCTTGATTGACAGAAAAGACCCAAGGCAAGCCTTGAGTACATTGGCAGAATTTTCAAAAAGAATTCATAAAAATAAGTGGTCTGCAGTCATCTTTCCAGAAGGAACACGAAGCAAAACAGGGAAACCCAAGAAGTTTTCAACAAACGGCATCAAAATGATTGCCAAGTACAATAAAGAAGCCTATATTGTTCCTGTTACGATCAACAATTCTTGGAAAGTATATAAATATGGAAAATTTCCACTAGGAATAGGGAGCCCCATCATGATTACAACACACGAGCCTATAAAAATAGACTCCCTCCCTTTTGACGAATTAATGGCAAAAGTTGAAACCACAATTATATCACATATCAAATAACATAAAATTGTCTATGCAAAATATTAGAAAAGAGGTCATGAGAACCCTCGAAAAAAATATCGATTCTTTTGTCGATAAATTTTTGATCTCAGCAGAAAAAATTTGGCAGCCGACCGACTTTTTACCAAACTCACAAAAAGATAGTTTTATCGATGAAATTAAAGAGATTCAAGAGCTTTCTAAGGATTTAAGTGATGATTTTTGGACGGTTATGGTAGGAGATGCCATTACAGAAGAAGCCTTACCCACCTACGAATCTTGGTTGTTAGATTTGGACGGAATTACACAACATCCCGATAACGGATGGGCAAAATGGATTCGTGCTTGGACTTCTGAAGAAAACAGACACGGAGACACCTTAAACAAATACATGTACCTATCGGGAAGAGTGAATATGCGTGAAGTGGAAATTACCACACAGCACTTGATTACTGATGGATTTGATATTGGTACGGCATCCGATCCGTATAAAAACTTTGTATATACCAGTTTTCAAGAATTGGCAACCTACATTTCGCATAACAATGTGGCAAAAATTGCACGTAAAAAAGGACATAAAGCCCTCGCGAAAATGTCTAAAATTATTGCTGGAGACGAAATGCGTCATCATATTGCTTATACCGAGTTTGTAAAGCAAATTTTTGCAATAGACCCGAGTGAAATGATGCTGGCATTCCATCACATGATGAAGCATAAAATCGTCATGCCAGCAATGCATTTAAGAGAATCTTTTGGAGCAAAAGGAAGTATTTTTAATGATTTCTCTACGGTTGCACAAAGAATAGGTGTGTACACAGGATTTGATTATATCGACATTTTAAGAAAATTGAATACCGCTTGGGAAATTGATAAAATTACAGGCTTAACGGCTGAAGCAGAAAAAGCAAGAGATTATTTGTTAAAGCTTCCAGACCGAATGTTTAGAATTACAGAACGTATTGTAATTCCAGACACCAAATTCCAATTCAAATGGTTGAATCCAATATAACTCCTAAAATCTCCTTGTAAAATTACAAGGAGATTTTTTTTACTGAATTTGAAACGTATCTTTATCTTTTAAAAAACCGAGTTTCTCGCGCAGCTGCTCTTGACTCTTTTTCTCAAAAGTAAATATTGCAACCCCTACTTCTTCTTCCTGAAAATCGGCACAAAGCTTCCCCAAATAATCATACACAGCAGATGAGCCGTTGTATGCATGCCCATAACCATCCAATCCTACCCTATTTACACCAATCACATAGCTAAGGTTCTCAATAGCCCTCGCCTGCAACAAAGAGCTCCAAGCATTGATTCTTGGAACTGGCCAGTTGGCCACAAACAGTAACAAATCATAATTTTCTGTATTTCTTGACCATACCGGAAAACGCAAATCATAACAAATCATCGGGCAAATTTTCCAGTCTTTATAATTCACAATCAATTTTTGATTCCCAGCAGTATAGACCTTATGTTCATTTGCCAAGGTAAAAGAATGCCGCTTGTCATAAATATCAATTTTTTGAGAAGGGTGAACAAACAACAAGCGATTATAAAATAAACCCGAATCAGAAATCACCAAACTCCCAACAATTGCTGCTTGGGTTTTTGCAGCCATTTCTTGCATCCAAGAAACGGTTTGGCCATCCATGGTCTCGGCAAGCTGAGCCGCATTCATAGTAAAACCCGTGGAAAACATTTCTGGTAAAACAATCAAGTCTACAGAATCGGAAATTCCTTCAATTTGTTGTTGAAAATTGCCGCGATTCGCTGCGGGATTTTCCCAAACTAAATCGGACTGAAGAATTGCTATTTTTAAATCTGAAGCCATTATTATAGGATAAAAAGAAACTTTGTTCCCTCAAAAATAAGATAAATAATGTATATTGTTTTTCAAATTGACACGAATGCACTCTTTTATTTCTGAAACCTTAAACAGCATCTTAAAAACCACCAAATCATTTGAAAACGTGGTCTTTATATTGCCTTCCCAAAGGGCTGGTATTTTTGTCAAACAGTGTTTGAAAGATAAAATTTCTACGGGCTTCTTACCCGAAATTCAAAACATTGGAGACTTTACAGAACAGATTTCAGAAATAAAAAAGGTAGATAGTATTGAACTTTTATTTCATTTTTACACCATCTACAAAAGTGTTGAAGAAAATCCAGATCCATTTGACAAATTCTCTTCGTGGGCATTTACGGTACTTCAAGACTTTAATGAAATTGATCAAAATTTAACCAACACCAAAGACCTTTTTATATACTTACGTGACATACAACGCCTAAAAAAATGGTCGGTACAAGGCACTTTTAAAGAAACCGACTTGGTCAAAGATCACTTTTCTTTTATTGAAAAACTAGGAGACTTGTACCCTAAATTGCACGCCTTTTTAAAAGAAAATAAGATTGGTTATCAAGGCTTTATTTATAGAGAAGCGACGCTTCGAATGGATGCTTTTATTGAAAAAAATCAACAAAAGAAATTCTTCTTTTTGGGTTTTAATGCCTTAAACAAAGCCGAGGAGTTTTTATTTCAAAAAATGCTTTCTGCAAAAAATACAGAGATCTACTGGGACATCGACCAGGCTTTTTTAGCAAAAAATCAGCAAACAGGTCGCTTTATCAAAAAATACCAAAGCAGCTGGAAATATTATGAAAAAAATGAGCTTAAAACAATAGGTAATAACTTTTCTGAAGAAAAAAATATCGAAGTCATTGGCCTTTCAAAAAATATTTCTCAAATAAAATATGCGGGCGAAATTTTATCAACATTAGCAAAACTAGACAATACAGCCATGGTCTTGTCTGACGAAACTCTACTGCCAATTACTCTGAATTCGTTGCCCAAAAATGTAGACGCAATCAACATCACAATGGGCTATCCTTTGAAAGATATTCCATCATCAAATTTAATTTTTTCTATTTTCAAACTCTTTTTATCTCAAGAAAAACTAGAAAAGAGAGCAGAGAACATCTTCTACCATAAAGATGTGATTCGGTTTGTTAAAGAAGCTGCCATTTACAAGCTATTGCAGGTAGAGAAACACTCTGTGGCAGATGAAATTGCCACTTCGATCGCCAAAGAAAACAACACCTTTGTGGGGCTTGCTTATCTGAGTCCATTTCTAGAAAAGCTGGATACAGAAACACACAAAACGATCGCAACGATATTCAACCCCTTTTCAACAATAGACAATTTTATTTCAAGAATCCTAAAATTGATTCATCTATTAAAAGAGGATGCAAATCAGTTAGACAAAGAATTTTTATTTCGATTTTACACTATTTTCATTCAACTGCAAAACCTGCATGCGAACTTTCAATATTTTCAAGATTTAAAGACGCTACACCTGTTCTTTAAACAACTCATTGGTTCTGAAAGTTTATCCTTTCAAGGAGAACCATTAAAAGGGCTGCAATTGATGGGCATGTTAGAGACTCGGGTTTTGGATTTTGAAAATCTTATCATAACCTCGGTAAATGAGGGAGTTTTACCTGCCAATAGCCAACAACAATCTTTTATTCCTTTTGATGTAAAGGTAGCGTTTGACTTACCCACTTATCGAGAAAAAGATGCTATATTTTCCTATCATTTTTTCAGATTATTACAGCGAGCAAAAAATATTTATATCCTTTACAATACCGAACCTGATGTTTTTGGTAGTGGTGAAAAAAGTCGATTTGTGACCCAGTTAGAAATGATTCGCGAAGATATTCAGCAAAAAATTGTCAGTCCAAAAGTGGTCACAGAAAAAACTGTTTTGAAAGAAATTCCTAAAAACGAAATGGTTCTCACAAGCTTAAAAGACTTGGCAAGGAAAGGCATATCTCCTTCTGCACTAACGAGTTATTTGTACAACCCTGTAAAGTTTTACAAACAAAAAGTTTTAAAAATTAAAGAGCTGGAAAACGTAGAAGAGACCGTGGCTTTTAACACACTCGGAACAGTTGTTCACGAAACTTTAGACGAGCTATACACTCCTTTTGTAGGGCAATACATCACGGCAACCGATATAACTGAAATGCTGACAAAAAAAAGCCGTTTGATTACCAAACATTTTAAGGTTTGTTTTAAGAATGGGGATGTACAAACAGGAAAAAATCGCTTGATTTTTGAAGTTGCCAACCGCTTTGTAGAAAATTTTTTAGCGCAGGAAAAAAACCTATTACAAGATCAAAACAATCGCTTAAAGATCATCGCTACCGAAGAAACGCTTGCCGCAACCATAGCTATTGAAGGCCTTGATTTTCCTGTAAAAATTCATGGGCAAGTAGATCGTGTTGATGAACTAAATGGAGTAACCCGAATTATCGACTACAAAACGGGTATGGTCGCAGATGCCAATTTAAAAGTTCCCGATTTTACCAAAATCAGAGACGAAAAATACCATAAAGCTATTCAGGTATTACTCTATGCTTATCTGTATTCTAAAGGTAAAAATCATAATTTCAATAGCCCTTTAGAAGCAGGAATCATTTCTTTTAAAAATTTAAAAAGCAGTTTTTTATCGACCAATTTTTCTGCCTCAAGAATCAAAGATCATTCAATTACCGAAGAGCGATTGACCGAATTTATTGAAGAAATCAAATTGATGATCTTAGAAATCTACGATATCAATATTCCGTTTATAGAACCTGCCGATTTAAAGTATTAGAGCTTTCCCCTCAAAATTAGCAAAGGAACATCACAATTAAATTCTTCTTTTAAGATCACTTTTTTCTCCCAAAGTTTTTTAAAGAAGCCTCTTTTGCGTCTGAAGACACATAATAAATCGGGGTCCTGTTCTTTAATATTCACCAAAACACCTTGATAGGTCGTCGCGCTTTCAACAACTGTAAGGGTCGATTTCAATGCTTCTAAATCAGGATCTATCACCAAATCTTGGTCGGTATGACTCGGCGTTTTTACCATTAATAAATTCACCTTAGCATTGAAAATGGCAACAATGTGTTGTAAAGGTTTGAGTGTTTTTCTTTTATTTACAATGCCCGACTTGAAAGCAGTCAATATCGAAGTGATGGGTTTGTATGCATATCCATTAGGAATGATTAAAACAGGAATCTGTGTTCTTTTAACAATACTTCCTGTAGTTCTCCCTAAAAAAAGTTCCTCTTTGATTGAATTACTTTTAGGACCTACGATAATGATATCGACTCCAATCTCATTATCAATCGATTCGATTGTGTCTAAGACACTTCCTTTTGCCGAAATTAATTTAATGTCTACACTTTTTCGATCAACAGAATTTACAACAGAACGCATATACAAGTTCGTTTCACGCTCAATGATAGAATCTATGTTGATAATTGTACCTGCTGTTGTTTGAAAATTATACGCTCTAAAAACAAAAATTTGTGCTCCAATTTTTGTTGCAAAATCAATCGCATATTGTAGGGTGTTAGAGGCATTTTCTGTGGAACCGATAGGCACTAAGATATGTTTCATAAGGAATCTTTTATATGGGCACAAAGGTACATTTTTTTACACGATTCCCATTTTTAAGTATTCAAGAAGTGTACCTTTGTGGCTGAATTTTATTTTTTTGAAAACCGATATTCGTTTTAAACACATACACACGTTAGCAGTCCCAGCTCTCATTGCAGGAATTGCCGAACCCTTGTTGTCAATTACTGATACTGCAATCATAGGAAATATCGATACAAATGCCGTAGAAAGTTTGGCTGCCGTTGGAATTGTTGGTGCCTTTGTCTCCATGTTGGTCTGGGTTTTTGGGCAAATTAGAAGTGCCATTTCATCGATCATTTCTCAATATGTAGGTGCAAATGCATTGGATGAGGTACGAGATTTACCTGCGCAAGCCACTGGAATTGTACTGCTTGGAAGTTTGATTGTTTTGGCAATCTCCTATCCCTTTGCTAGTACTATTTTTGAATTTTACAATGCCTCCGGATTGGTCTTAGTATATGCGGTGAAATATTTTGAAATTCGGATTTTTGGCTTTCCATTTTCCTTGTTTGTTTTTGCCATTTTTGGAACTTTTAGAGGCTTACAAAATACCTTTTATCCAATGATGATAGCGATTGTGGGTGCACTTTTGAATGTTGTATTGGATGTTGCTTTTGTGTATGGAATTGATGGGATTATAGCGCCTATGCATATTGAAGGAGCAGCCTATGCAAGTGTCATTTCTCAAATTGCAATGGCCCTTTTTGCAGCAATTTTATTGTTGAAAAAAACATCGATTTCACTAAAAATACAGCTCCCTTTCAACAAAGAAATCAACCGATTGTTGGGCATGATTTCCAACTTATTCATCCGGACCATCGCTTTAAACATCGCCCTTTATTTTGGAACTTCTTATGCCGCAGCTTACGGAAAAGAATACATGGCAGCCTATACCATCGGACTCAATATCTGGTTTTTGGCAGCCTTTATGATTGATGGCTATTCGAGTGCTGGAAATATTTTATCTGGAAAATTATTGGGTGCAAAAGCCTACTCGTCTCTAATTCAATTGGGCAATACCTTAACAAAATACGGCTTCTTTATGGGAGTATTTTTAGCTGTCGTGGGGTTCACTTTTTACGAAACTATCGGGACTATTTTTACAAAAGAAACAGCAGTGTTAAAACCCTTTTATGATACTTTTTGGATCATTTTGGCCATGCAGCCCCTCTGTGCCATTACCTTTATTTTTGACGGTATCTATAAAGGAATGGGAGAGATGAGAATACTTCGAAACTTATTAGTGGTCTCTACAGGCCTGGTATTTATTCCTGTTTTAATCTTATTTGACGCATTAAACTATCAATTACATGCCATTTGGATTGCATTTACTTTTTGGATCATTGTTCGAGGATTCCCTTTAATCATCCTTTTTAGAAGAAAATTCATCCCTCTTGCTGAAAAAAAATCATAAAACGGTCTTTTGATAAAACAAATTTGAGGAATAAAAACTTACTTTTGAACTAAATTAGCAGCAAAATGAACACAACTCGCGAAAACGGAAGTGTATTTACCAAAATAGAACAGACAATTGCTACGGTAGAATTTGGACATCCTGCTAGTAATTCTTTTCCAAGTGAATTGCTGGGAAGATTGACGCAAGAAATCCATTCTCTTTCTCAGAATGACGAAGTTGCGGTGATCATTTTAAAATCGGAAGGTAAAAACGCATTTTGTGCCGGAGCTTCTTTTGACGAGCTACTTACAATTTCTAATACTGAGCAAGGATTAGAATTCTTTTCTGGTTTTGCGCACCTCATCAATGCAATGAGATGCTGTTCCAAATTAATAATTGGTCGGGTACACGGAAAAATTGTAGGAGGAGGTGTCGGCTTGACTGCTGCCTGTGACTATGTATTGGCCTCAGAAAAAGCGGCAATCAAATTGTCGGAACTCAGTATCGGAATTGGTCCTTTTGTGATTGCTCCTGCCGTAGAACGCAAAATAGGACTCGCTGGATTATCTGAATTGACAATCGCTGCTACAGAATGGAAAAGCGCCTATTGGGCCAAAGAGAAAGGGCTGTATGCCAAAGTTTTTGACTCTGACAAAGAATTGGATGCAGCAGTAGATTTGTTGTCGGTAAATTTAGCCTCCTACAATCCGGAAGCCTTGCTCGAACTCAAAAAAACTCTTTGGAAAGGAACAGCGCATTGGGAAACACTCTTACTAGAAAAAGCAAGAATTTCAGGGAAACTGGTCTTGTCCGAATTCACTAAAAAAGCACTGGCAAAATTTCAAAAATAATTGGAAGACTAGCATTTTACAAAAAAAACAAAAAGAACCTTAGAGACACTTTTAAAAATAGAACATACTTAAAACAATATTGATATGGGAGGAGATTATTTATTTGCAGGACTTGCCCTAGGGGTACTAGTGATGTATTTTTACAACAAAATTAGAACTAAAAGAAACCGACGTTAATGAGCACGATAAGAATAACAAAACAGTTTAATTTTGAAACTGGCCACGCTTTATATGGCTATGATGGAAAGTGCAAAAATGTTCACGGACATAGTTATAAACTCTCGGTTACCGTCTCTGGAGCACCCATTACAGACGCTACAAATGTAAAATTTGGAATGGTGATCGATTTTTCTGACTTAAAAAAGATTGTAAAAGAAGAAATTGTTGATTTGTTTGATCATGCAACTGTTTTTAATCAGAATACCCCGCATGTAGAATTGGCAAAAGAATTGCAAGTAAGAGGACATCATGTTATTTTGGTCAATTACCAACCGACTAGTGAAATGATGGTGATTGATTTTGCCGCAAAAATAAAAAGCAGGTTGCCAGAAAACATCAAACTTTTTTCTTTGAAATTACAAGAAACCGAAACTAGCTTCGCAGAATGGTTTGCTAGTGAAAATTAATTCATATAGCAATGCAACACCGTATAATAGTGTAGCATTGCTACTTTCCATTGAAGGTATTCATGGTATTGTCTAAGCCTGCGGTACCAAAAGAAGCTACTACATTTGCAGAAACGGGCAAGCGCTCTATGAGCTGGCTGGTTTCTTCTTTGGTCCAATGTCCTAACACATAATCGACCTGTTTTCCTTTGCCGAAATTTCCACCTACACCAAAGCGAAAACGAGCATATTGTTGGGTATTTAGCTTTTCTTGAATGTCTTTCAATCCATTGTGCCCTCCCGCAGACCCTTTTGCTTTTAAACGGATGGTTCCAAAATCGATGTGTACATCATCAGTAATAATTAAAATATTTTCGATCCGAATGTTTTCTTGCTGCATCCAATATTTGACCGCTTTCCCACTTAAATTCATATAGGTACTTGGCTTTAACAAAACAAAGGTTCTTCCTTTGAATCGAAAGGTAGCAACATCACCTAATTTTTCAGTTTCGAAAGTCACCTTATGTTCTTGGGCAACTTCATCCACAATTTTAAACCCAATATTATGCCGTGTATTGGTATAGGTCTCTCCAATATTTCCCAATCCTACAATTAAAAATTTTTTCATCGCATCTTCTTTACAATCCTCTTTTGCACTTAATAATTTAGAAAAGATTTGTTTCAAATTCATTTTTCAAAAATACTAATTAATACGGTGTGTACGACCCTCAAAAAATGACATAAAAAAAAAGCGTTACCATGAAGTAACGCTTTCTTGTATTCTATGTTGCACTATTTATTCTGCAGTAGCTTCTGTAGCTTCTGTAGTTTCAGCAGCAACATCAGTTGCTTCTTCTTCTTCTTCATCTAAAACTTCTGCCGTAGCATTACGAGAAGTTCTTACTTGAACAACTACAGTGTTATCTGGGTGCATAAAAGTATAATCATCATTAAATAATGAAGTTATGAGTAATTTATTTCCAATTCGTAATTTAGAAATATCAGCAGTAACATAGTCAGGTAAATTTGCTGGCAATGCTTTGATCTTCAATTTACGGTTTGTAAAACGCAAAGAACCTCCATTTAATACCCCTGGAGAAGTTCCTGTTAATTTTACAGGAATGTTCATTGTTACTTCTTTGTCATCAAATAACTGATAAAAATCTACGTGTAAGATTTTATCTGAAACAGGGTGAAATTGGATGTCTTGTAAGATCGCTCCTATTTTTTGTCCATCAACGTCAAGACTTGCAGTAAAAACGTCTGGAGTATATACCAACTTTTTAAATGCTTTTTCTTCTGCTGAAAAATGCACTGGTTTATCTCCTCCGTATATCACGCAAGGAACCATACCAGCATTACGTAGGGCTTTTGTTGACACTTTACCCACGCTTTCTCTTTTTGATCCTTTAATTGTAATTGATTTCATTACTTTTTTTTGTTAAAAATTTACATTAAAAATTGTCCACTTATCGAAGTATTGTCTTGCACTTTGCGCATAACATCAGCGAATAAGGGCGCGCAAGATACTACTTTTATTTTAGAAGTAACCTTCTTTAGTGGAATAGTATCAGAGACTATAAGTTCTGTCAATGCAGAGTTTTCTATTTTTTCATAAGCGCCTCCAGAAAGTATCGGGTGTGTACAGATTGCACGAACACTCAATGCGCCTCTTTCTTTCATTAAATTGGCAGCATGCGCTAGGGTTCCTCCGGTATCGATCATGTCATCAACCAAGATTACATTCTTCCCTTCTACCTCACCAATTAGTTCCATATTAGAAATTACATTGGCTTTTTTCCGTTGTTTATAACAAATAACAACATCTGAATGCAAATGTTTTGAATAGGCATAGGCTCTTTTAGAACCACCCATGTCTGGTGAAGCGATGGTTAAGTTTTCTAAATTCAAGCTGTTTACGTAGGGCATGAAAATCGTAGAAGCATACAAATGATCTACGGGTTTTTCAAAAAATCCTTGAATTTGATCTGCGTGCAAGTCCATGGTCATAATACGTGTTGCACCCGCAGTTTGTAATAAATTGGCAACGAGTTTTGCTCCAATAGCAACTCTCGGTTTGTCTTTTCGATCTTGTCTTGCCCAACCAAAATAGGGCATTACTGCTGTAATATGCCTTGCAGAAGCTCTTTTTGCAGCATCTATCATTAATAACATTTCCATTAAGTTGTCTGCTGTAGGAAAGGTAGACCCAATTAAAAAAACTCTTCTTCCTCTTACAGATTCTTCAAAAGCAGGTTGAAATTCTCCATCACTAAAATGAGTGGTAGTTACTTTTCCTAGTTCGGCACCATACTCTTTGGCAATTTTTTCAGCCAATTCGGTACTCTGAGAACAGGCAAAAAGTTTTGGGGCAAGTTGATTTGAAGACATTTAGTAGTGTTTTGTGGTTGTGCTGACAAAAATATAAATTATTTAATGAGTTTGGATAAGAAATAAGAGATTAAAACTAAAAATATTTATTAGATTTGCATCGTACTACAAAAATGCTCAAGTGGCGGAATTGGTAGACGCGCTGGATTCAAAATCCAGTTTCCTCGGAAGTGCGGGTTCGATTCCCGCCTTGAGTACTACAACCCTTGAAAATCAATTGATTTTCAAGGGTTTTTTACTTTTTAAAGGGTTAAAATAGGGATAAATAATTATTCGCTAAACAATTTTGGGAATGGTACAGATTAGTTGATCAACAAATTAAAAAACACAAAACATTGCAAAGCTACTTTTCAGCAATTTAACTATTATTACTGGGGGAAACTACTATTTGTGTATATTTATTTTTGAATCTACATACAAAAACCCCAACCACCGGATGAATAAGGGTTGAGGGTTTTTAATCTCAGAAGTTTCAATAGCCGTATATTTACACCGCTATCAAGGGGATGCAATCATCATAAAATATGCCTAATTCAAGAAGATGAAAGCATCCCTATTTTAAAACAAAAAAACAATTCACCGATGAAAAAAATTATTTGGAGCATTTTATTCCTCAGCTTCTTCAGTACTTCCGCACAAAACAGAACAACCGGCAATTCCTCTATCTACGATATTAAAATAGAAGGCATTGATGGCGAGATTATTGATTTGAACCAGTACAAAGGGAAAAAAATATTATTTGTCAATGTAGCCTCAGAATGTGGATTTACCTATCAATACGACGGTTTGCAAGAATTGTACACCAAATATAAAGAGCAATTGGTTGTCATCGGATTGCCTTGCAATCAGTTTGGAGGTCAAGAACCAGGGAGTACTCAAGAAATTCAAACATTTTGTCGATTAAATTATGGGGTCGATTTTCCACTGACTGCAAAAATTAAGGTAAAAGGTGAAAATCAACATGAACTCTATCAGTGGTTAACAATGAAGCGCAAAAACGGAAAAAGAAATTCTTCTGTAAAATGGAACTTTCAAAAGTATTTGATTGACGAAAATGGGGCATTGATCGATGTTTTTTATTCGATGACAAAACCAATGAGTCCAAAAATCACCAAACTAATTGACCGCAGCTAACCAACACAAGCCCTCATTATAGGAGGTAAGCGCCTCTGCACTGAAAATGATTTCCTATTAAATCTTTTAGTAAATTCGCAGCAAATAACCGCTTATCCCCGAAGCATCCCATGAACACAAAAAGGCTACACTTTATAGACGCGATGCGTGCATTTGCAATCCTGATGATGCTGCAAGGTCATTTTATTCAGCTTAGTTTCAAGAATTTTAAGGAACTCTCTCTCATCAAAAAAACTACGGGAACTTCAGGCTCTCTTCTTTTTGATGGGTGGTATTTTATGAAAGGACTTACGGCTCCCTTGTTTTTTTTTGTTACGGGTCTCGTATTTGTGTTTTTACTCCTACGTACACACCAGTCTGGAGAAAATAATCCTCGAATTGGAAAAGGAATCATCCGTAGTTTCGAGCTCATTTTTTGGGGCTATTTGTTGCAGTTAAACATGCGCTATATCTCTAGTACCTTTTATAACGAAACCCCTATCATCTATGCGTTTCATGTACTGCAATGTATTGGAGTAAGTTTGCTGTTGATCATTGGGTTGTACCTCCTTTATAAAACCATAAAAAAAATACCCTTAGCGTTCTATTATTTAATTGCAGGCATTCTTATTTTTGGGGTGTTTACAAAAATTCGATTCATGGAGGCATTTCCTGAAAATAGTCCGCAACTCCTCCAAAATATCTTTAGGGGACCTCATGCTATTTTTCCACTAATTCCATGGGCAGGATTTGTAATGTTTGGAGGGCTGTTTGGTGTAATTGTGCACTTTTACAAAGACCGTTTAAAAAGTATTCTTTTCAGTATTGCCTTATTAAGTTGTGCCTTTATATTAAAATACATCACCTATAGACATGGTGCAGTGTGGTTGTACAACCGATTGGCAGAAGTACTCATTGTTACTTGTATTTTTATCCAGCTCGAAAGATGGTTTTCAAACAAATGGAAGTTATTTTTGGAGGTGGGTCAAAAAACCCTCTTTGTGTACCTATGGCATACCATTGTCTTGTACGGTGGAATTATCGGATTTGGCTTGCACAATCTTATCAAAGAAAAACTCTCTGCTCCTCAAGCAATTACGGGTGCAGTGCTATTTTTAGCCTTCTTTATTGGCTTCTCCAAATTCAGTCCATTTTTTGATGCACTAAAAGCAAAGGTATTCCTCTTTTTAAGAATTTCTGAAAAATAAGCACTCTGTTAACTTGTTCTCAAAGAAGAACAACATCAACAGAGTACCTATTTCGTTTTAATGAGGCAAGCGATCTTTGACCACTCCATATAAAAAAGTTCCTACCATCGAGGCGGCAATCACCACAAGAATTGGAACATACCCCGCTCCTACAAGGGTAAACATGGGGCCTGGGCAGGCTCCTGCCAATGCCCAACCCAATCCAAAAATAATTCCTCCAAAAGCATAACGACGAACGCTCTTCTCTTTTGGTGTAAAATTAATTTTTTCTCCGTAGAAAGATTTGATATGAAATCGTTTGATCAATTGAACAACAATAACTCCCAAAGAGACTGCAGATCCAATAATGCCATACATGTGGAAGGACCCAAAAGTAAACATTTCATAGATTCGAAACCAAGAGGCTGCTTCCGATTTAAACATGGTAATTCCAAAAATAACTCCGATAAATAAATAGATAATTGTTCTCATTGCTTAAAATAGGATGGGGAAAATTAGATGAATCATTGTGAGGCCTCCGATAAAAAAGCCAATTACTGCAATCAGTGAAGGGCCTTGTAAATTACTCAATCCAGAAATGGCATGACCCGAAGTACACCCTCCTGCATATCGTGCTCCAAAACCAACAAACAACCCTCCAATGGATAAAAGCAATAGATTTTTAACATCCAATAAGGCATTCATCCCAAAGATTTCGGTTGGCAAGTATGCCGTTCCGGCACTTTCAAATCCAAGCGCTTTTAAATTAGAAATGGTATCGGGTTGCATCACAACCGCCGTATCGAGACTTAAAAAATGAGCTCCTATAAAACCGCCAATAATGGCTCCAAGTACAACGACTAAATTCCATTTTTGTGTTTTCCATTCAAACTTAAAAAAATCTACTTTATTTCCTGCACCACAAAGCGTACACATGGTTCGTAAGTTTGAAGACATTCCAAAGTTTTTTCCTACCATTAAGAGTAGCAACATAATAAAAGCGATCATTGGGCCCGCTATATACCAAGGCCAAGGTTCATATATCCAGTTCATTTGTGTGGGGTTTAAGCTGCAAAAAAACAACAATGATTGCGAATGGTTGGTAACCAATGTTACATTGGGAAAGGTTTTTATTGTTTTGGAATCTTTTTGTTGAAGCAAAACAGTAAACTACTCCTCTTTTTGAAAGCTACAAAACATAAAATCTTGCCGGGTTTGAAAGGGTGTTGGGTGACTATGATAACGGCAAAACGCACTCTAGCTCTGAAAAAATAGAGGATAAATACCTAAAAATCAGTACATATCAATCACGAATCTGATGATAAAAAATGTCTTCCTCCAATAAATGATACAATTTTTGTATATTGTCATAGTGATGTTTGCGCTGTACACACTACCTTTGTACTTGCAAAATTGTTTCACTATACCAATGTGAAAAATTACGACGGTTCTTGGACAAGCTGGAGTTCTATAAACGACTATGTTTACAAAGAACAGTATCGCAACAATAATGGACTAAATATGAATACCTATCTAGAGGCATTTTTAAATGCATTTCTTGGAAACGTGAATTGGACATTAAAATCAATTCTCTTCGAAGTTCCTTGGTACACCAACTACTTTTGGGGGCTCGTCATAATTTCGCTCTTTGTTTGGGGCTTAGAAATGGTCTTTCCTTGGCGAAAAGAACAATCGATTTTCAG
>Ga0257120_1000058_pt1 | contig 91815 bp, 93 predicted proteins | sample SI106_10metaG_FD_190153 | JGI IMG/M metagenome (GOLD analysis project Ga0257120, IMG submission 190153) | Marine microbial communities from Saanich Inlet, British Columbia, Canada - SI106_10 | ecosystem: Environmental > Aquatic > Marine > Inlet | place: Canada: British Columbia | collected...
TAAAGCTTGGCGTCGCCAAGGGTAAGCAGAACCACGACAAGCGCGCGACCGAAGCAAAACGTGATTGGTCCCGTCAAAAAGCACGTCTTATGAAAGATCACGGCTGACCCTGCTTGGCGCCATTTTTATTGTAAAACGCCCATAAATGATTTGTTTTAAGTGTAAATTCTCTATGAGAGCTTTTTGGTAATCTGCGTAAAGTCCTACTGCTAATTAGCTTGGGTGGAAGTTGAGAGTAGTCCATAATTATAGCCCCCCCCCTCTGGAGGGATATATTAGGAATTTATTATTGGACTTTTGTCTGGTGCTGCTGGTGGTAACGCTGTGGGTAAAGTGCTCGGAAACTTAAACCAAGGCACATTGATCAACTCTAATGTTGGCGTTTTTGGTGGGGGCCTGGGTGGCACGATCCGTAGCGCAATTGGTGCTATTGATTTGGCAAGGACCGCTGGTTTTTGGACTTCGACGCGATCATTTGTCAGGTTGTTGGCGGTGGTGCTGGTGGTAGCGCGGTGCTTGCCCTCGTTGGCGTTTTTCGCAACGTGTTCGGTAAATAGGCTTTACGCTTACGGACAGGTTGGGCGCCGCATCGTAGTACAACCTGGACACACAGACTTGCCACATACTTCCCATAGCGTTAGGCAGTGACGCATTCACGCAGGGAAGAGAATCTGATGGCTGATGATCCCAAAATACTAGTTTCAACTGATTGGCTTGCCGAGCACATGAAAGATCCGGATTTACGGATCTTGGATGCGTCGACTTATTTGCCAGGTGTCGATCGCGATGGTCGCACAGAATATGACGCGGTTCACATTCCAGGTGCCCGCTTCTTTGACATCGATGACGTAAGTGATGGCCGCTCCGATCTTCCGCATATGGTACCCCCAATCGAGAAATTTATGTCCCGCGTGCGCGCGATGGGCGTTGGCGACGGCCACCAGATTGTCGTCTATGATGGATCTGGCCTGTTCTCTGCTGCACGTGTGTGGTGGTTGTTCCGCCTTATGGGGCAAAACAACATTGCGGTGCTTGATGGCGGGTTGCCAAAATGGATCGCTGAGGGACGCGAAGTCGAAGATTTGGCCCCCGTCATTCGTGACCGTCACATGACTGTGCGTTTCCAAAACCAAATGGTACGTGATGTGACTCAAGTGTCCTCAGCGTCCAAATTGGGCACCTCCCAGATCGTTGACGCTCGCGCTGCTGCGCGGTTCCGCGGCGAATCACCAGAACCACGTGAAGGGCTGCGTGCGGGCCATATCCCGAATTCACGCAACGTGCCGTTCACTGACCTGCTGAATGACGACAAAACAATGAAAACTCCGGATCAAACCCGCGCAATTTTTGAGAGCGCTGGCGTTGATCTGAAAAGGCCAATCATCACCACCTGCGGGTCCGGGGTTACTGCCGCCGTATTGGGATTGGCGCTGGAACGTATGGGCTACGATATGTGGTCGCTATATGATGGATCTTGGGCCGAGTGGGGGATGTTTCCTACCGTGCCCGTGGCAACTGGAGAAGCCTGATGTTCGAAACACTACAACCGCAACCTGCTGATAAAATTCTAGCGCTTATGGCGCAGTATCGCGCAGACCCACGTGAGACCAAAATCGATCTTGGCGTTGGCGTCTATAAGGATGCAACGGGTCTGACGCCTGTGATGCGTGCGATCAAAACGGCAGAACACAAACTGTGGGAAGACCAAGACAGCAAAGCCTATGTTGGTCTTGCAGGCGACCCTGCGTTTGGCGATGCGATGATCAAACTGGTTTTGGGCGATGCCGTTGCACGCGACACGATTTCCGCTGCGGCAACGCCGGGTGGAACAGGTGCTGTGCGCCAAGCGTTCGAATTGATCCAAATGGCGCGCCCAGATGCGCGCGTTTTTGTGTCTAACCCAACATGGCCAAACCACCTGTCCATCCTGAAATACCTTGGGATGGGCATGGTCCCATATCGCTATTTCGACGATGAAACACGCGGTGTTGATTTCGACGGCATGATTGCTGATCTTAAAACAGCCAAAGTGGGCGACGTTGTTTTGCTTCACGGCTGTTGCCACAACCCAACAGGTGCAAACCTGAACGCGGCGCAGTGGGAAGAAGTGATTTCGGTTCTGAAATCAACAGGCGCAACCCCGATGATCGACATCGCATACCAAGGTTTTGGTGACGGTCTTGAAGAAGACGCGGCAGCAACACGCACAGTGACTGCAGCACTGCCAGAGACAATCATCGCAGCTAGCTGTTCCAAGAACTTTGGCATCTACCGCGAACGTACCGGCATGTTGATGGTTGTGTCCCAAGACACATCTGCCAAAGGCTTGAATCAAGCGACATTGGCGTTTCTGAACCGCCAGAACTTTAGCTTTCCGCCAGATCACGGTGCACGCATCGTAACGATGATCCTGAACGACGACGCAATGCGCGCCGATTGGATGGCTGAACTCGAAGACATCCGCACTTCAATGTTGGGTCTGCGCGGCGACTTGGCTGCAGAACTTCAGCGGCTTTCTGGCTCTGATCGTTTTGGCTTCCTTGCACAACACCGTGGCATGTTCTCGCGCCTTGGCACTACACCAGAGATGGTGGAAAAACTGCGCGTTGATGCAGGCATCTACATGGTAGGTGACAGCCGCATGAACATCGCAGGCCTAAACGCAAAAACCATCCCTATTTTGGCCAAAGCCATCATCGACGCTGGCATTTAGACGTAGGGCGAGGTTCACCCCGTCAATGCAAAATAAAAGCAGCGCTTGATCTTAACGGGTCGGGCGCTGTTTTCTTTTGGAGTGTGAAAAGAAAGATCAAAATTTTTATACCTACCAAAGTAAACAGGTAAAGGCTAAGGCGTTGGGTTATTAAACGTCTTCGTAGATATGGCCAACGAAACCTCTCTTTCAAAGGTAGTAAAGGGTCGCTACATGCTGCTTGATCTGAACTTAAGTGTTAATTGAAAATGTCCAAGAGTGCCGCAATATCATTGGGTTCAATCCATTCGGCCAGCTCAGTTTCACCTCGGTCACCTGTAGAAACGAAGTGACCGATGACGCAATCAACAACTGCCTGCCTTTTAATCGAAAGAAATGATGTTAGGCGAGAAATTGGTGGCATGAAGGGCGAAATCTGCCAACATGTCAGGTCCCTCAGAAATGCGTCCTTTAGTTTCTTGTCGGGATGCTTGCGCTTGGCGTTTTTCTGGGCATACCTGGGCCTTTTTACACGCTGTGCATTATCCCATGGCACCGCTGCGCGTTGTCTTTTGGATGATCGTTGTTGCTGTTACATTTGCGACGGGCAGGCTTTGCAAGCCTCTTTGTGCACACGGCGATGAAGTATAGATCAAAGTGGTTGAACATTTTCATCAGCACCTGCGTTATGGGAATTGTGGTGACAATTGTCCCAAGCGTGGGGAACGTGATCGTTTTGACATTTGGCCATCCACTTGGGCCAAATTGCTAAATCAGTTTATCATAGTGACGATGATTTCCGCTGTGGTGGAAATTGGCAGCATTGCACTGGGTGTTGGCAGCCCAATACAAAATGAAAACACCGTTGCTTTGATGCAAAGATTGCCATCGGGAACACGCGGACCATTGGTGACCCTTAGCGCAGAAAATCACTATGTGCGCCTGACCACGACCAATCGCACCAAGCTGCTCCTGATACGGTTATTGGACGCATTCAAAGAAGGTCGGCAATACGTGCGATATGCAGATCCACAGGTCGCACTGGGTTGTAATTGATCAAATCCAAAAAGTGTAACTCAGCGGTGATCTTGATAACGTTACAATGAAAGACGAAAACAGCTGTCTTATCAGCCAAAAGTATATGCGTGATGTACGCGCCGCAGGGATGTTGCTAAACGGATTAACCCCGAAACCAAAATGACGCTTACGTGTCTGACCTGCTTGCGCGGGCGGCCAATACGGCCCCCAATGTGATCAGTACACTGGCCCCCAGCAGGGCCCATGTAAGGTCCGCAATTCCTGCGATCACCAGAACGAAGGTGGACAGCAACGGTGCGGCATAGGATGCAACGCCGAGCAATTGAATGTCGCCCCGTTTCACGCCCACATCCCAAACAAAGAATGCCAATCCGACTGGGCCAACGCCCAATCCGACAACCGCCAACCATGCGGTCAACTCAATCGGCCGAACCGTGTCTTCAAATCCAAGGTGCGCAACGCCAGACAGGGCGGCGGTTGCAAGGCAAAAGACCGCAACGCTTGAGGTGGGCGTCTGTCCCAATCTGCGTGAAATGACCGAATAGCTGGACCATGTCACAGCACACAAAAGAGCAAGGCCATACCCCAGCGCGGCACTGGCTTCAAAAGTGGTGTCGCCTTGGGTCACGATCAATGCCGCACCTGCAAAACCAACAAGGCCGCCAATGATGTGACCTGCCTTCAGACGTTCGCCGGGCAACAGCCCAGAAAATAACACGATGAGTAGGGGCCAAAGATAGGCGATCAACCCCGCCTCAGCCGCAGGCGCAAGGCGCAGGGCAGAGAAGTAAAAGAAGTGATAGCCAAACAGACCCATCGTCCCAAAGGCGTAGATTTTCCAACTGACAGTTTTCAGCGATTGCGCTTCACCTGTTAGGAAAACCCAAACCAAACCCAGTGCGCCGCCAATGGCGAATGACATCGCGGTCAGTTGGAAGGGGGGGATGGGCAGCGTCTTGACCGTAAGGACCGCCAATAGCGCCCACATCAATACGGCGCCAAAGCCAAGTGCGGTCGCCTGTGTCTTTGTCATGGGGGCCTCATCAATGCGGTATGCTGCGTGATTGATAGGACGTAACAGGACGTATCACCAGTGGGAATGTATTCAAGCGGTAATGGTGTAACGCGCGGGAAGCTTTCGCTTAATCCGTAGGTGGCGGTTCACCCCGCCAAGTTAGAGTGAAGTGGGAGCAGTTCACCATTGATATGGAGCTCTTTGCGCTTGTGGGTCTGCTTCGAGGCTAAAGCTGCAGATCCCACCAGCTGACTCATCCTGAAAGCCTAGGTTTTAATATGAAATTGAACAGTAGTCAGATTTTTCGATCTCGAAAGCTCGTTCACTCATGACCTTGAAATCAGGCCCCGTCCAAAGAATATCATGAGATATGCAGGTGTCGGTGTCTTTACTTTGATCCGCCACCCAATCCGCTTCTCTATAAGTTGCGCGCATTAGGCGACTATCTGTAGAGTAGTCGAGGCCAAGTTGGTACTGCTCCTTGCCTCCTTGAGGCAACGTAACGACTTTACCATTAGATGCGTCGGCAACAAATGTGAAACGGCAGGGCGTACCACACTCAATTTCTACTATGGAAAATTTACCAGCGAAGTTGACCCCGTTCACAGAGCCATCGCGAATGCGGGTACGAAAGTTCTTATCTCTGCCATTGCAATCAGGAAGCACACTAGGGCCTGAGTAATATCTTTCCGGCGGAAAGTTAGTAAAAGTGGATTGAACAGGATGAGGTTGTAGGGCTGAAAACCGATCGATCCTCCAAGCCTCTTTTCCTGCAGTCGTGAAATAGTACATGTCATCTACAGGTGTCCGCAGCGACTTCTGCATCACTCGATCATCGACATCTGAAGGGTCAAATGCAGCGAGGACGTCGGCTAAAACGTAATGAAGTCCGGCGGGACTGCTTATTCCTAGTGGCTACATCTGGTGAACGCCGAATTCTCCCAATGCTAGGCGCTGATCACAAGCAAAAAAGATGATTGAACAGGTGGAAGCGTAGTTCTGCTTTTCTTCGACAAAGGTTATTAGTTGGCGCTGCATAATAGTGGCCGCCGTATTTACCGTAGAAACAAACACCCCTCCTGGGCTTCTCAACATAACCTTTTTTAATTCACTTGCAGCGGCAAGAGCCAAGTCAAAGTCTTGCGGGGTATCGGGATCAATGTTTCCGTTTTGGACGATCACGCCATCTTCCGGAAACACGGTAAAATTGCCAAATGATTACTCAAGCGCTCACTGATGGCAAAATCCACATTACGGACGCTTTTAATCTGCGCATTTAACACAGCCTGTAGGTGCTCCTCTCAACCTATACATGGCGTGATAAATTCAGCCCCATGGGGTGTTGTTCCTGCAATGTCCCTTACCATTGCGTTAACGGCGCACAAATGTTGGGTGGAAATCTGGAATTAACCAATTTTGAAATCTGTTCACCCCTGATCGTACAATTCAGGTGGGGAATAGTGCAGTTTGGTGAATTTAACTTCAAAATCCACGATTTCGTGGGGTGATAAATGTACAGTCTAGGGGGTAAAATTGTACAATGGAACGTGAAATTTGATGTGCTCCGCATCGCTCCCAACCCCCATTAACGCAGCGAACGCCCTGTTAAACACGAAAAAACCGGACACCAAAGGTGCCCGGTTTTGGTATTTTATAGCCTATATTCGTGGTGCGAATTAGCCGTTTGAGAACTCAGGATATGCTTCCATACCTAGCTCGGATTTATCCAAGCCCATGATCTCAGCTTCTTCTGATACGCGGATGCCTACAGTGTATTTCAGGATGAACCAAACCACCGCAGATGCGACAATTGTGAACAAGCCAACCACGATGATTGAGTACAATTGTGTGCTCAATGATGCCTCAGGGTTGGTGAAAACGACTGCGATTGTGCCCCAGATGCCAGCGAACAAGTGAACTGGGATCGCGCCAACAACATCGTCAATTTTCAGTTTATCAAGCATTGGTACAGCGAAGACCACGATCACACCGCCAACAGCACCGATCAGTGTTGCCTCAAGTAATGTGGGTGTCAAGGGTTCAGCAGTGATAGCAACAAGACCCGCCAGTGCGCCGTTCAGAACCATTGTAAGGTCAGGCTTTTTGTACAGCAGTTGTGTTAGGATTAACGCCGCCAAAGAACCACCAGCGGCCGCTGTGTTGGTGTTTGAGAAGATGCGAGAGATGTCTGCAACATCGCCAACAGTACCCATGGCCAATTGTGAACCACCGTTAAATCCGAACCAACCCATCCACAAGATGAACGTGCCCAGTGTCGCAAGTGTCAGGTTTGAACCTGGCATTGGGATTGTTTTGCCGTTTTTGTATTTACCGATGCGTGGTCCAAGGATCAGCGCGCCAACCAAAGCAGCCCAGCCACCTACAGAGTGCACGACAGTTGAGCCCGCAAAGTCCAAGAAGCCCATTGCGTCCAAGAAACCACCGCCCCATTTCCAAGATGCTTGGAGTGGGTAGATGATGGATGTCAGGATCACTGTGAACACCAGGAAAGGCCATAGTTTAATACGTTCAGCCATTGCACCAGACACGATAGATGCGGTTGCTGCACAGAACATTAACTGGAAGAAAAAGTCAGAACCAGTTGCTGCGTAGCCGTAGTCGTCTGCTGCATCAGCGGTAACGCCAACTTCTTCAAGAACGCCAACGCCCCAAACGCCAGATAGAACACCTTCGATGCTCCAAGTGCCCAGTGGGTACATCAAATTATAGCCGATGAGGTAGTAAAAGATGGCCGCCAGTGAGAAGAGGCCCATGTTCTTGGTCAATTGCATTGCAACGTTTTTGCCGCGCACCAACCCAGCCTCGAGCATGGAAAAGCCTGCTGCCATCCAGAAAACCAAGAAGCCGGCCATCAAGAAGAGCAATGAGTTCAGGATGAACACAGTGTCAGTCGCAGTAGTGACATTCACCGGTGCGTCCTGTGCCAGTGTGAGTGTTGGTAAAGCAGCGAGAGCTGCGCCACCAACAAGAGATTTCATAAGTTTCATTATCTTTTCTCCGTTCGCCAAAATTAAAGGGCGTCTTCGTTTGTTTCGCCGGTGCGCACGCGCACTGCTTGATCTACGTCCAGCACAAATATTTTGCCGTCGCCGATTTTGCCTGTCTGTGCTGTATTCATGATTGTTTCGACAATCGCGTCGGCCATATCAGCGCTGACCACGATCTCGAGTTTGATTTTTGGCACGAAGTTCACCGCGTATTCTGCGCCGCGGTAGATTTCAGTGTGACCCGATTGAGAGCCGAAACCTTTGATTTCCGTTACCATCATGCCGCGTATGCCAGCGTCAGTAAGTGCCTCACGCACCTCTTCCAGCTTGAACGGTTTGATCGTCGCAATGATTAGTTTCATTCGATGTCCCCTTTGATCTTACAGGCCTGCCCTGTGATTTGGTGGTTTTATCAAGTGATATTTCGATGGATTCGGGAATGATCGGTTACAAAAAATGGGATAAAAGAGAAATTTACGCTTAAAATTTGTGCGGCAATGTATATTTGATTAATCTTTAGGCTAAAAACAACCGAAATAGACGAAATGATGGCCCTGTTCATTCAAACCTGCTGCGCTATGATATGCCAAACAAACAAGGCCGGGCAGGGCTGTGATGAGTAAAAATTCTAAACGCAGGCGCCCCTTGGTCGCTGACAAACGCTATTCCAAATCCACGGTTAAACCTAAGCAACCAAAGAAAGCACCACAAAAACGGCGCAAGCCTAAGCGGCCTGTGCGCGGCGGTATCTTTGGTTTTTTTCTTGGGCTGTTTCGTTGGGTCTTCCGTTTGATCTGGAATGTGATTTGGCGATCTAGTGCTGTAGTTGTTCTAATATTGCTACTGTCCGTGGGTTACGTATTCACGACATTGCCGAACTTGTCAGAGTTGCTAGACGGGCGTGCCCGTGGGTCGGTCACGTTGCTTGATCGTGAAGGTGATGTATTCGCTTGGCGCGGGGATCAGTTCGGTGGTGCCGTGCGCGCAAATACGGTTTCGCCCTATTTACGCGACGCAGTTGTGGCGACTGAGGACAAGCGTTTCTATCGTCATCTGGGCATCAGCCCACGTGGTGTTGCCAGTGCTGTGCGCATCAATCTAAGTGAGGGTCGTGGCCCGTTGTCTGGGCACGGTGGCTCGACGATCACGCAGCAAGTTGCAAAATTGCTCTGTCTTGGCAAACCCTTTGATCCGAACGAGTGGAAAAGCGAAGGCGACTATGTTCGTGATTGTCGCCGCAGTTCTTTAAGTCGCAAAGCTCAAGAAGCGATTTTTGCACTTGCGATGGAAGCCAAGTACTCAAAGGACGACATCCTTTCGATCTATTTGAACCGCGCCTATATGGGCGGCGGCGCATACGGTGCTGAGGCGGCCTCTCAACGTTACTTTGGTAAAGATGCATCAAACTTAAGTATTCCTGAAGGCGCGATGCTGGCGGGTCTATTGACGGCTCCTTCTAACTTGTCACCGACCAAAAACTTGCAGCGTTCCCAAAATCGCGCCGCAACTGTTGTGCGGATGATGCGTGAGCAAGGATATGTTTCCGCTGAGGAAGAAGCGATTGCACAGGCCAATCCTGCGGTGCTGTCTATGGCCGCTAAGCAACAAGTCGGCGGATATTACGCGGACTGGGTGATGTCGTCGGGACCAGAGTTCTTCACACGTAATACGACAGAGGATGTAATCATTCGCACCACCCTTGATCAGCGTTTGCAGAAGGCTGCTGAAGAGGGCCTGCAATGGGTGTTTGATAATAAGGTATCTGTTGACTCAAAGGCGCAAGCTGCAATTGTCGTGATGGATGCTGATGGCGCTGTACGCGCCATGGTTGGTGGTCGTGTGACCAAAGTGACTGGCGCATTTAACCGTGCAACTCAAGCGATGCGCCAGACAGGGTCCGCGTTCAAGCCGTTCGTTTATGCAACAGCGCTAGATCTTGGGTATTCACCACTCGATACGATCAATGATGAACCTTATTGTTTGAATATTGCAGGTTCAGGGGAGTGGTGCCCAAACAATTATACTAAGAAATTCGAAGGTCCTGTGACGATGGCACGGGCACTTGAGGCGTCTTTAAACATCCCTGCAGTCAAGATTTCTGAAAGCGTTGGTCGTGATTTGGTGCGCCGTGTCGCCTCCGATTTTGGGATTAAGAGTGATTTGGCTGCTGGTCCTGCTCTGGCGTTGGGAGCATCAGAAAGCACATTGTTGGAAATGACAGGTGCATATGCTGGCATCCTAAATGGTGGGTCTGCTGTGACTCCGTTTGGCTTGGTTGAGCTTAGTCTGCTTGGCGACAATGAGCCGTTGATGGGCGCGGGTGGTGGTATTGAAGAGCGGGTCATCCAAGAAAGCTCTGCACGGCAGTTGACATGGATGATGGAGAAGGTCGTCAGCCAAGGTACTGGCAAACGCGCCCAATTTGAGGGTCGTGAAATTGCTGGGAAAACAGGGACAACCCAAGGTGCAAAAGACGCATGGTTCATCGGATTTACGGGCGATTACGTGGCCGGTGTTTGGATGGGGTATGATAACAACACGAAGCTAAATGGCGTAACCGGGGGTGGGCTACCCGCTGACATCTGGCGCGAAACTATGCAGCGTATTCACAAAGATGTTCCGATCAAACCACTGCCAATGCAGTTACCAAAGCAACCTCAACAAAGCGCCCAACCCATTGATGTGGTGCAGGACAACAGTTCTAGTAAAAGGAATATTATTGAAAACCTGTTGTTCAATCTATTTGGTGGAAATGACCGCTAGAATTGACAGCTAAGGCGACAATGCTGAACAAGGCGGATATTTATATTCCGCCTTGCCGCTCAAGGGTCAGCCATCTTTTTTAAGATCAGCGATCATCTTGTCGATTTTGCCACCATTGCGATCCAGCAATGCGCCAATTTCTGTACGCTCAGTCAAAAGCAAGTTTACGCCCTCAATGAACATATTGAAGAATAGGTCTTTGCCTGACTTTGAAGAGACTAGAAACGTGACTTCGAATGGGGCTGAGCCGCGCAAAGATGCTGTGGTTTTTACTTCATATCCCACTTTGGTTTTACGAGACGATTTAACTTCGATTTTGCCGCCTACAAATTCGCGGAAACGTTTGCCGTATTTACGGGCAATGTAGATTTCGAATGCTTTACCAAAGGCACGCTTTTGGCTGGCCGACGCGCGACGCCCATCTACGCCCAATGCGTACTGCGCCATGATTTGCACGTCTGCATAGCGACGGAAAATACCTTGAAGTTCTTTAATCATAGTAGCTTCAGGTTTTCCGGACCCAATGACGCTATTGATTTTTGCGACAAGGCTATCGATCAAATTACGAGCTTCATCTTGGGTCAAAGCCCACGATGGTGTCGCCGCGATTGCTACCGAGGACGAGGCTAGTGCAACAAACTTCCGACGTGTGATGTTATTGCGCATAGGGGTCCTCATAGGGGTCAGAGTATGGATCATCAGCTGACAAGAAACTGCCTTCGTCTCCGAGTGAAAAACGACGGTTCTGCAAGTAGATCAGGCGAGCCTGTGCGTAGCTGTCGGCACTTTCATACAAGATTGAGTCAATGGTGCTTGCGTAGCGACCGCGAGCAGATAAGCCTGCAGAGGTACTTGCTAAAGTGCCATAATATGTCTCAGGACTGCTCATTGCATAGCTTAGTGGGTTAGTAAATAAATCTACGATTATGCCGGTTGTCGAACGGACTGTTGCAGGCCCTAGAAGTGGGAGTTCAACATATTTACCTTCTTCAGCGCCCCATTTGTATAACGTTTCACCAAAGTCAGTATCGTGCTCTTTTAACCCGAGTTTTTCTGCTGTGTTAAAGAGACCTCCAACACCCAGGATTGAGTTAGTCAGGAAGCGAGTTGCTGATAAGCTTACACCTTGTAAATCACCCTGCAAAACTGAATTGACCATTATGCTTGGTTGGCCAAGGTTGCTAGCAAAATTACCGATTGAATCTTCTATCACATCCGGCAGAGCAGATGAGTATTTTGTTGCAACGGGTCGGACAATTTTTTTGTCTAGGCTTACATTGAAGGCATGAACTTTGCGGTTTCTGTCTTCATTTGGATCGTAGATGACGTCACTGGAGCCACCGCTGTTTGTCGCGCAGCCTGTAACAATAACCGTACAGAACAACAGTACAACATTTTTCGTAAAAAGCCTAACTGGCGAAGATAAGGACACTTAAAACCTTTCAATACATAGATGTCTCTTAATAAGACTTTAGATTCTAATTCATAGCTTAAACGTAATATAAAAGTGCTGTTGTGGCAGCTAAACGACACGTTTTTACCTTTTTGTAATCTTTTTAAAATACTCTGATGCCTAAGGCAAAAGCTGCTGATTGTTTGATGTAATCGTCTAAAAGTTAAGTTGAGCAAGCAGTCAAAATTGTTATGGGGGTTATCTACAGGCTTAATCTCCCTTTCCGTTTTGTTTAGACAAGGGTAGCGTTCACTGGAACTCACTCTTGTGACAAGGATCGCTGAAATGAACGCTGAAGATCGTCTAAACTCTCTGGGCCTCACGCTGCCCGAAGCAACTGCACCTGCTGGCAACTATGTTCCCTTCGTTCAAGCAGGCGATATGGTCTACATCTCAGGCCAGATTTCGAATGGCCCTGACGGCTTGGTCCTTGGCAAACTGGGTGACAACATGGACGTTGAAGCAGGTGCCGCTGCGGCGCGATTGTGTGGTTTGCATTTGATCGCGCAATTGAAGGCGGCCTGTGGTGGTGATCTCAGTCGCTTGGTGCGCGTTGTGAAGTTGGGTGGATTTGTAAATTCGACAGATAACTTTACGGATCAACCTAAAGTTATCAATGGCGCGTCCGATTTGATGGTGGCGGTGTTTGGCGACACTGGTCGTCATGCGCGCGCTGCAGTGTCCTCACCGTCGTTGCCTTTGGGCGTTGCGGTTGAGATCGAGGGAACATTTCAAATCAAATGATAACGCGTTTGCATCCAGATTTTTTGACGAAACCACTGACACATCGTGGGCTGCACGATGTGTCAGATGGCCGGCCTGAAAATAGCCGCGCTGCTATTGGTGCAGCTATCGCACATGGTTATGGAATTGAGATTGATTTACAGTTGAGTGCTGATCAAACTCCTATGGTGTTCCATGATTATGGGTTAAACCGTCTGACGGCTGAAACCGGGACAGTTGCGCAAATGAAGGCCGCCCAACTGGGTGCGTTTCAATTGTCTGGTGGCAACGAAGGTATTCCAGATCTGACTGAGATTCTGGATTTGGTCGCTGGCCAAGCGCCTTTGTTGATCGAGTTTAAAGACCAAGATGGCGCGATGGGAACGAATGTTGGCTCCCTTGAGAAAACGGCTGCTGATCTGCTCTCAAATTATAGTGGGCCAGTCGCTGTGATGTCGTTTAACCCTAACAGTGTTGCATGTTTGGCTGAGTTTTTGCCAGGCGTTGCGCGGGGTATTGTGACAAGTGCCTACACGCCTGATGACTGGCCGCTGAGCCGGGTGGCTTGTGACCATTTGCGTGGTATCCCTGATTATGACCGCGCAGGCGCAAGTTTTATCAGTCATGAGCTGGCTGATCTGGGCCGCGCACGCGTTGCTGAACTGAAGGCAAATGGCGCGAATGTTTTGTGCTGGACTGTTAAGTCTGCCGTTCAAGAAGCAGAGGCACGTAAGGTCGCAGAAAATATAACGTTCGAGCAATATCTAGCTTGAAACATGTGTGGGCAGCCACAACTCATAGGTTTCTATGGTCAGGGGAGCACGATGAGCCAGCATCAAGTTGAAATTAGCGTCATTCCCAAGATTGCAGAAATTGGGCAGCTTGTTTGGGATAGCTGTGCCTGCCCAGAGATTTCTGATGGTGGTCGTCCTAATGATCCCTTCACAACTTACCGGTTTTTAAGTGCTTTGGAAGACAGTGGATCTGTTGGTTCTGGCACAGGTTGGCAGCCGCAATACTTGGTCGCGCGTGCCGATGAAAAGGTGATCGCCGTCGCGCCACTTTATGTGAAATCGCATTCACAGGGTGAGTACATCTTTGATCATAATTGGGCCCAAGCCTATGAACAAGCAGGTGGTCGCTACTACCCGAAGCTTCAAATCGCGGTGCCGCATACGCCTGCAACAGGTCGTCGTTTTTTGGTACATCCAGATTTTGCAGAAACGGGTTTTTCCGCATTGATTCAGGGTGCCATTCAATTGGCTGCGGATAATCAAGTTTCCAGCGTTCATGCCACCTTTTGCACTAAAGCTGAGGCTGAATTGGGTGCGCAGCTGGGGTTGATGTCACGGGCCACCCAACAATTTCATTGGTTGAACAATGAATATAAGGACTTCGACGGTTTCTTAGCTGACTTGAGTTCTCGTAAGCGTAAGAACATCCGCAAAGAACGGGCGCAGGCTCAAGGTTTTGGTGGCGACATCGTAACTTTGCGGGGGGACCAGATAGAGCCTGAACACTGGGATGCTTTCTGGGAGTTTTACCAAGATACTGGTGCGCGTAAGTGGGGTACGCCATATTTGACCCGCCAATTTTTTAAGATTGCGCAGGAGACTTTACGCGATGATATGGCGCTGGTCTTAGCGCGTCGAGATGGTGAGTGGATTGCAGGTGCATTAAACTTTGTGGGCCGCAAAACGCTTTATGGCCGCTATTGGGGGTGTGTTGAACACCATGCCTGTTTGCATTTTGAACTGTGCTACTATCAGGCGATCGATATTGCGATTGATGATGGACTAAAGCGGGTTGAGGCAGGCGCACAAGGTCAACATAAATTGGCGCGTGGGTACCTGCCGACCCAGACACACAGTTTACACTGGGTTCGGGATGCAGGGTTCGGGGAAGCGATTGGATCGTACCTAAAGGCAGAGCGCGAAGCTGTTGAGGAAGATATTGAGATTTTAACGCAATACGGCCCCTTTAAGCGTGCTGAGGTTGAGGAACAAGAATGATGGAAAAGCTGCAATTTGAGGAGCGTGATGCCTTGTTTGCCCCACTAATAGAAAATGGCTGGATTCTACATCCCAAACGGGATGCGTTGGTTAAAGAGTTTAAGTTTAAGAGTTTTATTGATGCGTTTGGCTGGATGACGCGCGTGGCAATTTGGGCTGAGAAGTGGAACCATCATCCTGAATGGTTCAACGTTTATTCCCGTGTTCACGTGACCCTGATAACCCATGATGTCGATGGCCTGAGTGATTTAGATCTTAACCTGGCGCACAAAATGGATACACTCGTTGCAACTTAACGCCCCAAAATTCCATAATGCCCTATGGAAAGTTTAAATCTTAGACCTGTTATGATCGCTTTTTGAGTGATGTCAAAAAAAATGACCCGCCTCAATCAGATTGACGAAAAATACCGTCGATTAATAGCATGTGGGGGACTGTTAAGGCTGCTAACCCAATAAAAACAGTTTTCAAAAGAGTGGAGTCGATAAAGCCATCTGTTGGTAATTGCCAGAATAGCAAAACCCCTAAAAGCCAGCTTGTGATAGTGAACGTGATGGCTAAATAAATGATTGTCTGAATTGTGTATTTTTTTGAGCGTAATTTGAGCCAAGTGTAATTAATGTGTCGTATTGAATGGATACCACAGAAATAAATCGAAAAACTGACTAATGGGGGTAGTAAATAAAAAATTACACCTAATAGAACAAGCTCAAGGAATCTTATTCTCAGCACTGGGCGATAAAAAGTTTCGATAAAATATAACAGGATTACAGGAAATAAGATGAATTTATAGATTTCAATAAATTGCCATACTAAAAATGTTTGACCGTCAGTAAGATAGGAAAAAATCATGTTTGTCTCATCATGATGAAATACACTTATCCCAACGACGACTAGTCCGCCGTGAGTAAGAATCTGTTTCGCACGATCTGTTTTATTTGAAGCTTGGCTGTCACCCATTCCAAAATGAAATGCGCTAAAAATTAAAAATGAGATTAAGGATATTTCTGGAAAATTTATCCAAAAAAATACTACTGACACAGCTATTAATAAATATAAAAACACAAATGCCAGCATCAATAGTGGTGTTTTTCCAAAGCCTAATGAAAGAGCGACTGCACCATCAAAAGCGCCGTGAGGAAGCCCAAAAAATACAATTGCAGCAAGAGAAACTATACTTGTTAAACTCATCTGTATGCCAAGTAATTGCATAAGCTCGATCATTTTGGAATTTCCTCCAACTTAAAAAGCGCTTGAATGAATGGCCACAACGGCATTGCGGCAATAACTTTTAGTCGAAGTTTGATTCCAGCCTCTCCACTGAGAAAATTTGCAAATTCGTCACCTGTTAGGCAGTTTGCTAAACATCCGAATATTTTTGGAGCCATTTTTGGTTGATTTCGTAAGACAGATAAAAAAATTCTATCCATTAAAAGATCAATTTTCTTATGAGGATTAACAAAGGTAAGTCTTTTTTGTGTTGAGCTAGATTGAAGAATGGCGTTTGAAATTTGTTTTTGTATGAAGCTAAACGCATAACCACTAGATGGCCGTATTGCACCACAGTTACTGCCAATTCCATTAAACTTCAGATCATGTCGTTCCATAAAGCCAAGCGGAATAGCTCCTTGTTCAGTTTTGATAACTTTAAAAATTTGGATTCCAGCACAATCTGATAACCATTTTGTGATAGAAGCCTCATAAAATGAGTTGGGTTCAATCGTTGTGGAAAAAACTGTAGATTCTACGAGTGCTGTTCTATCAGAAAACGGCAAGCAATATATAAAATGAACTCCCCGAGATTGGTCACAACGAAAATCCATTAATATAGCAGTTTCTGGTTTAAAGCTACCAGGAGGTGCCTGCACTTCCCATCCAATGAAATGCTGGACCATCATGCCACGCCGGAATTTGGGGGGACGGCTGTCAAATATTTGCGCACACTTTAATTTGTCAATCTTGGTTAAGCTGGTATGGAATTTTACATCATTTTTTTGCGCAATAGCCCTGCAGTGAGCAATCCAATTTTTTCGTTTCACAGCCTTATATGGATGGTACCGAGAGTGCATTACTGTTTTAGAGTGTGAGGTTTGAATGATCCATTTATGCCAAGTTTTAAAAGTAATTGGATCAACTGCGTTCATCCAATGCATGTCCCAATACCCCCAAACATGATCGTTTTTGATTTTATTGTTTTGAGAAGAGAATATATTTATTGAATGGTTTGGTAACGATGCTGCTTTTGAAGCAAGAGAGAGTGCAGAGCATCCATCACCAATAATTGCGATGGGAGCTTTTACCCCAATGTCTGATTTTTCAATCAACATATGGTAAACCAGCAAGTGCTATATGGAGTGATTTTTGATGCCGGGGTATTTGAAATAAGCGACTGGTTAGGCTTTTTGTGGATAGTATTGAGCAGGCCAATTTTGACCTTTTCGTGGTTATCTCACGACCCTCATACCATTTATATCCATTACTTTTTATCTGTATTCCAATTTGTCGGTAAATTTTTGCGGCTACCGCAATCGCTAAGTGGTCCCTAGGACGCAAATAAATCAATCCGACTAAGCCACTTTTATAATAAATTTCAGATAAATCTATGAGCTGTTTGACTGCCGTGGATATTTTTTCTTGTTCCTGACATGCGCCATTTCCCGATATGGATAAAATTTTATTAGGTGATATGTCACCCACCCAAGACGCAGGTAGGTATCGCCGGCCCATATGGGCATCTTCTAATACGTCCCGAGCGATATTAGTCAGTTGCATGGCAATGCCTAGATCAATTGCGTGTAAAAGAGCATTTTTGTCTGTGCAGCCGAGCATTTGGCTCATCATTAGGCCAACAGTTCCTGCAACTCTGTAACAATATTGTAAAAGTTCATCTTCATCTTTTACAGCGACAATGTTTTGGTCCTGTAGCAGACCGTCGATCATTTCGATGATAATCTCAAATGGTATTTTTTTTCTGACAATAAAATTGGTTAATTCCATCAGAATTAAGTCCTCAGATGTCGATCTGTTTGACAAGCCGAAGCGTACAGCAAGTAAGCGTTGTGGCCCATTGGGGATATCGCCATCTGCCATATCATCCAAAATACGGCAAAAACTATAAAGTTGCGCTGCATCCCGTCCAATTTCATTGTTGAGCAAACGACCAGCCCAATCAAAACTTTTACCGTTTTTAGCTAACGAGAGCTCTGGTGTTAGTTCCTCGTTCGTTAGCATAGCCTATTTTCCCACTTTTGCACTATTTGGAAGCCGCCAACTCTTCATCAATAAGTGTCTCTACTACCTTTGCAGAGCACAAAACTCCTGGCATTCCTGCACCAGGATGCGCTCCTGCAGCAGAAAAGTAGAGGTTTGGAATGTGAGGATCACGATTATGATATCGAAACCAAGCTGATTGGGTGAAAATTGGTGCTAAGGAAAAGCCTGCGCCGTGCATGGAGCGATAGTCTGATTTGAAATCCTCTGGCGTCATTGCAAAATCTTCGGTAATTTCAGATTCAAGATCTGGCAATATAGTATCTGATAACGCCTTAATTATGCGTTTTTTTAACTTTGGACCCTCTTCGTTCCAATTAATCTTACCTCTCAAATTAGGCACAGGGCAGAGTACATAAAAACTGTCGCACCCATCGGGGGCGAAGCTCGGGTCGGTGGCGGTGGGGCGATGTAGATATAATGAAAAATCATCAGATAAGATTTTTTTTTCAAAAATGTCTTTCAATAATTCTTTGTACCGAGGTCCCATCCAAATTGTATGATGCGCAACATCAGGGTATTGTCGTTTTGTACCAAAGAACAAAACATAAAGTCCCATGGAATAATGGGTCAGTTTTTCAGATGCTAATCGTCTTCGTTTTTGTCCATCGGCGGGCAACATCTGTGCGTATACGGTAGGAGGGTCACCATTGCAGATCACTCGATCCGCTTTGAATATTTTGCCGCATTTGGAAATTGCTCCGTTAGCAAGGCCCCTTGAAAGTGTTATTTCCTCGATATCAATATTGAGCTCTACGTTAACGCCTGCACGTAAAAGTAATCCGTGCAGTGCTTGAACCAACTTACCAGTGCCGCCCATACAAAAATACACCCCCCACTTGCGTTCGAGATAATGTATTAAAGCGTAAATTGATGTCGTACTGAACGGATTTCCTCCAACCAATAGCGGATGAATTGAAAATGCCTGTCTAAGTAACGGATTTTTCAGGTGCTGATTTACGATGGTTGTAACTGAATAGTAGCTCTTTAACCTCAAAAGGTGAGGAATTTGCAATAACATTGTTTTGACTTTATGGAACGGACGATTGGCTAGTTTATCAAATCCGATTTCATAAATCGCTTTAGATTTTTTCAAAAGATGTTGGTAACCGTCAACATCTTGGGGCTCAAATTCTCTTATTTGTTCATTCGTTTCATCCATAGAACGACAATAATCAAACTGTCGGCCGCAATGAAAATGAAATCTGTACCAAAGATCTAAAGCACGAAATTCGACGTGGTCACTTCGAGTTTCATTAAATAGTTCAAATAATTCGTCAAACAGGAATGGTGCTGTAATCACAGTGGGGCCGGCATCATGACGAAACCCTCCTCGTTCATACACTTGTGCCCGACCACCAATCGCACTGAGGCGGTCAACTAACGTAACCTTGAAACCTTTGGCACGCATTCGTAGAGCCGCCGCAATTCCTCCAAAGCCAGCACCTATGACGAGTATTTCTCCCAACTCTCGGCTCGCATTTTCAGAAGAGCTTGCATTCATTGTTGCACCTCAGTCTAAGTTTCTGTGAGTGAAGTAGCCTTCATGCACACCTTTTGCAGGAGTTCTTGAACAGGTGAAACAGCTCCAGCAAGTGCTAAAGGCATATCTTCAGCTAAATATGAAGATTGGCTAAGATTATCTTGCATACGTTCTGCTGCTGTAAACATTGCGCGGGATGACAGGATTTCGTAAAGCCAGCTTTCAAAATCTGAGTTAGACCCTGAGCTGTACCATGCATCAAATCGATATAATTTATCTGGAGATAAGGTCTCTCGATAGGCCACAACTACTGCGTTTGGGGCTCGTCGGGCAAGATCCGAACCTTTACTGACTGCGCCATCCAAGGCGCGGAAATTCATGAGGTCATTAGCTATTTGGTACGCCGCACCAAGGCTTCTAAAGTATGCACTAATTGATGAAGATGCCTCACCATATAGGGCCATCGCGGCAACTCCTTCAAAGGGGGCTGTGAGCAAAGGCGCCGTTTTGTCAGAGGCAATTTTTACATATTGGCTCCAGTCAGGAACTTTATTAAAGGAAAATTCAGAGGCCTCTCCTGATGTGGTTGTGGCCATGTGTTGTGCTAAAATTTTAACAAGTGTTGGAGTTTGTGCTCTTTGGCTGGCTTCAGCCGCTAATTCGAATGCAAGTGCTATTAACCAATCTCCAAGAGTTAAAGCTACATTTTTTCCATATTTTGACCAAATAGAAGGTTGATTACGACGAATTAGATCATCATCACAAATGTCATCGTGAATTAGTGATGCGTTATGAAGAGTTTCAATTGCTGCTGCCCAGTATAGTGAAGCTGTATCATTTACTTTTAGCAGTTCTGCTGAATGCACTGCCATTTTACCTCTTAACATTTTGCCAGGTTGCGCAAAGTGATATCTGGCTGCGGAGCTTAGTATCGTCTCTTCTTTGGGTAAGCGAATGTTGATAATGTGATGTAATTTTTTAATGACATCATCTTCAAAAAATGGTGATAATCTCATTTTTTTTTGTGCTATTTCCTGGGAGTTTGACATAAAAATTGACACCTCTCTACCAGTACAATTCAGTTAGTGATGAGGCAGGTCTTGACCTGCCTCAGCTAATTTTATGCGTTGTTTTTATCAGATTCTGTAACGGCTACGTTCCAGATGATTACACCAAACGCGATTTTATTTACCACGTCTGCAAGGTTGTATATGATGTTAAGCATGTTAGAGGCTTCTTCAGGTCCTGCCCCGGTAAAGTAACCCATAAAATAACCTATTGGATAGATTGCCCAACCGATTGTAACAATCCAACGCATTGTTGAGAATGCTGACTTGACAGATTCGGGAGCTTCGTTGGCAGCAACTTGACCTGCTTCTCCAAGAAAAATCTCATACAAAATGTATGCCCAGCCTACCATGCCTACGATAAACCCAAGCCATGCGCTGATGTAACCTGCTTCGCCCATGTAACCTGCAGCGAGCATAACCATGGTGCCAATCATGAGACGCCAGAATACTCCGCCAGATACTTTTGTGATGGCACGTAAGATGAGGTAAAATTCTACCATCAGAAGTGGTACGGTGATTAACCAGTCAATGTAGCGATAGACAAGTGGTGTCGATCCAGTTTCGATCCAAACATCTCGCATGTAAAAATAATGCACAGCGGCGACCAGGGTTACAAGACCGGAAACCGTCAGTGAAGTCTTCCATTTTCCTTCAACGCGCTGGGTCTCCATGAAGAAGAATGCGGTTGCGGCAACTAACGCCATCGATATTAGCCAAAAAGAAATACCGACAAAATCATCTGATTCTAGATTTGAGGCTGCTAGAGCGAAGTTTGGTGCTGCAATCAGCGCAGCGCTTGCTCCCATGAGTTTTATTCTACCGTAAATCTTCTTCATTTTGTTCTCCTACGAATTCATTCGGAACGCTTTACCGATTGAGCAAAGTGCTCAAGTTTTTCCAAGTACGTTTTCCAAGTACGAAAGATCCTAACCTTCGTAAGCGGATTAGTGCTCACATGTTGCAACAAGTTGCTGCGATCTGTATATGTTTAGTTAATGTTACGTAGGGTAACTTTTCTGTTTCTGTTTAGTCCTTAATGCTAATAATTCCCCAGTCGATCTGTAAATTCATCTTAAAGCTACGATCTGTAAATTCATCTTAAAGCTATAATTTTTTATATAAATGAAGTCATATATCTAGTGTTGCTGTAGTAGCTCTAACAATTTGTTGAGAATGATTTGCTGGTCTAAAATTTAGATTTTGAGATATAAAATGGGAGCTGTTAGTTACGATAGCTATTTACCTTGAATATTCCTTTTTGAATATTTCGGCTCGCTCAAATCTATCAGCTTTTGTGCTCTTATGATGGACAGGTTATTCATCTTTAAAGTGAAAAACTTCATCGGCAATTCAGTGTTATATCACTCTCATCGTCGCTTCGCTTGAGAATATCTATGAATGGCGATTGATGGTTACAGAACCTCACTTGATGATGTTGTAGTGAAGTTAAAGGCTAACAAGATATGATGATCTTGGAACGACAATAAAATATCATATATTATCAATGGCAATAAAAAGGCCCCCAAATTGGGAGCCTTCAAAAGCAATGAAATTTATTTTTAGTTTAAAAAATCAAATAGATGCAAGCAGACCTTCGCCAGCTGAAACGTCGCATGCACCCGGGGCATCTTCTTGTAATATCGCTACGACGCCATCATTAACTAGCATAGCATAGCGCTTTGAACGCGCAAAAAAGCCAACTGGTGGTGCGCTGAATTCCATTCCAATACCTGTTGTGAACAGGCTCTGTGCGTCGGCCAGCATTGTGATTCCAGCTTCAGTTGCGCCAGTTGTTTCACCCCATGTTTTCATTACATGGGGGTCGTTGACTGAGATGCATATAATCTCGTCAACACCTTTGGCATCAAACTGGTCTTTTGTTCGGATAAAGCTGGGAACGTGTGCTGAATTGCATGTTGGCGTGAAAGCACCAGGTACCGCAAAAATGACGACTTTGCGACCAGCTGTTTTATCAGCCAAATTAACAATTTCTGGGCCCTCTGCCGCGATCTTCGTGAAAATTGCGTCTGGGAGTGTATCGCCTTGCTTAATCGTCATTTGTAGAACCTCTCTGGGTAATTGCGTCTGTTTCGGTTTTGGATATAGGTCTTGTATTAGGTGAGGCCAGTGAAATCGCCAAGGGAGTGTTGGAGTGGGACATGTAGTTGTTGTGGGGGCCGGGCAGGCTGGTTCATCCTGTGTTGCCAAATTACGTAATTCTGGTTTCAAAGGCCAAATTACATTGATTGGCGAAGAACCGGTCCCCCCTTATCAACGCCCGCCATTATCAAAGGCTTACCTTTTGGGTGACATGGCGCTTGAACGTATGTTTCTGCGACCTGAAACGTTTTATTCTGAGAATAATATTGAGCTTCGGATGTCTGCACGTGTGGACGCGATCAATGCCAGTGAACAAACCATCCTGATTGGCGATGAAACGCTGCATTATGACGACTTGGTACTGACGACGGGTTCGACGCCGAACCGTCTGCCTTGCAGTATTGGTGGAGCACTTGAGGGTGTTTTTGTTGTGCGTGATTTGGCGGATGTGGATGCGATGGCTGCGCGGTTCGTTGAGGGCGCTAAAGTACTAATTGTTGGTGGTGGATATATCGGATTAGAGGCGGCATCTGTTGCCTCCAAGCTTGGCTTGCAGGTTACGCTTGTGGAAATGGCTGAACGCATTTTGCAACGCGTTGCGGCCCCAGAAACCAGCGATTATTTTCGTGCACTGCACAGTAGTCATGGTGTAGATTTGCGCGAAGGTATTGGACTTGATCGTCTTCTTGGCATAGACGCGGTTGAAGGTGCGCGTTTGACTGACGGCACTGAATTAGACGTCGATTTCGTGATTGTTGGCGTAGGTGTTGCTCCGGCTTCTGGCCTTGTTACTACTGCAGATCTTGTCATCGAAAACGGGATCAAAGTGGATGCGCACGGGCGCACATCTGATCCGCATATTTGGGCTGCGGGTGATTGTGCGTCTTTTCCGTATCGCTACACACGCATTCGTCTTGAAAGCGTACCAAATGCAATTGATCAGGCTGAAGTGGTTGCAGAAAACATCATGGGCGCTGAAAAAGATTATGTTGCTAAACCATGGTTTTGGTCGGATCAATATGACGTGAAGCTGCAAATTGCGGGCCTGAACACGGGCTATGACCGTGTCGTGACTCGTCGCACCGGTGATGCCGTTTCATTTTGGTATTACGCAGGCGCGTCTCTGCTGGCAGTAGATGCTGCAAATGACCCGCGCGGGTATATGATTGGTAAACGTCTGATCGAGGCAGGTAAATCACCATCACCTGAGGTGATCGCTGATCCAGAGACAGATATGAAGGCGCTACTCAAAACATGAGAATAATTGCAGGAAAATGGCGCAGTACTGCGCTTACGGCTGTGGGCAAGGGCGATGCGGGTGCGCAGTTGCGTCCTACATCAGACCGTGTGCGTGAAAGTTTATTTTCCATGCTTAACCATCATGGCGTGATTGACGGTGCGCGCGTGTTGGACCTGTTTGCGGGAACAGGTGCACTTGCTTTCGAAGCGTTGTCGCGTGGCTCGGATCACGCCTTATTAGTGGAAAACGGTCGTGTCGGGCAAAAGTTGATTGCTGAAAATATCGCAAAGCTACGCGCCACTGATGAAACACGTGTATTCAAACAAGACGCGACGAATCTGCCAGCATGGTCAGAAACGCCATTCGATTTGGTGTTCCTTGATCCGCCCTATGGTCGCGATATAGGCCAAAAGGCACTAAGATCAGCTGCCGTTGGTGGGTGGCTGGCGCAAGGTGCTACGATCGTTTGGGAAGAGGCAGCACCGATGATGCCACCCATTGGTTTTGAGATGGAAGACCAGCGCAAGTACGGCGATACCCACGTGACCTTGTTAGAGTACACTGGTGGGTAACGCTTTATGTTTTAATAGGTTGGGTGAAATTTGCCCGCTGCTGACAGCGTAAAAATTTCGAAGCCATCTTCGGTCACACCTATTGAATGCTCAAACTGAGCAGACAAGGATTTGTCGCGTGTGACAGCGGTCCAGTCATCGGCCAGTGTCTTGGTTTCAGGACGGCCAAGGTTAACCATCGGTTCAATCGTAAAGAACATACCTGGTTCTAGTTTTGGGCCTGTCCCCGGTTTTCCGTAGTGAACGACGTTTGGCGGAGCGTGAAAAACACGCCCTAAGCCGTGGCCACAAAAGTCGCGTACAACAGACATACGGTGGCTTTCCACAAAGGACTGAATGGCGTGACCGATGTCACCAAAGGTATTGCCGGGCTTAACTGCTTCGATCCCCAGCATAAGAGAGTCATGTGTGATTTGGATCAGACGTTCTGCCTTGCGTGAAAGTTTTCCAGCCACATACATCCGTGACGTATCGCCGAACCAACCGTCAACAATGACAGTTACGTCAATATTTACGATGTCGCCGTCCTTGAGTTTTTTGTCACCTGGAATACCGTGGCAAACCACGTGGTTAACTGAAATGCAGGATGCATGTTGATAGCCTCGATACCCAATTGTTGCAGATTTCGCGCCAACAGCATCAACCATATCGTTGATCAACTTATCAATCGCCGCTGTGGTTTGGCCGGGGAAAACATGTTCCGCAATGTCATCCAAAATTTTGGATGCCAATGCGCCTGCGGCCATCATGCCAGCAGAGTCAGAAGGATCATAAATGCGAATGCCGTCTTTGGTTTGTCGGCTCCGGTCAGTGCTGTTCAAAGGTAACACTCCATAATTGGATGGGTTTTAAACGTATTTACCTCGTGCAAGGCGCGGTGACCAGAGGGCTATATCTTGATTGTGATTGGTGTGTCGATCAGAATTTCCAGGGGGGTTATTTTTGTGCCAATGCATAGGGTTTCAACCCCTGCGTCCCGAGCTGCGAGATAGGCTGCGTGGTAATCGGGATCGATATCAGATGCCAAAGTGAACGAGGTACAGTCTGTGCGTTGAACCAAATAAAGCATCACCGCCCGATGTCCTTGCACCACCATATTTGACAGCTCTTGCAAGTGTTTTGCACCACGTTTGGTGACGCTATCTGGAAACTCTGCCTGCCCTAAAATTCGGCTCAGAGTGACTGATTTCACTTCGACATAGCAATCTGGCGATCCATCTTGGGTCAGAAGAAAATCTATTCGTGAGTTTTCACCGTATTTTACTTCTGAGCGTACGGTTTCATAGCCCGCAAGTTCGGGAATTTGTCGTTGATCAAGCGTTTTGCGCAAGGCGCGGTTAGGGACTGAGGTGTCGACGCCTGTAAAATGCCCATTCCCATGTTCGACTAAACGCCAGCCGAAATTTAGCTTTCGCTTTGGGTTATCATTGGGCTCTAGCCATACTTTCATGCCCTCATCTGCCAATCCCATCATCGAACCGGGGTTGGCGCAATGGGCTGTTATTTCGCGCCCATCTTCCAAAATGCAATCCGCAAGGAAGCGCTTGTAACGACGAATTAGGCGGGCGGGGATAAGATCAGTTTGAAAGCGCATGTATGCAGGACTATACTTGTCTTAACGGACCCTCAAGGAGGCTGATATGCCCAACCCAACTGCTGCGATGCTTGTCATAGGTGATGAAATCCTTTCGGGTCGAACACGAGACGCAAATATGTATCACCTTTCGGGTGAGTTAACGGCTGCTGGGATAGACCTGCGTGAAGTGCGGGTGGTCAGCGATGACGCCGATGCCATCGTTGCAGCAGTAAAAGCACTGTCTGCGGCCTATGATACGGTTGTGACTTCTGGTGGGATTGGCCCTACGCATGACGATATCACGGCGGATTGTATCGCAACGGCATTCGGTGTGAAGATCGATGTACGCGATGATGCGCGTGCGTTGTTGCAGGCCCATTACGACAGCAAAGGTACTGAACTGAATGAGGCGCGGTTGCGAATGGCCCGCATTCCGGATGGGGCGATTTTGATCGACAATCCCGTTTCGATTGCACCGGGTTTCACTATGGAAAACGTTCACGTGATGGCGGGTGTCCCTGCGGTGTTTCAAGCGATGGTGGCGACGATCTTGCCAACCCTAACGGGCGGAGCACCACTATTGAGCAGCACATACACGATCAACCGTGGAGAAGGTGATATAGCGGGGCCACTTGGTGTTTTGGCTGAGGAATTTCCTGCGCTCAATATCGGCAGTTACCCTTTCCAGAAAGACGGTAAGTTTGGATCGAACATCGTGATACGTGGTGCTGACAGTGCTGAAGTTAAAGCGGCGCACTCTAAGCTTGCCATCGTGTTTCCCGAATGAGTGCCACTGCTCAACAGCTCTATAATATCTGTGACGGCACTTGGCCAGCTGCTGCGACAAAGCGGCTGGGACCGTGGACGTTGCGCGATGGACAGGGGGGCGGCAAACGTGTTTCGGCTGCCACTGCTGAGGGTCCAGTGCAAAAGACGGACATTCATGCGGCTGAGGTCGCTATGCAGAATATGGGCCAGACGCCATTATTCATGATCCGTGACGGCGATGAGGCCTTGGATCAGTTGCTAGAATCTCATGGTTATGAGGTTGTTGATCCGGTTGTTATGTACTCAATATCGGTTGATGCGCTTACGGGGATTGAGATCCCCCGTGTGACAACGTTTTGTGTTTGGGAACCGTTGGCGATTATGGCGGAGATATGGGCCAAAGGTGGGATAGGCCCTGCGCGGCTGGATGTGATGGCACGTGCCGTCAATAAAACAGGAATTTTGTCACGTTGGAATGAACAGCCTGCTGGCGCAGCATTTGCTGCAATCAGTGACGGCGTTTGCATGGTTCATGCTGTTGAGATTTTGGAACACCAACGCAGGCAGGGTGTTGGTGTTTGGATGATGCGCCAAGCCGCACTTTGGGCGGCTGAACAAGGTGCACAAGAATTGGCGGTTTTGTGTACGACTGCCAATAATGCTGCGAACGGATTGTATAAATCGCTCGGCTTCTCTGCAAAGGGCCACTACCATTACCGCCAAATGTAAAAGGAAACGTCATGATCAAGCACCCAAATGCCCTAGACCTCCCAATGGCTGATCCATTGCCGGAGGCGACACAGAAATATTTCGATATATGTCAGAAAAAACTGGGCATGGTGCCGAATGTTTTGCAGTCTTATGCGTTTGACGTTTCTAAGCTCAACACTTTCACTGCGATGTACAACGACATCATGTTGGCTGACAGCGGGCTAACGAAGCTAGAACGTGAAATGATTGCTGTTGTCGTTAGTTCTATTAACAAATGCTTCTATTGTTTGACGGCGCATGGTGCTGCGGTTCGTCAATTATCTGGCGATCCGATGTTGGGCGAATTGATGGTTATGAACTGGCGCGCTGCTGATTTGGACGCCCGAACTTTTGCGATGTTGTTATTTGCTGAGAATTTGACGCTCGCCAGCGCTAAAACGTCTGAGGCAGATCGTGAGGCATTGCGTGAGGTTGGTTTTAGCGACGCAAACATCTTTGATATCGCATCCGTTACAGGGTTCTTCAACATGACCAATCGTATTGCGAGTGGCATCGATATGCGTCCGAATGACGAATACCATAGCCAACACAGATGAACCGTTTATCGTTTAGCATATTGAGTGTCGTAATTTTGTTTGCTCACCCAGCCGTTGGGTTGGGATTAAATTTGCCTGCCAATGCTCAAAAAATGCAGCAAACGAACAACAAGCTCGACAGTTACATCGCGCCCATTGGGCCATTTGAAAATAGAGCGATGAAAACCAAGCTGATTGAGGGTCAGGTTGATCGGTCATCATGGCGCGTTGGGTCGGCTGGTGTAACTACTTTGCAGGTTCTTGCCCCCTTACGTGACCAGCTGATTGAAGCTGGATATGAAGTTGTTCTGGACTGTGACCAAAACACGTGTGGTGGTTTTGATTTCCGGTTCGGCACAGAGGTGCTGCCAGCGCCGGATATGTATGTGAATATTCGGGCATTTCGATTTTTGACTGCTGCCAAACCAAACGGTGCATCCCCCTCGGAGGTGGTGAGCCTGCTTGTCAGCACATCGGCGACGGCGGCATTTGTTCAGATTATTCAAGCGGGGTCAGCGAGTGATCAAAAGGTTGCCGTTACGGTGAGTGGTACTGTTCCCACATCAACTCCTAGTCCGTCGCCGACAGGCGTCGATTTGAAAAGCAACCTTTTGCTCACAGGGTCGGTTGTGCTGAATGATCTGACCTTTGCATCTGGAACTTCAGATTTGGGGCAAGGACCTTTCCCAGTTCTAGATGAGTTGGCAGCTTTCTATAAAGGCCGTGATGATATTCGGATTGTTTTGGTGGGGCACACGGACAGCGATGGGGCTTTGGACTTCAATATTGAATTGTCCAAAAGTCGCGCTGCGTCTGTTCGCAAACGATTACTTGATGAATACGGGTTGGATGCTGCCCGCATTTCGGCCGAGGGCAACGGCTTTTTAGGGCCAATTCGCTCAAATCTTGATGCCGAGGGTCGCAAAGCGAACCGTCGGGTCGAGGCAATAATCTTGCCGCTTCAATAGCCCATTGGTGGACACAAAATTTACCTATCTTTGAAAACGGAAAAGGCCTTGATACATAAAGTTTCGAGGTTAGTTGTCTTCCGAGGGGCGTTGGAAAAGTTTACCAGTCGGCAGGGCCTTTGTCGGCAAAGGCGTGCGCTAGGAAGTCGATGAATACGCGTACTTTGGGTTGAATAAAACGTCCCGGTGGGTACACAGCGTAGATACGTTGGGTGTCTCCTGGATGATCAGGAATAGCGTCCTCAATCAGTACTTGGCGTATCGCATCATCGTAAAGAAAGCTGGGGAGATATGCGATATCAAGACCTGAGATTGCGGCGTTCAATAAAGATTGACCATCGTTGATAGACAGCCAACCAGCGGTGTGAACTTGACGCTTTTCAACGGATGGTGCGGCTAGTTTCCACATGTTGCCACTGCTTTGGTTCGAATTGTGCAGTAGCTTGTGATCCTCAAAACCGTCGATTTTTTTTGAACGGCAATATTTTTCGAAATAGCCGGGGGATGCGATTATTCGTTGGGTTGTTTCGGTCAATTTGCGAGCACGCAAGCTGCTATCTTCCAACTCACCAATACGAACGGCCATATCAAAGCCTTCCGAAATCAACTCAACATAACGATTGTTCAGAACCATGTTCACCGTCATGTCAGGAAAGTCTCCAAGGAGCTCGGACAATGCAGGAGGCAAGTGGTTAACGCCAAAGTCAGTCGCAACAGAGATACGCAAAAGCCCAGAAAGGGCGGATTGCATCGATGCTACAAAAGCCTCAGCTTCACCTGCATCATTCAAAACACGGTGTGCAGGATTGTAATAGGCAAGGTCAATTTCAGTTGGCAAAACACGTCGTGTTGTACGGTTCAAAAGTCGTGCCTCAAGGCTTGAGACGTTTTTGGATGCAGAGGACTGGGAGATGCCCATTTTTCCTGGCAGCGTCGGCAAACCCACCTTGGTCTATGACCGTGGCGAAAGCTTCCATTTCTGCCAGATGGTTCATGGGATGATCCTTTCAATAATTGTTCTATTGCTCGTTTGTTGAGAACATCTATCGACCCCAATCTTGGCAAGAACAGGGTACTGGTGGGATAATAAAAGGGTGATTTAGGGAATCGTTCATGGCATTGAAACAGCGGAACAGTCTGTTTTTGATTTGGGGGATCGATGGCTCTCATCGCTAAAAAGGCGATGTGAGCTTTGCTTTCATGGGTATTCCATATTAAAGTGTTGCTGCCAATCGCGTGCCCTGATCAATCGCACGTTTGGCATCCAACTCTGCGGCGACATCAGCACCGCCAATGACATGGCAGCTTTTACCTTGTGCGATCAATGCGTCTGCAAGGCTGCGTTCAGGGGTTTGGCCCGCACACATGACGATTGTATCGACCTCGATCAATGTTGGATTTTCACGCGCCTCACCAAAAGATACATGCAGACCGTCAACATCTATACGTTCGTAATTGACACCACCTACGAAATTCACGTTCTTCATCTTAAGCGCAGAACGATGGATCCAACCTGTGGTTTTGCCTAAACGTTTGCCGTGTTTTTCGGCCTTGCGCTGTATCAACGTTATTTCACGTGCAGACGGTTCTGGCTTTGGCCCTTCAGGGGCCAAGCCACCGCGATGTTCTGCAGGATCAGAGACACCCCATTCTTTCATCCATGTTGGCAGGTGCTCTGTCGGGCTTTCGCCCTCATGTGCCAAGAATTCGCAGATGTCGAAACCAATGCCTCCAGCACCGACCACAGCGACGCGTTTGCCGACTGCCACCTTATGGCGCAATACATCGATGTAGTTGACTACGTTGGTGCCATTTTGGCCTGGAATGTTGGTGTCGCGTGGAAGAACGCCAGTAGCGATAATCGCCTCATCAAAACCATCTAGGTCTTTTGCAGTGACGGTTTTGCCTAATTTGGTTTCGATTTTTAGCTCGGCGATCATCGTGCGGTACCAATCGACCAGTCCCCAAAACTCCTCTTTGCCGGGGACTTGTTTGGCCATATTCAATTGTCCGCCAATTTCGTCTGATTTGTCGAAGATCGTAACCGTGTGGCCGCGCTCGCTTGCGGCAATTGCAGTCGAGAGGCCAGCGGGACCAGCTCCCACAATAGCGATTGTCTTCTTTGCCGCCGCATCAGGTAACGTCAATTCAGTTTCATAGCAGGCACGCGGGTTTACCAAACAGGATGATATTTTGCCGCCAAATGTGTGATCCAAACAGGCCTGATTGCATGCAATGCAGGGCGCAATCTGGCCTGCTTTACCGTTCATCGCTTTGGACACGAAATGTGCATCGGCCAGCATTGGGCGCGCCATAGAAACCATATCGGCGCAGCCTGTTGCCAATACGTCCTCACCGACTTGAGGCGTATTAATGCGGTTAGACGTTATGATTGGTATGTTCACCTGACCCATCAGTTTTTTGGTGATCCAAGAAAACGCCGCGCGTGGGACTGAGGTCGCAATCGTGGGAATGCGGGCTTCGTGCCAGCCAATGCCGGTGTTGATGATGGTTGCCCCCGCCTCTTCAACGGCCTTGGCCAACTGGATGACTTCGTCAAAGGTTGATCCATTTGGGATCAGGTCGATCATCGAAAGACGATAGATAATAATGAAATCTGAACCTACGGCTTTACGCGTACGTTTGACGACTTCAACGGGCAAGCGCATTCTATTCTCATAGGATCCCCCCCAGTGGTCTGTGCGCTTGTTTGTATGTGTGACAAGAAACTGATTTAGGAAATACCCTTCAGACCCCATGATCTCAACGCCGTCATATCCAGCTTTCTGTGCGCGCTGTGCCGTCGAGACGATGTCGTCAATTTGCTTTTGAATGCCATCCTCATCCAACTCCGCTGGAGGGAAGGGAGAGATTGGGGATTTGACAGGGGAGGGCGCAACACACATTGGACCGTAAGCATAACGACCAGCGTGTAGGATTTGCATCGCAATTTTTCCGCCAGCATCGTGAACACGTTTAGTCACGACAGAATGGTTTTTGACATCTTCATCCGTGGTCATCATCGCGGCACCGGGTAAGACGGAACCTTCAAGATTTGGGCCGATCCCGCCTGTGACCATCAAACCGACTTCGCCGCGTGCGCGCTCTGAGTAAAACTCAGCGACGCGGTTCCAATCCTTGGTTTCTTCAAGTCCAGTGTGCATGGACCCCATCAAAACGCGGTTCTTCAATGTGGTGAACCCAAGGTCCAGTGGTGCAAGTAAATTTGGATAATCAGACATGTTAATCCCCGTTGATCTGGTGTTTGACTGTAGATCACCCAAAGGCTGAGGGTATGTCACGCACTACGCGGCGTCATCGTGTTTGTGAAATAGCGCAACGCAGGGTAAGTCGTTGCAAAAGGAGATCACAATGACGCCTCAAGAGATTGAAAAGCTGCCCTACCGCCAGAACGTAGGTCTTATGGTGCTGAACGAAGTCGGTGATGTGTTCGTTGGACAGCGTAAGGACAACAATGTTGCTGCATGGCAAATGCCCCAAGGTGGCATTGATGAGGGCGAAGATGCCCAAGTTGCTGCATTGCGTGAACTTGAGGAAGAAACAGGGATCACACTTGGTTTAGTTACTGTTGTTGCCGTGAGTGATGGCTGGATTTCCTACGACCTGCCACACAACCTTGTGCCTAAACTATGGAAAGGTCGCTACCGTGGCCAAGAGCAAAAGTGGTTTTTGTTGCGCTTCCATGGTTCTGATAGTCAGGTGAACATCCAGACAGAGCATCCTGAGTTTTCTAAGTGGCGCTGGCTCAAAACTGATGAACTTGTGGATAATATTGTACCGTTCAAACGGGATGTTTATGTGAAGGTCATTAAAGAGTTCAAACAGCATTTATAATGCATGCGTGATGGCCTTTGCCGCTCGTTAGATGCGATTAAGGCTGAATGATTGGAATATGTGGGGCAATGCTGGTGTCCCACCCGTTACTTAAGCGTGGGTCATCGGCAACTTCCACTTGGCGACTGATCGCGGTGAAGCCACTTCTGATGTAGAAATTCAGCGCTGCGGGGCTGTCGATTGTACAGGTGTGTACATGAAACCTTGTGATGCCATGGTTCCAGGCAACATGAATTGCGTGGTTCATCAGATAACGACCTGCACCTGAGCCGATCAGCTCTTTGGTAAGGCCAAAAAATACCAGTTCACACTCACCTGCCGTACGGAAATCCAGTTCAAGCAGCGCGTGCTTTATGCCGTTTTTCATCAGTGTGAAGAAAACGACTTTGGGGTCATCGATGATCTTAGATAATTCTATTTCGCTCATATTGAGACGCGAGAACCAAAGCCAGTCCTCCCCAACGCGACGGTAAAGATCGCAATATTCATCAACTGTGATGTTTTCGATCGGGTGAAGTTCAATCCCATCAGGGGTTGGCACAGGGCGGGTATCCGCCCGTGTGCGCATTTCTAGATGGGTGACAATCATTGCCAACTTGCCTGTTGGCACTTCATGAAACCCATTCGTAAGCATCAGTCGATCAAACCTTCGGCTTTGAACAGCGCCAAGATGTCTTGCTCAGGGCGTGGGCCGATATGGCTGATAACTTCGGCTGCACAGATGTTGCCCATGCGTCCACAAGTCTCCAAATCACGGTCTGTTGCCATGCCGTAAATAAAGCCAGCAGCGAATTGATCGCCCGCGCCAGTGGCATCAACAGGAACAACTGTTTTTACAGATACATCTACGCGCTCATCGCCACGAATGATTGTCACGCCCTCACCTGAACGTGTGCAGACAACCAGCGGGCAAAGGGCTGCTGTTTTAGCAAGTGCGTCCTCTAGATCGTCAGTTTCGAACAGGGATTTTACTTCGGCTTCATTGCCCATGACGAAATCGAGTTCATCTCCAATCATGCGCAAGAAATCTGCACGATGGCGATCAACACAGAACGGATCAGAAATCGCGATGCCCGCTTTACCACCAGCGGCACGGGTTAAACGCGAAGCTTGTAGAAACGCTTCTTTGCCTGCGTCTTTGTCGAACAGGTAACCCTCTAAGAACATGATGGCGGCATTGCCCGCTACATCCTCGGACACATCTTTTGGGCCAAGGTTGGTTGAGATGCCAAGGTATGTGTTCATAGAGCGCTCACCGTCTGGCGTGACGAAGATCATGCAACGCGATGTTGGTAAATCTTCGTCAGTTGCTGGGGCGTTAACAAAGTCAGTGCCTTCATCGATCATGGATTTTGCGTAGAAGTTGCCCAAAGCGTCGTCACGAACCCGCCCGATGAATGCAGTCTTCAAACCCAGCGAACCAACACCTGCAACGGTGTTCGCAACCGAGCCACCAGAGGTTTGAACACTTTGGTCAATTTTGTTGAGCAAGGCTTCGCTGCGGTCTTGGTCGACCAACTGCATAATGCCTTTGTCGATGTTCATTTCATCCAAAAAGGTGTCGGTTGATTGTGTGATAACGTCAACAACTGCGTTGCCGATACCCACAACTTGATACTTGGTCATAGGTTTTTTTCCTCAAAGGGGCAAAGATCGCGGATTAAGCATGTACCGCACAATGGTTTGCGGGCTTTGCAGTGATAACGCCCATGTAGGATCAACCAATGATGGGCGTGAAGCTGGAAATCAGCGGGGATGTTATCTTCAACAGCGCGTTCGACGGCATCAACGGTTTTACCAGGGGCAATACCGGTGCGATTTCCGACGCGAAAAATGTGGGTATCTACAGCTTGCGCCGGTTGGTGCCACCACATGTTCAGCACGACATTGGCAGTCTTACGTCCAACACCGGGCAAAGATTGCAACGCTGCTCGTGAATTGGGGACTTCGCCATTGAAGTCGTCGACTAAGATCTGGCTGAGTTTCATCACGTTTTTTGCCTTTTGGCGAAACAGACCGATTGTTTTGATGTGTTCCGTCAGACCCTCGACACCTAGATCCAGCATCTTCTGAGGGGTATCCGCGATTTGGAACAGTGCGCGGGTGGCTTTGTTTACGCCCACATCTGTAGCTTGCGCAGACAAGGCAACCGCGACAACCAACGTGTAAACGTTGACGTGTTCCAATTCCCCTTCGGGCTCTGGAGCAATGTTTTGAAAGCGCGTGAATATTTCGCGGATGATATGATAGTCGAGCTGTTTTGCCATAGTGTTCCTATGCCTGTTTGTCTGGGCTGCTGCAACCTTTGCACAAAAAACGGGTCGATTGAGGGCGGCGAAAACGCTAGTTATTATTTATGATACATCTTGATGAAGAACACAGTGGCTACCACTACGACGTTATGCGGCGCGCGATTGAGTTGATTGATGCGGCAGAGGACAATTTGTCCCTTGAAGATATGGCTGCGCAGATGGGCATGAGCCCTGCGCATTTTCAACGTGTGTTCAGTCGATGGGTGGGCGTTTCCCCAAAACGATACCAACAGTATTTGACTTTGGGCCATGCCAAATCGCTGCTACACGATCAATTTTCGACGGTCGAGACTGCATATGAGAGTGGTCTTTCTGGAAGCGGCAGGTTGCATGACTTGTTCTTGAAGTGGGAGGCTATGAGCCCGGGTGAATATGCAAAGCGTGGTGCGGGTTTGAGTATCTACTGGGGATGGTTTGATACTGCATTTGGTCGCGCAATTATTATGGGTACGGACCGTGGCATCTGTGGCTTAGGCTTTGCGGCGGAATTAGGCGAAAAGGCGGCTTTTGATGATCTGCGTGATCGTTGGCCGAACGGCAAGTATGTAGAAGCCCCCGAACGGCTGGACGCATGGGTGCAAACTGCTTTTGGCAATGTTGATATCGCGGGCACTAAGGCTCCACTTCTGCTTATCGGCGCGCCGTTCCAAGTCAAAGTTTGGGAAGCTTTGTTGAATGTGCCGACGGGCCAAGTCACGACATACTCCCATATCGCGCAGGTAGTCGGTAATCCAAGGGCGGTGCGTGCAGTGGGTACGGCGATCGGGCGCAATCCTGTCAGTTGGTTGATCCCTTGCCATCGTGCATTGCGTAAAACTGGTGCGATGGGGGGGTACCATTGGGGGCTGCCAATGAAGCGCGCGATGTTGGCTTACGAAGGGGCACAATCGGAAGTTTAATCAGCGAGATGTTGCCGATTTAATTTTCCCCTTACTTTGATTTTCGGCTGTGAGCTTGTATGTCAGCCATGCAATGACGCCCTGCCCGAACGGGGGGGCAACTTCGAAGGCAGTAGAAATGAAATTTACGAAAACACCGATTATTCTAGCGATGTGCAGTACCCTTGCATTGGGCGCTTGTACGGATCCATCTCTCTTGGGTTATAATCCTGGCGATCCTAACCGTAACACAAGACAAGGGGCCCTTTTGGGTGCGGCCAGCGGTGCGTTGCTTGGTGCGTTGGTTAGTAAAGATGGTAAGCGCGGCGATCGTGCGCTCGCAGGTGCTCTGGTTGGAGGCGCAGTTGGTGCTGGTGTTGGCTATGGTCTTGACCAACAAGAAGCAGACTTGCGCCGTGATTTAGGCAACGACAATGTTTCCATTCAGAACACAGGCGATCGTTTGATCGTGACACTGCCGCAGGACATTTTGTTCGCAACCGACAGTTTTGCAGTGCGCAGTGATTTGACGCGTGACCTGAACACGGTCGCGAGCAATTTGCAGGCATATCCCAATTCAACAATTCAAATTGTTGGCCATACTGACAGTGATGGTGATGCAGCGTATAACCAACAGCTTAGTGAACGCCGCGCCAATACCGTCGCAGATGTATTGCTGGATGCGGGAATTCCGTTTGCGCGTCTCCTAACGTTTGGTCGTGGCGAAAGCCAACCTTTGGCAAGCAACCTTGACCCAGCGGGTAAATCACAAAATCGTCGTGTTGAAATTGTGATCTTGCCTAACGCCTAATAGGCTGTAAATGCAAAGTCATTTAAAGGCTCCGATTGTTTGGGGCCTTTTTGTTTCAGATTAGGTTTTTTGAATGCTGATTTCGATTAAGTTTTCATCAGGATCAAGGATGTAAATCGAATAAATAGGGCCGGTGGCACCTGTGCGTGCGATAGGTCCTTGCAGGATGGCTATATGGTGAACCGAAAAATGTTTAACCCAATCTTCGAGCGGTGTTGAGGTTAAGAAACATAAATCCGCGCTGCCCGCCGTTGGATGGGCGGACTTCGGGTCAAACTCCGATCCAACCTCATGCAGATTGATCTTTTGTCGTCCGAATTTCAGCGCCCACCGCCGCGTACCATCTGCAACAATAAATGCTTCTGCCTGCATCCCAAGAACGTCTTGATAAAACCGACAGGTGTCAGGAACGTTGGTGACGGTTAAAACCAAGTGATCGAGGGCATTGACGCGAGGGGATTGTTCCATTGGTGGAATGTCCTTATCCATTTGATATGAATTTTGATCCAAGCAGAATAACAAGTCAAAGAGATGTTATGGACGTTGCACGCGCAAACGCGCTGCAAGTGTCTTTGGGATTACCGCCTTCTATCGAAGCTGGCGATCCGTTGTTGCCATTTTTTCACCAACTGTACTTTTGGGAACCCCACCGGCCAATAGCGCTGGGCCGTGATGGGCACCCAAAGGTAGGCGGGCTTGTGCCAGATATGGGTCTACCGCGCCGCATGTGGGCCGGTGGTCGGCTTAAGTTTGCTACGCCTATCTTGATAGACATTCCCGCGACACGAACTTCATGCTGTGAAAATGCGCTGCACAAAGAGGGGCGCACGGGCCCCTTGGCATTTGTCACTCTACGCCATGAGTTTTGGCAGAATGATGTATTGTGCCTGACTGAGTGGCAAGATTTGGTTTACCGCGAAGACCCTGATTTATTTGCACCCCGCCCAGCTCCCTTGGCCGCGGATAAGGACGAAGAAGAGCAGATTAAAATTAGCTTTGATACAACGATGTTGTTTCGCTATTCCGCGCTTACCTTCAATGGGCATCGTATCCATTATGATTTGGACTATGCGAAGGATGTTGAAGGGTATGATGGCTTAGTCGTACACGGGCCATTGTTAGCACAACATCTAATGTTGATGGCACAGAGTTCTCTGGGTGAGTTAACAGAGTTCTCCTTCCGCGCCACGTCCCCATTGATGCATTATGAAACGGCCTCGCTGTGCCGTAAAGGTCGCAAGTTGTGGGTGCGTGGGCCAGATGGTCGCCTTTGTATGACTGCGTCCGCCTAAGGATTTAGTGAGGCGCGAATATCAAAAATATCGGGAATGTTGTTACGATCCTCTAAAGCGAGATCGGTCATAACCTCCGCGATTTTTGGTGCCAAACCAAAGGCAATTTTGAAGCCGCCGTTTGCGACGAAATGATCAGGGCGATCTGGCAACGCACCCAGCATTGGTGCGCGTGTGCGCGAACGTGGCCGCAAACCAGCCCATCGTTCAATCACCGGTGCATCAGCCAAAACAGGCAGTGCAACGCGTATGCGGTCAATGATATCTTCAAGCTGCCCGTCGGTTGATTTCGGATCGTCAAAATATCGCTCTGATGTGGACCCAACGCCAACGGTACCATTTTCATGAGGGATCACATGTAGGTAATCGGTATATAGTTGTGGGGCATTGGGCACATCAAGCTTTAGCAACGCGGCTTGCCCTTTTTCGCCTGCGCCTACCTCGTGTTGATATTCTTCGCTTAGGTCTGCCAACCCTTGCGCTCCAGTTGCCCAAATTGTTTTTCCAGCGTTAGTCGCGTCGGTCACCACCTCGACGCCTTTGGACTGGAGCGCTGCAACCAATGCGGCGCAAGCCATTCGCGGATGCATGTGGGCACTAAGGTCGTCGTGGATCAACATGCCGGTGGGGCTGCGTGGTTCCCAAGGGTTCGTGGGATCGGATGGAATGACAGACCACTGCGCATTGCCTTGCCAAAGTGTTTTTGCGGCCTCAGATCGCGTTTGGGACAGCTTTAGGCCATTATCGGTGGCGATTGGCTGCAAGCGTCCGGTGCGCATGTAGCCGGTTCTAACGCCGCCGTGTTCTGTCACCCTGTCCCAAAAGTTTTGGGCCATCAAAAGGCTTTCCAATTGAAACTGCTTTTTAGACTCCCACCGTTCAGGAGCATGGGGGGATAGGGCACCAACAAGACTGCCACTGCTGCCAAAGGCAGGCCCATTGGGGTCAACCAGGCGTACCTTAGCACCTCGTAAGGTACATACCCACGCGATGGATAACCCCAAGATACCCGCGCCTCGGATCGTAATGTCAGCCGTTGTCAAAGTGATCGCCTTTCTTCACAGTCGACCGAAATCGGAAGTTCCGCTTATGAAATACATATAGGGCAAGTCAATGCAGGACAAACAAGCAGATCTAGAATGGCGCGACAGCGGCGTCCCGGTCTCCAACCAGTTTGATGACCCCTATTTCAGCTTGGATAATGGGTTGGAGGAAACGTGGCATGTCTTTTTGACGGGCAATGAATTACCCGCGCGGTTTTGTGATGGCTTTCACATTGGGGAGTTAGGCTTTGGTACGGGGTTGGGGTTCTTAACTGCGGTCCATGCTTGGATGGCATCCGAAACTAAAGGGCATCTGTACTTCACCAGTTTTGAGGCGTTTCCTATGACAGACCTGGAAATGGAACGCGCGTTGTCCGCATTCCCAGAATTGGCAGAGTTATCGGCCCCTTTGGTGCGCCATTGGGGGGCGAAATTGCAACCCATCCAATACGCGCCAAATATCACGTTGAACGTAATCATGGGCGATGCACGCGAAACCTTGCCCCAATGGCATGGCAAAGCGGATGCATGGTTTTTGGATGGCTTTTCGCCCGCCAAAAACCCCGAGCTGTGGACCCCAGAGTTGATGCAGGCGGTTCGGGATCATACGACTGCAGACGGGACCGCGGCCACTTATACGGCGGCGGGATTCGTACGCAGGGGATTGTCAGACGCTGGTTTCCACGTACAACGGATAAAAGGCTATGGGCGTAAACGGCATATGACTGTTGCGCAAATTGGAGTTCCAGCAATATGAATAACCCCCGCGCAGGCATTATGCTGATGGTCGCAGCGACATTCGTGTTTGCGGTGCAGGATGGAATTTCTCGCCACTTGGCCAGCGAATACAATGTGCTGATGGTAGTGATGATCCGCTATTGGTTCTTTGCACTTTTTGTCATGACAATTGCGTCTCGTGGCGCTGGCGGGCTGCGCGTGGCGGCCCATACCAAACAGCCGCTATTGCAGATAGGGCGTGCTGTTCTGCTGGCTGCCGAAATCTGCGTTGCGATTTTGGCGCTTACTTACTTGGGACTCGTTGAAACACTCGCGATCTTCATTTGCTATCCATTGATGGTCGCGGCTCTCTCTGGGCCAGTCTTGGGCGAGCAAGTTGGGTGGCGGCGCTGGGCGGCGATTGCAGTTGGGTTTATTGGGGTCTTGATCATCCTTCAGCCAGGTATTGGCGTGTTTGACGTTGTGGCGATCTTGCCGCTTATCTCTTCGATCATGTTTGCGCTCTATGCATTGCTTACACGATACGCTGCACGGCTGGACAGTACGGCCACCAGCTTTTTCTGGACGGGTACAGTTGGTAGCCTTTTCATGACCTGTGTTGGGGTATGGTTTTGGGAACCGATGATTTCATCTGATTGGGTTTGGATGGCGGCATTATGTGTCACTGGTGCATTTGGGCACTGGTTGCTGATCAAGTGTTACGAGACGGCAGAAGCCAGCGCAGTCCAACCATTCGCATACTTCCATCTTGTATTTGGTGCGATGATCGGAGTGACGGTCTTTGAAGAGATGATCGCGTTGAACGTCAGTATTGGTGCCGCGATTGTTGTTGGTGCAGGCCTATTCACTTTTTGGCGCGAACGGCAGAAAAGTTGATCCCTTCAGTTCTTCCGTGAACCCGATTGGCAGCGCTGTTTTTCCCAAACGGGCGCGATAAATCGGCAGGCTTTCGGTGACACGCATCACGTAGTTGCGTGTTTCCCGAAACGGAATGTGTTCAATCCAGTCCACGACATCCGTACGGCCACGCGGGTCACCATATTGTTCTGCCCAGCGGATTGGGCGGCTGGGGCCCGCGTTGTAGGCGGCGGACATCATGACAACGTTCCCTTCAAATCGCCCTGCTAATGTGGATAGAAATGCAGCACCCAGATCGGAATTGTAATCGGGGTCTTGGGTCAGTCTTCCGGTTGAATGTTCATCGCTACGGCCAAGTTTCCCTGCAAGCTCTAGCGCAGTGCCAGGCATAATCTGCATCAATCCGCGTGCACCCACACTGCTTTGAACCTTAGGGTCAAATTCGCTTTCGCGTCGGGAAATGGCCAATACCATCTCTGTTGCCATGGGCAGGTCACGTTTCGCCACAGGATGCAAAGCATAATAAGGTTCAGTCAAAGTGATCGCGCGTTGTGCTATGCGCTTTCCTATCATCACTGCCAAATGTGGTTGCCCCACATCAATGGCTGCTTGGCCCAACTGTGTCGCTTGATTACGATCAAGGCGCTCGACCAGATGGGTCCAGAAACGTTCGGCAATGTCCAATTCACCTGATGCTTGAAGCAGGAGGCCCGCTTGAAATAGAGGCTTTTGTGCAAGGGCAGCATCGCGCCAATCAGGGACAGCACTCCCACCACCTAAGTCAACGTCAAAGGGCAATCCTGCACGTTCAGCGGCCAACAATCCATAAAACGAAGTTTGGTGCTGTGCAGCGCTTGTATACGCTTGATCCGCTTGGGCCGGATCATCGAGTTCATCATAAGCACGCCCGATCCAATATCCTGCGCGGCCCTTTGAAATCGGCAAAAGGATCGCTTTATCAAAGCGCAGGAAATGTCCCAGGGCGGTTACAGGGTCATTCAATTTTCGCAGTGCAATGTAACCAGCCAACCATTCAAGATCGGCAAAGGCGGCCCCTTTCGTCAGGTAGTGGTGCGAAGCCAATTGGTAAGCCCGCTTTGGGTCGCCATCACGCATTTCATCGCGGGCAAGCGAACGGCGGCGATTTGACCATTTTTGGGGTTGTCCCAAGGCAGCCACACTTGTTGATTGATCAAGCAGCAACGCTTTGGCATCAGCGCGGTTGCCTTTGCGAGCACGCCAAACAAACCGGTCATATTGCAGGCCAGAATCACCGCCCAAAGCTGGGGGTACTTTGTTTATCAGGCGGTTCACGTTGTCATCTAGGTTTTGTAACGAAAGGCGGGCAACCGCTACGGCCCGCTGCCCTTCATCGACGAGTTCTAGCATGCGACGGGCGTCCGTGGCCTGGCCGTCCCACAGCATATTAGATAGACGCGCCTTGTGATGCGGTTTTAGGAGATCAGCATATGTAGATAAGAACAGTGCATGGTTGGTTTCGCTCATGCGCATCGTGCGCCACGCAAGGACGATATCGGCCTCAAACGGTTGTCCCAGCGAACGCTTAGCATCAGCGTGTGCCAACACACCTCGTGGCGTTTGTGGGGCGTTTTGGGCAAAGAACGACTGCACGTTGGCGGGCCCTGCATCCAACACAGCTTTTTCAGATTGCCTGCGCAAGTATGCCTCGCCCGGCCAATCAGGCCGACGTTCTAAAAACGCAGCCACATCATCATAATTTCCGATTCCCGCACGCAGACGATGCCACTCCACAACATCTGCCGCAACGTCACCGTCACGAGAGGCTATTCTAGCTGCATTTTCCCAATTTCCAGTACGCACAGCGTCCATTGCCCAACCCAATGGGCGTGGGCGTTCGGCCACAGCTGGGGCCGCAAGCGCAAATATCAGGGTCATAGCGACCACAAAGCGTGACTTCACTTGCATTTCCTATCGGTCAAAGGCTAGAGCCTTGCAACATATCGCTTAAGTTTCGATCTTCAACTCACGATCGGGGCATAGGCGGTTCACAGGCCATTTGCCGGCCATCAATGAAAAAAGGAGCGTGACTATGTTTAAAGGTTCTATGCCTGCCCTCATCACGCCGTTTCAGAACGGCGAGCTGGATCTGGATACACTGAAAAAGCTGGTTGAATGGCACATTTCAGAAGGAAGCCACGGGCTCGTTCCTGTTGGCACCACTGGTGAAAGCCCAACCCTAACCCATGAAGAGCACGAAACAGTCATCGCGACAGTTGTGAAGGCCGTTGCTGGTCGCATCCCTGTGGTGGCTGGTGCCGGGTCTAACAACACCGTTGAGGCGATGCGCCTTGTGCAGTTCGCAGCCGAAGCTGGTGCGGACGCGGCATTGGTCGTGACGCCGTATTACAACAAGCCAACACAACGTGGTTTGATCGCGCACTTCACTGCATTGCATGACTGCGCTGACATCCCAATTATCATCTACAATATCCCGGGTCGCTCTGTTGTCGATATGACACCTGCGACAATGGCCGAACTGGCCAAACTCCCACGTATAGTGGGTGTTAAGGACGCGACTGGCGATTTGGCACGGGTCTGTGATCAGCGTCTTGCATGCGGTTCTGACTTTATCCAATTGTCTGGCGAAGACGCCACGGCACACGGCTTTAACGCCCAAGGCGGCACAGGTTGTATCTCTGTCACAGCGAACGTGGCACCGGGGCTTTTGTCCAAGATGCAAACAGCATGTTTGGCGGGTGATTACGCGACTGCGCTTGAGATCCAAGACAAGGTTATGCCACTGCACAAAGCCATCTTTACAGAGCCAGGATTGGTCGGCGCGAAGTATGCAATGTCGCGCCTGGGTCTTTGCAGCGACGAGGTGCGTTTGCCTCTCACAGAGCTGACAGACGAGACAAAAGCACTGCTTGATGCGGGGCTAAAGCACGCTGGTTTGCTGTAAACCAAGCAACAATTACTACGACAAAGGGCGGGGGTTATTTCCCGCCTTTTTTGTTGGTTTTCCAACGTCGGTATAGTGTCGGTATAACGTCGGTATTTGGTCGGTGGACGGATCGGTTGGGATTAGCCCACCCGCACCGGCAATTTGTTCGCGGACAAGGTTTCTGCAATTCGATCATAAACCAACCGGATTCGTTTTGAGGAATGAAGTTCCTTGTGCGTGGTCAGCCAATAGGGGACCGGAATGGGCTCCAGTTCGGGCAGCACCAATTTCATCTCGGGAAAGTGGCGCGCAATGTCGTCGGTCATGGCCGAAATCCCAAGCCCCTGACGGGCCATCTGCCAACCGACAAGACCACTGTCGCCCAAAACCCGCAGATTGGTTTGCGTGATGGGCAGCCCCCAGTTTTTGAGGAAGTCCAACAACTCATCGTTTTCGCCAATGCCAACGAAGTGCGCAGATCTTACGTCTTCCAAGGTTTTGATCTTGCCGTGGCGTTCAAGGTAGGATTGGCTGGCGTAAATGCGCCCTTTGGCTTCGCAGACTTTGCGGCTGATCAGTTCAGGTTGTGTAGGGGAAACGTGGCGCACTGCGATGTCCGCCTCACGGCGTTGCAGGTCAGATAAGGAATTTGAGGCCAGAATCCGTATGCGAATTTGTGGGGCGATTTTTTTGCAGGTCCGCGACGATTTGGGGCATCACGTAATATGCAAACATATCGGTTGTTGAAACGCACACATCCCCAGCCACTGATTGACCACGGCCTGAGGCCACCAAGGATGCGCGATTGGCTGCGTCGCCCATGCCTTGCAGTTCGTCTAACAAATCACGACCTGCTGGTGTGAGTTCAAGTTTGCGCCCGATCCGCTCAAACAGAACCAACTCAAGGCTTTGTTCAAATGCAGCAACTTGGCGGCCCAGTGTCGGTTGCGTCAGGTTCAACACACGGGCCGCGGCTGAAAACGAGCCAGTCTCAGCGGTGGCCAAAAAGGCGCGTGCTTGGTTCCAGTCGAAGTTTGAGGGCATCTGTTTCATGCATATATGCATACCACTCAGACAATTTTTGGCAATTCCTTAGCGTATCATACAAATGTTAGGGTCTAGGAAATGAAAAGGATCGATCATGACCAACGCAGCATTCTGGAACAAAGCAGCCCCAAAATACGCAAAAGATGCGATTGGTGATTTGCCGGCGTACGAAGAGACGCTTGATCGGATGCGTGAAATCCTTCAGCCTCATCACCGCGTTCTTGAGTTGGGGTGTGGGACGGGGTCAACAGCGCTTGAGTTGGCTGACAGTGTGGACCGCTATATTGGAACAGATGTCGCATCGAAGATGGTTGAAATTGCACAGGGCAAATTGACTGAACAATCGCCCCAGAACCTAAGCTTTGCAGTACAAGATGCGGGCGTGATGACGTCGGGATCCAATGATGTGGTCCTTGCGCTGAACCTTTTGCATCTTTTGCCTGATCTGGAAAACACGCTGGCCGAAATTTACAAATCTCTGCCTTCAGGCGGTTTATTGATTTCAAAAACGGGCTTGTTGAAAGATGGGCTATGGCTTTTGCCGCTGGTGATCCCGTTGATGCGGGCCATTGGTAAAGCGCCGTTTGTGCGCAGTCTGAGCGAGGAAATTTTGATTGGCTTGCTAGAGAACGCTGGCTTTAAGGTTACCGAAAAGCTGGTTCAAGGCGGGATGGTTCCGCGGGTCTTCATCGTGGCGCAGAAACCGTAGGTCTTATGAAGTAAAGCGAAGCTGTGCGGCGCCCGTCAGGTGCCGCACATGTTTTTTTAGCGTTTGCCGTAGTACAGGCCGACGACGTGCTCTGCTTCTGCAAAGAACAACCAGCGTGAGGCAAGGACACCTGCGATGTGGCTGGCTACAGCGATCAATGCGATCCAGTGACCGATTGGCAAGAGCAGCAAGACGACCGGAATAATGATCCCGAGTGCCACACTGATGATGCGCAACTTTTGGCTGTGCTTGCGTCCTACCACATGGATGAACTCGCGCATCAGATAATTGGTGCCGGTGTGCGGTGGTTCAAAAGCACGCACGCTGCCGATGTTCCCAAGCCCGGTTGCAGTGGCCATTGTGGTGCCTGAGTTTTCGAAGGCTTTGTCGCCCATGACCCAAGTGAACACTTGGACCACACCAGCGATGGCCAAAAGGACGATCGCCATTGTGATGTTACCCTTTAGCAATGCACCGCCAGCAAACGCGTATGACATGAACATTGCAGGTGTCAGGTTCATGTTCCAACGTGGAATGGTCTTCATCTGGGTATAGATCATTGAGGTGGTGAACACGGTCGCCAGTGCGCCAAGTGCGCCAAGCCAGCCAAGGGGTTGCCAAGCAGTTCCAAAGAACACGAGGCCAAGGCCGTACAGGCCCATGGCAACCAGCGTGGTTACGGCTGCGATACCTTCGCGGCTGAGCCAGCTAGAGCGCCATTGGCTGAACGCCTTAAGGAACCGTTCTGGACGGCCAAGGTGGAAGGTTGAGGACAACAAGCCGCCCACAGCCATTACGTAGGCGATCAGCCAGAAGACGAAAGCGACCCAACCTGTGGGTGGTGTTGGGTCGATCCCAAGCCAGAACAGAAGGCCAAAGCCTAAGCCGGAGAATGTGGTGAAGATGATGACGGATGGTGCGGGATGCATCAGAGTTTCTCCAGTGTTTTGTCGAGCCAGCCAAGGAAGCCTTTGGCCTCTTGCGCTACTGGTTCAAGGAAGGGCGCAAGAACGTCAAATTCTGGCAACTCATCCTTGGGCCGTGGTGGCAGGTATTTGTTCACAGGCTTGGTGCCTTGTTCTGGCATCAGGTCCATACCACCGCGTTCAGCGACCAGTTTGGAAACGTCAGAATTTTCGTCACCCAGATCACCAAAGTGACGCGCGCCTGATGGGCAGGTGCGTACACATGTAGGGACACGGTCCACCTCTTCGAGGTTTTCGTTATAGATGCGGTCCACGCAGAGTGTACATTTCTTCATCACGCCTTCGGCTTGATCTAGTTCGCGTGCGCCGTATGGACAGGCCCATGCGCAAAGACCGCAGCCGATGCAGTCTTGTTCATTGACTAGCACAATGCCGTCTTCTTCGCGTTTGTAGCTAGCACCGGTTGGGCACACGGTGACGCATGGTGCGTCTTCGCAGTGCAGGCAGGATTTGGGGAAGTGGATCAGCTGTGCGGCAGCTTCGTCGCCTGTTGGCTGGACCTCGAAACTGTGAACACGATTCAGGAAGGTGCCCGAGTTGTCCGCGCCATATGCGTTTTGGTCTGACAGTGGCGCGCCGTAGTTTTCGGTGTTCCAACCTTTGCACGAAATCACGCAAGCGTGGCAGCCGACACAGGTGTCGAGGTCAATGACGAGGCCCAGTTTCTTTTGGGTGAGGTTTGGTAGCGTGGTCATTTATTGGCGCTCCGCTTGTTTGTTGGTGTCGACTGGGGCGCTGCCCCAGACCCCGGAGTTTAGTTGGTAAGATGAATGGTCGGTCATTTGCCCACCTTCCAAGCGAGGTCTTTTGGACCTTTGCCAACAGGAGATTTGATTGCGGGGAGGACCGGCTGTGATTCCGATGGTGGGTCCGCTTTTTCGATTTTGACCTTGAGGTCGAACCAAGCGGCCTGACCTGTAATTGGGTCGGAGTTGGCCCAGCGAAGCCCATCGCCTTTTGGTGGCAGCAGTTCGTGGATCAGGTGATTTAGCAAGAACCCTTTGGTCACCTCAGGTGCGTCTTCTTCCAAGGCCCACGCACCTTTGCGTTTGCCGATGGCGTTCCATGTCCAGATCGTGTTTTCGTTCAAAGCTGCCATCTCAAGAACAGGCACTGTGATCTCGCCGTGGGGCGATTTCACTTTGGCCCAATCACCATCTTTCAGGCCGCTGGTTTGCATCAGCTTGGTTGGCACATACAGCGGGTTGTGGCCGTGCAACTGGCGTAGCCATGCGTTTTGGCTGCCCCAAGAATGGTACATGGCCATGGGGCGCTGTGTCAGCGCTGTGATTGGGTATTCGTCGCCTTTGTTTTCGTCCTCATTTGAGTACCAAATTGGCAGTGGATCCATCTTTTCTTTGATCCGTTCGCGCAGGTGATCTGGCGGTTGGCGATCCCCGTGCCCTTCGGCGGCAAGTTGGAATTTGCGCATTGGTTCAACGTAAAGATTGAACAGGTAAGGCTGCGGTGAGTCCAGTAGACCCATGCCGACTGCCCAATCTTGGTAGGCTTTGTTCCACGGTTTGTAATAGTTTGCGCCGGCTTCGATGTGTTCAACAAAAAAGCCACCGTTTTCGATGTATTTGTCGAGCTGGTCAGGGTTCACTTCACCGCGCCCTGCTTTGTCGCCGTTTTCGCCGCGGAAACCTGCGAGCGGGCCAATGCCTGGCTTGCGGATGTGGTTGACGATGTAGTCCCCGTAATCTGCGTATTTTTGGCTGCCGTCTTCATTTACGAAACCTGGCAGGTTTAGTTTTGCACCAAGTTCGCAAAGTACGGATTGGAAGCCGCGCACATCGCGGTCAGGTTCGATGACAGGCCAGCGGATTGCATCGGCGGCAGCGTCTGCTTCGCAAATCGGGCGGTCGAGCATGGAGATACAATCGTGCCGCTCAAGGTATGTGGCGTCTGGGAAGATAAGGTCGGCGTAGGCCACCATTTCAGAGGAGTAGGCATCGGAATAGATGATCCGTGGGATCACGTATTCACCTGTTTCCTCATTCTTATCCGTCAACATTTCGATCACGCCGCGCGTGTTCATGGAAGAGTTCCACGACATGTTGGCCATGTACATGAACAGCGTGTCGATCTTGTAAGGATCACCTGCGTGCGCGTTGGAAATCACCATGTGCATCAGCCCGTGGCTGGACATTGGGTTTTCCCATGTGAAGGCTTTGTCGATGCGCGCCGCAGTGCCGTCTGCCTTTAGTGCCAGATCGTCTGGACCGTGCACAAAGCCAAGGTGCGGACCATCAAGTGGTTTGCCGGGTGTGACGCCAACGTGTGGTTTTGGGTGTGCGGTTGCTGGTTTTGGATATGGCGGTTTGAAGCGGAAGCCACCTGGTACTTCGACTGTGCCAAGCAAAATTTGCAACACATGCAATGCGCGGCAAGTTTGGAAACCGTTGGCATGCGCTGAAATTCCGCGCATGGCGTGGAAGGACACAGGGCGGCCCGTCATTGTTTTGTGGTGCTCACCGCGGAAGTCGGTCCATTCTTGATCCAGCTCAAAACTTTCTTCGAACGCGACGCGGGCCAGTTCGGCAGCGATGGCACGGATGCGTTCAGCTGGGATGCCACAACGTTCGGCTACAGCTTCTGGTGCGTATTCGTCTTCGAGATAGCGTTCGGCCATCATGTGGAACACAGGGCGGTGCGTGACGCCTGCAACGCGGTGTGTAGCAGATAGATCTGGCTTGACGCCCGGTTGGTCGAACGGAGTGAGTTTGCCAGTGGCGCGGTCGATAACCAGTTCTTTGCCATCTTCGTCGCGCATCAATAGGCCGAATTCTGGCGACTTTTCGTCTGAGTTCACGAGCACTGGCGCGTTGGTATATTGTGCCAAATAGTTCAGATCGATCTTACCGGCCTTCATCAGGCAGTGGATCATCGCGAGGATGAACAAGCCGTCGGTGCCTGGTGTAATGCCGACCCAATCATCAGCCACAGCATTGTATCCTGTGCGGATTGGGTTCACGCCGATGACGCGCGCGCCGCGTGCTTTGATTTTGCCAATGCCCATCTTGATTGGGTTTGAATCGTGATCTTCGGCCACGCCGAACAGCATGAACAGTTTGGTGTGGTCCCAATCGGGTTGACCAAATTCCCAGAACGCGCCGCCCATCGTATAGATGCCAGCCGCGGCCATGTTCACAGAACAAAAACCGCCATGGGCTGCGTAGTTTGGCGTGCCAAAGTGCTGTGCCCAGAACGACGTGAAAGACTGTGATTGATCGCGGCCCGTGAAGAACGCCAGCTTTTCTGGGTTCTCTTTGCGGATAGGTTCAAGCCAATCCGTCGCGATTTGAAGCGCCTCATCCCAGCTGATTTCTTCGAACTCACCAGAGCCACGTGGGCCAACGCGTTTCATCGGTGCGTTGAGGCGTGAAGGTGCGTTGACCTGCATGATGCCAGCAGACCCTTTGGCGCAAAGGACACCCTTGTTCACAGGGTGATCGCGGTTGCCCTCGATATAGGCTACTTTGCCCTCTTTCATGTGGACGTTGATCCCACAGCGGCAGGCGCACATGTAGCAGGTCGTCTTACGGATCTCGTCAGAAACTTTGGGCGAGAGATCGATCTTTGGCTGGTTCATGTTCGGCTCCTGTCGGTGCGTTTTCTTATTTTGCTGCGGCTTGCAGAGCGGTGACTGCAATCATGTGCAAGACGTCGGTTGCGTCACAGCCACGGGAAAGGTCGTTTGCGGGTTTGGCGAGGCCTTGAAGGACTGGCCCGATGGCCGTTGCACCACCAATGCGTTGGGTGACTTTGTAGCCAATGTTTCCCGCATCAAGGTTTGGAAAAATCATGACATTGGCGTGCCCTGCGACAGATGAACCGGCGGCTTTGCTGTCGCCCACGGAGGGGACAAAGGCGGCATCAAATTGCAGTTCGCCATCGACGTTAAGGTCGGGTGCTTGTTCTTTTACCATTGCGGCGGCTTGGGTCACTTTATCCACGTTTGGGTGGCGGGCGCTGCCTTTGGTAGAGAAAGAAAGCATCGCAACCTTTGGTGTCTCGTCCATCAATGCAACGCAGGAGGCTGCGGATTGTTGGGCGATGGCTGCAAGTTCTTCGGCTGATGGATCAATGACCAATCCGCAATCAGAATAGATCATTCCGCCGCGCCCCGATGAGTGCCCTTCTGGCAGAACCATCAAAAAGAAGGATGACACGAGTGGTGCGGTTTTGGCTTTGCCGATGACCTGCAGTGCTGCGCGCACGGTATCTGATGTGGTGGCAACTGCGCCGCCGACGGTTCCGTCAGCGTGATCGTTGCGCACCAACATGGCTGCAAACACAAGCGGATCGAGGGCCTGCTTTTCGGCGATCTCCATTGAGACGCCTTTGTGCTGGCGTAACTCAAAATAGGTTTGGGCAACTTCTGCAGTCAAAGCGGATGTGGCGGGGTCTTCAGTGCGGATGGCATCGCTTGGTGCGCTTCCTGCATCGGACAGTTGTTTGGTGATTTCGGCCGTTGGACCAACAAGAATGATGGTAGCGATCCCAGCGGCAACCGCAGAAACGGCGGCAGCCACGATCCGAGGATCGTGGCCTTCGCTGAGTACGATACGGGCAGGGGAGGCCGCCGCGCGTGTTTGCAGGTTATCCAATACACTCATGACGGCCTCCCAACCTTGTTTCTTGAAGCAGCGGTCACTTAGACCTTTTGCTGCTGCATGTCGTCTTTGTTGATGCCTGCAACTTCGACAGGGTTCTTCATTGCGTCGCGACGGAATGGGTCACCTAGTTCTTGGTTGATCATCGCTTCGATCAAAGTGGTGATACCGTTTTCCATTTGATCTTTGATCGCTTGGGCAAGGGCCGCTGTCAGCTCGTCTTGTGTGCGGGCAACAACGCCTTTGAGACCACATGCGTTTGCGATGCCAGCGTATGAAACGCCTTCGTCCAATTCAGTGCCAACAAAGTTGTCATCGAACCAAAGTGTAGAATTACGCTTTTCAGCACCCCACTGGTAGTTGCGGAACACGATCTGCGTGATCGCAGGCCAATCGCCGCGGCCAATCGCTGTCAATTCGTTCACAGAGATACCGAATGCGCCGTCACCAGCGAAACCAACAACTGGCACATCTGGACGACCGATTTTCGCGCCAACGATGGACGGAAGGCCGTAACCACATGGACCGAACAAGCCCGGTGCCAAATATTTGCGTGCCTCGTTAAAGGACGGGTACGCGTTACCGATCGCACAGTTGTTACCGATGTCAGACGAGATGATCGCTTCAACTGGCAATGCTGCTTGGATTGCGCGCCATGCCATGCGTGGTGCCATCCAATCAGGTTTCGCGGCACGTGCGCGAACGTTCCAGTCTGTGCCTGGATCGTCTTGCTCTTCCGTCATTGAAGTCAGCTCTTGAGCCCATGAAGATTTGGTTTGTGCAACCAAGTTTTTGCGATCTGCGCGGCCTGCGTCACCAGCATCGTCTGCCAGCTTGGAGGAGATTGCAGTTGCAACTTTCGCCGCATCACCAACGATACCAACAGTTACCTTCTTCGTAAGACCAATGCGGTCTGGGTTCAGGTCAACCTGAATGATCTTTGCGTCAGTTGGCCAGTAATCAATGCCGTAACCCGGTAGAGTTGAGAACGGGTTCAAACGTGTACCCAAGCAAAGAACAACGTCAGCTTTGGAAATCAATTCCATGCCAGCTTTTGAACCGTTGTAGCCCAATGGACCTGCGTAAAGTGGGTGGTTGCCCGGGAACGCATCGTTGTGCTGGTAGCCAACGCAAACTGGTGCGTCGAGTGCTTCAGCCAAAACGCGAGACGCCTCGATGCCGCCTTTGGACAAGATCGCGCCAGCACCGTTCAAGATCACTGGGAACTTAGCAGTTGAAAGAAGATCAGCCGCGTCTTGTACTGCTACTTCGCCGCCTTGTGGCAATTCGAAGTCAACGATGACTGGAAGGTCGATATCGATCACTTGTGTCCAGAAGTCGCGTGGTACGTTGATCTGTGCCGGCGCAGATGCGCGTTTCGCTTGCATGATCACGCGGTTCAGCGTTTCTGCGATGCGGGTTGGGTCACGTACTTCTTCTTGGTAAGCAACACAGTCAGCGAACAGGTTCATTTGTTCCATCTCTTGGAAGCCGCCTTGACCGATTGTTTTGTTAGCGGCCTGTGGTGTAACCAAAAGTACAGGCGTGTGGTTCCAATATGCTGTTTTAACAGCAGTTACGAAGTTGGTAATACCTGGGCCGTTTTGCGCGATCATCATGGACATTTTGCCGGTGGCGCGGGTGAAACCGTCAGCCATCATGCCGCCAGATGTTTCGTGGGCGCAGTCCCAGAAAGTGATGCCCGCGTCAGGGAAGATGTCAGAGATTGGCATCATGGCAGAGCCGATGATCCCGAATGCGTTGTCGATGCCGTGCATCTGTAGCGTTTTTACAAAAGCTTCTTCTGTGGTCATTTTCATGGGGGAGACTCCGAGTGCGGTGAGTTTACAGGTGATTCAATCTTTGAGCAGAGGATAGGGTTTTGCTTACGACTCAGATAGGGCCAAATCGCCTTTCCGCGTAGGTCCAGATACTTCGGCTGCGCGAATGGCTTGGGCAACCAGTTCGATCCCCTTGGCGATCCGATTTGAGGGGATCGATGAGTACGCGAGGCGGTAGAAGTGTTTGGGGCGTTGTTCGCCGCCAAAGAACGACTCGCCTGGATCGATCAAAACCCCTTGGGATTGCAGCGTTTTCGCAAGTTCTGAGGTGTCTACATTCTCTGGTGCGCGCATCCAGTAGGACGATCCACCATAGGCCCCTTGGCCCGCGATCTGTAGGCCATTGTCCTCGATCGCTTGCTGCATCACTTCACGCCGTTCGTGGAACGCTGTGCCCATCCGGCGGACCAATGCATCGTAGTGACCCAACGACAGGAAATATGCTGCGGTGCGTTGGATATGACCAGGGGGGTGGCGCAGGACCGAGGCGCGCAAGGCACGGGCCTCTTTTATGAAGGGTTCAGAGCCAACCAAATACCCCAACCGCAGACCCGGAAATAGCGATTTTGAGAAGCTCCCCACATAGATCACACGCCCATCAGCATCGAGAGATTTGAGCGCAGGGGAAGGTGGTTTAAGGAAGGACATTTCAAATTCGTAATCATCCTCAACGATCAACGCATCCATCTCGCGTGCGCGCTCTAGCAAGGCGCGGCGACGGTTCATCGGCATGGTGCCGTTTGTGGGGCATTGATGGCTGGGCGTTGTGAAAATAACGTTTGCATCTGGGGGGATAGCGTCTGGAGGCAGGCCATCTTGGTCTACACGCACAGGTGCCATATTGCAGCGCGATTGGGTCAAAATATCGCGCAATGCGTGATAGCACGGGTCCTCAAACGCGGCTGTGCGGCGCTGGGTCAAAAGCACCTGCGTGGTTAGCCACAAGGCGTTCTGCGCACCGAGTGTAATCAGGATCTGTTCCGGACGGGCAGAGATACCGCGGCGGGGTAGGGTGTGGCGGGCGATGAATTCGATCAGTTGTGGGTCATCTTGGTCGTAATAATCGGTGGTTAAGGGCGTGAAATCGCGTTGACCAAGGGCCTTTAGGGCGCACAAACGCCAGTTGGCGTGGTCGAACAGGGTTGGGTCCGCTTGACCGTAGGTGAAGGGGTGTTTGTATTTGGCCCATTCTTGAGGTTTTCGGGGTGTTTGCCCGCCGGAAAAGCGTTGTCCAATGGCGCGGGTCCAATCGACGGCATCTTCAATCGGTTCGACGGATTTAAAGTTGGGCGGGGAGGGCGCGTTGCGTGAAACATAATGCCCAGATCGACCACGAGAGGTCAGATAATCGTTTGATAACAATTCAGTATAGGCAAGCGTCACGGTGATGCGGCTGACGCTGAGGTGGGTGGCAAGCTTGCGGGTCGATGGTAGCTTTTCACCGGGTTGAAAACGGCCTGATAGAATACCCTGCGCAATCATCTGCTGGATCTGGCTTTGCAGCGTTCCCTGATAATCGGGATGAAGGAAAAATGTTTCGACAGGTAGGGCCATAAAGTACGTATACTCTGGATATAACCGAGGTACAAACTGGACTTATCAATAGGTGAAAAGGTTACCAATATCCGTGACTTACCACCTGTATATATCATTTTTAATGAGACTGCACGTCTCAATTTTGCAATTATTGACATAAAATTGGCTGAGGTACGCAGCGTTAACCCTGCAAATGATGCGCCAAAGGGGCGCTTGAGCGGTGAAATGACGGGGATACTGCACAGTTTGGACCATGGATTGTACAGTTTGACGGACCTAAAGAGGCCGCAAAACCGAAGTTTTGTGGGGAAATGTACAGAATGGGGCCCGAATTGCACAGTTCATGGCGTTTGCGGTCAAAAACTAGAGAATCAGGTTAACACGGCGAAATTATTTTGGCGGGCGTTGGTATTGCCGCCGCATTTCGTCTAACAGGTTGCCAACAGCGGACCGTACCTGTGCCCGCGCATTTGAAAGCCCCACAGCTATGTCAGAACCACATATGAAAATGGTATTGGTCACGCCCGAAATCCCCTACAACACGGGTGCGATCGGGCGGACCTGTGTGGCGCTGAATTTGGAATTGATCCTGATCAAACCCTATGGCTTTTCATTGGACGAGAAATCCGTGCGCCGCGCCGGCACGGATTATTGGAAGCACGTCAATCTAAGTGAATACGACAACTGGGAAGACTTTCTAACGCAGCGTAACCCGCTACGCGAAAACCTGCACTTTTTTGAAGAGCACGGGGCGCAAAGTTTTTACACGCCTGAATATCAACGTGATGCGTATTTGGTGTTTGGTTGTGAATCTGCGGGCCTGCCAAAGACGATTTTGGACGGGATGGAAGACCGCACCTTTAACCTGCCGATGTTGGACAAACGGGTGCGGTCACTGAATTTGGCGAATGTTGCGGCGGCGGTGGTGTTTCAGGCGATGCGTCCGCAGTTTATTTAGCTCTGCGTCCGAAACGGGACTATACTTTTAGCGTTGGCGGCTATCATGAATTAAATGCAAGATGTGGGTGTGATTTAAGTGTCATGACAGCCAGAAACGCAAAAGTTATTTTTTCAGGCGCATTTTGCTTTGAAGCGCTTCTTTTAGCTCGCCATCAATGTTGACGGGCTTCAATTCCGAAAAATCCTTGAACAACATCACACGTTGGCCCTGAAGCTCAATCTCTTCTGGAGGGCTATCACACCAACACCGATAACTACCCCAACAAATAAGTTGTGTTGGAGGTTTGCAATATAGCTGTGCCGAAGCGCCTACGGGAATGGTTAACGTAATTGTAAATAAGGCGGTTTTGAAAAAATTGACTTTCATTTTTAATCCTTGCTGTAATCGCCCAATGGCTGTTTTCTGATTGGGCATACATTAAAATGTACAGCGTTCTAAAGTCTGGTCTATCACCCGAATGGGTGAAAATGCGCGTCTTTACCATGGTGAAATATGACTGGCTTGTATTAAGATTTGCGAAATGAATGGAAAGTCGGCGGTGATGGAGCTCGCCGATCTGTAAGTTTAAACGACCCGCATCCACTACCCCAAACGCAAAAAGGCGGACCGTGATGGTCCGCCTTTTGTATTCAACGTGAACGCAACTTAACTGAAGACGGTGGTCAGTGCGTTGGATGTTGCTGTCACGATTTGATCGATGTCGTCTTTTGTCGCAATCAATGCAGGTGAGTAGCATAGCGTGTTGTTGCGCCCTGGAAGTGAACGGTTTGTTGCGCCGATGATGACTGCGTTCTTCATGCAATCGCCAACAACCGCTTGGACCATTTTCTCTGCTGTTGGTTCGCGTGTTGTGCGGTCAGCGACCAGTTCAACACCCAAGAACAAGCCTTTGCCGCGCACGTCGCCGATGACTTCGTGTTTGTCTTTTAGCGCGTTCAACTGGTCCTTCATGTAGTGACCCATGTCGATTGTGTTCTGCAACAGCCCCTCATCTTCGATGATGCGCATGTTTTCCATCGCCGCCGCTGGGCCAGCAGTACAACCGCCAAAGGTTGAGATGTCGCGGAAGTAGTTCATGTTGTCCTCAGTTGGGTCCATGAACATGTCGAACACTTCGTTTGTAGTCACGAGGCACGAGATCGCGGCGTAGCCAGAGGCCACACCTTTGGCCATTGTCACCATGTCTGGCTGGATGCCGTAGTGCTGATAACCGAACCATGTGCCTGTACGGCCAACGCCACACACAACTTCGTCGATGTGAAGCAGGATGTCGTATTTTTTGCAGATCTCAGCAACGCGTGGCCAGTAGCCTTCCGGTGCTTCGATCACGCCGCCGCCAGCTGTCACTGGTTCTAGGCAAAGTGCGCCAACGGTATCGGCACCTTCGCGCAAGATGATCTCTTCGATTTGATTCGCAGCCCATTCGCCGTAGTTCTCAACAGGTGCGCCATCTTGTTCGTGCTTGCGGTACTCAAGGCAGTGCGGCACGCGGATGAAGCCCGGAGTGAATGGTCCGTATTGTGCGTTGCGCTCGTCTTGGCCACCTGCGGACATGGTTGCGATTGTGGAACCGTGGTAGTCGCGGTCGCGGTAAAGGATCTTGTGCTTCTTGCCGCCGTATTTTTTGTGGGCGATCTGGCGGACCAGTTTAAAGGCCTTCTCGTTCGCTTCAGAGCCGGAGTTTGCGTAATAGACGCGGTCCATGCCGGGCATTTTCGAGATCAGTTTTTCCGCGAACAATGCGCCAGGGATCGTGCCGACTGTGCCGCCAAAAAAGTTCATCTTAACAATGGCGTCGCGCACTGCATCGCCCATTGTTTCGCGGCCGTAGCCTACGTTTACTGTCCAAACGCCACCAGCAACCGCATCAAGGTGTTCGATGCCTTTTTGGTCCCAGACACGCATGCCTTTGCCTTCGACGATGATCTTTGGGTCAGCACCGGTGATAAATTGCTGATGCTGGCTGAGGTGATGCCAAACATTTGTGCGATCCGCTTCGATGACGCGGGTTAGGTCATTTTCGTTAAACGTGCCGTCCATAGCGGATGCTCCATTGTTTTATCCGAATTTCATGAAATCAAGGCAGAGTCGCGCCTCGTTTTTGATAGATGACAGCGATTCCGCCTCGACCAGTAGGGCCAGTTGGATTTTCCATATGAGGCCAGAATCTAACAAGGTTTGATAGTTCAAAAGCGACAAAGCGCAAATTATCACAAGTTATCAAAGGGGGAGTGTCGTTTTTTCCAGCAGGATGCACACAAATGTTCAAATTATATTTTCAAAATTGAAATAAAAACCGTTGATCCCTAAGCGAATTTCGAGTGGGATCACGACGTTGCCCTGATCCCATATTGAAGTTTGGGACGAGGCTGCGCATGGTGGCATGATTACCTGCGCTAAATAACGAGCATCACACAATGTGGTGCCACAACGGGAGAATAAAATGACTTTGAAATCCAAATTGCTGGGTGCTGTAGCTGGCGTTGCTATGATCGCTGGTGGTCAAGCTGCGACTGCAGGCGGCCACTCTGAAATCACAGTAGCGTACTTCCTTGAGTGGCCAATGCCATTCCAGTTCGCCAAAGAGACTGGCATGTACGAAGAAGCTATGGGCGCAAAAATCAACTGGGTTAGCTTTGACTCAGGTGTTGCGATGTCCGCAGCTATGGCGTCTGGCGACGTTCAAATCTCTGTATCCCAAGGCGTTCCCCCTTTCGTAGGCGCGGTTTCTGGTGGCCAAGATTTGCAAATCGTTGACGTTGCTGTTTCTTACTCTGACAACGACAACTGTGTTGTTGCTTCAGGTCTAGAGATCGACAAAATGTCTGCTGGCGAATTGGCTGGTAAAAAAGTTGCGGTTCCTTTGGGCACCGCAGCGCACTACGGCTTCCTAAAGCAAATGTCTCACTTCGGTGTTGATGTAGGCGGCATGGACGTTGTCGACATGGCACCAGCAGAAGGTGCAGCTGCACTATCTCAAGGCGCTGTTGACATGGCATGTGGTTGGGGCGGCGCGCTTCGTCGTATGAAAGAATCTGGCAACGTATTGTTGACTGGCGACGAGAAATCAGAGCTGGGCATCTTGGTATTTGATGCGACAACAGCACCTGCAGCGTTCGTTGCTGAAGAAGGCGAGTTGCTTGCTAAGTTCCTAAAAGTCACTGCAGACGCAAACGCTATGTGGGCTGACGAAGCAAACCAAGCTAAAATGCTTCCAGTAATCGCGAAAGACGCGGGTATGGATGAAACAGCAACTGCTGAAACTTTGGCTGGCTTTGTATTCCCATCTGTAGACGAACAGCTTGGTGCTGCTTGGCTCGGTGGCGGCGCTCAAGACTTCATGGGTGGCGTAGCTAAAGTGTTCCTAGACTCAGGTAACATCGATGCAGCACTCGACAGCTATGCAGGTACAGTGAACACTGCACCATTGATGGCTGTTAAAGGTATGTAAGCTTTAGGGCTTAAACCTTGCCCGCGCGGATCATTTCGCGCGGGCTATTTTTTTCGACATGAAGCGGGTTTATTCCGCGATACAGGGCAGGCGCTGAAATCTAAGCGGCGACCCTAATGACAGGTGGGAACATGTCTGGACTATCAATTGACAAACTCTCGATGCGGTTCGATTTGCCAAACGGCGGATCTGTTCAAGCGTTGAAAGACGTCTCGCTCAACCTCAAAGCAGGTGAGTTGATGAGCGTACTTGGCCCGTCGGGCTGTGGTAAAACAACATTGCTGAATATCGTTGCGGGCTTTTTGGCCCCGACTGAAGGCGTGATGGAATTAAATGGAAAACGTATCAGTGGGCCGGATGCGGACCGCGGTATGGTGTTCCAGCAAGGTGCTTTGTTTGAGTGGATGAGTGTACGTGAGAACGTAGGTTTTGGTCCCTCAATGAAGGGCATGCCAAAGAAGGACAAAGCAGAGATCGTTGATCACCTGTTGGACGTTGTTGGTTTGCAGGACTTCAAGGAAAAGGCGGTTTACGAACTGTCTGGTGGGATGCAGCAACGTGTGGCTTTGGCCCGCTGCCTCGCCAATGACCCAGACGTTATTTTGATGGATGAGCCGCTTGGCGCTTTGGACGCTTTGACGCGCGAAAAGATGCAGGGCTTGGTTCTGAAGTTGTGGAAAGAAACCGGCAAGACGATCATCTTGATCACCCACTCGGTTGAGGAAGCATTGCTGTTGGGCGAACGCCTGATTGTTATGGCCCCGCGCCCTGGTCGTATTCACAAAGAATACAATTTACCGTTTGCTGAGATGGGCGTTGATGCCGATCTTCGTGAAGTTAAGAAACATCCGGATTTTGCTGTGAAGCGTGAAGAAATCCTCGAAATGATCTGGGACATGGAAGAAGAAATCATGGGCCGGACGGAGGAAGGCGCATGATCCCTCTTATCCTTTACGCTGGCATTTTTGTTGCAGCATTTTTCATCGTTCGCATGGTCACTGAAGGCCGTGGAACCAAAGACTATACATCCTTAAAGACAGTCACCTTCGGGGATGAAAGTGCTGTGCGTCCGAACCGCGCCGCGTCAATCATTTCGGTTTTGTCTGTGTTCTTCATGTGGGCGACCTTTACGGGGTCTGCATTGATCCCAAGCTTTTTGCACATGCCTGGCCCGTTTGAAGGAACGACAACCTTCAACTACACCGTCGAAAATGCAGCTGGCGAACAAGACGATGCGACTGTTACCGTCTTGGTGCGCCCGCAAGGCGAAGACGCGGTTAAGCCGGAGGTAGAGGCCGGTGACGGCTTTGCAAAGAATGACACTGCGATTGTGAACAAGTGGGGCACAAAGGTCATTGTCGTTCAGGGCAATGATGAAGCGAAGAAAGCCGACGGTGCCAAGGTTGTTGCGATCAACGGTACACCTGTTGAAGCGCGATCAACCGTCGTTGTTGAGGGTGGATCTGTAACAATCACGGACAAAGGCACGCCGAATTTCAAGGCGGAAACCGGTTTGCAAATGGCGCCACTGTATTTGCCATCTCCTGAAAAGGTTTGGGCCCGTACACTTGAGATCGCCAGCGAAGGGTATCGCAACTTCTCCCTTTGGGAGCACTTGGGATTTTCCTTGTTCCGCGTTGTGGTTGGCTTCGTATTGGGTGCGATCGTTGGTATTCCGCTGGGCTATGCGATGGGTCTGAGCAATTGGTTCCGTGGTTGGTTCGATCCAATCGTTGAATTCATGCGCCCTGTGCCGCCGCTTGCCTTGATCCCATTGGTGATCATTTGGGCGGGCATCGGTGAAACGGGTAAGATCATCTTGCTGTTTCTTGCGGCCTTGTGGATCATGGCCATTGCGGCCCGTTCGGGTGTGTCTGGTGTTAACATCGCTAAGGTGCACGCGGCCTATTCTTTGGGTGCCAGCAAGCCACAGATCATGCGTCACGTCATCATCCCTAACTCACTGCCCGAGATATTTACCGGTGCACGTGTTGCGATGGGTGTGTGCTGGGGTACCGTTGTTGCGGCTGAATTGGTTGCGGCATCTCAGGGTGCTGGCATGATGATTATGGTTGCGTCCAAATTCCAACAAACCGACATCGTTTTAATGGGTATTATCTTGATCGGTGTGATTGGTTTTGGAATTGATATGCTGATGCGCTGGGCTGAGAAAATTTTGGTCCCATGGAAGGGCAAAAGCTAAGTAGCTAACCTTTGACTGACATCAGAAACCGCGCCCTCGAGGCGCGGTTTTTTTATGCGAGGCGCTGCCTCGCGCTCCGGGATATTTAGAAACAGAAGAAACACAGCGCGGATTGCTTCTTCTGTTTCTAAATATCCCGGGGGAGCGCGCAGCGCGGGGGCAGCGCCCCTTAGCTTTTCCCAATCCGTAAAAGCGCGACACCCAATAATGTGAACATGGTAGAAATTACCTTGATGACGTTTAGCCGCTCTTTAAGGAACACAACGCCGATCAAAAGTGCGAAAACGATACTGACTTCGCGCAGTGCTGTGACCAAGGCGATGGGCGCTTGGGTGAAGGCCCACGTAACGAGTGCATATGCTAGGAACGATGCGCTGCCGCCAATAAAGAATGCGGTGCGCCCTTTGGTGGCGATGTCTCGCAATGTGTTTGGGCCTGTTGCATAAAGGTACACTGCCATCAGGCTACAATTCCCGATTGTCAGGTAGCTGTAATAGCTGAGAGAGTTGCCTGCGAGCCTCGCGCCCAGTCCGTCGACGACAGAGTAAGCTGCGATGAAGCAGCCAGTTCCAAGTGCCAGCATTGCGGCCTTGGTATTTTGAACGCCGTCGGCGCGCCGTACCAATCCTAGGCTGACAATTCCAAGTCCGATGAACAGTACTGCGGTCAGTTGCAACGATGTGAGTGCGACACCGAGTACGAAGACTGAGAATAGCGTGACGAGCAAAGGCGCAGAGCCCCGCGCGATGGGGTAGACTTGGGTGAGATCCCCGATCTTATAGGATTGCAGCAGGAACAGCTGATATCCCATGTGCAGGACGATACCTGCGATGATGTAGGGCCAGCTTTCAACGTGTGGGAGTGGTACGAATACCATCGCGATCAATGCAATAGGCAGATGCCCCAACACCATCGCCCCCATGCTTACCCGTTTGTCGGCCCCCCCTTTGATCAGCGCATTCCATGAGGCGTGCAAAAGCGCGGCACCTATGACGGTAAGGAAGACAAAGGTGCTCATGGTGATCCTGACGGGTTGTGTGCGCTGAGCCTACGCAAATGTAACGCATAGGGAAAGTTGTTGGCTGCAGTCATGTCGCGCCGCTTAGCGCTAAGGGCGGCGCGAGGTCGATTGCCTTAAGTTTTGGCTGCGTCCTTCATAGCGTCTTCGCCTTTTTTCCAAAGGTTGCCTTGCCATAGTTCCTCTAGTCCAGTTTCCCCGCTAACCCCTTTGGTCGTTAGGTAGTCGTAGTAGGACGTTGGTTTGGAACCTGTCAGGTTGTAAAAATCTGGGCTGCAGCGGGTGTAAAAGCCGTTGGTAAGGTATTCAAAAAACTCTGCACGGGTCGCGCCAAAGTCGGTCTCAAAGTCGATCATGGATTGTGCGCGGTACTCGATATCCTTGCCCATTGCGCGGCCAAGATCGTTGGCGATTTCTGCCATTGATTGCGGGGCGGGGCCTGTGATGTCGTAGAACTTGTTGGCGTGACGGTCTGGTCCCTCAGTCAGGACAACTGCGGCGGCTTGTGCAATGTCGCGCGTTGCCACGAAGGAGTTGCGCATGTCGCCAAGAGGATTTGAAAACCAACCCTCGGCATCGATGTTTTCACAATCCGTCTTCAGGAGGTGGTTCATGAAAAAGTTGTTGCGCAGCGCGGTCACGTTCAGTCCAGCGTCAATTAACGCCTTCTCGCCCCACCAATAATGCTGCAGCATTAAGGGAATACCTGCGCCTTCGCGTGAGGCGTGTTGGTCGGCATTATAGCTGGCAGTGTTTATGTCCGCCCCCATGCAGCTGACGCGTACCACGTGTTTGATCTGTGCGACCCGTTTGCCCAGCTCTTTGCTGAAGGCAAGGTGTCCTTACAGCATGGGGTCAAGAGATGCAGAGTAAACGGCGCTGACGCCGTCCAATGCGGCCGTCCATGTTGCCGGATCAGATAGGTCAAACTTAACCACTTCGTCCGCTCCAAGTTTCAAAAGCCCTGCGGCTTTGTCATCACTGAAGTAACAGGCACGAACTGCGAAGGCGTCATTGGTGGCAAGACGCGCGACCAGCTCTTTACTGATGCGGCCTGTGGGGGACGTAATGAGGACAGTTTTTTTGACATAATATCGGGCATTCGTTTGAGCGAATTTCCCTGTGTGTGGCCGCAATTGAGGAGGCGATCAATCCCTCATCGGTTGAGAGAGATTCATTAAACGTGTGAATTGAATTAGCCGCATTTAAAACGGGATTGCTGAGAAACGTTTGGAAGTATTTGCGTTTAAGAACGCTTGGTGGAGCATAGCGGGATCGAACCGCTGACCTCCTGCATGCCATGCAGGCGCTCTCCCAGCTGAGCTAATGCCCCATTCAAGGGTTGGGAGGTCATGTGGATCACATGACCAGTCTTGCGCCATTAGTTAGGCGCTGTGTGGGGCGGGATCAAGTAAAAAATCCAGCCCCACACATCGATTTTTAAATCACTCGTTGTCTTCAGTTGAGACGTCCGCGATTTCGTCTAGTGAAACCGTATCTTCCTCGTCCTCTTCGAGGACGTCATCACCCAAATCCACATCAATATCGTCATCATCTTCCAGAACGACATCCTCATCAGTCTCGGCTTCTTTAGCCTTGGCTGTGACGGCATCTTCGGCGTCTGCTGCGATCATACGTGTTTTTGAGCTGTCAATTTCAACAACTTCGCCCGTGTATGGGCTAACGATTGGGTTCTTGTTTAGGTCATAAAAGCGCTTGCCAGATGTTGGGCAAAGGCGCTTCGTGCCCCATTCTTCTTTGGGCATGAAAATCCCCTTTGAATCAGTGTGTGCGTGTCGACGATTCCGCGCAAGTGCCATATGGTTGCGGCACTGTCAAAGGCTAATGCCAATAAAGGACCAAACGATTGGTGGATCACGTTCTTCAGGGCACACCCGATGTGCCTATTTTGTTGCGCCGATCGGGGCGCGCACGCCGTATTTCATTGCGTATTTCGCAATTGGACGGCCGTGTGACGTTGACCTTGCCCAATGGGGTGCCTGAGTCCGAGGCGTTTTCTTTTGCCCGCCAAAAAGAATCATGGATACGTAGCCATCTTGAGCGGCGCGAAGACGATGTGCCGGTTGCCTTGGGGAGCGAAATTCCTGTGCAGGGCGTCACCCACCGTGTTGTGCAAGGGCAGGGACGCCGCGTCGTGATGGATGACGGTATGATTATGGTGCCAGGTCCAGTGGAGCGCATTGGTGCGCGTCTCAAGGGCCACTTCAAACAGATGGCGCGCGTCCGCCTTGTTGGCGCCTCTGACGAATATGCAACCCGTTTGGGCAAGTCCTATGACCGCATCAGCATTCGTGACACCCGTTCGCGGTGGGGATCGTGTTCTAACAATGGCACTTTGATGTATTCGTGGCGTCTGATTATGGCCCCTAATGTGGTCTTGGATTATGTCGCCGCCCATGAGGTTGCCCATTTGGCTGAGATGAACCACTCCCCAGCCTATTGGGAGGGGGTTGAGCGCATCTTTGGCGATTACAGGCCCGCGCGCCGTTGGCTCAAAAACGAGGGCAACATGTTGCACCGTTTCAAATTTGGTGATTGACCCTTGATCGTTATGTGATCACAAAAAGCATATGGTAATGCCGATCAAACCTTCTGAGCCTGCTGTTGCAGTGCTGCCCTCTCAACCGGGGGCCGTCCATGATCGGGTTTATCGTACATTGCGGTCGCGCATTATGTTTGGAGAGATCTTACCCGGTGTGTCGATGACCTTGCGCGGACTTGGTGAGGAATTTGGCGTTTCGATGACCCCCGCCCGCGAGGCGGTGCGCCGATTGGTGGCTGAGGGCGCTTTGACGATGTCATCGTCAGGCCGCATAACCACCCCTGAATTAACGAACGAGCGGATTGAAGAGCTGGCGGCACTGCGTGCCTTGATCGAGGTTGAGTTGGCAAGCCGTGCATTGCCCCGCGCCCATATGGCACTGATCGAACGTTTGCAGGCCATCAACGGCACGGTGGCCGAGGCTGTAGCCCACCGCGATGCGGTGAGTTACATTCGCACCAATCTAGAATTTCACCGCACGCTATATTTGCGTGCGCAGGCCCCTGCGATGCTGGCCATGACCGAAACGGTTTGGTTGCAGATGGGGCCAACTATGCGGGCGCTTTATGGACGACTGCGTCGTACAGAGCCGCCGCAGTATCACCGCCTGATCATTGCCGCGTTGCGTGCAGGGGATGAACCGGGACTGCGCCTTGCTGTTCGGTCTGATGTAACAATGGGCCTACGGATGCTGGCAACCTAAACGGTATTTGTAAGGTGAATTGGGTATGAAATTTGTATTAAGCATTGCGGCAGCTCTGATGGTGTTGGCCGTGCCTTGATCAATGCATCGCTTGAGTAGTCCAAGCAGTTGTCGTGCAAATACATGACAGCGGGCACCCATCCCGACAACACTGCCATTGCAGAAGTGTATCTGGCAGCGGGTTTTGAACGGTTGCCCAATGCGCCACGTTTTCAGATTTGCATTGATGGATAAGCGTAGGGTGGCTTAAGCAGCCAGCCCTTTTGAACCCAGATCAAGGAACTTTTGACGGCGATCTTTTATCAACGCTTTGGCGTCTTTACCGCTGAGTTCTTTAAGCATGCTTGAGATTTCAGCGCTCACCGCTTCGATCGTGGTGGACCAATTGCGATGCGCGCCGCCCAATGGTTCTGGAATGATGCGATCTGTCACGCCCAATTTCTTGAGGTCCTGGGCCGTGAGGCGCAGGGCTTCTGCAGCTTCGCGCATTTTCTCGGAGTCTTTCCACAAAATCGAGGCACAGCCTTCTGGGCTGATGACGGAGTAGATCGAGTGTTCGAGCATCGCAACGCGGTTGGCCGTTGCAAATGCGACCGCTCCGCCGGACCCGCCTTCACCGATGATCACGCTGATCAAAGGGACGCCGATCTGTAGGCATTTTTCTGTTGCGCGGGCGATGGCTTCGGATTGGCCACGTTCTTCTGCGCCTTTGCCCGGATAGGCACCAGCCGTGTCGACCAGTGTGATGACAGGCAATTTGAAACGATCCGCTAGGTCCAGCAGTCGCGCCGCTTTGCGGTACCCTTCCGGACGGGCCATGCCAAAATTGCGTTCGATCCGCGATTTGGTGTCGTTACCTTTTTCGTGACCGATCACCACCACTGGTTGATCGTTGAAGCGGGCAAGGCCGCCGATGACTGCGTGGTCATCCGCAAAGTTGCGATCACCCGCAAGTGGCGTAAAATCTGTGAACATTGCTTTGACGTAGTCTTGGCAATGTGGGCGCTCTGGGTGGCGCGCCACTTGGCATTTGCGCCATGGTGTTAGGCTTTTGTATAAGTCTTTCAGCATAACCGCAGCTTTTGCATCCAAGGCCGCAGCCTCTTCGCTGATGTCCATATCCTGGTCTTCGCTTTCACGCGCCATTGCGCGTAATTCTTCAGCCTTACCCTCAAGTTCAGCCAAAGGCTTTTCGAATTCCATGTATTGTGTCATGCCTGCTCCGCAGTCTTAATTCTATGATGTGTTACTTGATATATGGCGAGTACTTGGAATGTTTGCAACGCTACGTCAATAACATTGCGCGTTCAGGGCCATAGGACGGGATAAAGGGAGCTGACCAATAGCGCTGCCATCGCCCAGTTGAATAGGCGCAAACGCGTGTGGTTTGTCAAAATGCGCGCCATTTGTTGGCCCAAAACCACCCATAGGCTTATGGAAGGTAAATTGACCAATCCAAACATGGCAGAGATGATCAAGATGGACGCTAAGTTGGTGTCGGGCGCATAAACGGTGACGGCTGTGACAGCCATAGTCCATGCCTTAGGGTTCACCCATTGAAAGGCTGCCGCCTGTACGAACGTCATTGGAGTGCCGTGAGTGTCGGTTGCATTGATTGGTGCCGCGTTGGCGATTTTCCATGCGAGGTATAAAAGGTAACCTACGCTGACGACCTTTAGGATGGTGTGTGCGATTGGATAAGTGTCGAACAATTGTGCCAACCCGATGCCTACAAGGAACACCATCAGCATAAACCCAATGCCTACTCCGAACATATGCGGCGTGGTTCGCAAGAACCCAAAGTTGGCACCCGAGGCCATCAGCATTAGGTTATTTGGGCCCGGTGTGATGGAGCTAACCAAGCAAAAGCTGGCGAGTGCGCTGAGGAGTTCGATTGTCATAGGTAAATGGATCGCCTGAATTTTGCGGGCCTACAAGCTGCTTTGTGTTTTAGGAGCCTGCAGCTTTTGAGATGTGTTGAAAAGTTTGATCGATTGCAGCAGCGATTGCAGAAGGAGGTGCGCCGCCCTCAGCGATATCAGGGGCGAAGGCTGTTGTAGGGGTTTTGTAAGAGAGTGTTGCCGAGCCGTCCAAATTTTCTTTGGCGTAGAGGCGAATGGGGGGCTTCGATCAGTGCGGCAGTGGAGGTTTCAAGAACGTTGCCCGCGAGGTCATTGTTGAACACGCCAATCACGCGGTTGCCCGGAATGGTGATCCCGAGTTTTTTCGCGGCTGCGGTTGGGCCTGCTTGGGTTACAACGATCAAACTTTGCGCTTTGACGGCGGTGCGGGTGTCTTTAACCAGCGTTTGAAAATCCTTGTCGGTTTTGAGAACAGCCCATCCTTCACGCGGCGCTAGGTTTTCGTCCGTGTGGGCAGTGAAACTGACGAAGGACAGTGGTGAGCAGTGGAATAAGAAAACTGATGAGGGCCTCAACACTATGTGAAGCTCCCAGTCTCTCAGATGTTATCTGATTTGAACAATCACGGCGGCGTTAGCCGTTGATCATTTTCGATTGGCGCACGATCACTTCAGCTTGTTTAATGGACGCAATGTCCACAAGACGGCCCTTGTAGACAGTGGCACCTTCGCCGTTTTCGGTTGCTGTTTGCATCGCGGCCAAAATTTCGCGTGCCTCTGCAACGGCTTCGGCGGACGGGGTGAAGACTTCGTTCGCAAGGCCGATTTGTTTTGGGTGGATCGCCCATTTTCCAACCATGCCTAATGTCGCGGAACGACGTGCTTGGGCGCGGAACCCTTCGTCATCAGAGAAGTCGCCGAAGGGGCCGTCGACGGGCAAGATGCCGTAGGTGCGACAGGCAGCAACAATGGCGGCTTGGGCCCAGTGCCACGGGTCCGACCAATGTTTTTGTTCGCCTTGCAGCATGTAATAGTTGTCTTGGGTGCCTCCGATGCCCGTTGTTTGCATGCCCATGGAGGCAGCAAAATCTGCGGCTCCAAGGCTCATCGCTTGCAGACGTGGTGAAGAGGCTGCGATTTCTTCGACGTGGGTCAGGCCCGCGGCGGATTCGATGATCACTTCAAAGGAAATGCGTTTGGTGCGCCCCTTTGCGGCCTCAATAGCTGTGACCAAAGCATCGACAGCATACACATCTGCAGCGCATCCGACCTTGGGGATCATGATTTGATCAAGGCGCTCGCCGGCTTGTTCCAGTAGGTCAACCACATCGCGATACCAATAAGGGGTGTCGAGGCTATTGATGCGTACGGACAGTGTTTTGGTGCCCCAATCGATTGTGTTTATAGCCTCAATGACACTCTGGCGCGCGATGTCTTTGTCTGAAGGGGCAACTGAGTCCTCGAGGTCAAGATTAATCACATCCGCAGCAGAGGCTGCCATTTTCGCGAACAGTTTGGTGTTTGAGCCTGGGCCAAACAACTGGCACCGGTTTGGGCGTGTGGGAGCTGTGGGTTGAATGCGGAAGCTCATGACGGGCACCTTTCGGAGAGGTTTTTGCAATAATGTTACGAATCTGGATGCTTGTTAGTTATTAAATTACCTTACGGGTCGCAAGGTGGAATTTTCGCCTGCTCAAAGTCGGGCGAGAGATGGAATGAGTCGCCCTTGATTGGAATGACCGGTGGAATCTTTGCTATTTTTATCAGAATACGCTCGATTCTTCGACATTAAGTGCAAGTAAAGGGGTGAAAAGAATGAAGTTCCACTAAATTTCGCTGAAATTACTATGGAAACGTATTCTTGGGAGCATCTGCAATGATCAAAACACCTTATCTTCTGTTCTTGGGCGACGCGCCTGACCAATTAGCTGCAAAAGTTGCGCAAGGCATCAAAGACTGGCGCCCTGACAACGCTGTCGCACAATTCCGTATGGATGGCTGTGGCGCTGACGTTGGTTTGAGCGACATGACTTTGGCTGAGGCGCAAGCTGCTGGCGCAAAGACGCTTGTTATTGGCGTTGCAAACCGTGGCGGCATTATCTCTGCTGCGTGGAAAGAAATCCTGATTGAAGCGTTGAACATGGGCTACGACCTTGCGTCTGGCCTGCACAACCTTCTGGCTGATGAAGCTGATCTGGTTGCAGCTGCTGAAGCGAATGGCCGCGAATTGCACGACGTGCGTATTGCATCAGTTGATTACCCAATCGCATCCGGCAAGAAGCGCTCTGGTAAGCGCGTCTTGGCTGTGGGCACAGATTGTTCTGTTGGCAAAATGTACACGGCATTGGCATTGGACAAAGCGATGCAGGCCAAGGGCATGAAGTCTACATTTCGTGCAACGGGTCAGACAGGTATTTTGATCACTGGCGACGGTGTGCCGCTCGATGCAGTTGTTGCGGATTTTATGGCGGGTTCGGTTGAGTATCTGACCCCACCAAATGATGATGATCACTGGGACGTCATTGAGGGCCAAGGGTCTTTGTTTCACGTGTCATATTCTGGTGTGACGATGGCGTTGATCCACGGTGGTCAGCCTGATGCTTTGATCCTGTGCCACGAACCAACGCGCGAGCACATGCGCGGTTTGCCGGAATACACCCCACCAACAATGCAGCAAGTTGCGGACCTTGCGTTGCCTTTGGCGCGGGTTGGCAATCCTGAATGTCAGGTTGTAGGTATCGCGGTCAATACGCAGCATTTGTCCGAGGAAGAAGCGCTTGCTTATTTGGTGAGGGTTGAAGCCGAGATGGGTCTGCCAGCGGTTGATCCATATCGTTTTGGCGCTGAGCGTTTGGCGGATGCTTTGGCTGCACTTTAAAGCTAAAATACTTTTGCTCCTCCCGGACCCTCTGGGGGGAGTTTATTTTGTAAGATGAACGGGTGGGCTCATGCAGATTGATGTGACGCGGGACGTGTTTAAGTTGGCGCAGGTTTTTACCATTGCGCGTGGGTCGCGTACCGAAGCGCAAGTTTTGACCGTTAAGTTGAATGATGGACAGCATGTCGGCTGGGGCGAATGTTTGCCCTATGCCCGATACGGCGAAAGCCTTCAGTCTGTGACGGATGAAATCACGGGTTTGCCTGACGCATTTTCGCGGTTCGATTTGTATGATCTTTTGCCTGCAGGAGCGGCGCGCAACGCTGTGGATTGTGCGTTGTGGGATTTGGAAGCCAAGCGTGCAGGAAGTCCTGTTTGGGAGTTGGCGGGCCTTGATGCCCCGGGTCCTGAGATTACGGCCTATACGTTGTCTTTGGACACCCCTGAGGCGATGAAAGCGCAGGCAGCCCTTCATGCGTTTCGCCCGTTGTTGAAGATTAAGTTGGGTACCCCTGATGACATGCCCCGCCTCGAAGCCGTGCGTGCGGGGGCCCCTAAGTCTACAATTATTGTGGATGCGAATGAGGGATGGTCTGCTGAGGTTTATGCTGACCTCGCACCGCATTTGGTGCGCTTGGGCGTTGAGTTAGTGGAACAACCGTTGCCTGCAGGTGAAGATCATGCCCTTTTGGGGATGCAGCGTCCCGTGCCTGTTTGTGCGGACGAGTCATGCCATGACCGTTCAAGCCTTGCGGATTTAAAAGGCAAATACGATGTCGTGAACATTAAGCTGGACAAAACCGGCGGGTTAACTGAGGCGCTTGCCCTGCGCGATGCGGCCATCGCACAGGGCTATGAAGTTATGGTTGGTTGCATGGTTGGCAGCTCACTTGCGATGGCACCGGCGACCCTCGTTGCGCAAGGTGCGTCCGTTGTTGACCTTGACGGCCCGCTCTTGTTGGCCGAAGACCGCGATGAACCTTTGATTTTTGACAACGCTGGTGTGCACCCGCCATCAGCAACACTGTGGGGATGAGACAGATGCGGACTGTATATTTGAACGGCGAATACCTACCGGAAAATGAAGCCAAGGTGTCGATCTTTGACCGTGGGTTCCTAATGGCGGATGGTGTTTATGAAGTGACCTCTGTTCTGGACGGCAAACTGGTGGACTTTGATGGTCATGCGGTGCGTTTGGAACGTTCTTTGACTGAGTTGGGTATGAAGAACCCGATTTCCAAAGAAGACCTGTTGACGGTGCACCGTGAGTTGGTGTCGTTGAACGATGTTGTTGAGGGTGGCGTATATCTGCAAATCACCCGCGGCGCGCCTGCGGATCGTGATTTTGTATTTCCTGATCCAGAGACGACACCTTGCACCGTTGTGTTGTTCACCCAATCCAAGCCGGGCGTGACTGAGAGTGCCGCGTCAAAGAATGGTATCAAGGTGATTTCAATCGCGGACGAGCGTTGGGGCCGTCGTGACATCAAGACCGTTCAGTTGCTTTACCCGTCGATGGGCAAGATGATGGCAAAGGCTGCGGGTTGTGACGATGCGTGGTTGGTTGAGGACGGTCAGGTGACTGAAGGCACATCCAACAACGCCTATATTGTTAAAGGTAATCGGATCATTACGCGCGCATTGTCGAACGATATCTTGCACGGGATCACCCGCGCAGCTGTTTTGCGTTTTGCCAAAGAGGCGCAGATGGAAGTGGAGGAACGCAACTTCACCATCGAAGAAGCGCAAGGTGCGGATGAAGCATTTATCACGTCTGCAACCATGTTCGTGAATGGTGTGGTCGAGATTGATGGCACAATGATTGGCGATGGAACGCCGGGTAATGTGTCTAAGCGTCTGCGCGAAATCTATCTTGATGAGAGTATGAAAAAAGCGATTTGATCGTGGCGACGGGGTGAACCCCGCCCCACGGTATTTGAAGGGGGCGGTGCTGCAATGCACGGCCCCTTTTGCTTTAGTCTTTGTGGGACTCGGTGAATTTTGCTTGCTGCTCCCCTGTCGCCTCGGTCTGATAGTTGGCTTTCCACTCGTCCATGGTCATGCCGTAGAACGCCTCGCGGCCTTCGTCTTTGCTCATCTCAATGCCGCGTTCGTTTGCAGCCTCTTGATACCAACGTGACAAGCAGTTGCGGCAAAAGCCTGACAGGTTCATCATGTCGATGTTTTGTACATCGGCGCGGTCTTGCATCAGGTGTTGGCGCATCCGACGGAAAGCGGCGGCTTCGATTTCGAGCTGTGTTTGAGCGTCCATGTGATTTGATCCTTTTGCGATTCTGTTCATGTGTTGGGCGATCTTGTGTCTAGATGAATAGCCCATCGCACCCTTACATTGAATTAGTCATAGAAGTTTCGCCTAATTTCATCATAGGTTTTAGGTGAGTTGCTTCCGAAAGGGAATTGGGTGATAAGCGCCCAAATGATAGCGGTAACATAAGTTAAAAACGAGGAATCCCCCAGCATGAGACGTCTGCGCAATGTGAAAGTCGTGGCCACTTTAGGTCCAGCATCCGAAACATATGAAACAATTCGGGCACTTCACGAGGCGGGCGCGGATGTGTTTCGTTTGAATATGTCTCACGGTAGCCACCCTGAGATTTCCGAAAAGCACGCGATTATTCGCAAGGTTGAAGCGGATTTGAACAGCACAATTGGCATCCTCGCCGACCTTCAGGGTCCGAAGTTGCGTGTTGGTGTGTTTGCTGCTGAAGAAGGCGAAATGCTGATAAACGGCGAAAAGTTCCGTCTTGATCTTGACCCAGCTGAGGGCGACATCAACCGCGTTTGCCTACCGCACCCTGAGATTTTCCAAGCGCTTGAAGCGGGCGCAAGCCTGTTGGTGAACGACGGCAAAATCCGTTTGAAGGTTGAAGAATGTGGCAAAGACTTTGCTGATTGCGTTGTCATCAATGGCGGCCAAATTTCAAACCGTAAGGGCGTGAACGTTCCCGACGTTGAGCTTCCGTTGGCCGCGTTGTCGGGCAAAGACCGTGCTGATTTGGAATTTGTTTGTGAGTTGGGTGTGGACTGGTTGGCGTTGTCTTTCGTTCAGCGCGCAGCTGACGTTGAGGAAGCCCGCGGGATGGTTCAAGGCCGTGCTGCGATCTTGTCCAAGATTGAAAAACCAAATGCAGTCGACCGCTTTGAAGACATCCTAGCTGTCAGTGATGGCATCATGGTTGCTCGTGGCGATTTGGGTGTTGAGCTGCCGGTACAGAACGTACCACCGATTCAAAAACGTTTGATCCGTATGTGTCGTGCGGCCGCTAAGCCAGTAATCGTTGCAACCCAGATGCTGGAAAGCATGATCGAAAGCCCAATGCCAACACGCGCAGAGGTCTCCGATGTTGCAACTGCGATTTATGAAGGGGCTGACGCTGTGATGCTCAGCGCTGAAAGTGCTGCTGGCGATTTCCCAATCGAGGCTGTGCAAACAATGGACAACGTCGCACGCGAAGTTGAACAAGATCCAACATACCGCGAGATTATTGAAGCGAGCCGTGTTGTTGAACACCGCTCGGTTGCTGTTGGTATCGTATCTGCAGCCCGTGAAATTGCGGAAACAACAGACATTAAAGCAATTTGCTGCTTTACTCAAAGTGGAACAACTGCGTTGTTGACTGCACGTGAACGCCCACGGGTTCCAATCATCGCGATGACGCCACTGGTGAATACCGCACGTCGCCTGGCCCTGACTTGGGGTACGAACTGTGTCCTGACTGGCAACATGGATCGCTTTAAGGGTGCCGTTGTAAGCGCTGCAAGTGCTGCACGCGCTGAAGGTTTGGCGACTGAGAAAGACCAAATCGTTGTGACCGCGGGTGTACCGTTCAACGTTCCAGGCAGCACAAACATTTTGCGTGTTGCACCATGTGACGAGCGTTTGATCTTTAACACTGATCCAGACTAAGCTGTAGACTGGTGTAGGGATTACGTGTTTTAGATGTTTCAATTTCTTCGATGATGTCTGCAATGAGTGACCGTCGTAAGTCTAGGGCGTCCATTTTCACTATTTTGATCGCGGGTTGTTTAATTCTGTACGCAATCAAATCAAAGCCAGGAGGCTATGCGGTGTAGGACATTCCTGATGTGTTTTTTTACGTGGTCGCCAAATTTATACCGTAGGCTTTTCGGTTCTGGTGTCTGAGGCCACTAGATCTAGGGTTTTGGCTGTTTTTTTAGGGAAAACTCAGCATTTGCGCTTGCCCTGATCATCCAGTCCGCCTAAAGACCAACTTCGTTCCGCGCGTCCGGCTAAATGGCATGCCGAGTCGCGCAACTACCGAACTCAATATTAAGGAGACGGAAATGCCAAAGATGAAAACGAAATCAAGTGCAAAGAAGCGCTTTAAGATTTCCGCGACCGGTAAGGTCATCGGAGGTCAAGCTGGCAAACAACACGGTATGATCAAACGCACAAACAAGTTTTTGCGTAACGCGCGTGGCACGACTGCACTGTGCGCTGCCGACGCTAAGATCATCAAGGGCTTCATGCCCTACGACCGCTGAGCCAGAAGGAATAAGATATGTCCAGAGTTAAAGGTGGCGTAGTCACCCACGCCCGTCACAAGAAAGTAATCAAAGCTGCCAAAGGTTATTATGGCCGCCGTAAGAGTACTTTTAAAGTCGCACGCCAAGCGGTCGACAAAGCAAACCAATATGCAACCCGTGACCGTCATAACCGCAAGCGCAACTTCCGCGCATTGTGGATCCAACGGATCAACGCGGCAGTACGCTCCCACGACGCAGCGCTTACATATTCGCGCTTCATCAACGGTCTGACACTTGCAGGCATCGAAGTTGACCGTAAGGTTTTGGCTGACTTGGCTGTACACGAACCAGAAGCGTTCGGCACAATTGTTGCACAAGCACAGGCGGCATTGGCAGCTTAAGCGCCACTGTTACCCAAGATTTAGAAAGCCCTGCCTTATTGGTGGGGCTTTTTGCGTTTCTTAGGACGCTCGTCCGATGGAATACGCTTGAGCAACGCACTGACTGGGCAGAGGGTGAAATTCGACACTATAATCGGCCTCACGCATGTCCCGCACCCTAACCTTTGTTCTTTTTTTATCGCTACGTTTATGCAAGCAAGCGCTTATGGCCTAACGTTCATGATGCCCCGCTTGTTCGATAGCTTTGGGGCCAGTGAAAAAGTCGTTGGGGCGATGTTGATGGTGATAACCGTTGTGAAGACGCCGCTGCATTTTTATCTCTTCTTCTTCTTTTTCGGCGGTTTGATGGTTTTGCCCATCTTCTTTTCTTTGAACTTGCGCCGCGCTAACGACTCTGAGTTGGCTTGTTCTTCGGTCGCCAATTTGCTCCACCGCGCCAAACGTTCGGTATCGATTTTGCCCGCCTTAATCGCCGCGAGTATGGCGCAGCCCGGTTCAACCTGATGACTGCAATCCGAGAATTTACACTCAAGTGATAAGTTGTGCAGATCAGGAAACAGATCGCTGATCCCTGACGCCGCATCGGTCACCTGCAACTCGCGCATCCCTGGTGTATCAAGGACCGCGCAGCTGTCGTGGGTTATGTGAAGGTGACGGCTGGTCGTCGTGTGACGTCCCCGAGCATCGGCTTCACGTACGCCTTGGGTATCAACCTCTGATCCTGCCAGCGCATTCACCAATGTGGATTTCCCAACGCCGGAAGACCCAAGAAAGGCAACGGTTTGCCCCACCTTGCACCACTTCGCCAACTCGCGCTTTGGCGCATCGCTTAGCGCGTTCAGCACCAAGACGGGTACTTTGTTCGAGATTGCAGTCGCAGCCGTTACAAAGGGTTCCACGTCATCGCACAGATCGGCTTTTGTCAGCACGATCACTGGATCAACGCCTGCCTCAAAGGCCAAAGCGATATAGCGTTCGATACGCGCCACGTTGAAATCACGATTACACGAGGACACGATGAACGATGTATCAAGGTTCGCCGCAATCATTTGAACTTGGCGGTCATGACCCGCGCCGCGCCGTTTGATCAGACTTTGACGATCCAGTACGCGCACTGGCTTGGTCTGTGCCTCGTTGATCAGGATCCAGTCGCCAACGGTAATTTCCGTGTCTGGGTACACAATCGTTGTGTCAACCGTTTCACCAACCACATGCAATGAGTTGCGGTGCACTTGGGTCACACGGGCGGGGGGCGTCAGCGCCATCTCATCTTCATCCAATTGATCTGCAAAAAATGGCTGCCAACCCAGTAACTCAAGAAGTGTTGGTGCGGTATCGGTGTTGATATCCGTCTGGGGCTGATTTTGGGAAGTGTCCCGTGTCATTTATGCGCTTTCACTTAGGTTACTCAGGGAATAGCGGACAAACCGTTCCAGCGTAAGGGGGCAAGGTTGCGCGTGTGACTTGCAATCAACGCTTCGCAACGCTAGCAGAGCATAAGCATTTTTCGGAGGCCGTCATGGACGATCTTAAAGCCAAATATCTAGATCAAATCGCAAACGCTGCTGATGAGGCTGTGTTGGAAGACATCCGCCTTGCTGCCGTTGGCAAAAAAGGTGAAGTCGCGCTGAAAATGCGTGAGCTGGGCAAGATGACCCCAGAAGAGCGCCAAGCTGCAGGTCCTGCCCTGAACGCGCTTAAGGACGAGATCAACAGCGCATTGGCCGCTAAGAAATCTGGTTTGGCGGACGCCGCATTGGACGAACGTCTGCGCAACGAATGGCTGGACGTTACTTTGCCAGCACGCGAACGTCAGATGGGTACGATCCACCCGATTTCTCAGGTCCAAGAAGAGGTGACAGCCATCTTCGCTGAGATGGGGTTTGCGGTGGCTGAAGGCCCGCGCATTGACACCGATTGGTATAACTTTGACGCGCTGAACATCCCCGGCCATCACCCAGCACGCGCCGAGATGGACACGTTCTATATGCACCGTGCAGAGGGTGATGATCGCCCACCGCATGTTTTGCGCACACACACTTCTCCGGTTCAAATCCGTTCTATGGAAAAGACTGGTGCCCCGACGCGCATCATTTGTCCAGGTGGCGTTTACCGTGCGGATTATGACCAAACCCACACACCGATGTTCCATCAGGTTGAAGGTTTGGCGATCGATAAAGACATCTCAATGGCGAACCTGAAATGGGTTCTCGAAGAGTTTGTGAAGTCTTATTTCGAGGTCGACAACGTCGACATCCGCTTCCGCGCCTCCCACTTCCCGTTCACTGAACCATCAGCAGAAGTCGATATTCGCTGCTCATGGGAAGGTGGCACTTTGAAGGTGGGTGAGGGCGATGATTGGCTCGAAATCCTTGGTTCCGGCATGGTGCACCCGAAGGTGTTGCAGGCTGGCGGCATTGATCCGAATGAATGGCAGGGCTTTGCCTTTGGCATGGGGATCGACCGGATCGCGATGTTGAAATACGGTATTCCAGATTTGCGCGCATTCTTTGATAGCGACCTGCGTTGGTTACGTCACTACGGCTTTGCATCTTTGGATATGCCAACATTGCGTGGCGGTTTGAGTAAGTGATTGACTGGCGAGCCGTTATTCTTTTGAATATGGGTCGCCACGTTATTGTGAGGAGACATTTCTGCGCTGATGTCTAGCGTGTGAATATTAAATCCATCACCTTAATGATCACTCTTTTCTCCACCTCTGCTTTTGCACAAAATTCGCAAAATGCTGGTTGTCAGCTTAATACTCCCTGCGAACTGGACAGTGGTCGTAGTTATCACGTCAAAGTCCCTGCCGATTGGGACGGCAAGGCGCGACTGACTGTTTTGATGCATTTTTTATTGCTGGCTGCGCACTGGTGCTTTGCCGGCTCAGCATGACCGGATTTCGGGCGCAACACGTTGTCGTGGCGTGTTGTTGATTGCGTCGAATGATAATCGTAAGATATGGGATTTCTGGGATAGTGAAGCTGATGATTTTCCGTTTGGGGCTGCGGCTTTAGAGGGCGTTGCCAAGAATTATCTCATTGATAAGGATTGAACTTTGGTCTCTGGATATTCCTTTGGGTCTGCAATGGCTTGGCGGTATATTTGTGAAGACGGTAATGATGTCGCGGCCTTGCTCGGGATCTCAGGGAGTTTAGATCAAGATGTTGAATGCCCCCAAGCGCCGCGTAAAATGCGCCATGTGCATGGGACTAATGACACTGTGATGGGTTTTCCGTTTGGGACGGGTGGGGACACGACATACCCCGTGAAATTATGGCGTGATAAGTTTGACTGCGGAGTGGGCCAAGATGCTGGCGCGTGGAATGTTGTGGGTTCCCTGATTTTCCAACGCACCACATGGGAAGACTGCGGCAGCGGTCAAAATGTGGCCCTTGATATACAACCCGGTGGGCATTTTATTCCGCATGTTTGGATTGGGCGACAGTTGGATGAATTGCTGGGAAGGGCACCCACCTATCCATTAAAAGTACCAAAAGCTAACGTATGTTTCACGTCGATATTGTGTCGATGCATCTTACTGATACCAACAGCTGCCACTTGCACTTTTGCCCATTATTTGCCATTGCCGTAGGCAATTCATAACACGGCCCGACAGTCGGGCGTCCAAAGGTGCAGTCTCATGAAATTCACGTTGTCCTGGCTCAAAGATCATCTGGAAACAGAAGCTCCGATTGATGACATCCTATACGCTTTGACCGACCTTGGTCTTGAAGTGGAAGGTGTTGAGGATCGCGGCGCGAAGCTGGCCGATTTTGCAATCGGTAAGATCATGAGTGCGGAAAAACATCCCGACGCTGATCGCTTGCGCGTCTGTCAGGTAGACACCGACGAGGGCATGAAGCAGATCATCTGTGGTGCGCCGAATGCCCGTGAAGGGATCACAGTGGTTGTGGCCAAACCGGGCGTTTACGTGCCGGGCCTTGATATCACCATTGGCGTTGGCAAAATCCGTGGGATTGAAAGCTTTGGCATGATGGCGTCTGAGTCCGAGATGGAGTTATCAGATGAACATGACGGCATCATCGAATTAGACAACGGTAGAGTTGGTCAATCCTTTGTGGATTGGTTGGCGGTAAATGACCCCGCTAAAGTCGATCCAGTGATTGAAATCGCAATCACCCCGAACCGTCCTGACGCATTGGGCGTACGTGGCATCGCGCGTGATTTGGCAGCCCGTGGTTTGGGTAAGTTGAAGTCTGCGCAAGAAGTGCACTATGACGGCACGTTCTCTTGCCCTGTCAGTATCAGCATTGATGAAGACACATTGGATCAATGCCCCGTCTTCTTTGGTCGCGTAATCCGCGGAGTCAAAAACGGCCCAAGCCCAGAATGGTTGCAAGATCGCTTGCGCGCCATTGGTCTGCGTCCGATTTCATTCTTGGTCGATGTGACTAACTTTTTCACCTTCGATCAAAACCGTCCTTTGCACGTGTTTGATGCTGATAAGATCGCTGGCAATGCCTTGCGTATTCACAAAGCAAAGGGTGGCGAGACCATCACGGCGCTGGATGATAAAGAGTACACGCTTGTTGAAGGCATGACCGTTATTTCTGACGACAACGGTATTGAAAGCATCGGCGGCATCATGGGTGGCGCGGCGTCTGGCTGTACCGAAGAAACGGTAAACGTATTTGTTGAAGCCGCATATTTTGATCCGGTCCGCACTGCTTACACCGGTCGCGCGCTCAAGATTAATTCAGATGCACGCTATCGGTTTGAGCGCGGCATTGACCCTGAATTCACGCCGCAAGGCGTTGAATTGGCCACGCAGATGATTATGAAACATGCAGGTGGCGACGCCTCTGACGTGGTGATTGCGGGTGCGATTCCAGATGTGGCACGTGCCTATAAATTGGATGCGGCACGCGTGCAGTCGTTGGTCGGAATGGAAATTCCTGAATCAACACAGCGTCAAACATTGACCGCTCTCGGTTTCAAACTTGAAGGCGATATGGCGCAGGTTCCGAGCTGGCGTCCTGATGTGCAGGGCGAAGCGGATCTAGTTGAAGAAGTTGCGCGAATTGCCTCCCTTACCAAATTGCAGGGTCGTCCATTGCCACGCCTGACTGCAGGTGTGCCAAAGCCGGTGATGACCCCAATTCAGCGCCGTCTCGTTGCTGCGCGTCGCACTGCAGCGGCGCTGGGTTACAACGAATGTGTGAGCTATAGCTTTATCGATCAGGCCAGCGCCAAGTTGTTTGGTGGTGGCACGGATGTGACGATGCTGGAAAACCCAATCAGTGCGGATATGAGCCACATGCGCCCCGCATTGTTGCCAGCGCTTTTGCAAGCCGCAGTACGCAATCAAGCACGTGGTTTTGCCGATATGGCATTGTTCGAAGTGGGTACTGTTTTTGACGGCGGGGAGCCGGGCGAAGAGCATTTGCAGGTGTCTGGTTTATTGATTGGTCGCACAGGTCCAAAGGATGTGCACGGTGCGTCCCGTGACGTTGATGTGTTTGATGCCAAGGCGGACGCCGAAGCGGTGTTGGCAGCCATTGGTGCGCCTGCAAAGGTGCAAATCAATCGTGGTGCGCCAGAGTGGTGGCACCCTGGTCGCCACGGCATAATCTGCCTTGGTCCGAAAAAGGTTATGGGCGTGTTTGGTGAAGTGCACCCACGTATCTTGGCGGCGATGAATGTGAAGGGCCCCGCGATGGCCTTTACTATCTATCCAGAGCAAATTCCGTTGTCACGCAAATCGGGCGCGAGCCGCCGTGCGATGGACATTAGTGATCTACAGGCGGTCGAACGTGACTTTGCCTTCGTAGTGGATTCAGGCGTTGATGCGTTGGCATTGGTTAATGCGGCGGTGGGTGCTGACAAGGCATTGATTGACGGTGTGCGTGTGTTTGATGAATTCATCGGCGGCTCACTGGGTGAGGGCAAGAAGTCTCTTGCGATCACAGTGCGTTTGCAGCCGCGCGACGGCAACTTGAAAGACAAAGATATCGAAGCGCTCAGCGCCAAAGTTATTGATAAAGTCACCAAAGCCACAGGCGGCGTATTGCGCGGTTAAGCGTTAAGGATTGAACAGATGTTGAATGTATACTTGTCAGGCGAAATTCACACCGATTGGCGTGAGCAGATCATTGAAGGCGCGGCTGAGTTGGCCGTGTCTTTTAGCGCACCCGTGACCGACCATGTCTCAAGCGATGATTGCGGTGTTGCGATTATGGGGGCTGAGGCGGAGAAATTTTGGCATGATAACAAGGGTGCGAAGTTGAACGCCATTCGCACGCGCAAAGGTATCGAAGAAGCCGATGTTGTGGTTGTGCGTTTTGGCGACAAGTACAAACAGTGGAACGCGGCCTTTGATGCAGGCTATGCCGCCGCGCTGGGCAAGTCGTTGATTATCTTGCATCAGGACGAGCACCAACACGCGTTGAAAGAAGTGGATGCGGCGGCGTTGGCCGTGGTCAAAGAGCCTGCGCAAGTGGTCCAGATCCTGCGTTATGTTCTGACAGGCACACTGCCCAAGTAAGTGTGCGGGGCCAAGCGTTGGGGTTGTAAGGTAACAAGTACCTTATCTCTACTGAGTGTAATGTATTTTTTTCCTTCCCAAAAAAAATTTCGTGTTGATTCGAGGCTGTGTTAGCAAGTCGCTCATAGGTGAACGCTAATTAAAGGCGACGGTCATAAAATCTTACGAGTTATAAGCAAATTCTAAAAAATTAAAATAATTCGGAGACTTAACCAACAGAGGCACCGTCAAGGATATGGCCGTTGATATCATAATCGGCGCTGCGTTCACTGCGATCGTTGGTTCAGCTTGTAGCTGACTTGATCAACCTGATCATCGGCATTCTCATGAGCGGCATCGATTTTGCTGGTTCGTTAGCGACAGTTGGCGAAGCTGAATTGATATGCGGTAACTTCATCATGGCGATCATCAACTTCTTGGTTATCGCGCTCCTAGTGTTCAAGTTGGTTCGTTCATTAAACAAAATGAAAGAAGCAGAAGAGGTCGCTCCGGCAACAGCATCAGCTTGTCCAACATAAGAAGAACTTTTGGCCGAGATCATGGCTGCTTTGAAGAAATAAGCCCTCACGGCTTAAATCAATAATATCTGGCCAAAATCGGTTGACCTTGGACCCGCGGTTTAATCACTGCGGGCCTTTTTTGTCATGTGAGCAATGAATGGATTGGTGCATCCGCGTCACGTAAAAATCTTCGGATGTGTTGCGACGTGTTCGAAGATTCTGTTATCTAGTATGGTATCGGTTAAAGGATTCTTCGTATATGCAGCTCGACGCGACAGATAAACGCATTCTTAGAGCTTTACAGCGCAAGGGGCGTATTTCAAATGCGGACCTTTCTGAGGTGGTGAACCTGTCGCCTTCTGCCTGTCATCGTCGCGTGCAACGTTTGGAAGAAGATGGGTATATCCGCGATTATGTGGCGTTATTAAACCCTCGTAAAATGGGTGTTCCAACAACTGTATTTGTTGAGATTACCCTGCAAGGGCAGGCTGATGAGGTGTTAGACGCCTTTGAAAAGGCAGTAGGGCGCGTGCCAGATGTATTAGAATGTCACCTCATGGCAGGCTCAGCCGACTATTTGTTGAAGGTGGTCGCATCAGACACTGAGGACTTTGCCCGTATCCACCGCCAATATCTGGCACGACTGCCCGGCGTTGGGCAGATGCAATCCAGCTTTGCATTGCGCACAGTGTTTAAGACGACGGCGCTACCCGTCGTCTAAACTTAGGCGTCTGCCAGGATTTTCTTCTGGGCGAACCGTTGGTTGGGATCAAACATTGATCTATGGTTCTTTTGCATCGGTAGCACATCGACTCGTCCGATGGTTTTGATGGACGGTAGGTACAGCGCCTCCTGCATCTTTTCGAAATCGATCTTTGCGATCAAGGTTCCAAACGTTCCTGCGCCTCGCGGTGGCACTTGAAAAACATGATAGCGAATGTCAGACCAAACTCTATGGAAAACACGCCCCACAGCCTCATTGAGGATCGATTGCTGACAGAAGCTGATATGAGAGATCTGTCTGAGGCGGATCAGCCCATCGTTTTGCGAAGCTGCGATCTGCATGGTTTGACCCTATCGCATTTAGAGATGCCAAATTGGCGGTTCGAGAAATGCAATTTGGCAGGCACCTCGTTCAATGGCGCGATGTTGGAGGGCGCAGTTTTTGAAGAGTGCCGCGCGGCGGGTGCCAGTTTTGTTAGCGCGGTTTTAACTGAGGCAGAAATTGCCCGCGGAGACTTTAGCAACATATCCTTTCGCGGGGCCACATTGGCGGCGATGAAGATTGCGCATTGCAAAATGACGGGTGCTGATTTTAGCGAGGCGCGGGCCAGTGGGATGGAGTTACAGGACATTCTGTTCGTCTTTGCCTTGCTGCCCAATATGTCGTTTCACAAGATGACTTTGAAGCAGATTGATTTTACTGAGGCGGATTTGCGGTCCTGTGATTTTCGAGACGTTGTGTTCGAGGACTGTTTGCTGCGTGACGCAAACCTTTCGGATTGTCGTTTTGAACATGCGGATTTGCGCGGTGCAGATCTGGGTGGCGTTACGTTGACGGACGCCAAGAGGTTTAAAGATGCGGTGATTTCCAAACATCAGGCGGGTGATCTTTTGGGCCAGCTGGGCCTGACGGTGCGCTGATATGATGACTGATTTTTGATGCAGATACATGAACGGAATAGGCCCAAAAATGGCACAGCCTGAAACTGAATTGCGGGTCGATTTTGTTGGTGGTTCTGTCGGGCATCGTTTGCGATTTGGTGGTGGACGCGGTCAGGATTTGGCCAAGGCGATGGGCCTGCGTGCGGGTAAAACGCCCACTGTGATTGATGCCACTGCGGGTTTGGGGCGTGACTCGTTTCTTTTGGCCTCGCTGGGTGCACAGGTCACGATGATTGAGCGCTCTCCTAAGATGTATGCTTTGTTGCAAGACGGCATTGAGCGCGCGGCAAGTGAAGGTGGTGACGTTGCTGAAATCATCAACCGGATGACCCTGTTGCACGGCGACGCCAAGGACCTGCTACCCACCTTGGACGGTGAGGCGATATTGATTGACCCGATGCATCCCCCCCGCAACAAGTCAGCACTTGTGAAACGTGAGTTGCGTCAGGTGCGTGAGATTGTGGGCACAGATAATGATGCGGCTGATCTGGTGCGTGTAGCGTTGGATGCGGCTAAGCAAAGGGTAGTTTTGAAATGGCCTGCAAAGGCCGATCCGATCAATGGCATGCGGGCCTGTTCGCATCAGATATTGGGTAAGTCCACGCGGTATGATGTTTTCATGATTGGGTAGTGGGCAAGGAAAAACCCCCGTCGATTGCTCTACGGGGGCTTAGTTGTCTCAAACGTTAAGGTGAATTAATTCAACCTTCCCGCTCTAGCTTCTTACGCGCCAATTTACGGGCGCGGCGGATCGCTTCAGCTTTATTACGCGCTTTTTTCTCTGACGGTTTCTCGAAATGTTGCTTAAGCTTCATTTCACGAAAAACGCCTTCACGCTGTAGCTTTTTCTTCAGGGCACGAAGCGCCTGATCGACATTGTTGTCACGAACACTAACCTGCATGTGGTTTTCACCACCTTTCTAGATAAGAGTTGCAAGGATTTGCAGGAATTTGTCGCATAGCAAAGAAGCTTTATTTTGTCTAGTGTGAGTGCAAGCAATGCGGAGAGTGCCATGACTGCTTCATATTTACAGATAAAAGACCGACTATTGGACGCTGCGGCGGGACACGTGCCATTTGACGGCTGGTCCGAAGCAACGTTTCAGGCGGCTGTACGCGATACTGGCATTGATTCGACGATGGCAGCAGCTGTTTGCCCACGTGGCGCGGTGGGTTTGGCGATTGCTTACCATCAGCGAGGTGATGCGCTGATGTTGGAACGCCTCAAGGCTGCAGACCTAAGTGAGATGCGGTTTCGTGACCGTATTGCAGCGGCTGTTCGGTTTCGTCTTGAAGCAGTTGAAGACAAAGAAGCCGTGCGCCGTGGTACGACGCTGTTTGCATTGCCCACCCATGCAGGTGATGGGGCCAAGCTGATTTGGGGTACGGTTGACGCGATCTGGGCTGTCTTGGGCGACACGTCTGAGGATGTGAATTGGTACACCAAACGCGCAACCCTTGGCGCGGTTTACAGCGCGACGGTCTTGTATTGGTTGGGTGACAATGAGCCTGACAATGCGGCCACGTGGGAATTTTTGGATCGTCGCATCGATAACGTGATGCAGATCGAAAAGCTAAAAGCCCAAGTTAAGGACAGTCCAACGTTGTCCAAGCTGATGGTAGGGCCAAATTGGTTACTGGGTCAGATCAAAGCGCCACAAAAAATGCCAGAGGTGAATTTGCCCGGCAGTTGGACGACGCCACGTTGCTAACATTGCGCGTCGGCGTTTGATCGGTGATTGTGGGTTCAAATCAAAAGGACTTTGAACATGACAGATATGATGCGCGCTGTTGAAATTACAAAAGCTGGTGGACCAGAGGTGCTGCAACTGACGCAGCGCCCTGTACCTGTGGCGGCGCATGGTCAGGTTGTTCTAAAGGTCGCTTATGCGGGGGTGAACCGTCCAGATGCGTTGCAGCGTGCGGGGTTATACGCTCCGCCGGCAACGGCAAGCGATCTGCCAGGATTGGAAGCTTCGGGTACGGTCGTCGCGATAGGTGACAGTGTTGCGGGGCTTAGCGTTGGCGATCAGGTTTGCGCGTTGTTGCCTGGTGGCGGTTACGCGGAATACGTCGCGACCCCAGCAGCGCATTGTTTACCGGTGCCCAAGAGGTTGTCCCTGAAAGAGGCGGCGTGTTTGCCCGAAACCTTTTTTACCGTTTGGTCGAATGTGTTCACCCGTGGTGGGTTAAAAGCGGGCGAGCGGTTCCTGATCCACGGTGGGTCTAGCGGGATTGGTACAACGGCGATCCAAATCGCCAATGCGTTCGGGGCTAGGGTTTTTGTGACCGCAGGGTCGGATGACAAATGCGCGGCTTGTGTCGCGCTGGGGGCCGAGAAAGCGATCAACTACAAAGATGAAGATTTTGTCGAAGTGATGAAGGGCGAGGGGGGCGCTGACCTGATCCTGGATATGGTTGGGGGTGATTACATCCCGCGCAATCTCAAAACGCTGGCCAATGACGGACGCCTTGTGCAAATCGCGTTCTTGCAGGGGGCGGTAACGGAGTTGAATTTTGCGTTGATGATGATGAAACGTCTGACGATCACTGGCAGTACATTACGTCCGCAAAGCGATTTGGCAAAGGCGCGGATTGCGCAAGATCTGTGCGAACAAGTTTGGCCTTTGATCGAGGTTGGCAAAGTTGCGCCAGTGATGGATAGTATGTTTGAATTGGCCGATGCGATGAGCGCACACACCCGTATGGAAACTAGCGGGCACATTGGAAAGATCGTATTGACGGTTGCGGGTGAATGACTGTTCGACGACTAGGAAGCTGATATCAATTGGCACCGCTACTCAGAGAATGAAGGCCTCAAGCCAAGACACGTACAAAATTATTCCTTGTTGGACGGGCTGTTCGTTTTAATTGATGTTCCAACCTTGCCTTCACCTATCAATAAACATGTGCAAAGGAGTTAACCTTGGCACTTGAAATGGCGAGGTGGATAGCAAAGCAATTGTGCGGCGCTAACAATACCATTTTATGCAAAACATCGCAAATGATCCCAATATACGCCTTATATTCGCCGTTTTATTTTCGTTGAGTGGCTCCATCAAACAGAGTGTGTTCTATAATAAAAATTTTATTCACTGTCGTTCTTGCAATGGTTCTTGGCTCAAGCGCGGTAGCATATGACCATATAAAACAGTCAGCTCAAAGCTTTGACCTCGTGCTTGAGTAGCATGAATACGTGCCGAACATATAGTTGCGCGCCATCAATCTGATGGAGCCTCAGCCCCAAAAGCGCATCTCACCTTTGCCGCAAATTGCAAAGGCTATGACGACAACATCTATGCGTACGATGGGTGGTCATTCAAAGACAACCAAATAAAAAATTGCTGATTTCACAAAAGGTGAGCGGCAATTGCAAGCCTTGGTCGAACGTTCGCGAATTGCATCAAAGGAAAGTTAGTGGGTGCGTATTCGCCAGAAGATTATGGGTGATCATAGCGACCCTCGAAACGATAGATTAGCAAGCATCCCACAGCGTAATTTTCCAAAGCCACCGGTTGGCATTGATCCATCCGCGCTGGAAGGCATGAGTGCAGTAGAGCTGTATGCAAACTGCCGGAATCGATATGTCAGTTTACACTCTGGATTAAGGGCGGATGTTTTCGCCCTGTTTGTTCCAGTTCACCCTAAGACCTTTGGCCAGTTCGCTGTCGCGCTGGTGATGTTGCCAGGGATGTCTTTTTCCCAACGGTGTTGAATGCGGGGCTAGTAGTTTAGGTAAAGTTTGTCGTCTACGATTGTCCACGCATCTGGCGTTGTGGACGCGGTGTAACCTTTTGCCACGGCCCATGAACAATACCTGCCAAACCGTGGGGCGTATGCTTCGGGATTGGCTACGAACGCATCTTTGTTTGCAGCGGAGGCAAAACGCCATGTCGCACCCATCCAGTCGTGCGTGATTGCAGGGTCACCATCGGTGAAAATGCGACAGGGTCTGTCCCATCGATCGCGATGCCATCCTCGGTATAGAAAGTCAGTGTTTTTTGCGCAAAGCCTGTGTTGAAGGTCAACGCAAGATCAGGCAGGCTTGCAACAAAGGATAGAAGGGTGCGCGGTTCAATGTCATGGGTCGTCTCCTATAGCGTCTGGTTGAGAAGAACATAGGTGAGAAAATGCCCCCGCTATGCCACTCACTGTGTTGTTCAGCGCTGACACAATCGCCCGACGGGGCAAAAAAAAGGCGCGCGTCAGTTGCCTGACACGCGCCTTTTGAAATTGCTATAAGATCGCAGTTACGGCTGTCCAGTGCCGTCGCCTGCTGGAAGGTCAAAGAAGCTGTCGGCGTCACCGAAGTTCTTGTTCGCATCTTCATCTTCTTCCACTGGGGCATCGCCCAATGTGAATGTTTCAAGACCTTCAATCGCTGTTGGTATCTTAGCCTCGCCGCCAAGGGACTGCTCTGTTGATACTAATTTGCGGCGCTCGTCATCATTCATGACTTCGCCGCTTGCGGCTTTCTTAGCAGCAGCTTTTTGAACAGCCTCATCCAGCTCGGATTGCTTACACAGACCCAAAGCAACCGGATCGATTGGTTGGATGTTTGAGATGTTCCAGTGTGTGCGCTCACGAATCGCTTGGATCGTTGGCTTCGTTGTGCCGACCAATTTGGAAACTTGACCGTCTGTCAGCTCTGGGTGAAATTTGACCAACCAATAGATGGACGCTGGGCGATCCTGACGTTTGGACAATGGCGTGTAGCGTGGACCACGGCGTTTTTCTTCGCCTTCGGCTGCAGCGTTAAACTTCAGCTTGATACGGTGCATGATGTCGCCTTGGGCTGCATCAATTTCCTCTTGGGTCAGCTGATTGTTCGAAATCGGATCAAAGCCTTTTACGCCTGCTGCTACATCGCCATCTGCAATGCCCTGAACTTCAAGTTCGTGCATCTCTACAAAGTCGGCAATCTGCTTGAAGCTGATTGTTGTGTTGTCCACCAGCCAAACGGCTGTGGCTTTCGCCATAATTGGTTTTGCCATTGTCTACGCTCCTTACGCATATCTCTTTTCCCCACGTCTTCTTATATGCCTTAAATAGGCGACCTTGGGGGCCAAGGTAGGTTACCATTGTGGGGAACTTGACAGGTTTATAGTCCCGACACACGAATAAGGAAAGACCATTATGCGCTGGCTACTGATCTTGCCAATGGCCACCCTCCCTGCTTTGGCGCAAAACGACAAAGGGGTGAGTTCGATTATTACGTCATGGCTCTACAATGGTCACCAAACTAGTGCGAAATCGAGGGTGATTTTAAGAACTTAGAGCAGTGTGACCCGCGCCATGATCACGGATAGATTCTGCACGGTCTTTGGCCGAAATATCACAATGGCTCTCCGTCCTACTGCTCCTCACCTGAACGCGCCCCATCGCGCAGCCAACCCCGCGCTTGAGAAAGACGGGATTAACATTATCTGCAAACAAGGCCACATCCAAGAGGCGCGGATTTGCTTAAGCCGTGATTTGAAGCCCGTTAGCTGCGGGCAAGTCGTAGTGCACGATTGCCGGATGAAAGATGCGGTGTTCACGCCATTGCGGTGAAGGGAGCCCTCTCCACTGAGGGGGGTTGGGCATCAGGCAGTGGCTAGGCAGCTGCCTTTGTAAAACACAGTCTCTATATACGAACTTTGGATGGGTTAGCTTTGACGAAGAAGGCGGTTTTTCTGAATTTTCATACCCCAAGAGAGAAATATTTTGAAGTAGGTATTCGCTGCTTGCCAGAAATCAGGATTAGGCGTTTGATTGGTTCATGACTGAATTTGGATAATCAATTAGGGGATAAAATGGAATTTTAGTGAGACTTGCTAAGCATACTGATGGGTTAGCAGCGCTTAACTAATTGCGTAGGTCTATCTCAGAGCTTTGAGTGAAAGATCATTGCGGCGACGCTCAGTAAATTGCTGACTGGCCGGTAAACAAAACAATTTCCAGTTGGGACAGGTGGTTTGATTGCTGAGACGTTTCATTATTGGTTGTGCAGACGGTCACCGAAATTATTGCCCTTGGAATGATCGATCATCAGGGTGAGATTTTACTCAATTATGTGCACCCAACCCATCGTTTCTTGGGGGCAAGTAAACCAATTTTGAAGTCCTTGGAAAACGAAGCCACCAAAGCCGGATTGGAACGATTCTTTCTAGAGAGCACAAAAGCTGCAAAGCAGTTTTAGAAAAAGTGCGGCGACAGTTCTATTGCGCCTTCCAGCTTAGGATATGAAAAAGCTTTGTAATCTCGATTACAGGCCTATTTGGTAAAACTGTTCAGCTTAAATCGCTTTACGCGCCTTCAGCGCTGCGCTGATCGTGCCGTCATCCAGATAATCCAACTCACCCCCGATTGGCACGCCTTGTGCCAATGATGTTAGTGTCACCCGCCCTTCAAGCTGGTCTGCGATATAGTGGGCAGTGGTTTGTCCGTCGATCGTGGCGTTCAGCGCCAAGATCACTTCGGTCACTTCTTCTGTCTCAACCCGATCTAATAGGCGGGGGATGCGCAACTCTTGTGGCCCAATGGCGTCCAGTGCAGAGAGGGTTCCGCCCAAAACATGGTAGCGCCCTTTGAACACGTTGGAACGTTCCATTGCCCATAGATCAGCCACGCTTTCGACAACGCAGATTTCGCCGTTGGCCCGTTCATTAGAGGTGCATAGATCGCACACATCTGTGGTGCCCACGTTGCCGCAGTTCAGACACTCGCGTGCCGTTTCAGCCACAACCTGCATTATGTCTGCAAGGGGCGTTAGCAGCAAAGCCCGCTTGCGGATCAGGTGCAACACTGCTCGCCGTGCGGAACGCGGGCCAAGACCCGGCATTTTTGCCATTAGATCGATTAGCGCATCAATGTCTTTGGTTGAGGACATGTGTTAAACTAAAATGGCAGTTTCATGCCAGCAGGCAGACCTAACCCTTCGGTCAGTTTTGACATTTCTTCTTCAGATTTCGCTGCTGCCTTGGCTTGGGCGTCTTTGATTGCGGCGAGTATCAGGTCTTCTACCACTTCTTTTTCGTCTGGATTGAAGATGGACGGGTCAATGTTCAAAGCCGTCAGGTTTCCTTTGGCTGTTGCTGTGGCTTTAACCAAGCCGGCACCAGATTCACCAATAACCATGACGGAGTGCAAGTCTTGCTGGATCTGCTCCATTTGAGATTGCATCTCTTTGGCTTTTTTCATCATGCCGGCCATATCGCCAAGCCCGCCAAGTCCTTTAAGCATCGGTGTCTCCTCTTTTCGCATTTGTGCGTTGAACGATACGTTGGATTGTCAGACGTCACAAGACGGCTTGTAGCTTAGTCTTTTGCTTGGCAATATTTCCTGATTAAATTAATAAGAAATTATAGGTGTTCAAAATAGTACCACCAAAAATCACGGGCTGCGCTCGGGTAGCTCTTGCAATTTTCACAGCCCCCCACGGCGGCTTCTGCACAGGAGATTCCTGTGCCTGATTTGGTCCCTGCGTTTAAGTCCTTTGGCCACGTTTTATATGTCCGTCATGCAATGATAGAAACGGATTATGCCGATCAAGTTGCCTCGAAACTGGGTGATTGTGCGACCCAGCGTGTCCTTAGCGAAGACGGATGGGCGGAGGCAAAGAAAATCGGAAAAGCGATTGAGGCGCAGGGTATAGAAATCAGTGACGTTGTCTCAAGTGAATATTGCCGTGCATGGCAAACTGCGGATCTCGCTTTTGGACATTACCGCATGGGCGGAGGTTTGAATTTTGTACCAACTTCAGATTACGCGGTAAGCGACATATCTGACATAAAGCGGAACGTTACGCCATTTTTAGGTGAACGTGTCGTCGAGGGGACCCGCATCGTTGTTGGTCATGATGATCTATTCGAAGCAGCTGCGGGCATTTACCCAGAGCCTCAGGGTACCGCCTATATGTTTCGCCGGGATGGAAACGGCAGATTTACAGTTTTGAGCCGGATGAAATCAAACGAATGGCCAGCTTGGTAAACGTAGGATTTGTTTGCATAGAAACGATTGACTTGATCCCAGGTCAATCGTCCTCAAACGGATCCCATTCATCCTCGACTTCTGGCAATGCATCCTGAACCGCCTCTGCAGCGATCTGTTCTGGGGTGCGGA